>Ga0105243_10000570_pt1 | contig 37174 bp, 28 predicted proteins | sample KBSM34metaG_FD_81525 | JGI IMG/M metagenome (GOLD analysis project Ga0105243, IMG submission 81525) | Miscanthus rhizosphere microbial communities from Kellogg Biological Station, Michigan, USA - KBS M3-4 metaG | ecosystem: Host-associated > Plants > Roots > Rhizosphere > Soil | place... | reverse complement strand
ATGATGATGAAGTTCGACTCGAACCAGTCCAGGTCATTGCCCTTGTCGAGGATCACCTGCAACGCGCCGACGCCAATGACCAGCGAAATCAGCCCGACGTAGTCCATCGGCTGACGGCTGGTGACCACCGGGCGCTTGGCCAGCTGCGAACGCACCACCATCACCGCAAAAATGCCGATCGGAACGTTGATGAAGAAAATCCACGGCCAGCTGTAACTGTCGGTGATCCAGCCGCCAAGAATGGGACCAGCAATCGGCGCCACTACCGTGACCATTGCCAGCAATGCCAGGGCCATGCCGCGCCTGGCGGGTGGATAAACGGCGATCAACAGGGTTTGCGTCATTGGGTACAACGGCCCGGCCACCAGGCCTTGCAGCACACGAAAGCCGATCAGCTCAGGCATCGAGGTCGAGATGCCGCAGAGAAACGAGGCCAGCACAAACAGCATCGTCGCCCAGAGAAACAGTTTTACCTCGCCAAAGCGCCGGCTGAGCCAGCCGGTCAGCGGCAACGCAATCGCATTGCTCACGGCGAACGAGGTAATCACCCACGTGCCCTGCTCCGAACTCACACCAAGGTTGCCGGAAATCGTCGGCAACGCCACGTTGGCGATGGTGGTGTCGAGCACCTGCATGAAGGTCGCCAGCGACAGGCCGATGGTGCTGAGCAACAGGCTGGGCGGCGTGAAAGAAGCGTTATTGCTCATCGCGAATCCTTTGGAACCGGGGTGGCGCTGCGCCCCTGTGGGGCGAGCGTGCTCGCACCCACAGGGTCAGTGGCGAATCAGCGTTGCGCGGTTTTGCTGACCACAGCGCTGTTGTCATGGATCAGCTGAGCGATCATCGCGTCGGCTTCGGCCAACTGCCGGTCGTAGACGTTGGTGCTGAACGAGGCCTTTTGCTGCGGTTGCTGCGCCAGTACCGGGCCGCTCTGGTCATGCAGGTTCACTTCAACATTGGTCGACAGGCCAACCCGCAGTGGGTGCTTGGCCAGCTCTTCAGCGTTGATGTGAATCCGTACCGGCACACGCTGCACGATCTTGATCCAGTTGCCGGTGGCGTTCTGCGCGGGCAACAGAGCAAACGCGCTGCCGGTGCCGGCGCCGAGGCTGTCGACGGTGCCACTGTATTTCACGCTGCTGCCGTAGATGTCGGACTCGATGTCCACGGGCTGGCCGATGCGCATGTCACGCAGTTGGGTTTCCTTGAAGTTGGCATCGATCCACAGTTGATCCAGCGGGATCACCGCCATCAACGCCGTACCCGGTTGCACTCGCTGGCCGAGCTGCACGGTGCGTTTGGCAACGTAACCGGTGACCGGCGCAATCAGGGTACTGCGCGCATTGGTTAGGTAGGCCTGGCGCAGATCCGCCGCCGCCGACATCACGTCGGGGTGCGACGAGACCACAGTGTCATCGACCAGCGCACTGGTGGTTTTCAACTGCTGCTTGGCGTTGGCCAGGGCGTTTTGCGCCGAGGTCAGGTCGTCGCGGGCGTGGGACAGTTCTTCCTGGGAAATCGCGCCGCCCGCGGCAAGGTTTTTCCGGCGGTTGAAGTTATCCTGAGCCTTCTGCACTTCGGCCTGTTGCGCGTTGACCTGGGCTTTCATGCCGTCGACATTACTGTACAGGCCGCGAACCTGACGCACGGTACGCGCCAGTTTCGCCTGGGCACTTTGCAGACCGACTTCGGCATCGTTGGGGTCGAAGTTGATCAGCACCTGACCTTCGTGGACCAGGTCACCATCGTCGGCGCCGATGCTGACCACGGTACCGGTCACCAGCGGAGTGATTTCAACGACGTTGCCGTTGACGTAGGCGTCATCGGTGCTCTCATTCCAGCGCCCGATGAATTCGTGATAAGCCCAGACACCGGCACCGGTGAGGGCCACAACGATGGCCAGCACCAGCAGCATCACTTTGCGCTTGCGCGGATTGCCGGTGTCTTGCGAGTTGTCTTGAGCTTGGGTGTTTTCGGCAGTGGCCATGACAAATACCTGAATTAGTTGTGCGGCGTGGCTGGGATGGCGTTGGCTGCGCTCAGGGTCTCGCCCTGAAAGCCCCCGCCCAGCGCTTGCATCAGTTGAATCGACAGATCGATCTGCTCGGCATTGAGGTTGGCCAACTGACGTTGGGCCTGCAGCAGTTGCTGCTCGATGCTGAGCACGTCCAGGTAGTTACCGATGCCGGAACCGTAACGCTGGACCACGGTGTTATAGGAATCCTGAGCAATGTCGGTGGCGTGCTGTTGCGCGCCGATTTGCCGGCCGATGTCACGCAACTGGTTGATCGTGTCGCTGACATCACCCAGCGCTTTCACCAGGCTTTTGTTGTACTGCGCCACCGCCAGATCGTAATCGGCGTCACGCGAATCGAGGTTGGCGCGCAGGCGCCCACCATCGAAGATCGGCAGCGAAATGGTCGGGGCGATGCTGAAGAAGCGACTGGCCGAACCAAACATTGCGTCACCCAACAAGGATTCGGCACCGGCGGACGCCGTAAGGTTCAGGTTGGGATAGAAGCGGGTTTTCGCCGAATCGATGTCTTTGCTCGCGGCCTCTACACGCCAGCGGGCGGCGACCAGGTCCGGGCGACGGCCAAGCAGCTCTGCCGGAAGAACCGAGGGCACAGCCACGGCGCTGGCTTGCAATACTTTGGGCCGGGCGATTTCACTGCCGCGATCCGGGCCTTTGCCGAGCAACACGGCCAGGGCGATTTTCGCACTGCTCAGACGTTTTTCGGCGTCGATCAGGCTGGCTTCGGAACTGGCTTCCAGACTCTGGGTTTGCTGGAACTGGTACTGGCTGTCGATCCCGGCGCTCAAGCGACGCTGGCTCAGATCGAGCATTTGTCTGGTGCGCTTGAGGTCGTCGCTGGCCAGGTCATAGACGATGTGCGCCTGCCCCAGATCGCTGTAGGCCCGGGCCACATCGGCGGCGAGGGTCAATTGCGCGGCCTGACGGTCAACTTCAGCAGCACGCGCCTGGCCGAGTGCGGCTTCCCAGGCATCACGCTGGCCGCCCCACAGGTCGAAGTTGTAATTGAAGCCAGCGCTGATGTTACGCACGGTGGCGTAGGCATCGCCCTGCCCCAGCGGATCCTGATCCTTGGCCAGGCGCGAACGGCTGATGCCGGCGCTAGCGTCGAGGGTCGGATAGCGTTCGGCATCGGCGGCATACGCGGCAGCGCTGGCCTGATGGGCGCGGGCGGCGGCAATCTGCATGTCCGGGCTGTCGCGCAGGGCTTCGCGGATCAAACCGTCAAGCTGTGGATCGCCGAGGCTGGTCCACCAGTCGCTTTTCGGCCATGCCGCAGGCGACAGGGTCACACCGTTGAGGGATTGGCCGGCCTTCAGGCTTTTCGCGTCGAGATTTTTGCCTTGGGTATCGAGGCCGCTGTAATTGGCGCATCCGGCAAGGATCATCGCCGACAGCACCAGCGTCAGGCTGCTGCGCAAGGTTTTACTGCTCATTGTGTTCACCTAAGCGCTGGATGGTGATCGGGTCACCGGCGGCCAGCAGGATTTTCTTGAGGATGTATTCCAGGGTCTTCAACTCGTCCGGGGAGATCGCGCCAGCCAGTTCATTCATCGCGTCGGCGCCGATCTGCGGCAGCCGATCCGTCAACTGCTGGCCCTGTTCGGTCAGGGTCAGTTGTACTTGGCGGCGATCACCTTCGCTGCGTTGGCGAGCCAGGAAGCCCTTCTGCTCCAGACGATCGAGCATGCGTGTCATCGAACCGCTGTCCAGCGACAGGTGCCGGCACAGCTCGGCCGGGGTATCGACGCCGAACTGGGCCATGATGATCAACACTTTGAACTGCGCGGCAGTGATGCCGTGGGGTTCCATGTGGGTGTCGATGATCCGGTCCTTGAGCAATGCGGCGCGGCCCAGCAACAGGCCGAGATGGCAGGTTTTGAATTCGTCCGGGGTGAAATGCTTCATGTGCTCACCTAATAACTGCCTAGGCAGTGAATATATGTCGAGATGTTACTGCCTAGGCAGCGAATGTCAACGCAATAGTTAGGTTGCTTTGTAATTAGTTGACCAATGGACTGGGTCTTTATGCTGAACAGGCGGGCGTCATCACCAACCCGCTGACGATTAGTAGTCTTCATGCCTCTGCCTGCCGCCTGTGAATCAACGGGATTGCCCTATTCCACGATGACTTCAACAAAGGCCATGGCTCACACGTGCACCCGGCATCCCCCCCTTCAGCGAGTTGAAGATCGACCGCATACAGGTGCACGACTGCAGCGCCAACGAGGAACTGACGCAGGCGCCGACCTGCATTGCCAGGCTCGGTCCCCCGTTGGTCTAACGGTGGTGACGGGAAGCTTGGAGACCGCGCAAGAACTTGATCTGTTGCGTAAAATCGACTGCACTCAGATTCAGGGTTTCCTGATCTTTCACGCCATATCTTCGGATCAATTCCAGCCGTTGCTGTCCCATGACGGGCCGACAAACGCGTATGGATTGGCAAGCGGGTGTCGAGGCCCGTCACTTGCCATCGAAGTCACTGTGTCCAACGGCTCTCTCATCACTGCTACCCAGGTCCTCTAATGCCACATCCCAATGCCCTTCTGGAGAAACTCGCCAGCAGTTCCTCGCGCCTGAACAAGAGCCTGCTGGTGCTCGGAGCCCTGTTGTTGCTGTTGCTGGGCATCAGCTATGTGGGGGTGACGCGCATGATCGAAGAGCGGCGCGAAACCTTGCAGTTTCACTTCGCCCGGCTGATGGAGAATGTCCACGAACAGGAAGTGTTCCTGCAGGATATCGCCCGGGAAAGCGTCAAGAGCGAACGGCTGCCCAGTCTCATGTTGCCACCCTACTCACAAAAACCCCTGCCCGATGAAGGGCCGAATATTTACGAGGGCCGCGGCCTGCCGTTTTCGCTGCCCTATAGCTTGAAGATCAATACGGACAGGATTGCCCCCAGCCAATACCCGAAGATCTTTGCGCTAGGTACCCATTTGGCGGCCTATTACAGTGCATTCTGGTCGGCCTCGCACTATCAGTCGCCCCAAGTCGCCCTGATCAATGGCCCCGACAATTTTGACCTTGCCGTACCCTCCACCGGGCGTTTGCGCGGTCCGGGACGGGTACCAATGCCTATGGGCGATCTGATCGATGCGATGACCCGCTTGAACAAGCGCCTGCGCGGGCAGAACTCGCCATTGCCAGATTTTCAGGTGCACTGGGAACCCTATGTCTCTTCCAATGACGACAAGAGCGCCCCCACCCTGCTGGCGTACGTGAGTATCAACCTGGCGAAAACCGCATTGACCGTCGAGGGCGCCGATACCTGGGTGGTGCTGGGCTCGCTGATGAACCTGTCTCAGGTCAACAACATCGAGCGGTTGATGCAGTGGTCGATCTACGATGACTTCACCTTGATCACCCCTCGTGGCGTGGTATTGACCGGAGCTCTGAAACCCGGCGAGGTGCTGGATGAAGGGGTGAACTTCAACCGCGACGGCCTGGTGTTCAAACTGAGCAGCCCCGGGGAGCATCACTGGACGGCGATCTACTTCATCAGCCTGCGCAGCTTCCTCGATTACGCGCTGTGGCCATTGCTTGGCCTGGTCGCGCTGGTGCTTGCGCTGCTCGGTTGCAGTCGGGCGATCAATCGCTGGTACCAGGCCCGGGTCATCCTGCCCGCGCAGAGCGCCCACGCCAGCATCGCTGAAAGCGAGGCATTCAGCCGCACGGTGATCGATACGGCGCCGACCGGCCTGTGCGTGATTCGCCGCAGCGATCACCAGGTGCTGCTGGAAAACCAGCGCGCCCAGCAATGGCACGACAACGGCCAACTGATGAGCTTGCTCACGCCCCTTACGGGCCCCGGTCATGCCGATCTTGAAATCAATGGGCGCCACTTGCATGTTGCCTTCGTGCCCACCCGCTATCAGGGCCAGGACGCCTGGTTATGTGCGTTGCATGACGTGACCCGGCATGTCGAAGATGCAGCGGCACTGGAAGAGGCGCGCCAGGCCGCCGACTCGGCAAACCAGGCCAAAAGCCGTTTCCTCGCCACCATGAGCCACGAGATCCGTACTCCCCTGTACGGCGTGCTGGGAACTCTGGAGCTGCTTGGCCTGACCTCGCTCGCCCCGCGCCAGCAGGATTACCTGCACACCATCCAGCGCTCCTCCGCCACGTTGTTCCAACTGGTCAGCGATGTACTGGATGTGTCGAAAATCGAAGCCGGACAGATGACCCTCGAACTTGAGGATTTCTGCCCGCTGGAGCTGACCGAAGACACCGTGCGCACCTACAGCGCCTTCGCCCGATCCAAGGGCCTGCTGCTCTATGCCTGCATCGACCCGGCGCTGCCGGACCGGTTGCGCGGTGACCCGATACGGATTCGCCAGATCCTCAACAACTTGCTGAGCAACGCCATCAAGTTCACCGATAACGGTCGCGTGGTGCTGCGGGTTCAGTTGCTGGAAAGCGACGACGGCCGTGCCCATGTGCAATGGCAAGTCAGCGATTCGGGAAAGGGGATTACCCAGGCGCAACAACAGCAACTGTTCGACCCTTTCTATCAGGTCAACGACGCCAACGCGCAAGCCGGTGCCGGATTGGGACTGGCCATTTGCAAATGGCTGTGCGAGTTGATGGCGGGCCAGTTGAACGTGGTCAGCGAGCCCGGGCTCGGCAGCAGTTTCATCCTTCAACTCTCGCTGGAACACGCACCCGGTGAGCTGGCCGATTGCCCTGTGTTCGGCCCCGGCAGCGCCGCCGTCTATGTGCGTGCAAAGGTCGCTGAACAGGCCCAACACCTGATGGCCTGGCTCAAGCGTTTTGGCCTCGACTGCCACCCGCTGACGGCCGGTACACCAGTGTCATCGGCACTGCTGGTAGAGCTTTGCTCGCTGGCCAATACCGCGGCCTGGCCGGGTCCGAAGGTCGTCGCCACGGCGGATGGCCCCAACCCTTCGCAATTACGCGGTACCGTCCGAGAAGTCGACGCCCATGATGTCCGCGCGATCGCCTGGGCGATTTACCAGGCCCAGCACGGCGCTCGCACCGACAGCCAACCTTCGTCGCCGGATACCCCCCGGCAGTTGAATCTGCAAGTGCTGGTGGCGGAAGACAATGTGATCAACTCGGCGATCATAAAGGAGCAACTGGAAGTGCTGGGCTGCTCGGTGGTCGTCGCGGCCAATGGCGAGCTTGCCCTGGCGCAGTGGTCGCCCGGACGTTTCGATCTGCTGCTGACCGACGTCAATATGCCGGTCATGAACGGCTACCAATTGACCACGGCGTTGCGACAACTGGATCAGGCCTTGCCGATTATCGGCGTCACCGCCAACGCCTTGCGCGAAGAAGGCGAGCGCTGCACTAGCGTCGGCATGAACGCCTGGATGGTCAAGCCACTGAACCTCGCCACCCTGCGCGCGCACCTGGAAAGACATTGCAAAATCGCCCTACCAGCGACCAGCGTTGCGCCTCTAAATCTGTCATCGAACATGCGCGAACTCTTTGTCACGACGCTACGCCAGGACATGCAGGTCACGCTGACGGCACTGGACAACGCCGATGCCAATCGCGTGGCGCAACAGCTGCACAGCATGGCCGGTGCATTGGGTGCGGTACAGCTCGAGGAACTGGCCACAACCTTCGTCGAGCTGGAGTGTCGCTTGAACGGCATGAGCGTGACCAGCGCCCTGGACCTGGAGGTGCGCCAGAATCTGGCTCGATTGAAAGACCTGCTGGACACCCTTGAATAATTTCAATGCGGATAATCAGCCATGGAAACCCTCAAGGTTGCCATTGCCAATGACCACCCCATCGTCCTGGGGGGGTACGAGAGCTGGTTGAGCGTGGCCAATGCTTGCGCGCTGATGGAATACCTGACGCGGCACTTCCTCAACGTGCTGGTGCTGACGATGATTTCCAACCCGCTAATCCTGACGCGCCTGCAAGAGATCGTGGCAAGCCGGTGCGCAGCAGTGCCGAGCGTTTTACTCACCTGTTGCTAAAGGAACATAAAATAGTGCGTTGATTTGTTCCGGGAGTGGGAGTCAGCAACGATTGACTTAAGAGCGCAAAGATAACAAGCATTCAAAAAAATTCTCGCCACGAGCAAACTTGACGCCAACAGCAACCATACACTTCTGGATTACTAACACAACTAGAAAAACTCAAACTAACAGACAACTACATTCCAGCTGCAATTAACTTCTAGGAATCGTCTGATGTACCACCAAAAAATCGCGTTATATCGTGTTGTTGTTTTAAACCTAACCACTGGAAAACAACATGAAAAAGCTAACTCGCGCACTTCTCGCCCTTTCAATCATCGCCGCCGCTGGCAACGCCCTGGCAGATGACCCCGTCCAGGCCGGTAGTGGCACTATCAACTTCACCGGCACCATCAACAACGATGCCTGCTCCGTTGAAGGCGCTGGCAAGGGTAAAACCATCGCGGTCGAAATGGGCGAAGTGTCGATCAAAGACATGGGCACTCCCAGCGCGCCTAAAGGCAACGGCACACTGAACGTCGAAAACTTCAGCATGAAGATCAACTGCAACGCCGGTACTAAGGTCGCAATGATCTTCAAACCAACCTCGGGCGCAGGTTCGGGTCTCGTGCCCGGTACCAAGGTGCTTCGTCTGATTGACGGTCTGGGGGCTGCGAAAGGTATCGGCATTGCGCTGCTTGACTCCAATGGCGAGGTGATCGACCTCCGCACGGCAAGCACCGCAAAGATCGAAAACTCTCTGCAAGACAGCAACGCCACCCTCAAATTCTCCGCAGCCTACGTAACCACCGGCACTCCGGCACAGGCTGTTGCCGGTCGTGGCGACGCCACCCTACCGTTCACGCTGCAATACGAATAATCCGCGCGAACACACAAGCCCGGTGCGGGGCCGGTCGGCCCCGCATCCTCATTCACTTGCGCGGTAGCCCTCATGTTTTATCGTCACTCACTATCCTTTTGTGCAGGCCTGCTGAGCCTGTTCATGGTCAATCAGGCCATGGCCGGAATTTCCTTGAGCAGCACCCGGCTGATTTTCGACGGCCAGCACAAGGAGGCCGGAATCACCGTGCGCAACAGCGGTGAAGACGTGTTGATCCAGTCGTGGATCGACACCGACTCCAGCGAAACCGCAGCAGTACCCTTTGCCGTCACGCCGCCACTGGTGCGCGTCAGCGGCGACGAACAGCAAATATTGCGGGTGATCTACGAAGGCACGGGCATGCCATCCGACCGCGAGTCGGTGGTGTGGCTCAATGTGCAAGAGATCCCTCAAGCGGCGAAATCCAAGAACACCTTGCAACTGGCCGTGCGTCAGCGCATCAAGGTGTTCTTCCGCCCGGCAGGCCTGAAAAACAACGCCTATCTGGCACCGAGCGAACTGACCTGGCGCCTGACAGAACAAGCCGGCAAGCACCTGTTGGTGGTGAACAACCCTGGCCGGTATCACGTGTCGATTGCCGAAATCACACTTCAATCCGGCACCGTCAGTGAGCAACCCGTTGAATCAATGATGATTGCCCCCGGCGAGCAAAAAAGCTTCCCCCTTAAACAACTTCACAACGCCAATACAGCCCGTCTTTTATTCAAAAGCATTAATGATTATGGCGCACAAGATCGTTATGGAGCACAAATTTCCAACAGTGCCGATACCCGAGCCAGTTTGAATAAACAAACCCCATAACTTAAGCGCCGCTGTGACGGCTGAACTTCCACTGTATTTCTCTTCGCTCCGTTAGTTCGTATCGGAGGTGATATGGAGTTCCTGCATGTTTTTACTCAAGCGCGACAGATGGGCGCCATTTTCGATTGTTCTTTTATTCAGCACCACCTGCGTAGCCGATGACGATGAACAGTTCAATACCTCGTTTCTCCTAGGCGCACCATCTTCTGTGGATCTGCAACCATTGCTCGCCAGCAGTCGTGTGCTGCCCGGCATCTATCGGGTGGACCTGTACGGCAACGAAACGCTGGTCGGCCGCCGCGACATCGATTTTCGTCGCCCTCCCGGCACGAGCAAGGTCGAGGCCTGCCTGACTCTGGAAATAGTGCAGCAACTGGGGGTCGACATCGGCAAGCTGCAAGCCAGCGGCAAACTGAGCAGCGATGATCCCGATGCCTGCCTGGACTTGCCCGCCTTGATCGATCACGCCAGCGTGCGTTACGACGTACCCCGTCTGCGCTTGATCGTCAGTGTTCCGCAACGCGCCATGGTGCGTGGCCGACGTGGTTATGTCGACTCGGCCCTATGGGACGAAGGCGTTCCCGCCGCATTCATCAACTATCAGTTGAGCAGCAGCCGCAACGGCACTCGGGGTGAAAATACCCTGTCCAACAACATCGGCCTGCGCAACGGCATCAACCTCGGCGCCTGGCGCTTGCGTAACGAATCGAACTTTAGCAGCAGCACTGGCCGCCCCAGCACATTCAAAAGTAACCGCAGCTATCTGCAACATGACGTGACTGCCCTGAAGGGCCAGTTCAGCGCCGGGGATATTTTTTCAGATGCCGACCTGTTCGACAGCGTGCGCTATCGCGGCCTGAAACTGGCGTCCGACGACGGCATGCGTGCCGACAGCGAGCGCGGTTATGCGCCAATCATTCGCGGCATTGCGCAGTCCAGCGCCACCGTGGAGATTCGCCAGGACAGCTACCTCCTCTACACCGCCAACGTGCCGCCGGGGCCATTCGAGATCAGCGATATCTACCCCAGCGGCTCCAACGGCGACCTGGAAGTGACGATTATCGAAGCCGATGGCCGCCGCCGGGTGACGGTGCAGGCATTTTCCAGCCTGCCGATCATGGTCCGTGAGGGCCAGTTGAAGTACAGCGTCTCGGCCGGCCGGTACAACAGCAACAGCGTTGACCAGAAGTCACCGCAATTTGTCAGCAGCACCCTGGCATACGGCATCAGCAGTAACTTGTCCGGGATCGTCGGGGTGCAGGCCTCGGAAAACTTCAAGGCGCTGTCCGTGGGGACTGGCCGCAATACAACTATCGGTGCCGTCTCGCTGGACTTGACCCACTCCATGAGCAGCACTTTCGGCAAAACCATCACCGGCAACAGCCTGCGCGCGCTGTATGCGAAGACGTTCACCGGCACCGACACCAACTTCACCCTCGCCGCCTATCGCTACTCGACCGAGGGCTATCGCACCCTCACCGAGCACGTCGAGGAACTGAGCAACGACGGTCAGAAGCGTATCGGCAACTCGAAAACCCGTACCGACCTGACCGTCAACCAGAGCCTGGGCCGAAACCAGCGATACGGCAGCGCCTACATCAACGCCAGCGACCAGCGTTACTGGGGACGCGGGGGCTCGCAAAGCCTGTCGGCGGGTTACAGCAACTATTGGGGCGATGTGAGCTACAACCTCGGCGCCACCTACTCCAAGGATGTCGGCAACTACGGGCCGGCGAACAATGACACACTGGTGAACCTGTCCATATCGTTCCCGCTGGGCTCCAAGCCTCGTGCACCCCGTGCCTTCGTCTCGGCCAGCACGCAGAAATCCAGCGATACCACGCAAATGGGCATCAACGGCTATCTGGCGCAAGACAGCGACACCTATTACTCAGTGCAAGCCGGCAACAGCAGCAACGGCGGTAGCTCCGGCTCAGTCAACCTCAGCACCCGCACCTCATTTATGGATATCAGCGCCGGTTACAGCCAGGGGCGCGGTTACAACGCGCAAAACCTTAACCTGTCGGGTTCGATCGTCGGCCATGCCGGCGGAATCAACCTGGGACAAACCGTGGGCGAAACGTTCGCGCTGGCGCAAGTCGAAGGCGCAGAAGGGGTGAAAGGGGTGAAAATCGGCAGCTTCTCCGGAGCCAGGACCGGCAGCAACGGCTTCGCCGTGATCCCCAATGCGCAGCCCTATCGCGTGAACTGGATCAACCTCGACACTCGAGACCTGGGCGCCGATATCGAGATCGACAGTGGGACCCGGCAAGTGGTGCCACGTCGTGGTGCCGTGGTGCTGGCGCGTTACACCAGCAAGACCGGACGGCGGGTGCAGTTTGCGCTGTTCGACGCCAGGCACCAGCCGATTCCGTTTGGCGCGTCGCTCGAGGACAGCACTGGCAAACAGTTGGCGATCTCTGACCCTGGTGGCAAGGCTCTGGCACTGGTTGAAGCCGACACCGGTACCCTGACTATCCACTGGCAGGGCCAGAGGTGTGAAGCGCCTTATGCCTTGCCCGAACGCGACAAGGCGCTGAACTATGAGCGGGCGAACCTGGTGTGCCGCCCCTGATTCCTCAGAAATCGCGCTTGTAAAAGATATCCAGGGAGCTGGCGAAACCGCTCGCCGCTTCCAGATAGACCTTCTTGCTCAGCTTGTAACGCAGAGCGATGGTACTGGCGGGCTCAAAGACCCCGACGCCATAGCGCAGGCTGAGCCTTTCGGAAATGGCGCCGCTGGCCACCACGCTGGTGTTGTTGCCGCTGCCCTGGGTATCGAGTTGGAAGTCTTGAATGCCCAGGTTCTTGGCAATGCCTCCGGTCAGTTCCGAGCTGCCCATCAGCCCCAGCCCGAGAGCCGCCTGGGCCAGCATGTTGTTGTCTTCACCGGTGGACGTCAGCGGGCGCCCCAGAACCAGATAGGACAGCGCCTGTTCCTGGCTCATGGCCGGCTCCGAAAATATCTGCGTCGCCGGTTGCTCGGCGCTGCCGCTCAGGCGGATGCCGGCAATCACGTCGTCAGTCTGGCGCACGGCCTCGATGTCCAGGTAAGGCTGGTCGATGGGGCCGGCAAACAGCAGCCGCGCACGACGCACGGTCAAGCGCTGGCCGTAGGCCCGATAGCGGCCGTCGTTGAGCCACAGCTCACCGCGGGTATCCATATTGTCACCAATGTGCACGTGCCCCTGCAGGTTGGCAGTCAGGCCGAAACCGCTGAAGGCCAGCTTGTCCTGGCCCACCTCCACATCGATGTTCATAGCCATGGCCATGGGCTTTTTGCCGTCGTCGGTCTGCTGGCCGACGATCACCGTGTCGTCGGAGACCTTGACCGTCGAGGGCGGCAATTCGCGCACGGTGATCTGGCCCTTGGGGATCAGCACCTTGCCAGCAATCGCCAGCTTTTCCTCTTGCAGCGAGATCTTCAGGTCCGGCGCCACCTCCAGCGCTGCATAGGGCTCCACCGTCACCGGCAGTTGGGTGCCCTTGAGGCTCAGGTCCACCAATAGCGCCCGGCCCCAAGCGATGTTGCCATTGAGGCTGCCCTGCCCGGCCTTGCCGCTTTTCCAGCCGCCGTTGAGCTGCACGCTCTCGCCAGCGATCTGCGCGCTCAGTTGCAGGTCTTCAAGGCTGATGGGCAACTCGGAGCCGGACACCTCGCCCCCGGACAACTGCACGTTGCCGTTGACCTGAGGCGCCAGCAGGCCGCCAGACAAACGACCGCTGCCATTGAGGCTGCCGCTGAGCTTTTCCACCATGGGCACGAACGGCCGCGCCACGGACAGATCCAGGCCACTGAGGCGGAAATCACCGGACAGCGGTTTGCTTTTCGGCAACGGATTGATCTGCGCCTGGAGCATCAGCTCACCCAGTTTGCCGCCGTCGAACTGCAACTGTGTGTCGATGCGCCGCGGGGTGAGGCGGGTATTGAGCTTCAACGCCTGATAGGGGAAATCCAGCCACTGGTCCTTTTCCTTGACCCGCAGGGTGCCACCGCTGGCGTCCAGCATGATCTGGCCCTGGGGCCCGCTGGCCGGCAAGTCCAGTTGCACATCGGCATTGAGCATGCCCTTCCAGGCGAAATCCTTGGGCAGCCACTGCGCCAGGCTGTCGAGGGGAAAACGCTTGAGGTGATAACGCAGTTTCGGGTCCGGCATCAGCCGCTGGTCTTCACCGCACAGGCTGGCATCGCCGCTGGCCCAGCAGTGGGCACCGAAGTTCAGCGTGCCGTTGGCCAGCCGCTCAAGCCGGGCCGGGCTCTGCAGCTTCCAGTCCTGGCCGCCGGTCTGTACATCACCGCTGGCCAGGCGCCCGCGCCAGTTGCCCTGGTCCAGGGCGCCATCCAGGCCCAGGGCCAGTTTCAACAGCGGTCCTTGCAGGTCCAGTTGCAGTTTCTGTTTCTTGATGTCGCCCTGGCCGGCCAAGGTCAGGGTCCCCAACTGCGTGTCGCCCAGTTGAATCCCGCTGCCCTTGAGGTCCACCTGGGCCTTTTGCGCACCATCCAGAGTGGCGTCCAACTTGAGGTTCTGCAGGCGGTTTTCGGCAAAGGCCAGTTGCTGCCCGGCCAGGTCCAGCTTGCCCTGTGGCGCCTTGAGGGTGCCGGCCAGGTCCAGCCGACCGTTGAGCTGCCCACGCAACTCGGGCCAGAGCTGACCCAGGCGCGGCATCTTGATCTCCAGCTGGCCGGCGATCTTCTGTTGCAGGCTGCCGGAGCCGTTGATCCGGTTGTCTCCCAGGCGGATGTCCAGCGCGCCCAGGGTCCATTGCTCGCCCGCTCCGTCGGCCTTGGCCTGGAGAACCGCCGGCTGTCCGCGCAAGCGTCCCTTGAGGTCGAGGTTGGCATTGAGCTTGAGTTGCTGGTTCTTCATTCCGCCCTGGCTGCGCAGGGGGCCGGCCAGGGTTCCGGGCAGCTCCGCCACCCAGTACGCGGGGTTGATGGCCGACAGATCCAGGGCGGTATCCCAGGCAATGCCGTCGGCGAACTGCAGGTTCAGGTGGCCCTCGGCCTTGCCCTGGCCCGCCGCCAGCTTGAACTGCGGCAGATAGATTTTCGTCAGGTCGCCGCTGAATGGGCTGCTCAGGCTGAACGCGCCTGCCGGGCCGTCCAGGTCGCCCTTGAAGTTGCCCAGGTAGTTACCGTCACGGTAAGCCACTTCGGCATCAAAACTGCGGACCCGCACCGCCGGCTCGTCAATCAGCGGATACAGGCGGTGCCAGGGGAAGTCCAGCCAGGCCAGCTTGGCCTCGGCGGCGAAACCTTCGCTCCAGTCCAGTTGCCCACTGAGCTTGAGGTGTTGCTTGTCGTTGGCGCTCAGGTCCAGGGCGGCAATCTGTGCGCCCTTGGCGTCGACCTTGCCTTGCAGCAACAGGGCCACCGGGCCCTGCTGCTCCGCCGGCAGGCTGGCCTTGCCGGCGAGCTGGTAGCCACTTTTCAGGTCGCCCTGGCCAGTCAGTTCCAGCTGATCCAGTTGCAGGGTGTCCGGCAGATCGGCGCTGGCCTTGAACCCATCGGCAGTGATTCGCAACTGGGCCGGCAGGTTCTCCACCAGGGGCTGCAACTGGCCGCTCAATTGCCCTTGCAGGTAGCCACTGCTGTCGGCATTGAGCTGCAGAGTCTTGAGCAGGTCGCCTTCAACCTTCAACGCCAGGGACCAGGGGCCACCGCCGGGAGCGGGCAAGCCGAGGTTGCCCTGGGCGGTCAGGGGCCAGTCGCCACTGGGTTGCAGCAGCCCGGAAAGGTCCAGACTCAGGTCATCGCGCTTTAGGTGCAAAGAGTCGATCTGCAGGCCTTGGGCAGTCCAGTGCGCCGCCAGCTGCAGGGTCTTGAGTTCTTCACTGCCATTGAACAGCAGGCTGCCCACACGCACTTGCCCCAACTCGATGGCCAACGGCAGCTTCAGTTCCGGCAGGCTGATGGGCTCCGAACTGGTTTCGGTTTCGCCGCTCGGAGGGAACAGCAGGCTGACCTGATCGGCTTCCAACTGCTCGATGCACAGGGTCATGCGCAGCAGGCAGCCGGGCGACCAGGTGAACTGCACGGCGTTGAGCTCGACCCGGTTGCCCTCCTGTTGCCAGAGCAAATGATCGGCGCTCCAGTGCCCGCCAAGGCGGCCCTCGAAATTGTCCAGGGTCAGCCCCGGCACTCGCGCCAGGGCCCAGCGGCTGCCAGCCTGGGTTCCGAGTACGCTGGCCAAGGCAAGAATGATCAGGATCACCAGCGCAACAATCGCCAGCAGCGTTATCTTCAAACCACGCTTCAAAGCTCTGGCCCCATGGAAAAGTGCAAACGAATACCGCCGTCGTCATTCATCGCGTGGGCCAGGTCGACCCGGATCGGTCCCACTGGCGAAACCCAGCGTACGCCGACGCCCACCCCGGTCTTGAGGTTAGGCAGCTCCAGCTTGTTGAAAGAGTTGCCCTGGTCGACAAAGGTCGCGATCCGCCATTTCTCGGCGATCGAATACTGGTACTCGACGCTACCGGCCACCATGTAGCGGCCGCCGATGCGATCGCCTTCGGAGTTTTCCGGTGACAGGGTCTGATAGTCGTAGCCCCGAACGCTCTGGTCGCCACCGGCAAAGAAGCGCAAGGACGGCGGAATCGACTTGTAGCCATTGGTGGCACTGCCACCGAACTGCACTCGCCCGAGAAAGCGGTGGTTGTCCCAGACCGTGGTCAGGCCCTTGAGCAGCACCGTGCCATACAGCAGGTTGGTGTCGGAACCGACCCCTTCCTTGGCCAGCTTGGTATCGAACTGAATGCGATAGCCGTTATGCGGGTCGATGCGATTGTCGCTGCGCAGGTAGGAATAAGTCAGGCCAGGCATCAGCAGATTACTCAGGCCCGAGTCGTCCCCGAGGCGATATTCCTCTCGCTGATACTTCAGCGACAGCACCCGCTGCCAGCCGCTGGGCAACTTGCTGTGCCACTCGGGACCGATGGTGAGCAACTTACTCAGGGTATCGGTGCCGGCAATCTCTTCATTCTGGTAACCACCGGCGAACCGCAGCTTGTCGGTCAGAGGCGGGGCCAGGGGAATGTCGTACCACAGGCCGACGTTCTGCCGCGGGGCAGAAACTTCCGCCTCCCAGCCGTAACTGTGGCCCTGGGGGTTGACCCAGTGCCGGGTCCAGTTGGCCTTGACCCGCGGCCCTACGTCGGTGGAATAGCCGAGGCCGAGGCCCATGGTCCGGGGCTTGCGGGTTTCCAGCTGGACCGCCACCGGAATCACCTCGTGCTCGGCGGCAGTAGGCGCGGCGTCCACCCGCACGCCCTCGAAGTAGCCGCTCGACTGCAGGGCCTGGTTGAGTTCGGCAATCAGTTCGGAGTCATAGGGCGCGCCGGCCTTGAACGGCACCATGCGCCGCAACAGGTCTTCATCGAACAGGGAGTCGCCGCTAAAGCTGACCTTGCCCAGCGCGTAGCGCGGGCCGCTGTCATAGACCAGGTCGATGTCCGCGACACCTGCCTGGGGGTCCACCGACAGTTTCTGCTGGGTAAAGCGCCCGCTGAAAAAGCCATAGCGCGAAGCCTGGTTCTGGATCAGGCGCTTGGCGTCTTCGTAATGGCCATGATTGAGCACGGCACCCGGCTTGAGCTGGTCGCCGTCGGGAAGGCGAAACGACTTGAGGGAGGCCGCCGGGCCTTCGACCCGGACTGTCACGTTGCGCAGGTGCACCGGTTCGCCGGGGTCGATCCGCAACGTCAGGCGCGGTTTGTCACCGCCACGCACCTCACTCTGGATATGCGGTTGGTAGTAGCCCAGGGCCTGGGCGGCTTTCTTCGCCTGCTCCTCGGCGCCCCGGCTGAACCGCAGCAAGGCTTCTTCATCGCGATCGCCGACACTGCCAATGTAACCTTCCACATTGGCCTTCAACTCGTCATTGGCGGGCTTGACCCTGACATCCAATTCGCTCTGCGCCAGCGCCGCACAGCTTGTGAACAACAGCAAAAAGCCGCTGGTAAATCTTCCTGGAAACTTCATAGGCGCGGATGCTATCACGAGCTTGGGAGGGCGATAGAGCGCTCAGGTGCACGGAAAGTTCTATATCAGGCTGTTGCTCTTTGTAAGTGCTGCGGGCTGGGGTGAAAAAATACGTGCTCACGCACCGGCCCCACCGCAATCTCACCGATCTCTTCATAGCCCTGACGCTTGTAGAACTCCAGGTAACGCGGATTGCCGGTGTCCAGCACCACACCCTGGGAATGCTCGTCCACGGCGCACCAGTTGTGCACCGCCGCCAGCAATTGCTCGCCGAAATGCTGGCCCTGAAACTGCGGATGCACCCCCAGCAGCGGCAGCACATGCACCGCATCATTGGGCAGGCAGGCCTGCACCGCCTGGTGATACTCCAGATAGCGCTGGGTGCAGCGAAACCCGGTGCTGAGCACCATGCGCAGGCGCCATGCCCAACTTTCGGTGATGCCCAGGCGCCGTTGCGGCGGCGCGATCAGGGCGATACCGATCAGCCGGTCATTGACCAGCAGGCCGATGGCCGGCAGGTCCTGAAGAAAATGCTGCTTCACCAATTCGCGCACTGTGGCTCGTACCCGCTGTTCGTAGCCGGGGCGATCGGCTTCGAAAATGAAACCGAAGGTCGGCTCATGGCGGTAGGCCTGGTACAGCAGCGACCGCGCTTCGCGGGAATAGCCGCTGTCGAGCTGGTGAATATCGGCGATGACATTGGAGGAATCAGGCATGACGGTCACTCTCCCCTGGACCCGGCTCAAATGGCCGCGTTCTTGTTAGTACGAGCCCTGCGCGCCGCTGATCGTTCCCGCGCCCCTGGGACATTAGCAGCGCATCCGCCACGCCGCCACGCTGGCCGGCCCGGGCGTTGTCAGCTAGCATCGCTGTTTTGCCAGGACCGCCGACCATGAAAATCGTCTCGTTCAATATCAACGGGCTGCGTGCCCGCCCCCATCAGCTGGCGGCGCTGATCGACAAACACCAGCCGGATGTGATCGGCCTGCAGGAAACCAAGGTCGCCGACGAACAGTTCCCCCTTGCCGACATCCAGGCCCTGGGCTACCACGTGCATTACCACGGCCAGAAAGGCCATTACGGCGTAGCCCTGCTCTCGCGCCAGGCACCGTTGGCCCTGCATAAAGGCTTTGAAGGTGACGACGAAGACGCCCAGCGGCGCTTTATCTGGGGCACCTTCGCCGATGCCAACGGCACCCCGGTGACCATCATGAACGGCTACTTCCCCCAGGGCGAAAGCCGCGACCATCCCACCAAATTCCCGGCCAAAGCGCGCTTCTACCAGGATCTGCAGCACCTGCTGGAAAGCCGTTTCAGCAATGACCAGCCCCTGGTGGTGATGGGCGATGTGAACATTTCCCCGGAAGATTGCGACATTGGCATCGGCGCCGAGAACGCCAAACGCTGGCTGAAGACCGGCAAGTGCAGCTTCCTGCCAGAAGAGCGCGAGTGGATGGCCCGCCTGAAGAACTGGGGCCTGGTGGACAGCTTTCGTCACCTGAACCCCGAGGTGAACGACCGCTTCAGCTGGTTCGACTACCGCAGCCGCGGCTTCGAGGATGAGCCCAAGCGCGGCCTGCGCATCGACCTGATCATGGCTTCCCAGGGGTTGTTGCCACGGGTCAAGGACGCTGGGGTCGACTATGAACTGCGGGGCATGGAAAAACCTTCGGACCATGCGCCGATCTGGCTCGAACTGGGCTGATCGACAGGCACAAAAAAGCCCATCTGCCGATGGGCTTTTTTTTTGCGGTTACAGCTGTATGTGCTCGACCCGCTCCGTGGTACCGGCACTGGCGATAGCGCTGATGGCGCTCTCGAGGGTGGCTTCCGAATCGTACAAGTGGCTGACCAGAATCACTTCCTTACCGGACTTGAGCTTGAAAAAAGGTTTGCCGCCCGACGAAATTTTCTTGACGTAGCGTTCCGGGGAAGCGCAGTGTGCGCGGAACAGGCCGAGAGCCGCCTCGGCACTGTCCCGGCAAGGGTAGCGGTCGCTTTGAAGCATGGTCTGCGCCTCCTTTGTCTTCAGCAAGAATCTGCATGCACCACTGCCATACTGCTTCAGCTCGAACCAGGCACTCATTTGTAACTCCTTTGCACACTACGAAATAGCAGCTCAACACTGCCGAGGCATCCGCGGGGGATGACGCGTTGGCAGTCGCCCCAATCCCCGCCAGACAAAGTTGCCCACTCTACGCGCCGTTCCGAGGTTGGTCTTTAGGACAAATCTCAAAAAATCTAGAGAAAACAGCTATTTATGATGTAGGACTTTCGCCATTTCTCTGCAAATAGCCCCGTCCGTCACATCCCTGTCACCTCCCTGACTTAATGTCCCCAGCACTTACCTCCTCCCTCTATATAGAAGGCCAGTGCCGCCATGCCCCGCGCTTCCACCGTCAGCGAACGAGATATCTGGTGCCGGACCATCAGCCTGTTTCTGATCGGTTTCGTTTGCTACGCCCTGCCCTGGTCGGTATTCGCCGCCCTGCCCCCAGCCCCGGACAATGCGCCGGTCCTGCGCATCCAAGGCTCCAATACCATCGGCGCCCGGCTGGGCCCGGCCCTGGTCAAGGGCCTGATGGAAGAACAGGGCCTGCGCGATATCAGGATCACCGCCAGTGGCAAAGACAATGAACAACAGGTGGTGGGGCAAACCGCCCAGGGCCGAGCGGTGCGGGTGGAAGTGGCCGCCCACGGTTCGAGTACCGGCTTTGCCGCTCTGAAAACCGCCCGGGCCGACCTGGCCGCCGCTTCACGGCCGATCAAGGACAGCGAGCTGGTGGACCTTGAAAGCCTGGGGGACCTGAAAAGCCCCAGCGCCGAACAGGTGATCGCCATCGACGGGCTGGCAATCATCCTGCATCCGCACAACCCGCTGAACCAACTGAACACCGAGCAACTGGCCCGGCTGTTCAGCGGCGAAGCCAGGACCTGGGAAGAACTGGGTGGCATTGGCGGCGCGGTACATCTCTATGCCCGGGATGACCAGTCCGGCACCTACGACACCTTCAAGGAGCTGGTACTCAGCCGTCGCGGCAAGACCCTGGGCCCCGGCGCAAAACGTTTCGAATCCAGCGAGCAGTTGTCCGACGCAGTCAGCCATGACCCCCAGGGTATAGGTTTCATCGGCCTGCCCTATGTGCGCCAGGCCAAGGCGGTGGCCATTGTCGACGGCGACTCACAGCCGATGCTGCCGCTCAACAGCCTGATCGCCACCGAGGATTACCCGCTGTCACGGCGCCTGTATCTGTACCTGCCGCCCAATGGGCAGAACCCCTGGGCCGATGCCCTGGTGAGCTTTGCCCAGGGCAGCAAGGGCCAGGCCATCGTCGCCGCCAACGGCTTTATCGCCCAGACCGTGCAGGCCATGCGTGTCGCTCCCGGCCCGCAGATGCCGGAGGCTTATCAGGCGCTCACCCGCCAGGCACAGCGCCTGACGGTCAACTTTCGTTTTGAGGAGGGCAGCGCCAGCCTGGACAACAAGGCCCGCCAGGACCTCAATCGGGTACTGGATTACCTGCGCCAGCACGGCAAGATGAACCGCCAGGTGACCCTGGCCGGCTTCGGTGACGCCAAGAACGATCCGGCCCGCGCGGCCCTGCTGTCCAAGCTGCGGGCCATGGCGGTACGCCGGGAACTGGTGAAGAGCGGCGTGGTGTTTCGCGAGATTCGCGGCTTTGGCGCCGAGCTGCCGGTAGCAGCCAACAGTGCCGACGAAGGGCGGATCAAGAACCGCCGCGTGGAGGTGTGGGTGTACTGAACTCCCAGCGGCCGGCCTTTCGACAGGCCGGCCGCATCGCCCTCAATGCCCGCTGCGCATCAGCTCCTTGGGTACATACTTGCCGATTTCATACTTGCCGATCGCCGCGCGGTGCACCTCATCCGGGCCGTCGGCCAGGCGCAAGGTACGCTGCATCGCATACATGTAGGCCAGCGGGAAGTCGTTGGAGACCCCGGCCCCGCCGTGGATCTGGATCGCCCGGTCGATCACCCGCAGGGCCACGTTCGGCGCCACGACCTTGATCTGGGCAATCTCGCTCTTGGCCACCTTGTTGCCCACGGTGTCCATCATGTACGCGGCCTTCAGCGTCAGCAGCCGGGCCATGTCGATCTCCATTCGCGAGTCGGCGATCTTGTCGATGTTGCCTCCCAGGCGCGCCAGCGGCTTGCCAAAGGCAGTACGGTTCACCGAACGCTTGCACATCAGTTCCAGCGCCCGCTCCGCCATGCCGATGGAACGCATGCAGTGGTGGATCCGGCCCGGGCCAAGGCGGCCCTGGGCAATCTCGAAACCACGGCCCTCACCCAGCAGCACGTTCTCGTAAGGCACCCGGACATTGTCGAACAGCACTTCGGCGTGGCCATGGGGCGCGTCGTCGTAGCCGAACACCGGCAACGGGCGAACAATCTTCACCCCGGGGGTATCCACCGGCACTAGGATCATCGAGTGCTGTTGATGGCGCGGCGCATCCGGGTTGCTCAGGCCCATGAATACCAGGATCTTGCAGCGTGGGTCGCAGGCGCCCGAGGTCCACCATTTCTTGCCGTTGATCAGCCACTGGTCGCCGTCGCGTACCGCACGGGCCGCCATGTTGGTGGCATCGGAGGACGCCACGTCCGGCTCGGTCATGGCGAACGCGGAACGGATCTCGCCGCGCAGCAATGGCTCCAGCCAGCGCTGTTTCTGCTCTTCGTTGGCGTAGCGCACCAGCACTTCCATGTTGCCGGTATCCGGTGCCGAGCAGTTGAAGGGTTCCGGGCCCAACAACGACCGCCCCATGATTTCCGCCAGCGGCGCGTACTCAAGGTTGGTCAGGCCTGCCCCCAACTCCGACTCAGGCAGAAACAAATTCCATAGCCCGGCCTCCTTGGCCTTGAGTTTCAGCTCTTCCATGATGGCGGTCGGCTGCCAGCGATCGCCTTCGGCAACCTGACGCTCGAAGACCGCTTCAGCCGGATAAACATAGGCATCCATGAACGCGGTGACACGCTCACGCAGTTCCTGAACCTTGGGGGAATAGGCGAATTCCATGGGCAGCTCTACCTTTGTGACGATCGGGTGTTGGAGGACTGAAATCGATGCTAGATCAGCTACGAAAATTTACCTAGCCTATTCTCGGCGTGTATTAACATTCATCACCGATATATGATCGGCTGATCCGACAGGCTTCCGAGCCCTCCCACAGGCCCTAACAATAAGAGTGCAGCGCAATGAATCTGAGCAAGGTCGATCTCAACCTCTTCATCGTTTTCGATGCGATCTACACCGAAGCCAACCTGACCCGTGCCGGGCAGATCGTCGGCATCACCCAACCGGCGGTATCCAACGCCCTGGCACGCCTGCGCGAGACCTTCAATGACCCGCTCTTCGTGCGTACCGCCCAGGGCATGGTGCCCACACCCATGGCGCAGAACATCATCGGGCCAGTGCGCAATGCCCTGTCGCTGCTGCGGGTTTCGGTCCAGGAAAGTCGCATTTTCAACCCCCTGCAAGCGGTCAAGACCTACCGCATCAGCATGACCGACCTCACCGAAGCGGTGATCCTGCCACCACTGTTCCAGCGCCTGCGGCGCCTGGCGCCGGCGGTGATCATCGAAAGCTTTCTCTCCAAGCGTCGGGAAACCACCAAGGAGCTGGCAGCCGGGCGCCTGGACTTTGCCGTCGACGCACCGCTCAATACCGACCCCCAGGTGCGTCACGTCAAGCTGATGGAAGACCGCTATGTGTGCGCCATGCGCAAGGGCCACCCGCTGGCGGGCAAGGAAAAATTCAGCCTGGACGATTACCTGTCCCTGACCCACATCCATATCTCCAGCCGCCGCAGCGGCCTCGGGCATGTCGACCTGGCCCTGGGCAAGATGGGTATCCAGCGCAAGATCGCCCTGCGCTCCCAGCATTACCTGATGGCTTCCCAGGTGCTGCAGCAGACCGACATGGTGATGACCGTACCGGAGCGCTTTGCCCGTCGCCATGAACTGCACGCGTTCAACCTGCCGGTCAATGATGTCCCGCCGGTGGAAACCCACCTGTACTGGCACGAGAGCACCGACCAGGACCCGGCCAACCGCTGGATGCGCGAGCAGATGATCGAGCTCTGCCAGCAGGTCACGGCCTACGAAAAGAAGCTCGACCAGCAGACCGCCTGAGCCCTTTCGCCGGCAAGCCCTCACTGCAGGAGCCGGCTTGCCGGCGAACGGGATCGGCTCGGACTGCTTGACGTATACGTCAACCTGCCTTTAGCTTAGCGCCAAGCCCCCTCTTGAGCGCCTCCATGAGCAGCCAGACCTACAGCATTTCCGACCTCGCCCGCGAGCTCGACATCACCACCCGGGCCATCCGCTTCTATGAAGAGCAGGGCCTGCTGGCTCCCGAACGCCGTGGCCAGGAGCGCATCTATTCGCCCCGGGACAAGGTCAGCCTGAAACTTATCCTGCGGGGCAAGCGCATCGGCTTTTCCCTGGCCGAGTGCCGCGAACTGATCGAGCTCTACGACCCGAGCAGCGGCAACCTGAAGCAGCTGCACAGCATGCTGGCGAAAATCGCCGAGCGTCGCGAACAGCTCGAACAGCAATTGCTCGACATCGAACAGATGAAGCTGGAACTGGACACCGCCGAAGAGCGCTGCACCCAGGCGCTGGAGCAGACCATCCTGAACCAGAAAAGCACCGCCCGATAATCATCGGCACACCTGCGCCCGGGCGCCGGTATCCGCCACTCCCTATAAGAAGGTGAACCTGAATGTCACTCCCCAGCCATGTACGCCTGATCGAAGTCGGCCCCCGCGACGGCCTGCAGAACGAAGCCCAGCCCATCAGCGTCGAAGACAAGGTGCAATTGGTGGATGCCCTCACCGCCGCCGGCCTGGGCTACATAGAAGTCGGCAGTTTCGTGTCTCCCAAATGGGTGCCGCAGATGGCCGGTTCAGCCGAGGTCTTCGCCCGTATCCAGCGCAAGCCCGGGGTTGTCTATGGCGCACTGGCGCCCAACCTGCGGGGGTTCGAAGATGCCCTGGCGGCTGGGGTCAAGGAAGTGGCGGTGTTCGCCGCGGCCTCGCAAGCCTTCTCCCAGCGCAACATCAACTGCTCCATCAGCGAAAGCCTGGAACGCTTCGTGCCGATCATGGACGCGGCCAAGCAGCACGGCATCAGCGTGCGCGGTTACGTGTCGTGCGTGCTGGGCTGCCCTTATGAAGGTGAAGTGGCCCCGGAACAGGTGGCCATGGTCGCCCGCGAACTGCATGACATGGGCTGTTACGAGGTCTCTCTGGGCGACACCATTGGTACCGGCACCGCCGGTGCCACCCGGCGCATGTTCGAGGTGGTGGGCGCCCAGGTAACACGGGAAAAACTCGCCGGGCACTTCCACGACACCTACGGCCAGGCCCTGGCCAATGTCTACGCCAGCCTGCTGGAAGGCATCGCGGTGTTCGACAGCTCGATCGCCGGCCTCGGCGGCTGCCCCTATGCCAAGGGCGCCAGCGGAAACGTCGCCACCGAAGACGTGCTCTACCTGCTCAATGGCCTGGGCATCCATACCGGTATCGACATGGACCGCCTGATCGACGCCGGCCGGCAGATCTGTAACGTGCTGGGGCGCCCCACCGGCTCCCGCGTGGCCAAGGCGCGTAACGCCAGCTGAGGCATTGTGCGGCCGGGTGTTACCGGCCACTCCGATCTGGGGCGGGAACGAGTAACACGGAAACAGTTTGTCGAATTTGTTGCGGTACAGATTGTCCTACAAAATTATCAAGCCATTGATTTTAAAAGACTTTAAAAAGTTGGCACGGCTTCTGCTATCTCTATGGCATAACAAGAATAAAAAGCAGCAAACCTAATAAAAATAAGACGTAACGACTCTGAGATAACAAAAACAACACGGCAGAGACGCAGCTAACAGATTTTTTTGGAGAGGATGCACTGTGCAGGAGGGCTTGCAAGAGCCACCCGCAACCGGTCAGAGAACAATAAAACTACCCTGAGGTAGCTCCCGAACTGGTTGGATCGCCCTGGCGACACATTGAATCAGCGCTCAAAAAAATACGTTTGCTCTTGATCCCGGATGGGGATCGCCAAAAACAGCAGTAAAGGGCAACGGTTGCCAAAAACAACAATAGACCGCCCCTCAATAATAAAAAAAGAGCACGCAACGACAAAATTAAAGGGGAGCTTCGGCTCCCCTTTGTGCTTTCTGCGATCCCTCTTTGCTGCCCATAAAGCGTGCACCGGCGCCGATGCACGCTCCATCCGGGTTCACCCCTTGTTCATGCGCTCACGCAGCTCCTCGATGCTGATTTCGCGCATGCGGAACTTCTGGATCTTACCGGTCACGGTCATGGGAAACTCTTCAACGAACTTGAAGTAACGCGGCGTCTTGAAGTGCGCGATACGCTCCTTGCACCAGGTCTGCAGCTCCAGCTCATTGGCCGAATGGCCGGGGTGGAACTTGATCCAGGCGACGATCTCCTCGCCGTACCTGTCGCAGGGGATGCCGATTACCTGCACATCGGCCACCGCAGGATGGGTGAAGAAGAACTCTTCCAGCTCTCGCGGATAAATGTTCTCGCCACCGCGAATGATCATGTCCTTGTTGCGCCCGGCAATGCACACGTACCCCTGCTGGTTCATGGTGGCCAGGTCACCGGTATGCATCCAGCCGGCCTGATCGATGGACTCGCGGGTGCCCTCAGGGTTGTTCCAGTAACCGAGCATGACGCTGTAGCCCCGGGTGCACAGCTCACCGATGGTGCCGCGGGGCACCACATTGCCGGCCTCGTCGATGATCTTGCTCTCCAGGTGCGGCTGGGTCCGGCCCACGGTGGTCACCCGCAGTTCCAGGTCGTCGTCCGGCCCGGTCTGCAGCGACACCGGGCTGGTTTCGGTCATGCCGTAGGCGATCTGCACTTCGCTCATGTGCATTTCGCTGATCACCCGGCGCATCACCTCGATCGGGCAGGTGGCCCCGGCCATGATCCCGGTCCGCAGGCTCGACAGGTCGAACTCGCTGCGGCGGGGCTGATCGAGCACAGCGATAAACATCGTGGGTACGCCGTACAGGCCGGTGGCGCGCTCTTCGGCCACCGCAGTCAAGGTCAGCAGCGGGTCAAAGGCGTCATTGGGATAGATCATGGTGGTGCCGTGGGTGATGCACCCCAGGTTGCCCATGACCATGCCGAAACAGTGGTACAGCGGCACCGGGATCACCAGCCGGTCGGCAGCAGTCAGGCCCAGGCTCTCCCCCACCATGTAACCGTTGTTGAGGATGTTGTAGTGGCTCAGGGTCGCGCCCTTGGGGAAACCGGTGGTGCCGGAGGTGTACTGGATATTCACCGGCTGGTCGAAATCCAGGCTGTCCTGGCGCGCCTGCAACTGCTCGGCCGTGGCCCCCGCCCCCAGCGCCGATAGCTGCGACCAGGGCAGGAAACCCGACGGCGGCTGCGCATCCAGGCTGATCACCCCGCGCAGCTCGGGTAACCGCTCGCTGTGCAATTGGCCGATGGACTGTTCCGCCAGCTCGGGCACCAGGCCCTGGAGCATGCCGTGGTAATCGGATGTCTTGAAGGCTCCGGCGCAGATCAGCCACTGGCAGCCGGACTGCCTGAGCACATACTCCAGCTCGGAACTGCGGTAGGCCGGATTGATGTTCACCAGAATCGCGCCGATCTTGGCGCTGGCGAACTGGGCGATGCACCACTGGGCGCAGTTGGGGGCCCAGATCCCCAGGCGATCGCCGGTCTTGAGCCCCAGAGCCAGCAGCGCCCGGGCATGCAGGTCGACCGCCTCGCGCAGTTGCTGCCAGGTGTAGCGCAGCTGCTGGTGGCGCACCACCAGAGCCTCGCCCTGGGGATAGGCGGCGACGGTGTTATCGAAAGCCTGGCCGATGGTCAACGCCAGCAGCGGCTGGTCTTGCGTACCACGGGTGTAACTGCGATCCGGCTGGAAACCCGAGTGTTCCATGACGACCCCTATTGTCTTTATTAGTGGGTGTGCAGGAGCCAGGCGAAAGGTGCAAAACAGCCTGGCTCCAATCGAAAGCCTCGCTACTCTGGCGCAAGTTGACGTTTACGTAAAGGGCGATTGACAGCCACCGGTCGCAGGTTTACGTTAACGTAAAGGTGAGAGCCAGGCCGCGCCGCTCTCGACATCCTATTCCCTCAATAAAAACAAGTTTGAAGGTGCCCCGCCATGAGTTACCCGACCCTGAACTTCGCCCTCGGTGAAACCATCGACATGCTGCGCCAACAGGTCCAGGCCTTCGTCAAGGCGGAGCTGGCACCCCGGGCAGCGCAGATCGATGTCGACAACCTGTTCCCCGCCGACATGTGGCGCAAATTCGGCGACATGGGCCTCTTGGGCATCACCGTGTCGGAAGAATACGGTGGCGCCGGCCTGGGTTACTTGGCGCATGTGGTGGCCATGGAGGAGATCAGCCGCGGCTCGGCCTCGGTGGCGCTGTCCTACGGCGCGCACTCCAACCTCTGCGTGAACCAGATCAACCGCAACGGCAACCACGAACAGAAGAGCAAATACCTGCCCAAGCTGATCAGCGGCGAACACATCGGCGCCCTGGCCATGAGCGAACCCAATGCCGGCTCCGACGTGGTGTCGATGAAGCTGCGGGCCGACAAACGCGGCGACCATTTCGTGCTCAATGGCAGCAAGACCTGGATCACCAACGGCCCCGATGCCAACACCTACGTGATCTACGCCAAGACCGACCTGGAGAAAGGCCCCCACGGCATCACCGCCTTCATCGTCGAGCGCGACTGGAAAGGCTTCAGCCGCAGCAACAAGTTCGACAAGCTGGGCATGCGCGGCTCCAACACCTGCGAGCTGTTCTTCGATGACGTGGAAGTGCCGGAGGAAAACATCCTCGGCGTGCTCAATGGTGGCGTCAAAGTGCTGATGAGCGGCCTCGACTACGAGCGCGTGGTGCTCTCCGGCGGCCCCACCGGGATCATGCAGGCCTGCATGGACCTGGTGGTGCCCTACATCCACGACCGCAAGCAGTTCGGCCAGAGCATCGGCGAATTCCAGCTGATCCAGGGCAAGATCGCCGACATGTACACCCAGCTCAACGCCAGCCGCGCCTACCTGTATGCGGTGGCCCAAGCCTGCGAACGCGGCGAAACCACCCGCAAGGATGCCGCCGGAGTGATCCTCTACAGCGCCGAGCGCGCGACCCAGATGGCCCTCGACGCAATCCAGATCCTCGGCGGCAACGGCTACATCAATGAATTCCCCGCCGGCCGCCTGCTGCGCGACGCCAAGCTCTACGAGATCGGCGCCGGCACCAGCGAGATCCGCCGCATGCTGATCGGTCGCGAACTGTTCAACGAAACACGCTAACGGAGCTGTCCATGGCTATCTTGCATACCCAGCTCAACCCGCGCTCGGCGGAGTTCGTGGCCAACAGCGAGGCGATGCTGGCCCAGGTCGACGCCTTGCACAGCCTGCTCGCCCAGGTCCAGCAAGGCGGCGGCGCCAAGGCTCAGGAGCGCCACACTTCGCGGGGCAAGCTGCTGCCCCGCGAGCGCATCAACCGCCTGCTCGACCCCGGCTCGCCGTTCCTGGAAATCAGCGCCCTGGCCGCCTATGAGGTCTATGGCGAAGACGTACCCGCCGCAGGCGTGATTGCCGGTATCGGCCGGGTAGAAGGCGTCGAATGCATGATCGTGGCCAACGACGCCACGGTGAAAGGCGGTTCCTATTACCCGCTGACAGTGAAAAAGCACCTGCGGGCGCAGACCATCGCCCAGCAGAACCGCCTGCCGTGCATCTACCTGGTGGACTCCGGCGGCGCCAACCTGCCGCGCCAGGATGAAGTGTTCCCGGACCGCGAGCACTTCGGGCGGATCTTCTTCAACCAGGCCAACATGAGCGCTCAGGGCATCCCGCAGATCGCCGTGGTGATGGGCTCCTGCACCGCCGGGGGTGCCTATGTTCCGGCCATGGCCGACGAAGCCATCATGGTCCGTGAACAAGCCACTATCTTTCTCGCCGGCCCGCCCCTGGTGAAAGCCGCTACCGGCGAAGTGGTAAGTGCCGAGGACCTGGGCGGCGCCGATGTGCATTGCAAGATTTCCGGGGTCGCCGACCACTATGCCGAGAGCGACGAACACGCCCTGGCCCTGGCCCGGCGCAGCGTGGCCAACCTCAACTGGCATAAACAGGGCCAATTGCAACAACGCACGCCGATCGCTCCGCTGTATGCCCGCGACGAACTCTATGGCGTGGTCCCGGCCGATCCCAAGCAGCCGTTCGATGTACGTGAAGTCATCGCCCGGCTGGTGGACGGTTCGGTATTCGATGAGTTCAAGGCCCTGTTCGGCACCACCCTGGTCTGCGGCTTCGCCCACCTGCACGGCTACCCGGTGGCCATCCTCGCCAACAACGGCATCCTCTTCGCCGAAGCCGCGCAAAAAGGCGCGCACTTCATCGAACTGGCCTGCCAGCGCGGGATTCCGCTGCTGTTCCTGCAGAACATCACCGGTTTCATGGTGGGGCAGAAATATGAGGCTGGCGGCATCGCCAAGCACGGCGCCAAGCTGGTGACCGCAGTGGCCTGCGCCCAGGTACCGAAGTTCACGGTGATCATCGGCGGCAGTTTCGGTGCCGGCAACTACGGCATGTGCGGCCGGGCCTATGACCCGCGCTTCCTGTGGATGTGGCCCAACGCGCGCATCGGCGTGATGGGGGCCGAGCAGGCCGCCGGAGTCCTGGTGCAGGTCAAGCGCGAACAGGCCGAGCGCGGCGGGCAAAGCTTCGACGCCGCCCAGGAAGCCCAGATCAAGCAGCCGATCCTCGACCAGTACGAGCATCAGGGGCACCCCTACTACTCCAGCGCACGGCTCTGGGATGACGGCGTCATCGACCCGGCGCAAACCCGTGACGTACTGGCCCTGGCCCTGTCTGCGGCCCTCAACGCCCCCATCGAACAGAGCCGCTTCGGCGTGTTCCGCATGTAATCCTGCGCGAGAAGAACATGAGCGACTTCAATACCCTGGAACTGCTGCGTGACCCTCGAGGCTTCGCCACCCTGTGGCTCAGCCGCGAAGACAAGAACAACGCCTTCAACGCCGAAATGATCCGTGAACTGATCCTCGCCCTGGATCAGGTGCAGGGCGACCCGAGCCTGCGCTTCCTGCTGCTGCGCGGGCGCGGCCGGCATTTCAGCGCCGGCGCCGACCTGGCCTGGATGCAGCAATCGGCCGAGCTCGACTACCACACCAACCTCGACGACGCCCGGGAACTGGCGGAGCTGATGTACAACCTGGCCAAGCTGAAGATCCCGACCCTGGCGGTGGTGCAAGGCGCGGCCTTTGGCGGGGCCCTGGGCCTGATCAGTTGCTGCGACATGGCCATCGGCAGTGACGAGGCGCAATTCTGCCTCTCCGAAGTGCGCATCGGCCTGGCACCAGCGGTCATCAGCCCGTTCGTGGTCCAGGCCATCGGCGAACGCGCCGCCCGCCGCTATGCCCTCACCGCCGAACGCTTTGGCGGCCAGCGGGCGCGGGAAATCGGTCTCCTGGCAGAAAGCTATCCCGCCGCAGAGCTGGATCAACAGGTCCAGCAGTGGGTCGACAATCTGCTGCTCAACAGTCCCCAGGCGATGCGCGCCAGCAAGGACCTGCTGCGGGAAGTGGGCAACGGCGCGTTGACCACCGCCCTGCGTCGCTATTGCGAAAACGCCATCGCCCGCATCCGGGTCAGCGCCGAAGGCCAGGAAGGCCTGCGGGCATTCCTGGAAAAACGCCCGCCCAGCTGGCAGTCCGAGACCACGTCCAAGGAGTCCCGTTGATGAGCGCCCCTGTTCTAGACACCCTGCTGGTGGCCAACCGCGGCGAGATCGCCTGCCGGGTGATGCGCACCGCCAAGGCCCTGGGCCTGACCACCGTGGCCGTGCACAGCGCTACCGACCGCGACGCCCGGCACAGCCGTGAAGCGGATATCCGCGTGGACCTGGGCGGCAGCAAGGCTGCCGACAGCTACCTGCAGATCGACAAGCTGATTGCCGCCGCCCGGGCCAGCGGCGCCCAGGCCATCCATCCCGGGTATGGGTTTCTCTCGGAGAACGCCGGTTTTGCCCGAGCCATCGAAGCCGCCGGGCTGATTTTCCTCGGCCCGCCTGCCGCGGCCATCGACGCCATGGGCAGCAAGTCGGCAGCCAAGGCGCTGATGGAAACCGCCGGGGTGCCCCTGGTTCCGGGTTACCACGGTGAAGCCCAGGACCTGGAAACCTTCCGCAATGCCGCCGAACGCATCGGCTACCCGGTGCTGCTCAAGGCCACCGCGGGCGGTGGCGGCAAGGGCATGAAAGTCGTCGAGGACGTCAGCCAACTGGCCGAAGCCCTGGCCTCGGCCCAGCGCGAAGCCCAGTCGTCCTTCGGCGATTCGCGGATGCTGGTGGAAAAGTACCTGCTCAAGCCACGGCACGTGGAGATCCAGGTGTTTGCCGACCAGCACGGCAACTGCCTGTACCTCAACGAACGCGACTGTTCGATCCAGCGCCGCCACCAGAAAGTGGTCGAGGAAGCTCCGGCCCCGGGCCTCAGCCCCCAACTGCGCAAGGCCATGGGCGAAGCCGCGGTGCGCGCGGCCCAGGCCATTGGCTACGTGGGCGCCGGCACCGTGGAGTTTCTCCTGGATGCCCGTGGCGAGTTCTTCTTCATGGAGATGAACACCCGATTGCAGGTGGAACACCCGGTCACCGAGGCCATCACTGGCCTGGACCTGGTGGCCTGGCAGATCCGCGTGGCCCGCGGCGAAACCCTGCCCATCAGCCAGGAGCAGGTGCCACTGCGCGGGCATGCGATCGAAGTACGGCTGTATGCCGAAGACCCGGCCAACGACTTTCTTCCGGCCACCGGGCGCCTGGAGCTGTACCGCGAATCGGTTGCAGGCCCCGGTCGGCGGGTGGACAGCGGTGTCGAGGAAGGCGACAGCGTTTCGCCCTTCTACGACCCGATGCTGGGCAAGCTCATTGCCTGGGGCGAAGACCGCGAGCAGGCGCGCCTGCGGTTGCTGAGCATGCTCGACGAGTTCGTCATCGGTGGCCTGAAGACCAACCTGGCGTTTCTACGGCGCATCATTGCCCACCCGGCCTTTGCCGAAGCGCAGCTGGATACCGGCTTTATCCCTCGCTATCAGGAGCAGTTGCTGCCAGTCGCAGGCGAGCTGAGTGCAGACTTCTGGCAAGCCGCTGCCCAAGCCTACAGCCAAAGCCAGCCGCCACGCACACGAAGCGATGATCCCGACTCGCCATGGTCCGCCATCAACGGCTGGCGCAACGGCCTGCCAGCGCAAACCAGCCTGCACCTGAGCTGCGCCGGCCAGGATCAGGCCATCAGCCTTGGCGCTCGCACTGCGGCCTTTGAGCTGCAGGGCGAGCACCTATGGACAGAGCAACAAGGACTGCGCCGCGAGCACCGGGCCATCCGCCGCGGCGACACCCTGTACCTGAACTGGCAGGGCGACACACATGCCGTCAGCGCCTATGACCCGATTGCCGCGGCCGAAGCCAGCCATAGCCAGCAAGGCGGGCTGACTGCGCCGATGAATGGCAGCATCGTTCGGATATTGGTCAGCCCGGGGCAAAGCGTCGAGGCCGGTACGCAATTGGTGGTGCTGGAAGCCATGAAGATGGAGCACAGCATTCGTGCACCCCAGGCCGGGGTCATCAAGGCGCTGTATTGCCAGGAAGGCGAAATGGTCAGCGAAGGCAGTGCATTGGTGGAGTTGGAATAACTCCCAAGTAAGAAAGCCCCTTTCTGTTTGCAGGAAGGGGCTTCTAGGGAAAGTTAAAACTTCGCAGTAGCTTGTACGACTACACCAATAATCCGGCACTTGTCGCTGTAGAGCATCTTCGGATAAGTAGGATTGAGCGGAACCAGGTAACGCAAACCACCCTCTTGCACCAACTTGCGGAAGATCGCCTCGTCACTACCAGGACACTGTACAACCACCAACTTCCCGGGTTCGGCGCCAATCGCCGGATCCACCAGGATCAGCATGTCCTGGCTGATGCTCAGACCGCTGGGAGCGATCATCGCGTCGCCGACCACCACCAGCCAGAATGCCGCGCCCCGGGCCTGATAGTCGGAAAGCTCGTAGCGCTCCGGCACGTAGGCAGGCTGCCCGTCTTCGCGAACCTCGCCGGCCACCCGCCAATCGCTCACCGGGTAACGGAAGTACGGGTTGTACTTGTTGAGGAGCGCAGGCCCGTCTGCCAGGGGCTCGCCATCGTCTCCTAGCAAGGGTTTCTCGCGGACCACCAGGGCCACTTCGAGAAAGCCCATGCCGATCTCTTCCAGCACCCGGTTCATGTCTTCGATCTTCGGTTGGCGGCGCTTGCTCAACCAGTGACCGATACCCCCTTGAGACATGCCCAGGCGCTCGGCGAGCTTTTCCTGTGTGACCTTGCGGCCTTTCATGTTGGCTTTGACCAACTCGATCCATTTGTCCATGGGCCGAACAATACGTTGTGTATTTCCAGCCTCAACACACAACTTGTAGTATTTGAAATCCCGTCACAATTACAATGTGTATTAACATCGGCCTACCCCTATTTCCTTTCTCAGACAGGGCAGAACACTTCATGAACACAAGCAGCAAGGACGTGCCGGAACTCGATACAGAGACCACATTAAGCTCACTCAAGGACAGCCAGGCTGCCCGACGCGCAATGGACTATTACTTGAAGCCGGCCATTACCGAGTCAGACAAGGAAGAGAAGTTCTTCGAAATCAGGCGCAGCCTGAGCAGCGAGGAAGCCATGATCCACGCCTCCGACCTGCTGCGCTGTGCAGCGGCCACCGCCTACGATGCAGCGGACAATCTGCGGGGAGCCAATCGCGACCTGGCGTTTTCAGTGGTGCACATGATCGATCTGGCCAAGGCCCTGGTGGACAAATCACTGGAAAGCCAGCGCGTTGAGTCGAACTGAAGCCCTGCGTACGGCTGGACGTGAAGCCAGCGACGGGAAAAAACGGAAGTGGAAAAATATTTTCCGGAAGGCGGGGAAAAACATTTGACTTGCAAATGATAATGATTATTATTGCAAGCAACTGATCGCGAGATCAGTCGATAGCCCAAAGGACCTTAGGTCGGACCTTTGGATTATCTCCTCATCAGGCTAATCACGGTTTTTGACCCGGCTTTTTGCCGGGTCTTTTTTTTTGCCAGTTTTTCTGGCTTGGCTTCAGGCTAATGAAGACTGTAGGTGTCGCAAAAAATAATGGCGGCGATGATAGCAAAAGAATGTCCTTTTGCAAGCAAACGCCCGTCGTAAAAGCCTCGCAAATCAAAAAGTAGCGCTTGAGAATCAATCGCATAGCCACTAAGCTTCGTCTGCGTCAAGGACGACGCCCCCCTTCTTTTACCCCCCCTTCTGTGTAGAGTAGCGCTCATAACAATCCTGATAAGGAATCGATTATGACCGTGGGCAATCACACTTCTTTTGATATTTGCGCTGATTTCGACAGTGGCAACATCGACGTACTGGATATCAGCAACCCGTTGCAGGCACTGCTGGCCATCCGCCCGGATACCCGCAGCCCGCACTTCCAGTGGTTTCATTTCAAGGTCAGCGGCCTGCATGTCGGCCAGGAACACTGGTTTCGCCTGACCAACGCCAGCCAGTCCTCCTACAACAAAGCCTGGACCGGCTATCAGGCAGTGGCCTCCTACGACCATGTGAACTGGTTTCGCGTACCGACGATCTTCGAAGGCGACGCCTTGCGCTTCAACCTGGAAGCCACCCAGACCCATGCCTGGTTCGCCTACTTCGAACCCTACAGCCGTGGCCGCCACGACTGGCTGATCGACCAGGCCCTGACCAAGGCCGGCACCGAGTTGCTGGCCGTGGGTAAAAGCGTCGAAGGCCGGGACATCCAGTTGCTGCGCAAAGGCAGCGGCGCGCCAGGCCAACGCAAGATCTGGATCATCGCCCAGCAGCATCCCGGTGAGCACATGGCCGAATGGTTCATGGAGGGCGTGATCGAGCGCCTGTTCCGTCACGATGATGCGGAGCTCAACGCGCTACTGGCCAAGGCCGACCTGTACCTGGTGCCGAACATGAACCCCGACGGCGCATTCCACGGCCACCTGCGCACCAATGCCCAGGGCCAGGACCTGAACCGCGCCTGGCAGACCGCCAGCCAGGAACTCAGCCCGGAAGTGCTGTTCGTCCAGCAGCAGATGGAACAATACGGCGTCGACCTGTTTCTCGATGTGCACGGCGATGAAGAGATTCCCCACGTGTTCACCGCCGGCTGCGAAGGCAACCCGGGCTACACCCCGCGACTGGAGAAGCTCGAGGAGCATTTCCGCAGCCACCTGAAACGCCAGACCCGGGACTTCCAGACCACCCACGGCTACACCCGGGACAAACCCGGCCAGGCCAACATGGCCCTGGCCTGCAATGCCGTCGGGGAAAAGTACGACTGCCTGGCCCTGACCCTGGAAATGCCCTTCAAGGACCACGATGACAACCCCAACCCGCTCACCGGCTGGTCGGGCAAACGCTCCATGCAACTGGGCAAGGATGTGCTGAGCACCCTGGCCGACCTGGTGGATCACCTGCGCTGAACCCGACTGAGGGCTGCCCCCCCGTTGCGCAGCCCTCAGTCACCCTCCCCGACCGCCACCCGCCGGCAATCCTCCGGCCCCAGCAAGCGCCCGTCCGCCGAGCGCAGTTCCAGCGCGCGCAACGGCTGCCCGGTCTGCCGGTCGACCATCCGTGAATGCGCTTCCCCTTCCTGATAGAAAAACGCTTCGCCCCATTGGCGCAAGCCGATGATCAGGGGAAACAGCCCCCTGCCCTTTTCCGTCAGCACGTACTCCTGGTAGGCACTGCCATCGGACGCCGGGACAACCTCGAACACCCCATGTTCCACCAGGGTCCGCAGGCGTGTGGCCAGGATGTTCTTGGCCATGCCGAGGTTGCGCTGGAACTCGCCAAAACGGCGGATTCCGTCAAAGGCATCCCGCACGATCAGCAGCGACCACCAGTCGCCAATGGCGTCCAGTGAGCGGGCAACCGGGCACTCGGCATCTTGCAGGCTGGTGCGCTTGACCATGCAGGGCATTCTCCGATCAGGCCAAAGGAAAGTGGTTGCAATATAAAACCACGATCTTTACCGTACAACTGGTTTCATTATGAAACCAAAACCCGGAGCCCAACATGTCAGCCAATTCTTCCCCTCATGCCTCGCCTGCTCTTTCCACCAAAGTGGTGCTGCTATTCGCCATCGCCTGCGGTCTGGCGGTGGGTAACGTCTACTACGCCCAGCCACTGCTGGATGCCATGGCTCATACCTTCGACCTGGCGCCGGCCACCGTGGGCATCGTCATCACCCTGACCCAGGTCGGCTATGGCCTGGGCCTGCTGTTGCTGGTGCCCCTGGGGGACCTGTACAACCGGCGACGGCTGATCGTGACCCAGACCCTGCTCTCGGTGCTGGCCCTGCTCACCGTGGCCCTGGCCCCGAGCAGCGCCTGGCTGCTGCTGGGCATGGCCT
>Ga0105243_10000568_pt1 | contig 37297 bp, 41 predicted proteins | sample KBSM34metaG_FD_81525 | JGI IMG/M metagenome (GOLD analysis project Ga0105243, IMG submission 81525) | Miscanthus rhizosphere microbial communities from Kellogg Biological Station, Michigan, USA - KBS M3-4 metaG | ecosystem: Host-associated > Plants > Roots > Rhizosphere > Soil | place... | reverse complement strand
ATGGAACTAAGACTTAAATGGGAAAAAGAAGCAAGAGAGAACCGTTGGAAAATACTTCTTTATCATGATCTGGAGAAAGCTATTGTGGAAGTTTAAATCTAAGAAAAATGGTTTAAATTTCGTTAAACCATTTATAAATATCAATCTCAGAAGGAATATTGAGTTTTTTTCTGATTCTGTTTTTCCTGTTTTGTATCGCTTTTGGGGTGACAAATATACAGGTGGCTATTTCTTTTGTCGTCATATTAAGCTTAAGATAAATACAAAAAATAGATTCAGAATTTTTAAGGCCTGGCTGTATAGCAGATAACTTTTCGAAAAAATCAGGATAGACTAATCTGAATTTACTAAGCAAACGGGGGGAGTTTGCTTTGGCAAGAGCCATAATTTCGTCTTCTACAAGAATCTTCTGATTCAAATCCTCTAAGTGGGATTCATGTTTTTTGTTTTTCATAATACGTTCTCATCTCTACTAAAGTCTGATACAACATCCTTTATGCATCAGTACAATATCTTTTTCTATTGATCAATTCCTGTTTTGAGCATTCAACACAGAAATTAAAATAATTTTTATGTATTAAAAATTTTATTTGCTTTTTTAAATACTATTCAACAAATCACCCTATTACCTTATGCTTATTGAATGATTTTGTTAAAATATTTATAAATATGAATTTTCGTTCATTTTACACAAAGCAAAGAAAGAAAAAATGATTAAAATTCTATTAAAACAGCGTACCACATACATACCACGTTATGTTTTTAAGTAAAATATCATAACAGCTTTGTTCAGGCTGTTTCCAATTATTTATCTCTCTTTATTTTAACACAAGGTAAATGTAGCAGATTCTTGTATTCACTTTTTATGATCCTGATCAATACTCTTCAATTATATTAAGAAAAAATGAAGTTTCGTGGTAGCGGTATGGTACCACATTGTGAGATAATCAAATAAAATAGGTGTTCCTTTATTTTTTAATGCCGGATTCCGATAACCTGTAAAAAAGGTGTTTACGTTTTAATCAAGTATAAATCACAACATATGATCACTGAAGATTTATTAATTTCTTTTGGAGCTGAAACCATAAATTATAAAGCGGGAGATCTTATTTTCCGTGAAGAGGAATATCCGATGTTCTATTATCAGATTGAAAAAGGAAAAATCAAGCTTAATAATTATACTGAAGATGGCAAAGAGTTTATCCAGAATATATTTTCTGACGGTCACAGCTTTGGTGAGTCACTCTTATTTGTTGACCGTCCTTATCCCATGAACGCTCTAGCCATAGAAAACTCCTCTATCTTCAGGATATCCAGAGAAAGTTTTTTAAATCTCATAAAAAACAATCCTGAAATTTCACTGAATGTCTATCAATGTCTTGCGGAAAGAATGTATTATAAATATATTATGCTGTATAATCTTTCCTTTCAAAACCCTGTTTCAAAATTAAAATTACTGCTGATTACCTGAAAAGCTATCATGATGATAAGGCTGCCTATTCATTTCAGATACCGCTTACCCGCCAGCAGCTTGCTTCCCTTACCGGATTATGCGTAGAAACCGTTATACGTACCATAAAGCAAATGGAAAAAGATAATATTCTAAAGATTGAACAACGGAAAATCTATTATTAGAAAGCAAAATACCAGCAGGAAACCTCTCCTGTCCTTTAAATCACCAGCCTAATCGGACTCTAAAAAAATTTTTGTTACAGATCAAGCTGTCTCTGAAATTCCTCTACATATTTCGCAAGGTGAATTCCATCAGCCAATCCATGATGTGCCTCAATAGAAACCGGCATATATTTTTTCCCATCACGGATACTAAATCTTCCAAAAGCAATCTTTGGTACCGATTCTGTGGTGTTGAAATCTGTAGGATGCAGAATGGCACTGAAAGAGTTCCATGGAATAGTTGTATGTCTTATATGATCTTTTCCCAGTCTGTCGTTGCTTAACCGAAGTCCTGATGATTGATGTACTCCCTTTATTTCTTCCTGCAAAGCTGCATTGAATATTTCAAAATCTTCCGAGAAATGTGTAAATGAAAAACCAAAAGTTCCATCAGGCCTTCCAATAGTGCTTCCTGCATGAACGGTATCAAATTGAACGACATCCTCATCTACTATTCTAAGTTTTAATTCTTCAACGGTATTGACAGCAACCATAGACTTATGGTAATAATATGCAAAGAAAGAGTATCCTTTTTCTTTAGCCGTTTCATAAGCTTTGGTACAATCCACTTCCGTTGTAAAACCAAGGTAAGGACTTGCCATCCCTGAAAAAAATTCAAAATGCTCCTTTCTGTTCCAACTTTCAATATCTACAATCTTCATTGATTTTTTATTTGCTGCAAATTTCAGAAAGTTTCTCCGGTTTTAAAAATTTCTCACTCAAAATATAATAAAAACTTAATCGATAAAGCGCCTGGTTGGTAGATTTTTTGCTTCAAAATAAGAAAACAAGGTTATGAGTAGACATAGCTTCAAAGGAACCCATTGGTCAGCCATAAAAGTTGATCGTATTTATATTGTCAGCCTTACAAACCGGTCGAATATCGTTGAAGCATTAACGGATTTTATTCGGAATCAGAATATTCAGGCAGGGGAAGTTACCGGAATAGGAGCCGTAAGTGAGGCTACTCTTCGTTTCTTTAATCCTTCAACAAAAAACTATGTGGATAAAACGTTTACAGAACAAATGGAAGTGACCAATATTTCCGGAAATATAGCTGAAATAGAAGAAAAGATAAGCCTTCATCTCCATATTACCCTGGGAAGGGAAGATTACACTGCCCTGGCTGGCCATCTTTTGGAGGCCACCATTCAGGGAGCTGCAGAATTTATTTTTTATCCTTTACATACCAGAGTGGTAAAAGTTAAAAATCAGGAAATAGGGATTAACCTCTATGATTTTGAAAAATAGAACTTATCTTGCTTCGGAAAGCATTATTTTTGATGAAAATATTTATTTGATGTTTGAGGTCCTGCTTTCCCATATCGAAAATAAGGTTGATATCACAGAAGATCAAAAAAAACAGATTCAGTCTTTCTTTATCGTTAAAAAACTCCGTAAAAAACAGTATCTGCTTCAGGAAGGAGATATCTGTAAATGTTTGTCTTTTGTGAGTAAAGGGCTGTTGAAATCTTATTTTCTGGATGAAAAAGGAAATGAGCACATCAATATGTTTGCTTTTGAAGGCTGGTGGATCTCCGATTTCAATAGTTTTGTTCATCAGGAAAAGGCAGTATTAAATATTGACGCTATCGAAGAAACCGAAGTTCTGATGATTACCCTGGAAAACTACGAAAAGATGATGTTGGAGGTTCCTGTCATGGATCGCTATTTCAGAATTTTATACCAAAACAGCCTGGTAACCAAAGATCAAAGACTTATTGTTTCCAATAGCTATACTGCGGAAGAAAAATATCTGCAGCTGGCCCAGAAAAATCCCGAAATGATTAAAAGAGTCCCTCACAACCTTATTGCGTCCTATCTTGGGCTGGCACCTGAAACGATAAGCAGGATCCGTAAAAAGATTTCTTTGAATAAGAATTGATCCAGATCAATTCCAACGCATGATCCAGGTCAAGCTTGCAGGTCTGTAGGCGCCGTAATTTTGTAAAATAATTTTTATAAATATTATGGAAAATATAGGAAATATCGCATTGGTAGTAGGTGCTACCGGGATTACGGGAAGTAATCTTGCTGAAGAACTGATTGCGCAGGGCTGGATCACTTATGGATTATCCAGAAATATAGACAATGCTATTCCGGGACTTCGCCCTGTTAAGGCGAACCTTCTGGACGAAGAAAACCTCACTGAAGCACTGGCAGGGATCTCTCCTACCCACGTTTATTTTACTACCTGGATGCGTAACGATACCGAAGAAGAAAATATCCGTGTAAACAGCGCATTGGTAAGAAATCTGTTACATGTTTTATCTCCTAAAAAATCTGTTCAGCATGTTGCTTTGGTTACAGGGCTGAAGCATTATCTCGGACCTTTTGAAGCCTATGCAAAAGATGGAATACTGCCGGAAACACCAGTTCGGGAAGAACATCCCAGACTTTCGCTTCCCAATTTTTATTATGCTCAGGAAGATGAAGTATACCAGACTTCTGAGAGAGAAGGTTTCACCTGGAGTATTCACAGACCTCATACTGTCGTAGGCTATGCCGTTGGAAATCTTATGAATATAGGGACTACCTTAGCCGTCTATGCCAGTATTTGTAAAGAAACCGGCAGGAAATTTATCTGGCCTGGGTCTGAAGCCCAATGGAATGGCGTATCAGATGTAACCGATGCTAAAGTATTGGCCAAACAGTTAATTTGGGCCTCCACCACCGAAACCGCAAAAAATCAGGCTTTTAATATTACCAATGGAGATATATTCCGATGGAAATGGCTTTGGAAAAGATTGGCGGACCGGTTTGGGATTGAAGCAGAAGGATTTAATGGTTCGGTAAGACCTCTTGAAAAAGAACTGCAAAATGATCATCCTTTATGGAAAGCAATAGCAGAAAAATATGATTTGAAAGAAAATCATTTAAACAAATTATCTTCAGCATGGCATACCGACCTGGACCTTGGAAGACCTCTTGAGGTGATGTGTGATATGTCTAAAAGCAGAAAACTGGGCTTTACTGCCTTTAAAAGTACCGAAGATTCCTTCGCCGAAGTTTTTGAGAAATTAAAAGCAGAAAGAATGATCCCTTAAATAAAAAAGGAGCGAAATAATCGCTCCTTTTTTATATTGATGTGTTTTTTTAATCATGGAATTTTCACCATTATTTATTTCAAACTAAACTTCAGATGTTGTCATACCGTATTTTCTTTTAAAGGAATAATAAAAGTGAGACAGATTTTCAAAACCAAGATCCAGATAAATATCTGAGGGCTTTTTTTGTTTATGCCTGATCAGATAATACGCTTCCTCTAGCCTTTTCTCCTTTAGCCACTGTTTGGGCGTCTTATTGAAAGTCTTATTAAAATCCCTTTTAAATCCTGAGAGGCTGCGTCCTGTAAGTTTGGCAAAAGCCTCTACAGACACATTAAACATGAAATTTTTATTCATAAATTCTTTAAGGTCGATCTTATGAGGCTCTGAAAAATCAAACAACAAGTTTTTAAAATCAGGATTGCTCTGCAAGATAAGTTCTATGGCTTCCCTGATCTTCAAAATAGCCAGTCTCAGCGTTACTTCTTTTGTTTTATCAACATAAGGAATAAGAGACTGAAAATAACCTCTGAAAAAATCATCCGGTTCAAAGAATAGCTTTTGATTACCCGCAAACGGAGCATCCATCACAATTTTATTTTCTGTAGCATATTGCCGCAATGTTTCGATGTCAAGATTGATGGATATAAACTGATACTTTTCTTTTTCTGAAGGATACTTAATAGTCCGGATCAATTGATTTTTTCTGACCAAAACCACGGTATTTTCTTTAACAATGGTCTTTCCCTGATCATGAAAAGCATGGGTTTCTCCGGATATTTGAAATCCCAGAAAATGATCCGGTATAAACTCTTCATTTCCTCTGTAGGTTTCAAAAGCACATGAATAAACCAGTTTGTCAAATATAATTTCAGAAGTGTTCTCCATGATACAAATATCTGAAATTTAAGCAATACCGGAAGCTCCTGCACCTGCAATTTCTTTATCCTCTTCGGGACTTCCGCCTGAAGAACCAATTGCTCCTATGATTTCTCCCTGAGCATTTTTAATAACGACTCCCCCGGCAATGGTTAACAGCCCGTCATTAGAATTCAGCATTCCATAGCCATGCATCTCTGCTCCCGCGATAATACTGCCCATAATCTCACTGTCAACACCAAACATAACGGCTGTCTTTGCTTTTTTTACTGCAAAATCAATCACCCCATATACACTGTCTAACCGGGCAAAGGAGACCAGATGTCCCCCCGCATCCACCACGGCAATGCTTACAGGAATATTCAGGGCTTTTGCTTTCCCGACAGCGGCTTTTAAAGCCTTTTCTGCCAGATCATAACTGATTCCCATATGATTAACTTTTTGCTGTCCATGCTTCGGCCTGAAGCTGTTTTACAAAATCCTCCGTTTCTTTCGGGTGTACATTTCTGAAATTAGAATGATCATCCAAAGCAACATTCACGATACAGTCTGCCATAGATTGAGGATCTAACTGATGGGCCAATGATTCTGCAGTACCTTCAAAGACAGATGGAGGTGTGAAGTTGGTCTCAGGATTATACCAACGGAAAATAGAGTCTACCCCACGGTCATTAAAGCCTGTTCCAAATACTCCCGGATTGCACGTTGCAATTTTAATATCAAACTGGGCCAGTTCTGTTTTTAAGCCCTCTGCAATGGCTTCCATTGCATGTTTTGATGCACAATATGCAGCCACATACGGCACCGTCCATAATCCACCCATAGAAGTGGTAAATACGATTTTCCCCGGCTTCTTTTGTTCAATAAATTTCTTGACAAATCCCTGAGCAAGCTCCAGCCCACCAAAGACATTCACATCAAACATAGAACGGACTAATTCCAGTGGCTGTTCAGCAATAGGACCTCCTTCCATAATTCCGGCGTTGCTAATTAAAATATCAATATCGTATTTTTGATGGATATAAGCAATATCACGGGAGTTGGTGACATCCAGTTTATCAACCGTAAGATCAATCCCCTTTTCTTTAGCTTCTCTGATTAAATCACTCATCTGAGGATAAACCTGAGCTGTGGCAATTACTTTATGTCCTTTCTTTGCCAAATCGAAAGCAGCAATCTTCCCAAATCCGCTTGCTGCACCTGTAATCAAAATTGTTTTACTCATTGTATTCTTTTTTTATGATACTACAAATTTCAATGATTTTCAGAAGGTTACTATTGTTGGAAAGTTCATTCTTTTATTGCTGAAAAGTTCATCTGATGTATTGGATAACGGTAAGATATTTTCATAGGACGGCATAAAAATAAACGGTTTATTGTAAATTGGTTAAGTTTTTGAAGCTTATTCTACAAAACCAATCACACCATTGAAATTAATCACATTTACTAAAAAAGGAATTTACTGTCCCCAGGGAAAATTTTATATAGATCCGTGGAGGCCTGTAGATATGGCAGTCATTACCCATGGACATGCTGACCATGCCCGCTGGGGAATGAAAAAATACCTTTGTCATCATTTTACAAAACCCATTCTGTATCAAAGAATAGGACCGGATATTGAATGTCAGGGTGTGGAATACGGAGAAAAAATTAATATGAATGGAGTACAGGTTTCGCTTCATCCTGCGGGGCATATTATTGGTTCTGCACAGATCAGGCTGGAATATAAAGGGTATGTAACGGTCATTTCAGGGGATTATAAGGTTCAGTATGATGGGCTGAGTACTCCTTTTGAACTCGTGAAATGCAATGAGTTTGTTACAGAAAGCACTTTTGGACTGCCTATTTACAATTGGTTAGAAGTTCAGGATTTAAATAAGAAGCTCCAAAATTGGGTGCTGAAGAATAAAGAAAATAATAAAACATCTGTGTTTATCGGATATTCTTTAGGAAAAGCGCAGCGGATTATGAAAGCTGTGGAAGGATTGGGAGAAATATATGTCCACTACTCCATTGGAAAATTGAACGAGGCTTTTGAAACCGTTGGAATCAAACTTCCCGATTATACCATAGCAGATTTTAAAGAACGTCCTAAAGAGATGGAACATGAAATTGTCATTGTTCCTCCAGCTTTACTGGACAGCAATATGATAAAAAAAATTCCTGATCCGGCAACCGCTATATGTTCCGGATGGATGCAGGTGCGTGGTGCCCGAAGATGGCGGAGTGCCGATGCGGGATTTGCCATGAGTGACCATGCAGACTGGAAGGGCCTTTTGCAAACCGTAAAAGCTACAGAAGCCGAAATTGTTCATGTCACCCATGGGCAGACTGAAATATTCTCAAAATATCTGAATGAAATTGGTATTCATGCCGATGTAGTAGAAACTCTTTTTGGCGAAGATGATGAAGAAACAGAAAAGGTAAATCAAGAAAATCCTGAAGTATGAGACATTTTGCAGATCTGATCAATGCTTTGGAAACAACCAATAAAACCAATGCTAAGATTGAGGCTATCCTTGATTATCTGGAACGTTCTCCGGATGAAGATAAGCTATGGTTTATTGCTTTATTTACAGGCAAAAGGCCCAAAAGAAATATCAACACCAATTACATGAAAGAATGGGTATTGGAAATCACCGACCTTCCATTCTGGTTATTTCAGGAATCTTATTCTTCTGTAGGAGACCTTGGAGAAACAATTTCACTGATACTTCCTCTACCTCAGGAAAAAATTGACCGTACTTTATCACAATGGATGAACGAAATTGTTCATTTAAAAGATAAAACAGAAGCAGAAAAGAAAGAATTTGTTCTGAAATCATGGAATGGTCTGGACTATACGGAACGTTTGATCTTCAATAAACTCATTGGGGGCAGTTTCCGTATTGGTGTTTCAGATAAAACGTTAATCAATGCGCTGACGAGATTTTCCGGACAAGAATCCAGTGTACTTATGCACAGTCTTATGGGAAAATGGAAACCCGATGAGGTCTCTTTTAAAGAATTAATTTCTGCTGAAAATATCAACCCGGATAATTCAAAACCTTATCCGTTCTGCCTGGCCTATCCATTAGAAAAAGAACCTGACCAGCTGGGAGATCCTCATGAATGGCTGGTGGAATATAAATGGGATGGAATACGGGGACAGATCATCCGCAGGAATGATGAAGTCTTTATATGGTCCAGAGGAGAAGAGCTTGTTACGGAACAGTTTCCGGAAATTACCGACACTGTAAAGGCCATGAAAGGCAACTTTGTTTTAGATGGAGAAATACTTGCGGTAAAGGATGGTAAAGTTTTAAATTTTAACGAATTACAGAAGAGATTGAACAGGAAAACTTTAACTAAAAAAATGGTATCAGAAATTCCTATAGAAGTATTCGTGTATGACCTCCTGGAGCTTGAAAATAATGACCTGCGGGAGAAACCTATCTCCTCAAGAAGGGCCATGCTGGAAGAATTATTACTCAATGAAAATCCCGGAAATATTAGTATTTCCAGAGCTATAGATTTTCAAAAATGGGAAGAATTAAACGCTATCCGGGAAAATTCAAGGGCTGTCAATAGTGAAGGGTTGATGCTGAAACAAATGAGCTCTCCCTATCACTCCGGACGAAAAAAAGGAGATTGGTGGAAATGGAAAATCAACCCATTTACCATTGATGCCGTTTTAATCTATGCCCAAAAAGGCAGTGGCAGAAGAAGTGCTTATTATACCGACTACAGTTTTGCCGTAAAAAACGGAGATACCCTGGTAACCATTGCAAAAGCCTATTCCGGGCTTACCGATAAAGAAATCATGGAAGTCAGCCGGTTTGTGAACAAAAATGCTATTGAAAAATTTGGTCCGGTGCGGACGGTAAAAGCGGAACTTGTTTTTGAAATCGCTTTTGAAGGGATAGGATTCAGTAACCGTCATAAAAGCGGTGTAGCACTAAGGTTTCCAAGAATTGTAAGATGGAGGAAAGATAAAACGGTGGATGAAATTGATAATCTGGAAGAAATAAAAAAATTAATACAGTAATTTGGCAGCTTTTGAACATACCAATGGGTTTACCATCATTCAGCAATGGATGACAGGTAAGGATATGTCACCTTTCAAATTCCAAACGGATACATGGCGGAAATTTGGAAGCGGATATAGCGGAATGGTGGTAGCACCTACCGGCTTTGGGAAAACATTTTCTGTTTTTTTAGCATTGGTTTCTGATTTTCTGAATCATCCGGAAAATTATAAAAAAGGCTTGCAAATGATATGGATTACTCCTCTCCGATCCTTGTCTAAGGATATTGCTAAGGCTATGCAGGAAGCCATTGATGAAATTGGGCTGGATTGGGCTGTTGGAGTAAGAAACGGTGATACAGATCCAAAACTGAGACAGCAGCAGATAAAAAAAATGCCTGAAATTCTTGTGGTAACGCCGGAAAGCCTTCATCTTCTGCTGGCACAGAAAAATAACGAAAGTTTTTTCCGGGATTTGAAAAGCGTTGTTGTTGATGAATGGCATGAACTTCTGGGCTCGAAACGGGGTGTCATGGTAGAACTGGGGATTTCGCAGCTTAGAAAGTATGTCCCCAAAATTAAAATATGGGGAATTACCGCTACCATAGGAAACCTTGATGAAGCCATGGAGGTTCTTATTCCCTATGACATAAAAAAGGTTAAAATCACCGCCAAAGAACACAAAAAAATAGATATTATTTCTGTGTTCCCGAATGAAATAGAGATACTGCCGTGGGCCGGGCATCTGGGAAATAAATTGGCAGATAAAGTAGTCCCTATTATTCTGGATTCAAAATCAACCATTGTTTTTACCAATACCCGAAGCCAAAGCGAGATGTGGTACCAGTTGCTGCTGGACGCTTATCCTGACTTTGCCGGGCAAATTGCCATTCATCACAGTTCTATTGATGCCCATCTCAGAATCTGGATTGAAGAAAACTTAAGCTCAGGAAAATTAAAAGCTGTAGTCTCTACCTCATCTTTAGATTTGGGAATAGATTTTAAACCCGTTGACACGGTCATTCAGATCGGATCGGCAAAAGGTGTTGCAAGGTTTCTCCAACGGGCCGGACGAAGTGGTCACTCCCCTTTTGAAACTTCCAAAATATATTGTGTACCTACCCATTCTTTAGAACTGATTGAAGTTTCAGCTTTAAAGGAGGCGGTAAAACAAAAGGTTGTAGAACCCAGAGAACCTCAGGTTTTATGTTTTGATGTTCTGGTTCAGTTTCTGATGACCCTGGCCGTAGGTGATGGTTTTTATCCTGATGAATTATATGAAAGGATTAAAAAAGTCTATGCTTTTCAGGAAATAACGGATGAAGAATGGAAAAGTATCCTTGAATTTCTGACTATCGGCGGCCACGTTTTAAAAAACTACGAAGAATTTCATAAAATCGTCATTATGGAAGACGGCTTATACAAAGTAACTTCACGGAAAATAGCCATGCTACACCGTATGAATATGGGGGTGATTGTAAGTGATGCTATGCTAAAAGTGAAATTTATTTCTGGTGGCTATGTAGGAATGATTGAGGAATATTTTATTTCAAAACTGAAAAAAGAAGAGAAATTTATTTTAGCAGGCCGTACGCTGGAAGTAGCCATGATAAAAGATATGACCGTATATGTAAGGTCAGCAAAAGGAAAAGCCCTGGTGCCAAGCTATCTGGGAGGAAGATTACCTCTCAGTTCCAATCTGGGACATTTTTTGAGAGAGAAACTTTCTCATGCTTTAAACCCTAAAGCTTCGGAAAAAGAACTGAAATTCCTGCATCCGCTGTTAGTGAACCAGGAAACCCACTCTCATATTCCCAAAGATGATGAGTTTTTGGTGGAGATGATCAGGAATCGTGAAGGCTATCATCTATTTATGTATCCGTTTGAAGGACGTTTGGTTCATGAAGTAATGGCTGCATTAATTGCCTACCGTATTTCCAAGCTGGCCCCAATTTCCTTTTCAATGGCCATGAATGATTATGGATTTGAGCTATTCAGCGATAAGGAAATTCCTTTGAATGATGAAAATCTTGCCTCCATCTTAACAAGAGATAATCTTATGAATGATGTGATTGCAAGTATTAATTCTGCAGAGATGGCAAGACGAAAATTCCGGGATATTGCAGTGATCTCTGGAATGGTTATCCAAAATTACGCAGGTAAACAGCGGTCCAACAAATCATTACAAAGTTCTGCCGGCCTTATTTTTAAAGTCCTGGAAGATTATGATCCCAATCATTTTCTGATCAAGCAGGCGTATACTGAAGTTTTTAATATGCAGCTTCAGGAACAGCGGCTTGTAGAAGCATTCAAAAGAATTGAAAAGTCTGAAATTATTTTAAAGCATTCCCGCTCATTCACCCCACTCAGCTTTCCTATAAAGGTAGACAGCCTGAGACAAACGCTTTCCAGTGAAGGATTGGACGCAAGAATCAGAAGAATGCTGAAATTATAAAAGAGAAATCTTTATCATCAACCTACCTTCAATTGAGCACAAAGCTTCTGAAATTGTTATGCTTTTTATAGTTAAAAATCTTTGATAATTTTAATAATCATCGTACCTTAGAATATCTTCTTTGAAGATTAAATAACGTATACATAATGGCAAAATTGTTCCTGGTCCGTCACGGACAGTCACTCTGGAATCTTGAAAACAGATTTACGGGCTGGCAAGATATAGATATTACTGATGCAGGTATTGAAGAGGCTAAAAGAGCAGCTGTTATCTTAAAAAAAGAAAAAATAGATATCGCTTTTACTTCTGCACTGATCAGAGCACAACATACCCTCACCATCATCCTGGATGAAATAGGAAAAACCAATATTCCGGTGATCATAGATAAAGCACTTAATGAACGTTCTTACGGAGAGCTTGAAGGGCTTAACAAAGCTGAAACGGCCCTAAAATACGGAGATGAACAGGTACACGCCTGGCGCAGATCCTATGATGTGGTTCCCCCGGGGGGAGAAAGCCTTAAAGACACCTACAACCGGGTAATTCCTTATTTTGAAGCTACCATTGCCCCCTTGCTGAAAGAAGAGGAAGACGTATTGATTGTAGCTCATGGAAACAGTCTCCGCTCACTTATTATGTATCTGGAACATTTATCTCCGGAAGAAATTCTGGAGCGGGAAATTGCTACAGGAATTCCTGTCACTTATATTTTTGATGAATATTTTCATGTAAGCAGAAGAGACACCTGATGTACTAACATTCCCTTTCTACAAAAATAAGAGCATTATATTTTAAACTTTCAACCCATTACAAGTGTTTATAGCAACCAGAAGTATCTTTATACAAAACCAGTCTTTTACCTTAACCAATCAACGGGCAGCATTTTGGGAAAAGGAAAAAGCCTTAATTCTTTCTGACCTTCATATTGGAAAGACCGCTCATTTCCGCAAAAACGGGATCGCCCTGGCCAATCATATCATGAAGAGTGATTTGGAAAGATTATCTGCCCTCATTGAATATTTCCAGCCTGAAAAGTTTATGGTAGTGGGTGATCTGCTTCATGCAGGCGATAATTCTGATGTAGATGAATTCTGTACATGGAGAAACCAGTATCCTGATATAGAGTTTTACCTTGTTGAAGGCAATCATGACCGTATTTCAAAATCTCTGGAAAAAAAACTTTGTCTTAATTTTAAAACCTCAATACTCCATATGGATGGAATTACCTTTGTTCATGATTTTGATACAGCCGTATCAGGATTTCAGATTACAGGACATATTCACCCGGGAATTATTTTAAATTCTGCAGTAAAGAGTATCAGACTCCCCTGTTTTGCCCTTAGCAATAACCAATTATTGTTACCTGCCTTTAGCGAATTTACAGGACTGGATACCAAAAATCTTCCTAAGAACAGTAAATTTTATGTTTTTACAGATGCTGAAATTTATGAAGTTTAAAAGATAGTTTTCAATAATCAGCTGGTATATAAAACTTTAATTACAACTTGATGATCAAAATAAACAAAGACAGAATAAATCTGCCTTTGTAAAATCTCATTCCTTTCAATAAATAGGTATGTTTTAATTCTTTTTACTTAAACGGATACTGTATAAAGTAATCAATACCGTGATCACCAGGAATAACGCTCCAATCCACGGAGTACTTTCCAAGCCCAGCGAAGAAGTCACAATCATACCTCCGGCATAAGACCCGATAGCAATACCAATATTGAATGCCGCAATATTAATCCCTGACGCTACATCTTCAGTTCCGGGAAGCTCCTTTTCCGCAATCTGCACCACTAAAAGCTGCAGTCCCGGAACACTTGCAAAAGAAAGGCCCCCCAGGAAGAATAAGGTAATAATACTTAAAACCGGACTTGCCACTGTAAAATAAAATGCCAGTAAAACCAATCCCTGGGCTGCAAACATCCATAAAAGTGCCCGTAAAGGATTTTTATTGGCTATTTTTCCGCCTATAAGATTTCCTAAGGCGATGGCTATTCCATAAATCAGCAGAATAAACGTTACTGTAGACTCCTGAAATCCTGTTATTTTCTGTAAAATAGGTGACAGATAAGTAAACACTACAAATGTTCCTCCGTATCCCATCGCAGTCATGAGAAAAGCAAAAATCAGACGTTTATTACCTAATACTTTAAACTGACTTTTTAAAGAAGCTGTTTTTCCGTTTTTCAAATTCTTTGGTACCAATAATACACTGGCTACAAGGCCTATAATCCCAAGAATTGAAACCCCTATAAACGTGGCTCTCCATCCAAAATGCTGGCCGATAAAAGTTCCCAATGGCACGCCTGTTACGATCGCCAGGGTAAGCCCGGCAAACATAATAGAAATAGCGGTGGCTCTTTTTTCTTCTGGTACCAGTGAGGCAGCAATAGTAGAGCCAATGGAAAAGTAAACCCCATGGGCAAATCCTGTTAATATTCTTGCCAGAACCAATGTTATAAAACCTGGAGCAATAGAAGCCAATCCATTTCCGATGACGAATAACAGCATGATGGAAACCAAAAGCATTTTGCGGGGGATTTTCCCGGTTAATGCCGTTAATATTGGAGCACCAATAGCTACTCCTATCGCATAAAGGCTTACCAGTAAACCGGCAGAAGGAATCGTGATACCAAGATCTGAAGCTACTGTCGGAAGCAGTCCTACAATCACAAATTCAGTAGTTCCTATTCCAAAGGCACTTATAGTCAGTGCCCATAATGCTGCAGGAAGGCCCTTTCTTTTTATAGTTTCTGATGCCGTATTGATCTGTATTTCTTTTTGATAATTCATTGCATTATAATTTTGTTGATGTTGACAATGCAAATTTCCGACGAATAAATGTATTATGAAAATTATTTAAATTCTATCAAAGTATCAGAATAATGATAGTTTTGTTTCTTAGTAAAAATTTGTTCCTTTGCAGTATACACTCAGTACTTGAATGAAAAAATCAGAAGCAACCCGCCTAAATATTCTTCAGAAAGCCTTTGAACTTATCTATATAAAGGGATATCAGACCACCAGTATTGATGAGATTATTGCTACCACCCAGGTAACAAAAGGAGCATTCTATTATCACTTCAAAACGAAAGATGAAATGGGCGTCGCTATTATCAATGAACTTCTAAAGCCTACCTTTACAAAAACTTTTGTAGAGCCTCTTCTGCAAAGCCAGCATCCATTGGACAGTATTTATAAACTGATGCATGAAGTATTGATGGATAATGAATTTTTAAAAGTTGAATATGGCTGCCCTGCCTCAAACTTCACTCAGGAAATGGCCCCATGGAATATAACTTTCACCAAAGCCCTGAATGATTTGTCTGAACAGTGGGAAAATGCCATGATAGTAAGTATAAATAATGCCAAAGGAGCAGGTACCGTTAAACCAACGGTTAACGCAAAAGAAATTGCAATTTTTGTGATGTCGGGATACTGGGGAGTAAGAAACCTTGGAAAACTGGAAAATTCAAAATCAGTATATCTCATTTATTTAAAGGGACTTAAAGCCTATTTTGATTCACTTCAATAATTTTTTTAAACAAAAACATACTAACTAGTATGTTTTTGTTATACCTTTGCTGTATTCAAAAATAACAAGGCATGTATCAGACCCTTACTTTCCTTCATTCAACCTTCCGATGGCTCGTCCTATTAAGTCTTATTTATTCAATATACCGTGCTTGTAAGGGATACTTTTCAGCAGGTAAGTTTACAAAGACGGATAATTCTGTAAGACACTGGACCGCTACCATAGCTCATATCCAATTGGTTCTTGGGATGATATTCTATATTAAAAGCCCCATTGTACAATACTTCTGGAAAAACCTTAATGAAGCCAAAGCATCATTTGATCTATTATTCTTCGGACTTATCCATATCCTAATGATGATCACTGCTGTTATCTTAATTACTATCGGATCAGCTTTGGCTAAGAGAAAATCGGAAGATCGGGACAAGTTTAAAATAATGTTGATATGGTTTATAGCTGCATTCGTTATAATTTTCATTGCCATTCCCTGGCCCTTTTCTCCTTTTGTTAACAGACCTTATTTCAGATAATTATGACAGATTTATTCAAAACTAAAACAGGACGCCTGAGAATATTGGCCATCCTTGAAGGTATTTCTTTATTAAGCTTGGTTTTCATTGCAGTTCCTGTTAAATACGGATTGAACAACCCTTCTCTTGTGAGAATGCTGGGGCCGGTTCATGGTACTTTATTTCTGCTTTTTCTATTCAATACATTGAGTGTGGGTGTAGAACAGGGCTGGAAGTTTAAAGAGACGACATGGAAAGTGATCTTAGCCTGCTTTATCCCTTTTGGAATTTTTTATATTGACAGAAAAATTTTAAGTAAACTATGAGAAATTTACTGATAGTATGCGGAATAGTTCTTACAGCATACATAATCTATAGAGTTTACCAATACCAAACTTTGGACAAAGATCTTAATCAGCTAATCAAAAAAGATGCGGTGATCCTTGATGTCAGAACGGAGAAAGAATATGCTATGGGTCATATAGACGGTTCTGTCAATATCTCTTTGGGAACAATCAGGGAGCGCTATATTGAGCTTGATCCTGAAAAAACATATATTACAGTATGTTCTCATGGTCTCCGAAGTGTAAAAGTAGAAAGTATCTTAAAAGAAAAGGGGTTCAGACATGTTTACAATGGCGGTGCCTGGAGTGACCTCCAAAATAGGATACATCAAAAAAAAGAATAATATCTCCCACAGAGCACATTGACTTGCGGGAGATATGAATATTTAATTATTCTTTTCTGTCAGCCAGACCACCTTCTGTTGAGATTCATGGTCCATTCCTATGATATCTTTGTACAGTTCAGGTCTGCGGGCATTAATGTATCTGAAACCTCCGGCCTGGGTAAGCTTTTCAGGAGTGATAACAGCAGATTCAAAACTATCTTCGAATGAACGGCATTCTGCAATGACATCTCCAAAAGGATCTATAATCATTGAACATCCGTTTTTCAACTGATCATCATCCATTCCAACAGGATTTGAAAAGACAATATAAGCGCCGTTATCATAGGCTCTTGCCGGAAGCCACTTCATCAGCCAGTCTCTGCCTTTCATTCCATTAAATTCTAATCGTAATGAAGTGGGATCATTTTCCCTGTTATACCAAAGTTCGGGATCTACAAAACCAGCACCCGGTCTTGTAGAAGGTGTACACATGGTAACATGAGGCATAAAAATAATATCGGCCCCCAGAAGTTTGGTTGCTCTTACATTCTCTATAATATTATTATCGTAGCAGATCAGAATACCACACTTCCATCCCAAAATATCAAATACACAGTATTCGCTGCCTGGTGTAAGGTAAGGATTGATAAAAGGATGCAGTTTTCTGTATTTGGCTTTTAGTCCCGTTTTATCAACACAGACATAAGCTTTAAAAAGGTTGTTATCTTCATCCTTTTCAAAAAGACCCGCCAGGATAGTGATATTATACTGATCTGCAATCTGCTGTAGTTTTTGAATACTTTCTCCATTGGGAATCAATTCAGCAATGTCAAGAAGCTGTTCCCGGGAAAGCTTTCGGGCAAAGGTATATCCGGTGACAGAACATTCATGGAAAACAATGACATGTGCTCCCTGAGCAGCTGCCTGACCGGCTAATTTTTCTATGATGGAAAGGTTGTACTCCTTATCTCCACTTTTATGTTCAAATTGTGCAGTAGAAATTTTGATATTCATTTTTCTTTTTTTCAGCAAAACTAGAACATAGCATTACTGAAAAATTGTATAAAACCGACATTTTGATTTAAAGTTCAATAAAATTGACAGCCATTTTATTTTCTGTTTTTAAATACTCCTTGGGAGTGAGCCCTGTACTGGTCTTAAAGTCCCTGATCAGATGAGACTGATCTGCATATCCTGCATGATAAGAAAGACCTGTCATATTTTCATCCCCAATTCCTTTATTGATAAGACTTAAGAAGTAATGAAGCCTGGTAATACCGCTGTATTTTTTAGGGGATAGTCCCATATAATTCTCAAATTTCCTTTCCAGATGACGCTCAGAGTATCCTGTAAATTTTTCCAGCTCCCTGGATGATACAGAACCTTTATTCTGAAGAATATATTGCTGTACTCCTCTTATCAAATGATAGTCGGACCCTATTTCAGCAGACAAAAATTCAGTAAAAAAAATATTAAGGCTGTTGATTAGTGATAAAGGATCTGCCCTATTGAAAAGCTTTTCCTGAAATGGATGCAATTGATCGTGTAATACATCTTCTGCAGAAATAATCTGATTTCGAATCTCCTTAGCAGAAACCTTTAAAAGGATATTGAAAAAATAGGGTTGAAATACTACAGCCAATAAGGAAAACCGGCCTTTGGAATAAAAATCCCTGTAGCTATGCAGAGCTCCATAAAAAAATGAAAGAGGCATCCGATCAACCGAAATATGGGAATACAAATTCATATTTCCCGACAGGATAAGGCCTGTACTCCCATCAGTAAATAGCCTTACATTCTTAGACTCCTCTTCAGAATTCTCCAAGAAGATATAATGCCTGATGAAAGGGGCCAAATGTTTGGGAGGCGAAATCTGCATCCATCAAATGTACATAAAATCTTTTTCAACTGACCTATTGAGTCTTGTCAACAAAACACATCTGATAACAAAATATATAAGAATTCCTGAATAAAATGTAAACAGGTTCTTACCAAAAAAAATATTTTTTTAGGCTATGGTACCACATTTTATTTCGGTTTGGTCGGGTATTTGAATGTTTTAGTGCATATTATTCATGATCACTCTATAGAATAATTTTCTTTTTAATAATCAACCAATCACTAAAATATAATACAATGTCAACACAAAATCTCACCCATCTCGAAGCGATCAAAAAGATCAAGGAACTGTCGGAAAATGCAAAAATATGTATGTTCTGTACAGAATTGGAAACCGCTCCTGTCAATTCACGGCCAATGACTTTGCAGGAAACAGATGACAGCGGCAATCTATGGTTTATCAGCAGTGGAACCAGCAATAAAAATTTTGAAATAAAAGAAGACCGCAGAGTACAGCTGTTTTTCATGAATAACAGTGATGCTCAGTATCTTTCTGTTTATGGACAGGCTTCTGTGTATAAAGACAAAGCCACCATAGAAGACAAATGGTCTCCTCTGGCAAAGGCATGGTTTGACGGAAAAGATGACCCGAAGGTCACCATCATTCGTGTAGAACCCAAGGAAACATATTATTGGGATACCAAAGCCGGCAAACTGGTCAGCCTGTTTAAGTTTGTAAGCTCAGCAATTACAGGGCATAAAACGGATAACTCTGACGGTGTAGAAGGAAATGCCATCATATAATGGTCTGTCAGTACCTGAAAATACACATCAGAAGCACCTGATATAAATTCCCACAGATCTCATGAATTTCACCGAGCAGAAAAAGCTGTGAAACCAATGGAATCTGTGGGAATTGGTGTATAAGTGATACAAATTATTTGAAACCGCTTTATCCGGTGTTATCTTAACCCGCTAAGAATCTTTTTCAGCTCTTCAGACTCACTTTCTGTTAAAGGTTGTAAAGGGCTTCTCAGACTGCCACCGTCTTCTCCCAGAATACTGAGTCCAGCCTTAACCGCTCTGGGTAAGCCTTTACTGACAATAAATTTCAGAAGATCAAACTGCTGATAAAAAATATCTTTGGCTTTTCCCAGATTTCCTTCTTCAACAGCATTGTACAAACTGATATTCAATTCAGGAATAAGATTGGGAGCGGCAGTACACCAACCTCTGGCACCTGCAGAAAAAGCAGCCAATGCCAAAGGATTTGAACCATTGTAAAAAGCAACATCCTCTCCCAGCTCTCTTCTTAAATAATGCATTCTCTGAACATCCCCGGAACTTTCCTTGATCATAGTCACATTGGGAATCTCAAGCAATCTTTTCAAAAGAGCAGGAGACATGTCTACTCCACTGGTTGCCGGATTATTATAAGCCATAATCGGAATGGAAATTTTACCGGCTACTGCATCATAATGGGCTACAATTTCATCATCGGTAAGTTTCCAGTAGCTCATGGGAATAATCATTACCGCATCTGCCCCGGCCTTCTCTGCAAACCGGGCGTGGTGAATGGTCTTTTCTGTAGTAAGATTGGATACTCCTACCAAGGTGGGAATTCTTCCTTTTACCTGTTCTATAGTAGCTTCTGTAACGGCTTCCTTTTCCTCATCAGATAAATAAGGCATTACTCCGGTACTTCCTAAAGGAGCAAGCCCATGGCTTCCGGATGTAATCAGTCTTTCCACCAAGTGTTTGAAAAGAGGAATATCTACCTTTTCATGGTCATCAAAAGGAGTAATCGGATAGGCAATTATCCCTTTAAACGGAACATTTTTCATACTTATTTTATTTAAAATTAGAAATGACGACGATCAAACTACAGGTCTCTACCCTCTTCCTCTCTTAATGCAACCCCTAAATTCTGCAGTTGGGGTGCATTTTCACAGGCAATGTATTTAGCCGGTTCTGTATCGCTTAGATTCTGATGTTTATGCCATGCCCATGAAGGAATATAAACGGCATCTCCGGCTTCCCAATGTACTCTTTCATCTTCCACTTCTGTCCACCCTTTACCTTCAATAACATACAACACCGTTTCGTAGGTATGACGGTGCCTGTTGGTCTGTTGACCGGGTAATAAACCTCCAATAGTCATACTTACATTCTTACTGGGAAGATCAACAAAAAAAACAGGATGTTTTCTTTCAGTTGAAAACTGATTGTGTTCGCCTGCATTTTCCACATTTTTATGGATTAAATGACTTGGCTTTGCATATTTTGGTCTTGCAAAAGTTTCGTGGAAATCTTTAGAACTGAATTCTTTTTTGTTCATGATTTTAAAATTATAATGGTTTCGTGCTTTATTGCATGACAAAATTATTCTATATTTGGACTGTTTAAATGATTCAGTTTTTACATAAATAGATAGTCCAGATGTTACGACCATGGAAATTAGAATTTGAAATTAACAGAAAGCTTGATAAAGCAGTCTATCTGCAGATTGCGGATAGTATTATTACTGATATCCGTTCCGGGAGGCTAAAACCCGGAGATGCCCTTCCCGGCAGCCGGAATTTAGCAGCTTCACTACAGATTAACAGAAATACTGTGGTAGAAGCTTATCAGGTGCTGATCAATGAGGAATGGGTTATTTCTAAAGAAAGAAAAGGAATTTTTGTATCGGATCAGCTACCTGCTTTACAGCATAAAAGGGCACATAAAAGTATCGGCAATCAGGATCAGCCTATGAAGTCAGGAGGAATACTGATTAATTTTGATGATGGTCACCCTGACAGTAAAATTGCCCCTGTAACGGAACTGGCCAGAGCATACAGACAGATATTCAGTATTAAGGCCAAATGGCAGATGATGGGTTATGGAGATGAACACGGAGATATAGAGTTCCGGAATATGATTGCCAAAATGCTGAACCATCAGCGTGGTATGCAGATCCATGATCATGAAATATCCATTACCAGAGGGAGTCAGATGGCCATGTTTTTAACTGCTCAGAGTCTTTTAACCTCAGGTGACCAGGTGATTGTAGAAGATCCCGGATATCAGCCGGCATGGCAGGCTTTTGAATATGCCGGAGCGACATTACTGCCTGTTTCTGTAGATAAAGAAGGAATCAATATTGAAGCTATTGAAGAACTTTTAGCTCAGCACAACCGCATAAAAGCAATCTATATTACCCCTCACAGGCAGTATCCCACCACCGTTACCTTAAGTTTATCAAGAAGGTTAAGGTTAATAGAACTCTCTAATCAATATAATATTACGATCATTGAAGATGATTATGATAATGAATTTCATTTCGGATACCGCCCTATCCTTCCTATTTCAAGCTTTCCGGAACTCCGGCATTATGTGTACATCGGAACACTGAGTAAGGTAGTAGCACCTGCATTAAGGATTGGCTATCTGGCAACCAAAAACCAGGAGTTATTAAAAAAAATTGGCAGCCTGAGAAAGATTATTGATGTTCACGGAGATGTTATCATGGAACAGGCGGTTCTTCAGCTGATCAAAGAAGGAGCTGTAAAAAAACACATAAAAAAAGCAACCGTTCATTATAAAAGTAAAAGAGATTTTACGTTTAGTATTTTGAAAAAGTACATGACGGATGTTGCCGACTTTACATTGCCTGAAGGCGGGCTGGCATTTTGGGTTGTTCCTAAAAAAAAGTTGAACTGGGATCTGGCAACCGCTGTATTGCTTGAAAGAAATATCAGAATCATTCATCCTAAACAATACAGTCAAAAGGATGTCAATGGCTTTAGATTGAGCTATGGTGCACTTACAGAAGAACAGTTGGAGCAAAGCATACAGGTTATTTCTGAGGTCCTGACCTCGCTTTCTCAAAAAACATGATACGTAGAATGCTATTATACATCACTCTATATGAATCTCAACATTGCAAATATTTAAAACACATGAGAACACTTTAGCAAGTTTAAAATAATATCGCATAAGTAAGTGCACTTAAGAAGAAAATCAAAGATTTTTTAAAATTTCAGTGTACTTTATATGCGCAAAGCTGGAAACTTTAATAACTTAAGTGTTTAAAAACTTTTGTAACTTTTGTGGTTACAAAGAAAGTTTTAATCCTAGGGTTGGATTCCTACGGAATGACAAACATACCCATAAAAAATAAAATCCCGCTTAAAACGGGATTTTTATATTTAGTTTTTGATAAACTTAGCATTGAGCTCACCTATTTTATAAAAATAAGTCCCTTTAGGAAGCCCTTCAACATCAATAGAAACAAGATTTTCTACAGAGCCGAAAGATTTGTTAAGAACAAGTTTACCGGACATATCATAAATTTCTACTGTATGGGACCCGTTTAAAGGATTCATAATGTTAAGAGTCTTCTGAGCGGGTATGGGAAATGCTGAAATTTTACTTTTAGCCTGAACCTCTCTGGCAGAAAGTGATGTAGTCGGTAAATTATATATTTCAGTTGAATCGATTTCCTGATTGAATAGTCTCAGCTTATTGGTATTGGTGGTGGCATCGTGATAGATATTAATATCATACTCATCGCTAAACCGATAATTGGGACCAAACTCATGCAATACATTTCCATCCTCACTGTAAATACGTATGATGTATTCTCTTTCGGATGTTGTACTGTTATATCTTTCAAATGTAACGATGATTTCCAGTTTATTATCGGTATTGAAAATATTTTTAGACAGTACAAAATTGTTTTTATACTGGTCTATAAACATAGAATATCCTGCCGGTACAAAGGGCGTAAACTGCTTATATAGGGAATAATCAGCTTTGTAGATCTTAACCTGAGTAATATTAAATCCGGTTGAATAATAAAAGGTCTCATTGGTATTGGTATAGACTTGTAGATTTTCAGAACTGAAATTTTTGCCGAGTGTTATCTGACCAAAAAATAAACTTCCGACAGCCATTGCCAGTGTTATCATAATCTTTTTCATAGGTATTGATTTTTAAACACAACAAAGGTATACTCCGCAGTAAGGACTACCTTACGGAAATCCGTATGGAATGGAGAATTGTAAGGGCATGTATACCATTAAGATATTAAAATAAAAATCCATCGACCGCCTGTGTCAATGGATTTTTATGTATACGAAACCTGTGTACTTCAAATGATACATACAGGTGAACGAATCTGATCATCTAAAAAGCGGTTATTCCACTTCAAAAATCGCCTGAATTTCAACGGAAGAGTTTACAGGGATAGAAGACGCTCCCAACGTTCCTCTGGCATGCTTTCCTTTTTCTCCAAAAACCTCAACACTAAGATCCGAAGCAACATTCATCAGCTCAGCATGTTTGGTATAATCATCTTTGGTATTAAAAATTCCAGTAAGCTGAACACATTGTTTTACCCGGCTTAAATCTCCTCCTACAGCTTCTCTCAGCACAGACAGAACATTCAACATCGTAACTTTAGTAGCTTCTTTTACCTGCTGTTCGTTCACCTCAACTCCCAGTTTTCCGGGATTAAGTATTTTTCCGTCTTTTAAGGCTACCTGATTGATAAAAACAAGGTTTCCGGAACGGACAAACGGCTGGTAATTTCCGGCAGGTTTGGGAACCTGTGGAAGAACAATATTTTTTTGTTTTAAAATTTCATTGAAATCCTGGTGGTTTTCAACAACGGGTATCCCTTTTTTTGAATGCGTATCCTTTAACGCTAAAGCCACTTTTGCAAAATTTTTCCCTTGCAGCTCTGCCAGATGGCGCTCCCCTTTTGTAGGTCTTTCCACATCTTTTAAAGAAGCCATACTGGTCACTCCTAAGACTGTATTTCCCTGTGGGATCGCTTTGTTAAGTTCTTCGGTACCACGGATTCCGTTAGAGACCAAAACCATTCCATGTACGGCAAGACTGTTCCAGAATGCCTGAAGGGCAAGCTCTTTTCCGGCACCACTTCCTGCAGACATAAAAACCGTTGCAGGAACTCCTTCCAATGCATGACTGGTCCAGAGCTGAACTGTTTTAGATAAAAACTCACTCATTCCGGTGCTTATGTTTCCAAAATAAACAGGAGAACCAAAAGCAATTCCGTCATAAGTACCAAGCTCATCTACTGTTGCTACCGGTATATTTTTTAAAATCGGGTTTTGGGATGCCTTGACTAGCTTAATATAGGGAACTGCATTGTTTTCGCTTTCAATTCCTTTAGCTATTTCCTTAGCCAGTTCGTAAGTTCCTCCATTATCCGAATGGATGAGGACCAATACTTTAGCTTTATTCTGTGCCATGATGTTGATGGTGTTAAATAGTAAAATTAAAATAAAAAAAGAACATATTTTTTTCATTCTGAATAAGATATAAGTTTATAGTACAAATTTAGTATTGTCGTTTTTATTAAATTTGCCAAAAAATATATACAAAACGTCAATATGAAATGTGGACTGATTGAGAAAACAGAAAGCCAGTTTGTAGATACCATAGAAAAAGAAGCTTATGTATGGTGTGAAAAAAACTGGAAACACGACGAATATGAACATGTACATAACCGTGCCCAGCTTACATTCGTAGAGGAAGGCTACCAGTATTTTCATATTGACCAGAAAATCTATCTTGTTCCACAATATCATGTGATCTGGGTTCCTTCGGGAAAAGCACACAAAATAACTTCCGAAGCAAAGACAGTCAACCTGATGCTGTTTTTATTTAAATCTGTTTTTGATGATGAATTTTACCAGCATGTTCAGGTATTTGCTGTTCCGCCCGTTCTTAAAGAAATGCTTCTCTATGCCTCAAAATGGAACCAGTCGCTGGTGGAGAATGAAGAACAGGATATTTTCTTTAAAGCTATTTTAAAAAGCCTTCCCAATTTTTGCAGGGAGAGCAATGGACTGGAAATTCCCGTTCCTATGGATACAAGACTGATCCCTGTTTGTAACGATATCAATACCAATTTTAAATACAACCTGGATATTGATGCTTTGGCAGAAAAAGCACAGATGTCGGTAAGAAGTTTACAGAGAATCTTTAAAAATGAAACAGGAATAACATTGCAGAAATACCTTCAGCTGACAAGGATTCTTAAAAGTATTGAACTTATAGATACCCGACAGTTTACGTTGAGTGAGGTAGCCTATAAAGTAGGTTATCAAAGTCTTTCCGCATTTACTACATCTTACTTTACGGTAATGAAAGTGAAACCGAAACTGAATAAAAATACAAAAAGTGAGGAGCAAAAATGAGTCTATCATCAACACTGATAATTAGATTTTTCCAATTCGGTGCTTTATTTTAAAATTAAGATTCTGTTCAGCTCACTTTTAAAACATCCTAAAATAAATTCTGTATAATATAACTGAGCGTTCAGAGCCTGGGTTTTGGGATGCAGTTCAAGTTTTTTAGTGAGGATAATCTCTCCTTTATAAGAAAATGAGAAATATGCAAAGATTCTATAGGCAGAACTTCGGATGGGTGTAGAATAGCCTGTAGTAGCAATGGACCAATCAGATTCATATAATTTGGCAACCTTTAAAGCCATCGTTTCGGCAATATTTTCCGAAACGCAGTCACAGTCTTCTGCTTCCTGTTGGTTTACTTTTAATAATCTCACTTTTTCAGGTAAGGTATAAGTAGTCATCCCCCCTTTATAAAACAGGGAAGCACTGGGCATCTGTGAGAAAGCTAACTGAAGACATCCTGATGTAACGCTTTCAGCCACCGAAATGGTTTCACCGATAGTCATCAGAGACTGGCTTATATATTCAAGAAGATTCTGTTGAAATTCCATAGTACTGTATTTTAAATGATTGGGTTAAAAAAAAATTGAATATCAGAAGAAGAAACACAATAAAAAGCTGCCGAATAAAACTGCAGCTTTAAAAATGTAAACAATACTTAAATGTGATGTGAAGGATATTTTTACTTATGATGGTATACATCTTTTCACTTCCAGATCTTAGGGCTTTCTTGCTTTCCTTTATACTTTATGATCAGTCTCCAGTATAGCAAGCAGTTTGTTGATACACTCCTCTTCTTTTAATACTTTATAGTAAGCCGTTTTAGCATACAAGGTAAAAGAAGGTGACTCTATTCTTATCTCAGCATCTCCTTCTCTTTTATCCATTATGCTTTGAGTATGAAACTCACGGATATGAAGGATATATTCTTCTATATAATGGTCTATAACTTTCTTGAAAATGTCACATTTTGCATTGTTCTTTACCTTCTCCAGCGACTTGATGAGAAAAGCAGTAACTCCATAGGAATTGATTATCCGCGGAAATAGGGATTCATTCTCTATGGCATTATTCTTATCATTCAATCCGGAATGCTGTAAAGTCTCATTTTCAAATATCATATTCAAACAGGGTTATTAGACATCTTGTTATTATTCAAATGTACTTCTATATAACTCACATTTTTATGATTTGAGTCATATACTTAGAATATCATATAGTATTCCCTTCCTTTTTAATTGATTATCAACTTTAATTACAAAAAAACTTAAAAGTAGTAAGTAAGTAAGTAAGTAAGTAAGTAAGTAAGTAAGTAAGTAAGTAGATTTTAAATAAAAAAAAGATAGATACCTTTTCAGTATCTATCCTATTCAAGAGAGTTGGTGCAGATATCACTTGCTATTTCGCAAATTTCTTAGTCCCGGCAACACATAAAATTACCCCTATTGTAACTCCCAGCATTCCTATACTTACCTGCTCATGAAGAAGCCATGCAGCCAATGCCAGGCCAAAGAATGGCTGAAGCAGCTGTAGCTGACCTACTGTTGCAATACCTCCCTGTGCCAGGCCTTTATACCAAAATATAAAGCCGATAAACATGCTGAAAAGAGAAATATAAGCCAGACCAAACCATCCCTGAAAACTCACATTCTGAATATCCTTAGGAAAATAAATAAAAAATAAAGGAATCATAATTGGCAATGCCAGCACCAAAGCCCAGGAAATCACCTGCCAGCCCCCTAAAGTTTTGGAAAGTTTAGCACCTTCAGCGTAGCCCATACCACATAAAATAACCGCAAGAAGCATCAGAATATCACCAATGGGAGAAGCCGATATTCCTTGTGAAACTGCATATCCAATTACGAGCAAGCTTCCTACAATGGAAAACAGCCAAAATACAGGATGAGGCCTTTCACCACCACGCAAAACTCCAAAGATTGCTGTAGCCAAGGGAAGCATTCCAAGAAATACAATAGAGTGTGCCGAAGTAAGATATTGAAGAGCCAATGCAGAAAGAAGCGGAAAGCCTACCACACAGCCAAGGGAAACCAAAAGTAATGGCACCAGATCTTTCTTAACAGGACGTTTTTCTTTACCAACCCATAATACAATAAGAGCTAGTACTCCTGCTACCGCTGCACGAACAATCGTTACAAAAGTAGGACTCATTTCCATCACCGCTAATTTTGTTGCTGGTAATCCACCACTAAATAGCACTACGCCAATAAAACCATTAATCCAACCGCTTATATTTTCATCTTTTGATAATTGTTTTGTCATCATTTTATTCAAACTTTTAATTAATGGTTCAAAATTAGAAAGGTAAATTCAATAAACACAGTCTCAGTTTTGTATATTTGCATGAACACAGTTTAAGAAAATGAGCAGAGAATTTTTATATACAGAAATAGCAGACGGTATCGCCAATCAAATCAGAAATGGTGTTTTAAAGGCTGGAGACAAGCTTCCGTCCGTAAGAATGCTATGCAGTGAACATCAGGTAAGCATGAATACTGCAAAAAGGGTTTTCCTGGAACTTGAATCTCAGTCACTGGTTGAATCAAAACCTCAATCCGGTTATTTTGTAAGCCAGCTCCTATCTATAAAACTCCCGTTGCCTGAAGTAAGCCGTCCTTCTCTAATGGCGAATAATGATGAACCGGATGAGTTGATCAGTAAAGTATATGAAAATATGGGACGGAAAGATCTTACTTTCTTTTCTATCGGTATTCCCTCCGGAGGCCTCCTTCCTCAGGCTAAGCTTAAAAAGGAAATTATCAATGCAACACGGGAATTAAAAGACGGAGGAACAGAATATGAAGAACTTCAGGGAAATCTTAAACTCAGAAGGATGATTGCGATACGCTCTTTACAATGGGGCGGAAACCTTAATGAAAAAGATCTTATCACCACCAACGGGGGAATGAATGCCTTATCCTTCTGTCTTATGGCCTTGGGAAAACCCGGAGACACTATTGCCATTGAAAGTCCTTGTTATCCGGGGATTTTACAGCTGGCCAACGGATTGGGATTAAAAGTACTGGAACTTCCCACCCACCCTACAACTGGAATAGAAATTGAAGCCCTAAAAAAACTTATTCCAAAGATTGATCTGTGTCTGTTAATTCCCAACTTTAACTCTCCTCTTGGAAGCTGTATGCCTGATGAAAATAAAAAAGAAGTCGTACGAATTCTTTCTGAAAATGATATTCCTCTCATTGAAGATGATGTCTATGGAGATCTTTATTTTGGAGCTTCCCGCCCCAAATGCTGTAAATCTTTTGATAAAGATGGAAGTGTTCTTTACTGTAGCTCAATATCCAAAACATTAGCTCCAGGCTATCGTGTGGGATGGATTGCTCCCGGAAAATATAAAGATAAAATACTCAAACTTAAACTCCTGCACTCTACTTCTTCTATTTCTATTGTCAATGAAGCGGTAGCCAATTTCCTGAAGTCGGGAAGATATGAGAAACATTTGCAACAGCTCCGCAAAACACTGCAGACTAATTACCAGAACTATGTGCAAACCATTGCAGAATCTTTCCCTGAAGGCACCAAAACAAGCCGTCCACAGGGAGGATTGTCTCTGTGGGTAGAATTTGATAAGAATATCCGAACTACAGAACTTTATGATCTCGCGATTAAGCAGAACATAAGTATTGCTCCCGGCAGGATGTTTACCTTTCAGGAGCAGTTTGAAAACTGTATGAGACTTTGTATCGGACTTCCATGGTCGGAAGAAACCCAGGCAAAACTCAGACAGATCGGAACTCTTGCAAAAAAGATTTAATACTTGTTATTTATTATCCGGAACGAAATTTTTTCTCGCCAGTTCTTTTCTTACACGGCTTAAACTCTCGGGAGTAATCCCCAGATAAGAGGCAATCATCCATTGAGGGACTCTCAGCAGCAGATCAGGATACATTTTGATAAATTTCATGTATCTTTCTTCTGCTGTTTCACCCAGTAAAGAATTGATCCTGTTCTGTAAACTCCGGATATGCTTCTGCAGCAAAAAATCACTTCGTTCAATACTGTTCGGAAATTGCTCTACCAGTTTATTGAAGAAATCAGGATGGAGAAACAGCACTTCGGAATCTTCCACTGCTTCTATGTAATAATTGGATTTCTCATTAAAGTATAAACTGCTTCGGTCAGAGATCAGCCAGCTTTCAGGGGCAAACTGTATAATATGTTCCTTTCCGTTTTTATCAATGGAATACATCTTAATAAGCCCTTTTTCTACAAAGAATATATGTCTGCATATTTCACCATACTGAAGCAAAAACTGATTCTTAGGAATTTTCTTTGCTTCATAATGCAGGCTGCAGGTGTTCACATTTTGAATAGGAACATTTAGTACTTTGGCTAAATAATTATTAATATTCTTCATTATATAATCTGGCTTAAAGAAATATCCTCGTGCGAAGCACTTTTAACGGATTTTCCGTTATCTATAATGATTAATTGTGGGCTTTCATGTCTTACTTCAAGAATCTCAGCAATTTTATTTGAAAGAGCCCTGTAAGCTAGCAGATCCAGGTAGTATAATTCTACTTTCGGATCTGAATTTTCAACTTCTTTTTCAAAATTCCTTAAAACAGTCCTGCTGATAAAGCAGCCTGTTGAATGTTTAAATACAGCTATTTTATGGTGGAAAGAACTCTCAATGGCTTTCGCTAGATCTTCTTCAGATTCTATCTTTTTCCAGAAAGATTTTTGATCAGGGGTTTCGCTTTTTCCTCCAAATATTTTATCAAAAAAACTCATACATTAAATTGTTTTAAATGATGATCAAGATGTTTATATTCTAAAAATTTCCAGTCTTTTTCAGTCATGTTTCCAAATAGTCTGTGATGGTCCGGCAGCTCTTTATGTATACAGGCCTTCCGGAACTCCTCCAGCGTTTTCAGTAGATTGGTTTTTGATTCATCAAAATCACACTCAAAATTAACGATTAGTTTTTGAAAAGTAGGCATGTTTCTGGGAATTCCATTATTGAAAACATACATTTCTATTTTCGTAACGATCCCAATTACCCTGAAAAAAGGATTAATACGCGGAAGCTCAACCCTTTTTAACGCCACCTGAAGAACGAGATCACAATGTCTGAACATTTGACACACGTTCATCTTTCCCCATTTTCCCTGGGAATTTTCAGATAATTTGGAAATCCGGTCTATAATTTCCTCGAAATAAATGGGATTATTAAAGCTTTTTTTCACCAACCTTTTTCTTTCTTCAGATTTTCGATATGGGCAAAATGATGGTCACAATGCCATGCATATAAAGCAAGACTACTTCTCAGGTCGTAATTCCGATGGTGCTCCGGATGATGAAAAGTTCTCTCAAACTGTTTATTGGTAAGGCTTTTAAGAAGAACAACCCATCTTTGGTGAGTTCCTTTCAATATTCTCATCGCCGGTTTTACAGGCATATGAAAGCTGTCCTGAAGCTCAGCCCATTGAGCCTCATCATAAGGTTTAATAGTTGGGTTATCTTCTGTAAGCGCCAGTTTAAACCGAATAAAACTATTCATATGACTGTCTGAAAGATGATTCACAAGCTGTCTTACCGTCCACCCTCCTTCTCTGTACGGAGTATCCAGCTGATCATCCGTAAAGTGTTCAATGAGGTTTTTCAGTCTCCCGGGAAAATCTTTAATCACCTTGATATACGTATCCAAAGTCGTGTCACAAATATTTTCCGGAACTTCAAACTGTCCTATTGGAAATTTTTTGTTCTCTAAATCACTCATTGCTCATAGTTTTAATTTTTAATATGGCCTATTTGTCCGATAATTCGGTTTTGGACAAATTTTCAGGTTTGTAAATGTATCAAAATTCGAGAAATCTATATATGAAAAAAGCGTTAATTGTACTTATTCCAAAAGATATCTTCACTGAATAAAAAAAGCTCCAATTCTATAAAATTGAAGCTCTGTTTATTGTAATAAAGGTATTAATAGCCATGCAGATCAATACCCTCTGTTCTTTGTAAGGTCACTTTTTTGCCCATTTTCTTCTGAATTACCCGGAAATGCTGCAGTTCATCATCCGTCAGAATAGAAATAGCAGTACCTTTTTCGTTGGCACGGCCAGTCCTACCAATACGGTGGATATAGTCTAAAGGTGAACGCGGCAATTCATAATTGATCACACAAGGCAGAGACTCGATATGAATCCCACGACCAATTAAGTCCGTAGCCACTAAAATCTGGGCTCCGTTTACTTTAAATTCCTCTAAGTTGTTTCTACGGGCACCTTGTGACTTCTGGCTATGAATAGCCACTGCTTTAATTTTATTCTTTTTAAGTTTCTCCACCAAATTATCGGCAGATCTTGTAGAGGACACAAAGATTAAAGCTTTTTCCACTTTCTTTTCTTTGATCAGATATCGTAAGAAAGGGCCTTTATTTTCCGGAGAAACATGATATGCCAGCTGTTCAATATGATCAATTTCAACTTCCTCTTTTTTTATTTCAATAATAGTAGGATTAATGGATAAACGTTCTTTCATTTCAGAAACTTTATCATTTAAAGTTGCCGAAAACAAAATTGTTTGTTTTACCACAGGCATTAAACCGAAAAGCTTATTCATTTCTTCCCCAAAGCCCAGCTGAAACATTTTGTCCGCTTCATCAATTACCAAATGCTGAATACCCGAAATACTCAATGCATTATGATCAATTAAGTCTAATAAACGCCCCGGAGTAGCGATCAGTACTTCCACTCCAAACATTCCCTTCATCTGTGGATTGATAGAAACACCTCCATAAACAGCCATTGTACGGATTTCCCGCTTCAGGTTTTCTGTAAAAGCTCTGAACACTTCATCAATCTGAATAGCTAATTCACGCGTAGGAACCAATATGAGAACCTGAACATTACGGTCTTTTTTAACTTCTGCATTCTGCAATTTTTCTAAAATAGGCATTACAAAACAAGCTGTTTTCCCGGAACCTGTCTGTGCAATTCCCATCAGATCTTTACCTTGCAGGATAACAGGAACAGCCTGCTCCTGAATAGGAAATGGTTTTAAATACCCCAGTTTGTTAACAGAACGAATAATATTGTGTGATAATCCTAAAGACTCAAATGACATAAAAATACTTATTTACTGCAAAGATAAGCTATTGAAATTTGGTTTACCCTGCGAAACAGAATACCTGTAGACAAAGTTTAATTATTTTAAATGCTGCTCTTCATTCTATCAGTTTAAAAAAATATTTTGCCGATTTGTCCGATAATTCTATTTTGGACAAATTTTTGCCTGTTAGTTTTGTAAATTTATCAAAAATTCGAGAAATCTAAATATGAAAAAAGCGCTAATAATAGTCGATGTACAGAATGATTTTTGTGAAGGCGGATCACTTGCAGTACCCGGATCTGGAGAGATCATTCCTTATATCAACCTTTTGATGGAGGAAAATGAATATGACCAGATTGTTTTGACGCAGGATTGGCATCCTGCAGGCCATAAAAGTTTTGCAAGCAGCAATAATAGAAAAGTTGGTGAAAGCATTATTTTAAATAGTGTTCCCCAGTTTATGTGGCCGGAGCACTGTATCCAGGGAACTTTCGGAGCAGAATTCCATAAAGATCTGAACAGAGACAAGGTAACTCATATCATACAGAAAGGAAAAAATATTGAAATAGATAGCTATAGCGGTTTTCAGGACAACAATCATTTTATGAAAACCGGATTGGATGATTTCTTGAAATATCACGATATTCAATTGGTAGAAATCGTTGGCCTGGCAATGGACTACTGTGTGAAATTCACTTGTCTGGATGCTGTTGCCAATGGATATGTTACCTGCTTACATTTTAACGGAACCCGTGCTGTAAATGTAAAACCTGATAACGGCAGAGATGCTATCTATGAAATGATTGAGAAAGGGGTAACCGTACTGGGATAGTTCTAAATCAAGCTTAGACAAAAACATAAAAAAACGCACAGAATAAACTTCTATGCGTTTTTTTATGCAGTACTTAAAATTACAATTTAAAAACAGAATAAGGCATGAGCCAAAGCCCACAGCTTATTATTCAACATTTTTTAAAGCATTTTAAGGTTATTTACTTCCTGTTCTGTAAGAATTCTCCAGTGTCCTCTCTTGATATTCTTTTTCGTTAATCCTGCAAACATTACTCTGTCCAGAGCCTCTACTTCATATCCTAATCTTTGGAATATTCTTCTGATGACACGGTTCCATCCAATATGGATTTCAATTCCGATTTCATTTTTCGGCTTACCTTCAATATATGAAATTTGGTCCACAACGGCAATCCCTTCATCAAGACGGATCCCTTCTGCAATAAGACGTAAATCTTCACCTGTTAATTTCTTATCAAGTGTTACATGATAAATCTTTTTAGCATCAAAAGATGGATGCGTCAATTTTTTAGTCATGTGTCCGTCATTGGTCAACAAAATAACCCCTGTTGTAGAACGGTCCAGTCTTCCAACCGGGAACACTCTGTAAGGAGATGCATTAGCAACAAGATCCATTACCGTTTTTCTGGCTTTATCATCTTTCGTTGTAGAAATATATCCTTTAGGTTTATTCAAAAGTACATATACAGGCTTTTCAGGAGTAATGTTCTGACCGTCAAAAACTACTCTGTCGGTTTTTTCTACCTGATATCCCATTTCTGTTACCACCTTACCGTTCACTTCCACTAATCCTTGTGTGATCAGTTCATCAGCTTCTCTTCTGCTGCATATTCCGGAATTAGCAATATACTTATTAAGACGGATGCTGTCTTTATGAACGTCTTTTTCAATTTTATTCAGTCTTCTCTTCTGTACAAAAGATCTTGCTTTGTCTTCATTTCTGTCATCACCACTGGATGGTCTTCTACCATACTTTAAACTGCCTCTTTCATACTTATCTCTTGCATCAAAACTTCTGCTTCCTCTTTTAGGGGCAGATTTTCCAAAAGATTTTCTTTCGAAGCTCTCACTTTTATTAGTAATGTAAGGTTTTTTCTCAGATTTTGAGCTACCCTCAGCCCCTGAGCCTTCAAAGCTTTCTGTATTTTTATTGAAAGGTTTTTTATCAAATTTTGAATTGGACCCTTTATGTTCCGGACCTCTCTTGTCTCCATCTTTAGAGAAAGATTTCTTGAAAGGTTTTGATCCTGAGGAATTTCCAGATCTAGAAGCACGAGAATCATCAGAGCTTTTTCGTGTTGAAACTCTTGGTCTTTTTGGTCTGTCTGAATTATTGTTATCTCTGCTCATTCTAAAAATTTCTGCAAAGATAGTAATTTAGTTACGAGTTAAAAATTAAGAATCATAACTTTGCAATATAGTTTACTTTTTAACTTTACAAAAATTTGAAGATGATAACAATATTAAATGACGATTTCTCTCAGTTAAACGAATTTCTGCATGAAAAATCTTTCAGTAAAATTTTTATTTTAGTGGATGAGAACACTCATGAATACTGTCTTCCCATTCTCTTAGGAAATATGGAAACAGATCTGGGATTTGAAATTCTGGAAATTGAGGCGGGTGAAGAAATGAAAAATATTCAGACCGCTAATCAGCTTTGGGAAATTCTTACGGAGATGCAGGCGGATAGAAAAGCATTGGTCATTAATCTTGGTGGTGGTGTGATTACCGATATGGGGGGATTTGTAGCATCTACTTATAAAAGAGGAATACAGTTTATTAATATCCCTACTACCCTTTTATCTATGTGTGATGCTTCTATTGGAGGAAAAACAGGTATTGATCTGATGCATTATAAAAATATGGTAGGTACTTTTGCTTTCCCGGAACAGATTTTTATTTTCCCGAAATTTTTAGAAACATTACCGTTCAAAGAACTAAGAAGCGGATTTGCAGAAATGCTGAAACATGGACTGATTGCTGATAAAGCCCATTGGGAACAACTGATTCAGATTCATAAACTTGATGTAGAAACGGTAATTCCGCATATCCAGACTTCAATGAATATCAAGCAGGATGTGGTAGAGAAAGATTTTCACGAAAAAAATATCAGGAAAACCCTGAATTTTGGTCATACAATAGGTCATGCTGTTGAAAGTCTGTGCCTGCAACAGAAAAACCCTATCCTTCATGGAGAAGCAGTAGCTATGGGAATGATTTGTGAATCCCGTTTAGCTTATCTTGAAAATCTGATTTCTGAAGAAGATTCCCAGGCTATTATTGAAAATATCCAGAGATACTATCCTTATTTAGATATCAGTGATTTTAAAGATGAAGATATTACTGCATTATTAATGAATGATAAAAAGAATACGGATAGTAAAATCAATTTCTCGCTCCTTTCCGAAATCGGAGCATGCAATTATGACTATCAATGCAGTCAGAAAAACATCCTTGACTCCTTACATTTTTACAGAAAATTGAATGATGCCTAAGCATTTTTTGCTCATTTTCATAAAATACCCCCTTTTTTTGAGTTCATTTTTTGATAAAAACCACTCATTCAAACAAATGTTTATTTAATTTTTTAAACAATTGAAAATCAGAGATATAAATTTAAAAACCGCTTATTAAATAAGCGGTTTTTTTATTGATTTTAGGGGTAAAAAATATTTTTGGCAAGCAATTTGAAAGATACTCTGCGTTCAACTGAAAATGTTGACAGTAGTAAAATTTAAAATTAAGAAAGAGTAAATATTAAAAAATTAAAGTTATGAAAAAGTTAGTTTTAGGATTAGCAGTAACTGCAAGTACATTAGCGTTCGCACAACAGCAACCGACTACCAGTACAAATCCGGTAACATTCGGGGTAAAAGGTGGAATGAACGTATCATCGCTTTCTAATGGAGCAGATTTAAGTGATTCAAAATCCAAAATCGGTTTTAATGCAGGTGTTTTTGCTAATATTCCGTTAGCAAGTTCATTCAGTGTACAGCCGGAGGTTATATATAATGATTTAGGTTCAAAAGTAACAAGAGAATTTTCATCAGGAGGTAATACCTTCAGAAATGAGTATTCAAGAAATTTAGGATATGTTGCAGTACCTGTAATGTTCCAATATAATGCAACTCCTGAATTTTTCCTTGAAGCAGGTCCTGAATTCGGATTCTTAGTAAGTGCTAAGGATAAATTTAAAAATTCAACCAATAATAACAGCAACACTCAGGTAGCTACCCTTAATAAAGATGACTTCCAAACGTTTAATTTTGGAATTGGTATCGGAGCAGGTTATTATTTTACCCCTAACTTAGGACTTACAGCGAGATATACAGCAGGTCTTACAGATATTTATAAAAACAACTCTGGAGATGCTGTTAAAAACAATGTATTCCAGGTAGGATTAGCTTATAAATTTAAATAATTCATAAGTAGTTTCACATTCAACAAATTTTGTATCAATAAAAAGGTCAGATTAATTATAATCTGACCTTTTTTATATTTAAATTATAAATTTTTGTTAAAAAAAATTTAACCTAGTTACGTTATAGATTAAAAAAATATTAT
>Ga0105243_10000560_pt1 | contig 37602 bp, 36 predicted proteins | sample KBSM34metaG_FD_81525 | JGI IMG/M metagenome (GOLD analysis project Ga0105243, IMG submission 81525) | Miscanthus rhizosphere microbial communities from Kellogg Biological Station, Michigan, USA - KBS M3-4 metaG | ecosystem: Host-associated > Plants > Roots > Rhizosphere > Soil | place... | reverse complement strand
GATCAGGGTGAGCAGGATCAGGGCACCTGGTCGCTCCGCCTCCGGCACCTGTGCGAGGGCCGAACCGGCGGCGAGCGCCGAGGCGCTGGTCGTGGTGATCACCATCAGCTTGGTGCTGGTCTGCATCCCACCGAACAGCGGTCCGGCGAAACTCGCGTAGAGGCCGTGCACCGGGCTGACCCCGGCCAGCACCCCGGACGCCATCCCGTCCGGGACGCTGCTGATCGCACCGGGGATCGCCGCGACGAGGTCCGCCTTGAGGAACCTGCGCTCGGGGATCCTCGAACGCACCCAACCGCGGACCGCGGACACTGTCGACACCATCCCGCCAGCCTCACGGCCCCGCGATCGACGGGCATCACTCCCGACGGGTGAGATCCTGCGGGATTGCCGAGGCAGGTAGACTCTTCCTCATGCAGCGGGCGCTCCTTCTTCACCGCCGCGACGGGGTCTGATCCAGACTGGCCTCCCGTCGCGGGGTTCAGACGCGCCGGTCGACACCATCGGACCAACAGTCCCCTTCATCTCGGAGAATCGTCAATGTCATCCGCCGACGCTTTTACTTCCGGATCGCGCACCATCACGCCGCCGTCGAAGCCCGCACCTGCCGACCAGCCCGTCTGGAATCAGCAGAAGAACTCCTCCATGCCGACCTACCGGTACCGGCCGTTCGCCGAGGAGGTCGAGCCCATCTCCCTCCCGGACCGCACCTGGCCGGACAAGATCATCGACCGCGCCCCGCTGTGGTGTGCGGTCGATCTGCGTGACGGCAACCAGGCCCTCATCGACCCGATGAGCCCTGCCCGTAAGCGCCGCATGTTCGACCTGTTGGTGCGGATGGGCTACAAGGAGATCGAGGTCGGCTTCCCGTCGGCCAGCCAGACCGATTTCGACTTCGTCCGCGAGATCATCGAGGACGGGGCGATCCCCGACGACGTGACCATCCAGGTCCTCACCCAGTGCCGCGACGAGCTCATCGAGCGCACGTTCGCCGCCTGCGACGGCGCCCGCAGCGTCATCGTGCACTTCTACAACTCCACCTCGATCCTGCAGCGACGGGTGGTGTTCCGGGCCGAGCGCGAGGCGATCAAGAAGATCGCCACCGCGGGCGCCCGCAAGTGCCTGCAGGAAGCGGCGAAATACCCCGACACCAACTGGCGGTACGAGTACTCCCCCGAGTCGTACACCGGCACCGAGCTGGAGTACGCGAAGGAGGTGTGCGACGCCGTCACCGAGGTGATTGCGCCGACCCCCGAGAACCCGATCATCCTGAACCTGCCCGCCACCGTCGAGATGGCGACGCCGAACGTGTACGCCGACTCCATCGAGTGGATGAGCCGTAACCTGGCCCGCCGCGACTCCGTGATCCTGTCGCTGCACCCGCACAACGACCGCGGCACCGGCGTCGCGGCTGCGGAGCTCGGCTTCCAGGCCGGGGCGGATCGCATCGAGGGCTGCCTGTTCGGCAACGGCGAGCGCACCGGCAACGTCTGCCTGGTCACCCTCGGCCTGAACATGTTCACCCGCGGCGTGGACCCGCAGATCGACTTCTCCAGCATCGACGAGATCCGCCGCACCGTGGAGTACTGCAACCAGCTGCCCGTCGCGGAGCGGCACCCGTACGGCGGCGACCTGGTGTACACCGCCTTCTCCGGCAGCCACCAGGACGCCATCAACAAGGGCCTCGACCAGATGAAGATCTCGGCGGACGCGCAGGACGCCGACGTCGACGACATCATCTGGGCGGTCCCCTACCTGCCGATCGACCCCAAGGATGTGGGCCGCAGCTACGAGGCCGTGATCCGGGTGAACTCGCAGTCCGGCAAGGGCGGCGTCGCCTACATCATGAAGGCCGACCACGGCCTGGTGCTGCCGCGCCGCCTGCAGATGGAGTTCTCCTCCGCCGTCCAGAGGATCACCGACGGCGAGGGCGGCGAGGTCTCCCCCAAGGAGATGTGGGACGTCTTCAACGAGGAGTACCTGGCCCCGATCAGCCCGCTGGAGCGGATCCGCCAGAAGGTGACCGCGTCCGAGGAGGACGGCGGCACCGACGCCATCACCGCAGTGGTGAAGGCGAACGGCAAGGAACACGAGATCACCGGCTCTGGCAACGGCCCGCTGGCCGCGTTCGTCGATGCGATCGGGACCATCGGCTTCGACGTCCGGGTGCTGGACTACAGCGAGCACGCCATGTCCGCGGGCGACGACGCGCAGGCCGCGGCCTACGTGGAGTGCGCGGTCACCCGGCCCGACGGCGTCACCAAGACGGTGTGGGGCGTCGGCATCGCGACCTCCATCACCACCGCCTCGCTGCGCGGCGTGGTCTCCGCGGTCAACCGCGCCTACTAGGCGCCGACGCACTTGTGCGCGCGTCGTACCCCGATTGGGGTACGACGCGCGCACACCAGTACCAGCTTCGCGTGCCATGTCCACCCCCGCACACGACTTGTCAGGTTTGCATCCGGTGGGTTGCGGGTATTCGGATCACGGTGCAATTCGCGGCAGTGTTTCTGTTGACTCGCGAGCACTGTGACCGAAGTGAGGCGTACCTGTCATGATCATTCTTGGACTCATCCTGCTGCTTGTCGGCTTTCTTCTCAGCATCCCGATCCTGTGGACGATCGGAATCGTCCTTGTGGTGGTCGGTGCGGTGCTGTACCTACTCGGCTCGATGGGGCACGCCGTAGGTGGACGGGCCCATTACTACTGAGCTGCACCGTGATTTGCGCAGGTCCATGGACAGAAGCCGGTTGGTCGGTTTCGAGATCCGGGACCGGGGTACTCGAACGTCATGACGCATCAGGCGAGTTCGAGGGCGAGGACAGCGGGCGGCCACACCGCAGGCTCTGTCGGCTTCGGCGGCGCCGCCGGTCACCCTCGTGTCTGGCGGCCCCCCGGAGTGTACCGGCCGCAGGAGGACACGTGGATGCTTGCGTCGGCGCTCGCGGCGTCAGTCACCCCGGAGGCAGAGGTTCTCGATTTCTGTTGTGGTAGCGGAGCATTGGCGATGGTTGCTGCCAGAGCAGGGGCCGCAAAGGTCACCGCGGTCGATTGTTCGTCGCTGGCCACCGGGGTGGCATGGGCCAACGCGCGCGGGCGCGGACTGCCGATCAGAGTCAGGCGCGGGGGTCTCACGGTTGCCGTCTCAGAAGGACCCTTCGACGTCGTGGTGTCCAATCCCCCCTACGTACCGAGCCCCCCGATCCGGCTCGTGGGTCCTGCAGGACACTCGCATCGCTGGGACGGCGGCCCGGATGGGCGCGCGGTCCTCGGGCCACTGTGCTCGGCGTCGTTCGAGCTGCTGAGCCCCGGCGGCGCACTGCTCCTCGTACAGTCGGCGGTATCGGGGGTGGAGCTGACGCTGCGTGAATTGACATCGACGGGGCTTCGGGCCGCGGTGGTGCGGCGCGAGCGCATTTCGTTCGGACCGGTGATGCGCAGGCGTTCGAGATACCTGGAGTCCGCGGGATACTGCGGGCGCGGCCAGCACGAGGAGGAGTTGGTGGTCATCCGTGCGGACAGGCCCACCGGTGTCCGGGGGTGAGCAGGGCCTCGACAACGGGGAGCAGCCGCCGGAATGGGACGGCCCCGAATCCGAGTGCCTCCGCCTGGTGCGCGGAGGCCCTGCGCTCGTGCGTGGGCCGGTGCGAATCACCCTGGGCGACGGTCGGGTTGTGATCTCGGATCGGTTCGTCGTGGCGGTGTGCCGCTGCCGACTCAGTGCGCTGTACCCGTTGTGCGATGCCAGCCACCGGAGCCGCGCTGTCCGGCGTCGCGATTCCGGCTAGGGATCCGCCGAAGTACCCCGTGAGACTGCAGGTGCGGTGCGGTTCACTGGGAAATCATGGACGGCCGGTAGGGAACTGGCACCGGCGCGCCAGTGGCGTGTCAGATGGTCGGACAGTCGATTCTCCACGAGTTCGGTGGCCTGGATCCCGAAGACGACGTCGCCGGCGAGATTCGGTTCCTGACCGAGGAGGGCGCCGACCACATCGTGGCGAAGTACCTGCTCGTGAACGGCGTCTGCTTCGATGTGTTCGGCATAGAAATGCACGCACTCGCTGGGCGCATTCATGCGCTTCAGGGCACTGACCATCCGGCGCGCGGCAGGCGGAGTGGTGATCTCCGCTGCCGCGAAGTGGCCGACCAGCGCGCCGCGCAGGTTCCGGTGCAATCCGAAGAGCGACATCAGATTCACGGTCGCCAGCGTCTCCGGTGGGACGTCGTCGAGGTAGCCGAGATACTGGTGGTCGAGTCCGGCGGCCCGGAGTAGATCCTCGAACAGCCTGGCGTGCATCCGTTCCGGTCGGCCCCCGCCGTATTCGTCGTATTCGACAGCGACGAATGCGCATTTCACGCTCCCCTCAAGCCTCGGAATCGCCCAGGCGTGCGGATCGGCCTCCTTGAGGTGATAGATAGATCGGTGAGCCAGGAACTCGCACATCTGGTCCCAGGTGCCGTGCTCGAGAAGGTACTTCGACGCGCCCGCACCGCCGTCCGGCTCATGTGCCGCGGAGGCCAGCGCGCCTTCGGCGTCGGCGCCCCCAGAGACCTCAGCGCGTAGTCGATCGAGGAAGCGGCGTTCCATCGCCCCGCGCGCACGGATGAGGTCCGGATCCCACTCCCACTCGGGATCAACGGCCTCGAACCCGCGGTAGTGCAACTCGTAACAGATCTGGAGGGCGAGTTGGAGGTCGCCTCCGAACGCGTCGGATTGGCCCAGGTGCGGAAATGTGTTGAGGGAACCGCGGCGACCCTGCGACAGGGCGGTCACGAGTGCGTATGAGATCGGACCTCGTGGCAACGGTAGGGCTGCAGTCATGGTGACTGGATACCGCGGCGGCATCCGCTCGAAACCTCCAGCCTGTCGATGCCTGTGCCCGCTTCACATGCTGCGCCGCACCAGGCCGATCTCAGTCGGGAGTGACGATCGCGAAATCCGGGTCGGGCGCATCGAGATAGCCGGCGAGCTCGACCAGCTTCGCGACGTCTCCCTCCGCGACGACGGTGCCGTCGGCGATCGCCTTCGTGATGTCCGCGCCGCCGACCAGCACCCCAAGGAGCACCGGACGGGCGAGTGTGAGAGTGGCATCGGCGCCGGCGGGTTCGCCGTCGAGGTCGAAGTGGACCAGCAGCCCGTTGCTGAGTTGCGTCCGGTGCACCAGGTCCTCGTCGGTGACCCGCCAGTCGATCACGATGCGCGCCGACCAGGCCCGCGGTCCGTCGATCCGCAGGGACACCGCGTCGAAGACCTGCTCGACCGACAGCGCTGCCGCGATGTCCGGGGCGTCGGCCTTGGTCGGTGTTCCCACCGACCCGTTCCGCAGCTCGTAGGCCCCGGTGAGATAGAAGTTCCGCCAGGTTCCGTTCTCGGCGCCGTAACCGAGCTGTTCGAAGGTGTCGGCCTGCAGCGCCTTCGCCTCCGCGTTGTCGGGTTCGGCGAAGATCACGTAGTTGACCACCTGCGCGACCCAACGGAAGTCACCGGCCGCGAACGACTCCCTGGCCTTGCGCAGCACCTCGGCCGAGCCGCCCATGAACTCCACGTGCCTCGTGGCCGACTCCACGGGCGGATGTTCCCAGAGGTGCGCCGGGTTCCCGTCGAACCAGCCCATGTAGCGCTGGTAGATCGCCTTGACGTTGTGGCTGACCGAGCCGTAATAGCCGCGAGTGTGCCAGGCGTCTGCCAGCGCGGGCGGCAGCTCGATCTCCTCCGCGATCTCGATTCCGGTGTGGCCCTGATTGATCCGACGAAGAGTCTGATCGTGCAAGTAGCCGTAGAGGTCCCGCTGCAGCGACAGGAACTCGGTGAGACGCTCGGACCCCCACGTCGGCCAGTGATGTGAGGCGAACAGCACATCGGACTTCGAGGCGTACCGGTTGATCGACTCGGTGAGGTACTTGGACCACACGTGCGGATCCCGCACCAGCGCGCCGCGCAGGGTCAGCAGATTGTGCAGGGTGTGGGTCGCGTTCTCCGCCATGCACAGCGCCCGCAGATCCGGGAAGTAGAAGTTCATCTCGGACGGCGCCTCGGTGCCCGGCGTCATCTGGAACTCGATACGGACCCCGTCGACGGTCTCCACCTGCCCGGTCGCGGAGACGTACAGCGTCGGCATGATCAGGGTCGGCGTGCCGGTGGACGTCGTCTGGCCCAGCCCGGCGCCGACCCCGCCACGGGGTCCCCTTGGCAGCGCAGCGCCGTACATGTAAGCGGCCCGCCGGGCCATCGCAGTGCCCGCGTATACGTTCTCCTCGACGGCGTGTTCCACGAAGCCGACCGGCGCGAGGATCGGGCATCGCCCCGCGGCCACGTCCTCCTCCGTCGTGACGCCCTTGACGCCACCGAAGTGGTCGATGTGCGAGTGCGTGTAGATGACGCCGGTGACGGGCCGATCGCCGCGGTGCTCGTGGTAGAGCGCGAGTCCGGCGGCCGCGGTCTCCCGCGAGATCAGCGGGTCGATCACCACCACGCCGGTCTCGCCCTCGATCAGCGTCATGTTCGACAGGTCGAGACCGCGGACCTGGTACACCCGCTCACGCACCTCGAACAGGCCCTGCTTCGCGACCAGCCCCGACTGGCGCCACAGGCTCGGGTTCACGGTCGGCGGGCAGGTCCCCTCGAGGAACGCGTAGGAATCGTTGTCCCACACCACCGTTCCGTCGGCACCGGTCACCACCCCCGGGTTCAATGCCGCGATGAACCCGCGCTCGGCGTCGGCCAGATCGGTGTCGTCGGCAAACGGGAGGGTGTGAGCGGCCCGCTCGTTGGCCGCCGCGATCGTCGCGGTCGCGTCCTCGGAAGTCGTCATGGAACCGGTGATCCTCTCGTCGATGCCGGCAGAGACCTTGAGCCGTGAGTACTTGTGGCCCGCCTGGGGACCACAAGTACTCACGGGCGGCGAAGCCGCCTAACCGAGCAGCTGGGCCTTCGCGGCGGCAAACTCCTCGTCGGAGAGTGCCCCCGACTCGTGCAGCTGAGCGAGCTGCTGCAGCTTGGTGATGAGGTCGTCACCCGCGGGCGCGGCCTGCGGCGCCTGAACCTGCGGTGCGTACGCGGCCTGAGCCTGGGCCTGCTGCGCGTAGGCGGCCTGCTGCTGCGCCGCCTGCTGGTCTGCATAGGCCTGCTGCTCAGCGGCCTTCTGCTGGGACCGACGGTTCATCGCGTTGGACGTCGCCTGGGCCGTGCCCGCGATGACGGCGGTGCGCGCAACGGTGCCGAGCAATCCTGGACGGCCCCTGCGGCCGGCTCTGAAAACCATGTGACTCTCCTGTGCTGGTGCGGAATTCCTACAGTGCGGCCACGACGGCCGCAACGACGGCATCGCGGGGAATCTGAACGTGCAGGGCGACCTCGCCACCCGCGCCGCGGACGGACGCAGCGATCTGGCGCGCCCACGTCTCCTCATAGACGATCACCGCGGCCGAGGTGCCCGGCTCCAGCGAGTCGCGAACCACGTCGAGGTCCTCGTCGCTGATCAGCGCCTTCGCCTCGATCGACAGGATGGCGAGGCCGACCTCGTCGAGATCCTCGTCAACGTCCACCTGGGTGATGGTCCCGTCGGTGTCCTTCGCGATGTAGACGAGGTCGAGCAGCGTGACGTAGCCCCGTTCGACCACATCCTGGAGCGCAGCGATGGTTCCGGGATCAACTTGCGCCCCGGGAAAGGTCAGCACGACCAGCTCCACCGGGCCGATGTTCAGTGAGTCGCTCATGCCGCCCAGACTGCCCCCTCCCCCCACACGTCGCCTCACCCCGCACGGATGAATCGCAACTCACCTGCAAAGGATGAAGCCCGCGGCACCCCGGCTCTGGGATCCTCAGACGAACAGTCAGATCCTTAGGTGAATGGAGCTTTTGATGAACGACGTGAACTCGTTTTGGGATTTCCTGTGGCTGATCATCATCACCTTCGCCTTCGTGGCGTACCTGATGCTGCTCTTCTCGATCATCGGAGACCTCTTCCGTGACCACAAGCTGTCCGGTTGGTGGAAGGCGGTGTGGGTCTTCTTCCTGATCTTCGTGCCGTTCCTCACGGCTCTGATCTACCTCATCGCCCGCGGTGACAGCATGACCAAGCGGTCCATCGCTCAGGCGCAGCAGTACAAGGAACAGCAGGACGCGTACATCAAGACCGTCGCGGGCGGAAAGTCCCCGGCGGACCAGATCGCGGACGCGAAGGCACTGCTGGACAGCGGCGCCATCACGGAGGCCGAGTTCACGGCACTCAAGAGCAAGGCGCTCTCCTAGCCTTCTCCCGCTTCACCGACGAAACTCCGGGCACCCCTGCGGTGGCCGGAGTTTCGTCGTCTGTGCCTCACCCGTTCACGTGTGCCGCTTCCTCCCGGAAGGCGGCGAGCACCGCCCCGACCGCGGGCCGGTCCGTCGCCGCGGGCCTGGTCGCCAACTCGTAGATTCGGGCCGCCCGGACACCGGCGAGACGCTTGCCCACCAGCCCCGGGTGCGCGAGCGCATATCGCGGCATCAGCGCCACCCCGTGGCCGGCCGCGACCAGCTCCTCGATCACCCGGAAGTCGTTGATGCGCTGGACCACCCGCGGCTGGACCCCGGTGGCGGCGGCCACCGACTGCAACACATCGTCGACGGGGAACCCGCCGCGCACGCTGATCCAACTCTCGTCCGCCAGCTCGTCGAGCCCGACTTCGGACCTGTCGGCCAGCGGATGCCCCGGGCCGAGGAGCAGGTCGATGGGCTCGCGCATCAGCGCCTCCGTCCGCACCCGCGGCGAGATCAGCGAGGGAGCACGCTCGTCGCGGTGGGTGAGAACCACGTCGAAATCGGCCAACAACTGCGGCACCGCCGATGCCGGCTCGTCCACGTCCTGAGCCTCGATCTCCACCCCGAGCTCGGAGATCCGGGCGAGCACGCCCGGCAGCAGCAGCGCTGCCCCGGAGGGGAACAGCGCGACCCGGACCCGCCCGCGCGGTGACCCCCGATAGGAGGCCATCTCCGCACTTGCCCGGTCCAGGGCGGCCAGCACATCCTCCGCGCGCAGGACCAGCGCGTGCCCGGCATCGGTGAGCCGCAGGCGACGGCCGTCCGGTTCCAGGATCGCGACCCCCGCCTCGCGGGCGAGGATCTTGAGTTGCTGGGACACCGCCGACGGGGTCATCGAGAGAGCGGCCGCGGCCGCGGACACCGTGCCCCGGTCGGCCAGCTCACGCAGCACACGGAGGCGTTCGGCGTCCATGCAGGAAAGCTACTCTGTCCGGCAACAACTTCGCCCGCCGCGCACGCGTTGGGGACGCGGACCGGGCCACACCATCAGGGAGCAGCAATGGGCTATGCATCGTTCACGAACTGGCGACTGCTTGAGGGTGACCCTGACGTCATCTGGCACGCCTTCACCCATCCGACGGAATCGGGGCTGTACGAGGAGCACAAGACGGAGACGGTGCTCGGGCCGGACTTCGCGATGGCCGCGGGGCACGGCTGGGACGCCAAGCACGGCGAGGAATGCGACTTCGACGTCGTCCGCTGGACCATCACCCGGCACGAGCCGAACAGGGTGTTCGAGTTCTCCGGTAAGCAACGGGGCATTCGGCAGGATGTGGTGCTCACCATGGAGCCGGCGGACGGCGGCCACATCGTCACCGAGACCATTCGCTTCCGCCCGGCGTTCGCGGGAAAGCCGGGCGCGCAGGTGCTGTCCTGGCTGCTCCTGGCCACCGGCCTGCTGGCCAAGGTGGGCGACGACCACGGCGAGTCGCTCGATCTACTCGAGGAGCACGTTGCGGCCGGATAACTCCGATCGGAGGGCCGGTCATCCCGCCTGTTGGCACGAATCCGCAATGGCGGGCGAACGGCACGGTAACAACGAGTAACCTTCAACAGATTCACATGGCGAGGGCCTGCCTCGGTGGGCCCTCGCTGTGTTGCGTCATCGACCAACCCAGCGGGGGCAGGCATCGGTCGGCCTCTCCTGCCACGATTCAAAGGAGTTCGGCCCCGTGTGTTCGATCCTCGGCATTTTCGGTCTGCAGTCCGGCGACGATCTGGCCGCGCTGCGCGTTCAGGCCGTGGAACTGTCGCGCAGGCAACGGCACCGCGGGCCCGACTGGAGCGGTGTGTTCGTCGGTGACGGCGCGATCCTGGTGCACGAGCGCCTGGCGATCGTGGACCCGGCCAGCGGGTCGCAGCCGCTGCGCTCGCGGGACGGTCACCTCGCGTTGGCGGTCAACGGGGAGATCTACAACCACCGTGAGCTGCGCGAGGCCAGCGACTACGACTTCACCACCGGCTCCGACTGCGAGGTGATCAGCGCCCTCTACCGCGAGGGGGACACCGATTTCGTGAACCGGCTCAACGGCATCTTCGCGTTCGCGTTGTTCGACGCCGAGCAGCAGCGGTTCCTGATCGCCCGCGACCCGATCGGGGTGATCCCGCTGTACTGGGGCCACGACAGTGCCGGCCGCATCCTGGTCGCGTCGGAGATGAAGGCACTGGTCGGGGTGTGCGAGGACGTGGCCGCGTTCCCGCCGGGCCACCTCTACGACAGCGCGACCGGCGAGCTGCGCCGCTACTACGACAAGCCGTGGCGTGAACACTCCGCCACCGTCGGCACCCAGGTGGCGCCGCAGGAGCTGCGGGCCGCGTTCGAGCAGGCGGTGCACCGGCAGATGATGACCGACGTCCCCTACGGCGTGCTGCTCTCCGGTGGTCTCGACTCGTCACTGGTGGCCGCGTGCGCGGCCCGGTTCGCCCGCGACCGCGTCGAGGACGACGACCGCAGCGAGGCGTGGTGGCCGCACCTGCATTCGTTCGCGATCGGGTTGGAGGGCTCGCCGGACCTGGCGGCCGCCCAGCTCGCCGCTGATTCCCTCGGCACCGAGCACCACGGCTTCGTCTACACCTTTGCCGAGGGCCTCGACGCGTTGCCGGAGGTGATCCGGCACATCGAGACCTACGACGTGACCACCATCCGGGCCTCGACCCCGATGTTCCTGCTGGCGCGTCGGATCAAGGCGATGGGCGTGAAGATGGTGCTCTCCGGGGAGGGCGCCGACGAGATGTTCGGCGGCTACCTGTACTTCCACAAGGCACCGTCCGCGCAGGCCTTCCACGAGGAGACCGTCGCCAAGCTCGACGCCCTGCACAGCTACGACTGCCTGCGCGCGAACAAGTCGATGATGGCCTGGGGTGTGGAGGCGCGGGTGCCGTTCCTGGACCTGGAGTTCCTCGACACCGCGATGAGCATGGACGCCACCCACAAGATGGCAGGCGGCGGCCGGATCGAGAAGGCCGTGATCCGCGAGGCATTCGAGGGCGCGCTGCCCGAGCAGATCCTGTGGCGGCAGAAGGAGCAGTTCAGCGACGGCGTCGGCTACGGCTGGATCGACGGCCTCAAGGACCACGCCGAGGCCGCGGTCACCGACGCCGAACTCGCGTCCGCCGCGCAGCTGTTCCCGCACAACACGCCGGAAACCAAGGAGGCCTACCTCTACCGGCGGATCTTCGCCCAGCACTTCCCCGGCGAGGCCTGCGCGGCCACAGTGCCGGGCGGCAAGTCCATCGCCTGCTCCACCCCCGCCGCACTCGAGTGGGACCCGGAATTCGCCGCGATGGCCGACCCCTCCGGCCGCGCCGTCCAGGGCGTGCACGAACAGGCACTCGCGCGGTAACGAACAGCCGCACCATCGATGGACGGTTGATGTAGAAGATCTACATCAACCGTCCATTTTTATTCGATTGTTCTGATGCTTTCGCTCGCTCACGATTAACGCCATGACCAACCGTGACCGAGCCCTCGGACTGACCGTCGCGCTGCTGTGGGGACTGAACTTCCTCGCGATCCGCGCCGGGCTCGACCACTTCCCGCCGTTCTTCTTCGCGGCCCTGCGGTTCCTGGTCATCGCGATCCCGGTGGTGCTGTTCGTGCCGCGGCCGAATGTGCCGGTGCGCTGGCTGCTGCTGTACGGGTTCGGATTCGGCGTGGCGCAGTTCGGGTTCCTGTTCTGGGCGATGAAGACCGGCATGCCGACCGGACTGGCCTCCCTCGTGCTGCAGGCCTCGGCGCCCTTCACCGTGCTGCTCGGCTCCCTGCTCTTGCGTGAGCACGTGAGCCGCCGCCAACTCCTCGGGATCGCGGTCGCGGTGTGCGGGATGTCGATGATCGGCTGGGATCGCGCCCAGCACGCGGCGCTACTGCCGGTGCTGCTCACCCTGCTCGCCGCTCTCGGCTGGGCCTTCGGCAACCTCGGCAACCGGCTCGCCCGCGCGGACAACCCGCTGCGGCTGACGCTGTGGATGACCGTGGTGGCGCCGCTTCCCATGCTGGCGCTCTCCGCCGCGGTCGAGGGCCCCACGACCGGCTGGTCCGCCCTCGGCGACTCCTTCAGCGCCGACGGCTGGCCCGCGCTCGCCGGACTCGCGTACATCGTCCTGCTCGGCACCATCGCAGGCTCCGGGCTGTGGTCCGCGTTGATGAGCCGCTACCCGGCGGGCGTCGTCGCGCCGTTCTCGCTGCTGGTCCCGGTCGTCGGGATCGGTGCCGCCTGGCTGGTGCTGGGCGAGCGACCCAGCGCCCTGTCGCTGGTCGGCGCGGTGGTGGTGGTCGGCGGGTGCCTCGGCGGCATGGCGCGGGCGGGCGCACCGTCCGCCACGCGTGAGCCCGCGTCGACGATGCAGGCGACGCCCGGTCCAGTGACGATGCCCACCCCGCAACCGGCACGAATCTGACCATGGCCGCGGGTGTGGAAAACTCTGCCCGTGTCTACTCGTCATGATGGGGCCACCCGCCCGGGCAATTCCGGGGCGACCGGCCCGGCCACCCGATTCTCCGTGCGCGGCCGCCTCGCGCTGCGCGCCGCGGCCGCGGCCGCCTGGGCCTCGCAGAAGGCGGGCCGGGGCAAGGGCTCGATGATCGGCGGCCTGATCGCCCTCAAGATCGACCCCACCCTGATGAGCCAGCTCGGCAGCGGCAAGCGCACCGTCGTGATCACCGGGACCAACGGCAAGTCGACGACAACGCGGATGACGGCGGCGGCGCTGGCCACCATCGGCGACGTCGCGACCCAGGCCGACGGCGCGAACATGGACGCGGGCATCGTCGCCGCGCTCAGCTCCCACGTGGACGCGTCGCTGGCCGCCATCGAGGTCGACGAGCTGCACGTCCCGCACGTCAGCGACGCCCTGCAGCCCCAGGCGATCGTGCTGCTCAACCTCAGCCGCGACCAGCTCGACCGGGTCGGCGAGATCAACATGATCGAGCGCAAACTGCGGGCCGGCCTGGCCAGGCATCCCGACGCCGTGGTGATCGCGAACTGCGATGACGTTCTGGTCGCCTCCGCGGCCTACGACGCACCGAACGTCGTGTGGGTCGCGGCGGGCGGCGGCTGGGCGGGCGACTCGGTGAGCTGCCCTCGCAGCGGCGAGCCGATCGTCTGGGAGGAGCGCACGGGCGACGCGACGGGCATCGCCTACAACCACTGGCGCAGCACCGGCACCGACTTCGAGCGGCCGACCCCCGACTGGTGGCTCGACGACGACCACCTCTACGGCCCGGACGGTTCGAAGATCCCGATGTCGCTGACGCTGCCGGGAAAGGCGAACCGCGGCAACGCCGCCCAGGCCGTCGCGGCGGCGGTCACGCTTGGCGCGCGCGCGGAGGACGCCGTCGCCGCGGCCGCCTCGGTCCGCGAGATCGCCGGTCGCTACAGCTCCGTCCAGGTCGGTGCGCACACGCTGCGGATGCTCCTGGCCAAGAATCCGGCCGGCTGGCAGGAGGCGCTGTCGATGATCGACCACGATGTCGACGGGCTGGTCATCGCGGTCAACGGCCAGGTGCCCGACGGTGAGGACCTGTCCTGGCTGTGGGACGTTCGGTTCGAGCATTTCGAGGGCGTCAAGGTGGTGGCGTCCGGCGAGCGGGCGACGGACCTCGCGGTCCGCCTGACCTACGCCGGCGTCGAACACACACTGGAGCCGAACCCGCTGCGCGCCATCGCATCCTGTCCGCCCGGGCGGGTCGAGGTGCTGGCCAACTACACGGCGTTCCGTGACCTGAACACGGCCATCGCGAAGGAGAACAGGGATGCCTGAGTCGACGGTCCGGATCGGACTGGTGCTGCCCGATGTGATGGGGACCTACGGCGACAGCGGCAACGCGCTGATCCTGCGCCAGCGGCTGCGGATGCGTGGCATCGACGCGGAGATCGTCGAGATCACACTGTCCGATCCGGTGCCCGAGTCGTTGGACGTCTACACCCTCGGCGGCGCGGAGGACTCGGCGCAGCGCCTGGCGACCCGGCACCTGGCCCGCTACCCGGGCCTGCAGAAGGCGGCCGGGCGCGGCGCCCCCGTGCTGGCGATCTGCGCGGCCATCCAGGTGCTCGGGCACTGGTACGAGACCTCGGCGGGCGAACGCGTCGAGGGCGTGTCGCTGCTCGACGTCACCACCTCGCCGCAGGCCGAGCGCTCGATCGGCGAGGTCATCACCCGACCCGCGCTCGACGGGCTGACCCAGCCGCTCACCGGGTTCGAGAACCATCGCGGCGGCACCAGCCTCGGCGCGGACGCGACGCCGCTCGGCCGGGTCACGCACGGTGTCGGCAACGGCGTCGGCGACGGCCTGGAGGGCGTGGTGCAGGGCTCGGTGATCAGCACCTACATGCACGGCCCCGCTCTTGCCCGCAACCCGGAGCTGGCGGACCTGCTGCTTGCCCGTGCGCTGGGCGTCGACGCCCTCGAGCCGCTGGAGCTCGAGGAGGTCGACCGGCTGCGCCGGGAACGCCTCGCGGTCGGCCGCTAGACCGCCTCGGTGGGGCGGCGGCTGCAATTACAATCCGTATTTTAACGAAATACCCCTCTCTCGATCCGGCGCGGCGCTAGCCTCGGAGCCATTCGAGCTCGAGCACCATGCCAATGTCACCTCGATCGAAAGAGGAGAACCCTCCGTGTCCCACCGCACCCTCATCCGGACCAAGTCGGCGGCGGCTCTCGCCCTGACCGCCGGCCTCCTGCTCGCTCCCGTCCCGTCGATCGCCGCGGCCGCACCGACAACGGTCGTCGCGCCCGCCGCCGTCGATCACTCGCTGCACCTGACGGGCGCCCCGAACGCCCGCGACCTGGGCGGCTACACCACCACCGACGGGAAGACCGTCCGGTCCGGGCTCGTGCTGCGCAGCGACGCGCTCAACGCCCTCACCGCGGACGACCTGGCCAAGCTCGTGCAGCTCAACGTAAAGACGGTCGAAGACCTGCGGACCGGCTACGAGCAGGCGCTCGAGAAGGACAAGATCCCCGCGGGCGCCACCGTGTACCACCGCGACGTGTTCGGCGGCAGCGGCGACCCGCTCGCCATCGTGGATCTGGGGCGGGCCTACAAGTTCATGGCCAGCGATCCCGCCGCCTACGCCGCGTTCAAGGCCGTCCTGCTGGACATCAAGAACTCCCCCGACCCGGTGCTCTACCACTGCACGAGCGGCAAGGATCGGACCGGCTTCCTGTCGGCTGTGCTGCTCACGATCCTCGGCGTCCCTCGCGAGACCGTGAACGAGGACTTCATGCTCAGCAACGAGTACCTCGCCGGTGAGGGTGGCGGGTCGAGCGTCACCGGGAGCATCCAGTCCAACACCGTGGAGCAGGCCTGGCTCGATTCCGCCTTCGCCACGGCGAACGAGAAGTTCGGCAGCTTCGACAACTACGTGAGCCAGGGGCTCGGTCTGACGAGCCAGGACATCGCCGACCTCAAGGCCAAGCTGCTCAGCTGATCGGGGCCAAGGTCTCGAACCTCCCCCAGACAGGGGTTCGGCCGGGGATGTAGCGATTAATCGCATCCTCGGCCGGATCTCTGCTTCTCAAGTTCCCGACCGTTACCGGCCTCTCTTCTTGATCCGCACTCTTGAGGGTACGCCCGGCTCCGCACCCTCTGCAATAGTTCTGACCTGCGAATCAGGGGTTGTTTCTGCGGCGACGCGACCTGCCGGCGATTGCGAAATCGGGCGGCGAGGACGATCGTCAGAAGTACCGATACGACAGCGTCGGTAGCCGTTCCGGGAGGCACCATGGCAGCACCCAGCCCGTGGCCCACGATTCACGCCGAGCGGTCGGCCCTCGCCGACGACCTCGCCTCGCTCACCGAGGAGCAATGGTCCACCCCGTCGCTGTGCGGGCAGTGGTCGGTGTGGGAGACGCTCGGTCACATGACCGCGACCGCGAAGATGACGCGCCCGCGATTCCTCCGCAAGATGGCGGGGACCGGGTTCCGGTTCGAACCGATGTTCGCGAAGGAGATCGCACGGGAGACCGCGGGCACGCCCGCCGACACCCTTGCCGAGTTTCGCGCCGTCATGGGTGCGTCCACCGGCCCACCCGGCCCGGTCGACACCTGGCTGGGCGAGACGATCGTGCATGCCGAGGACATCCGGCGCCCCCTCGGCATCACGCACGAGTACCCGCCGGACGCACTGATCCGCGTTGCGGACTTCTTCAAGGGCTCGAACCTGCTCATCGGCACGAAGACCCGCATTTCCGGACTCACGCTCCGTGCCGAGGACGCCGACTGGTCGACGGGGTCCGGGCCGGAGGTGACCGGACCGATGCTCTCCCTCGTCCTCGCGATGACGGGACGGCCCGCCGGACTGGTGGACCTTTCCGGTGACGGCCTGGCCACGCTCACCGAACGGGTCTGACCCGACACGCCGTCCCGACGCCGCTACTGCTGCTGGATCGAGGAGATCTGGAAGTTCGCGCCCAGCGGATCGGCCACCGCCGCCAACCGGCCGAACGGCGTGTCCTCCGCCGGGCGGACGACCGTGCCACCGAGTTCGACCACCTTCTCGAGCGCCAGATCCGTGTCCTGCACCCCGATGTAGAACTGCCAGAACGACGGCACACCCTCGGGCAGGAATCCGGATGCGTCCATCGCGCCAGCCACCATCTCGTCGCCGATCTTGGCCTGGGAGTAGCGGAACTCGTCGCCGTCGCCGATCGCGTCGTACCTCCAGCCGAACACGCTCTCGTAGAACGGCAACGCGGCCGCGTAGTCGCGGGACATCGTCTCGAACCAGACCGGGGCGCCCGCCTCGTCCACCAGACCGAATCCACGGTGCTGATCGGCCTGCCAGACACCGACCACGGCGCCTGCCGGGTCACCGATGATCGCCATCGTGCCCTGGTCCCCGACCACCATCGCGGGCATCATCACCTGACCTCCCGCGGCCGCTGCCTTGTCCGCGGTCGCCGCCGCGTCCTCGGACGCGAGGTAGACGGTCCAGACGTTGCCGTACGGATTGCCCTCCTGCTGCGGCCCGAGGCCCGCGATGGGCTTGCCGTCCTTGCTGAAGATCGAGTAGCCGCCGTACTGCGGGTCCTCGTTGGTGTCGGCCGCCCACCCGAAGAGACCGGAGTAGAAGGGGATGACGCGCTGCGGGTCCGAACTGGTCAGGTCCACCCAACAGGGTGCGCCGACGATGGATTTGGGTTCAGGCACTGCTGTCTCCTATGGCCGAGGTATGGCTGCTGACGGTGTGCGGTGCCGAACCTACGCTCCTGCACCGACATCCGCGTGGTCATGCGGGCGGGCACTCGTCCGGCGCGGGTATCCCACGCAACCGCTCGTCGAGCCAATGGACCGCCCCCGAGTAGCCGGTGACCGCGGCGATGAGGTGCTCGCCGAACACCTCCCGGTACACCGCGGGGACGCCGAGCCCGCACTGCTCCGTGTAGAGGGCCCGCGCCCCAACGGCCGGGATCCAGAACTCCTGCCCGCCGTTGTAGATGTACAGCGGGGCGCCGGACGCGATGCCTGCCATCTTCATGTCGCGATAGAGCTCGCGGGCCTGCGGCGAGGCGAACGGGTTGTCGATGTCGGCCATCACCTCCATCGGCAGGAACGTCACACCCGCCGCGCCGAGCGTGACGACGCACTGGTCCTTGAGCGGGGAGGTGGCCAGCTGCTGCGCCAGGTTGTTGGCGAGGCCGAGGATCTCGGTGCGTTCCCTCGCGATCCCCAGGGTCGCGCCGTGGAACAACCCGGTCGCGAGGTTGCCGTTCATGCTCCGGGTGAGCATCTCGAAGTCGGCGGGAACCCCGCCGAGCGCGGCACCGACGATGTCGCCTGCCAGGTCCGGGGCGTAGGAGTCGATCAGTTTGACCGCGCCGTGGGTGGCGATCGCCCCGCCCGAGTAGCCCGTCATCGCGATCCTGCTCGCGCCGAACTCGTCGGGTAGCGCGCGGCGCAGTCCGCGGATGGTGTCCAGGACCGCGTGGCCGGCGACATACGGCTCGGCGTAGGCCATCCGCGGTCCCTCGTGGTCGGGGATGAGGACCGCGTAGCCGCGGCGGGTCGCCAACGCGGTCGTCGGCGGGACGAAGTCGGCGACGTTGGTCGACAGGCTCAGGCCGTGCGCCAACGTGTAGCCGGGCGTGCAGGCGCGCCCGAGCGCATCGATGGGCAGGTTGTTGACCACAACCGGACGGCCACCGGGTCCGGTCCACGGTGTGGCGGGGATGACCAGCGTCGCGGTCGCGAACGATGGCACGCCCGCGGAGTCGGTCGTCCGGACCTTGAGCTGCCGGACCTCGCGCACCGGCGCACCGACGAAGGGCGCCGCCGCAGCGGTCACGTCTCTCGTCGCGAGCACGTCGCCGTTCGCGCTGTCCCCCATCGAATCCGGCCACTCGTCGAAGAACGGGTCGCCCACGTCCGAGGGCATGACCGCGATCCGCAGATCCTGGATGCCGGCAGGCTCACCCGGCGCTGCCGCTATCGGCGGCACCTCGCGCGGCGGGGGGCCGAGCGCCGGCGGCGGCACTATCGAATCGATGAGTGCCGGGAGCCCGGCGCCGGGAGGCGACGGGACGGCAGACTGCGCACCGGCCGTCCCCTGCCCGGGCGACACCGCGAGCGCGATCGCACAGGAGCACACGAGGAACCCGATGCGGGCGTGCCTCGCTAGGCAGCCTGCGGTCGGGCGTGACCCTGGTCCAAGGACCGGCATACACCCACGCTAACACCGGAATCCGCCGTCACCACGCAGCCGAACCGGGTCGACCCACCGATCGTGTCAGAGGGTACGGCGCCCCGAGAGAGCCCGCCCGAGGGTGAGCTCGTCGGCGAACTCCAGGTCTCCACCCATCGGCAGACCCGAGGCCAGCCGGGAGACCGTCAGGCCGGGGAAGTCGCGCAGCATCCGGACCAGATACGTCGCGGTGGCCTCGCCCTCGGTGTTCGGATCGGTCGCGATGATCACCTCCGAGACGTCGACGCCGTCCTCCTGATTGCCGATGCGCGCCAACAGCTCCCGAATACGGAGCTGGTCCGGGCCGACACCGCTGAGCGGGTCGAGCGCGCCGCCGAGCACGTGGTAGCGGCCACGGAACTCCCGCGTCCGCTCCACCGCCTGCACATCCTTGGGCTCCTCGACGACACAGATGACGGTGCGGTCGCGGCGGGCGTCCGCACAGATCCGGCACTTCTCCTTGTCGGACACCGTCCCACACACGACGCAGAACTGCACCCCGTCCCGGACCCGCTGCAGCGCGTTCTGCAGCCGGTCGATGTCCGGCGGCTCCACGCTGAGCAGGTGGAAGGCGATGCGCTGCGCGCTCTTGGGCCCGATGCCCGGCAGCTTGCCGAGCTCGTCGATCAGATCCTGTACCGGACCCTCGTACACCGGGGCCTCTAGAAGGGGAGCCCGGGCAGGCCGCCCGCGAGGGGGCCGAGCTTGCCCGCCGCGATCTCCTGCGCCTTGCCCGATGCGTCCGCGATCGCACCGATCACCAGGTCTTGCAGGGTCTCGACGTCCTCGGGATCGACGACCTTCGGGTCGATCGTCAACGCGACGACCTCGCCGGTCCCCTTGACCGTGGCGGTCACGAGTCCACCGCCGGCCTGGCCGGTGACCTCCGCCTCGGCGATCTCTGCCTGCGCGGCCATCAGTTGCTGCTGCATCTGCTGGGCCTGCGCGAGGAGCTGCTGCATATCGGGTTGTCCACCGGGCTGCACGTCGATGTCCTTTCTGCGTGTTGCCCCGTCAGCGTAGCCGCATCCGGATAGCGTGGGTCGGTGCGTGCGAAGTCGGCCGGGTACCGGAGCGTCCTGCTCACGGCCGCCGCTGCCTCGGCGCTGGCGCTGTCCGGCTGCACGATCCCAACCGAGACCGCCGCGGGCGTGACCGCGGCCCCCGCCACCACCGCCGCCGAGCTGGTGCGTTCGGCCTCGCTCCAGGGCAAGACGGTGTTCCTCGATCCCGGCCACAACGGCGTTGGCGGCGCGGGCATGTCCGCGCAGGTCCCGACCGGGCGCGGCGGCACCAAGGAATGTCAGACCACCGGCACCAGCACCGACGGCGGCTTCCCCGAGCACTCCCTCAACTGGGAGGTCGTCGCCCAGATGCGCACCGAGCTCGAGAATCTCGGCGCCCGGGTGCTCTGAGCCGCGCCGACGACACCTCCGTCGCCGCGTGCGTGGACCGGCGGGCCGCCGAAGCCAACGCATCCGGTGCCGACGTGGTCGTCGCGATCCACGCCGACGGCGCCGCACCGGACCAGCACGGATTCCACGTCTGCTTCTCGGCGCCGCCGCTGAATGCGGTTCAGGCCGGCGCCTCGGTCGCGTTCGCCAAGTCCATGCGCGACGCACTCGAGACGTCCGGCCTCATCCCGTCCACCTATGTCGGCACCGGCGGACTGATGCCCCGCGACGACCTCAGCGGACTCAACCTGTCCGAGCGGCCGTCGATCCTGGTCGAGCTGGGCAACATGCGCAACGCGGACGAGGCGCGCGCCATGACCGGCGAGGAGGGCCGGGCCCGGTACGCGCAGGCGGTGGTGTTCGGCATCGTCCGCTATCTCGACGGCCGCTGACCGAACGCATCGGTCAGCGGCGGCGACGGGGCCTCGTCAGGCCAGTTCGCGGGCAAGGTTCGCCAGCACGGCCGCCTGGATCTTCCGCAGCCCGCCCGGCGCGAAGGTGCGCTCGAAGAAGCCGCCGATGCCGCCCGCGCCCTTCCACTCGGTGGTCGTGGTGACCGTGGACCCTGCGCCGGACGGGGCGACGGTCCAGGTGGTGACGAGGGTGGAGTTGGCATCCTTCTCGGTGACGGTGTTGCCGTCGACGGTCACGGTGGCCTTGATGTCACGCGAACGCTTCTCGGTCGCCTTCAGCGTCCACTGCGCGACCGTGCCCGCGCCCTGGCCGCCCTCGAGGACCCGGTAGTCCAGATACTGCTCGGTGAGGATGCGGGGTCGCACCGTCTCGTAGTCGGTGAGCGCCGCGAGCGCCCGCTCCGGTGCCGCCGCGACCTCGACCGAACTGCTTGCGCTGACCTGTCCCACTGTGGATCTCCTTGGCTCTGCTCGCCGGACCCCGCAGGACCCGTCCGACCTCGACGCTGTGTGTGGCCGACCCCGTCATCGTGCCCGCTCCGAGAACCGACGGGCCAGCCCGCTCGGCCCCGTGTGTGTCGGATCACAGCGGTGCCACGAACCCCGGATCGCGACCGGTTCGCAACATTTGCGTGACGTTTCGCAGGACCGCCTTGCACTTGGGTGGCCGGTGTCGCACCCAGGCGATAGCGTCGGGGGGTGGCTGCCTCTCAGAGTGCGTTGCAACGACTGGGTCGACGAACATCCACGCCGGGTCACACCGGCGCGGCGGCCCATCGTGCCGGTGTCCAGCGTCTGCTCGCCAGTTACCACGCGATCCCGCCCTCCGCGACGGTGCGCCTGGCGAAGAAGACCTCAAACCTGTTCCGGGCGCGGGCAAAGACGAATGCGCCCGGCCTGGACGTGTCCGGGCTCGGTGGGGTGATCTCGGTCGACCCCACCACCCGCACCGCCGACGTCGCGGGCATGTGCACCTACGAGGACCTGGTCGCCGCGACCCTGCCGTACGGCCTGGCGCCGCTGGTGGTCCCCCAACTCAAGACCATCACCCTCGGCGGCGCGGTCACCGGCCTCGGCATCGAGTCGACCTCGTTCCGGAACGGGCTACCGCACGAGTCGGTGCTCGAGATCGACGTGCTGACCGGCAGCGGAGAGATCATCACCGCCACGCCCGACGGCGAGCACTCGGACCTGTTCTGGGGGTTCCCCAATTCCTACGGAACCCTCGGCTACTCCACCCGGCTCCGCATCGAACTGGAACCGGTGAAACCGTTTGTCGCGCTGCGGCACCTGCGCTTCGACGACCTCACCGACCTGCAGAACGCGATGGACCGCATCGGCACCGATCGAAGCCACGACGGTATCGCGGTGGACTACCTCGACGGCGTGGTGTTCTCCGCGACCGAGTCCTATCTGACCCTCGGCACGCAGACCGACGAGGGCGGTCCGGCCAGCGACTACACGGGCCAGCAGATCTACTACCGCTCGCTGCAGCAGCGCTCCACGGATCGGCTCACGATCGCGGACTACCTGTGGCGCTGGGACACCGACTGGTTCTGGTGCTCGCGGGCGTTCGGCGCGCAGAATCCGCGGATCAGGCGCGTGTGGCCGAAGCGCTACCGGCGCAGCAGTTTCTACTGGAAGCTGATCGCCCTCGACCAGAAGTACGACATCGGCGACCGGCTCGAACGCCGCAAGGGCAATCCGCCGCGCGAGCGGGTCGTGCAGGACGTCGAGGTACCGATCGAGCACACGGCGGACTTCGTGTCCTGGTTCCTGCGCGAGATCCCCATCGAGCCGCTGTGGCTGTGCCCGCTGCGGTTGCGCGAACCCGGGCCCGCGGGCGCGTCCGCCGTGCGGCCGTGGCCGCTGTATCCGCTCGAGCCGAAGCGCACCTACGTCAACGTCGGCTTCTGGTCGTCGGTGCCGATCACGCCGGGCGCCCCCGAGGGAGCGGCGAACCGGCTGATCGAGGACACCGTCGGACGGTTCGAAGGGCACAAGTCCCTGTACTCGGACTCCTACTACGCCGCCGACGACTTCGCCCGCCTCTACGGCGGCGACAACTACTCCATCCTGAAGCAGAAGTACGACCCCGATTCGCGACTATTGGACCTGTATTCGAAGGCGGTGCAACGCAAGTGACCACGTTCAAAGACGCCAGTACCCAGACCCGCAACGGCCACCACAAGCTCTCGATCGCCGAGATCCTCGAGACCGTCGCGGACGGTGACATCCCGGTCCGCTTCACCGCCTACGACGGCAGCGCCGCGGGCCCGGAGGATGCCGAGTACGGGCTGACGCTCAAGTCCCCGCGGGGCACCACGTACCTGGCGACCGCGCCCGGCGACCTCGGCATGGCACGCGCCTATGTCGCGGGCGATCTCGAGGCGACCGGCGTCCACCCGGGCGACCCGTACGAGGTCCTCCGGGTGATGGGCGACGACCTGCACTTCCGGCGGCCGTCGGCGCTGACGATCGCGAGCATCACCCGCTCGCTCGGCTGGGACCTGCTGCGGCCCATCGCGCCTCCGCCGCAGGAGGCCCTCCCCCGCTGGCGCAGGCTCGCGGAGGGCATGCGCCACTCCAAGACCCGCGATGCCGAGGTCATCCACCACCACTACGACGTGTCGAACACCTTCTACGAGTACGTGCTCGGCCCCTCGATGACCTACACCTGTGCGGCGTACAAGTCGCCGAACCAGAGCCTCGAGGACGCGCAGGAGAACAAGTACCGGCTGGTGTTCGACAAGCTCGGACTCAAGGCGGGCGACCGACTGCTCGACATCGGCTGCGGCTGGGGCTCGATGGTCCGCTTCGCGGCCCGGCGCGGCGTCAAGGTGATCGGGGTGACGCTGTCCGCCGAGCAGGCCGCGTGGGCGCAGAAGGCCATTGCCGACGAGGGCCTCTCGGATCTCGCCGAGGTCCGGCACTCCGACTACCGGGACATCACCGAAACCGGCTTCGACGCGGTGTCCTCGATCGGGCTGACCGAGCACATCGGGGTGCACAACTACCCCGCCTACTTCGGTTTCATCCAGTCCAAGCTGCGCGACGGCGGCCGGCTGCTCAACCACTGCATCACCCGCCCGGACAATCGGCACCAGGCGCGCGCGGGCGGGTTCATCGACCGTTACGTGTTCCCGGACGGCGAGCTGACCGGGTCGGGCCGGATCATCACCGAGATCCAGAACATCGGCCTCGAGGTCCGGCACGAGGAGAACCTGCGCGAGCACTACGCGCTGACCCTCAAGGCCTGGTGCCAGAACCTGGTGGACAACTGGGACGCCTGCGTCGCGGAGGTCGGCGAGGGCACGGCTCGGGTGTGGGGGCTCTACATGGCCGGTTCGCGGCTCGGGTTCGAACGCAATGTGGTGCAGCTTCACCAGGTGCTGGCCGTCAAGCTCGGCCCGAAGGGCCAGGCCGAGGTGCCGCTGCGCCCGTGGTGGAAGGGCTGATCGGCCAGGGACTCTCCTCCACTCACCCTCAGGTGTACGCACACACCTGAGGGTGAGGAATGGCGATATCGCCCCGACGCCGATCTGACCCAAAGCTGACCTACCGAACACTCGGTCAGTTAGTGTGGCTCGCATCACCACCGCGCCGAGGCGCACGGATGCGAGGAGAACTGATGCGTCGACGATCGAGCGGCCTACTGGCGGTGCTGACCGGGCTCGCGCTGCTGGCCGGCGGCCCCGCCGCCGCGCAGGGCAGCGGCGGCAGCGCGGTTGACCTCGGTAGCACCGCGTCCATCGAGACGGTCAACAGCCTGCCCGTCGACTTCCTATGGGGGGTGTCCTCATCTGGGTTCCAGTCGGAGGGCTATTCCCCGGACAGCAATTGGATCCGCTATGAAGCAGCAGGCAAGACCAAGGATCCGGTCGGCACATCGGCGGACTTCCGCCACCGCTACAAGGAGGACATCCAGTACGCGAAGGACCTCGGAGCCAAGGTGTACCGCATGGGCGTCGAGTGGGCGCGTCTCGAGCCCCAGCAGGGCCGCTACGACGAGAGCGCATGGGCGTTCTACGACGACGTGGTGGCCAGCATCCGCGCCGCAGGCATGCAACCGATGATCACCCTCGACCACTGGGTGTATCCCGGTTGGGAGTTCGACCGCGGCGGATGGAACAACGCGGACATGGTCACCGACTGGCTGGCCAATGCCCGCAAGGTGGTCGACCGGTACGCGAGGTACGACCCGTCCTGGATCACCATCAACGAACCGTCGGCGTACCTGTTCCAGGAGATCAGCCACGGTGGCCTCGATCCCGCGAACACCCCCGCCGCCCTCGATCGGTGGGCGGCCGTCCACAACGCGATCTACGACTACATCCACCAGGTGCAGCCGGGCGCGCAGGTGTCCTCGAACGTGGCGTACTTCCAGGTCGTCGAGGCCGCGATCGACACGACCTTCCTCGACCGTGTCGCCCACAAGCTCGACTTCATCGGTCTGGACTACTACTACTCGATGTCCCCCACGGACCTGAGCTACGCCAACGTCTTCTCGGAGCCATGGAAGGCCAGCGCGGCGCCCGACGGCCTCTACTACGCGCTGCGTCACTACGCGAAGCGCTTCCCTGGCAAGCCCCTGTACATCGTCGAGAACGGCATGCCCACCGAGGACGGCAAGCCCCGTCCGGACGGCTACGCCCGCGCCGACCACCTCCGCGATGCCGCCTACTGGTTGCAGCGGGCAAAAGACGACGGCATCAATGTCATCGGATACAACTACTGGGCAACCACGGACAACTACGAATGGGGCAGCTACACACCCCGTTTCGGCCTCTACACGGTGGACGGGAAGAACGATCCGACGCTCGAGCGGAAGCCGACCGAGGCGGTCCCGGCCTACCGGTCGCTCATCGCGCAGGGCGGAGTCCCGGCCGACTACCAGCCGAGCAGACCACCGACCGCGTGCTCGCTGGTGGACGGACTCGACAGCTGCCTGAGCCCGGCCAACTGATCGGCGACGCGGCGCAGGAGCGGTTAGCCCCGACCGCGCCGCGGAGCGTGATGCAGGGGCTGGTCCCGTGTGAGCGTCAGGTCGCGGCGGAGCACCGTCGTGAGCGCTTTCATCGCGCCGACCATGTCGAACGACTCGTCCTGGAGCCACTGCTCCTCCAAACCGGAGATCGCCCCGATGATGACGGAAGCCAGCGCAGTGGGGTCGACATCGGCACGCACCTCGCCCGCCTCGACGCCGTTTTCGATGAGGTCGGCCAGGTTCGTGCGGAACGACCGAATGCGCCCCTGAGCCCACTCCCGCGCGAGCTCGGGAGTGTCGTCGGAGTGGAAGAGGCCGACGTGAGCCAGCCGGGTGAGCTCGCGGTTCCGCTGATTTCGGGCGACGATCTCGTCGACAATGTCCAGTGCGCGCACCAGGGCCGCGCCCTCGTAGTCTCGCCCGATCTCGACCGAGTCGAAGGTCTGACGGTCGAGATCGGCGAGCACCGCGGTGAGCAGAACCTCCTTGCTCGGAAAGTGGTGCAGCAGGCCCGACTTCGTGATCCCTGATTCTCTCGCGACCGCGGCGAGCGAGGTCCCGCGGTATCCGTTGGCCGCAAACAGGGTGATCGCCGAGCTGACGATGTCGGCGCGCCGGGCAGCTCCCACCTGTTCGGCGTCGCGTGTTGTCGCCATCGTGTCCGATCTCCTCACCGTCGATTGACTGCGCACAGCCGGTCCAGCCGGTCAGCCTACGTTCCGAATCAACGTGCATCGACGCAAGTTCCGCGAATCCACGTTATGCAGACTGACCGATCGGTAGGCTACCCCAACCGACCGACCGCCTGGTCGGTTGGCTAGCTTCTACTGATCTACGTGACCGAGGAAGGACCCTGATGTCCAGATTTGATGACAGGCCGGCAGGCCGAACGGCGGTTGTCACCGGCGCGGCGAGTGGGATCGGCGCCGCGCTGGCTGCGGAACTCGGCTCGCGCGGCATGTCCGTCGTCGTAGCCGACATCGATGGCGATGGCGCACAGCGGGTCGCCGAGGGATTGCGCGCCAGAGGCGTGCGCGCGCTCGGCGTGCGGGTCGATGTGGCCGACCCCGAGTCCGTCGAGAATCTGGTGCGGGCCAGCTACGACGCGTTCGGCTCCGTCGAACTTCTCTGCAACAACGCCGGAGTGCTGCTGCTCGGAGATCTCGTCGACTCATCGATCGGCGACTGGCGGTGGCTGTCCGCCGTCAACGTCGAGGGCATGCTGAATTGCCTGTATGCATTCCTGCCCAGGATGCGGCGCCAGACCGGGTGGCGGCACGTGATGAACACGTCGTCGACGCACGCCTTCCTCCCGGACCCCGGGTTCACCGCCCTCTACAGCGCGGCCAAGCACGCCATTCTCGGGTTGACGCTCGGGCTGCGATCCGAGCTCGCCGCCGAGGACATCGGCGTCACCGCGCTCTGCCCGGGCCAGGCCGCGACCCGCATCCTCGACTCGCAGCGCAACCGCCCGACCGAGTTCGGCCGCCCGGCGACGGAGCCCTTCGGCACCGAGATCATCCCGATGGCGATCGAACCCGAGGACGTCGCGCGGCTCGCGGTCGAGGGCATCCTCCGCAACGAACCCATCGTCTTCGCGCTGCCCGAACACAGCCACGACCAGTTCCGGCAGCAGGTCCAGGATCTCTGGCGCCTGGCCGACAACGCCATTGCCGCCCAGAATGTGTCGTGAGGCGTCTGTGAGATGACAGACCCCCTCTCCCCCGCCGCTTCCGTCGAGGCGGACGGCCCCGGAACCGATATGTCACGACACAACACACGGGTCCGCGAACCGCGCTCCTATGTTGCCGCTCTCGCGCTGTCCTACTTCGGCTCCTACCTCGCGCTGATGACCCCGGTGATGTTCGCCCTGGCATTCAAACTGCAGCACATCACCGGAACGACGGAGAGCGCGACGCAGGCGCTCGGACTGGTCGCGGGCAGTGGTGCGATCGTGGGGATGATCGCCCAGCCGGTCGTGGGCCGCCTGTCCGATCGCACGCGCTCCTCGCTCGGCCGACGCAGGCCGTGGCTCCTGGGGGGCACCCTCGTCGGGGCTGCCGCCCTCGGATGCGTGGGGGTCGCCGACACCGTGCCACTGGTCCTTGTCGCCTGGTGTGTCGCCCAGGGCGGATTCGGTGCGGCGCTCATCGCCGCACAGGCGACCATTCCCGACCGGGTGCCCACGCGCAGGCTCGGACTGGTCTCGGGAATCATCGGAATCACCACCCCGCTCGCCATTCTCGTCGGAAGCGCCCTTGTCACAGTGTTGTCAGGCGATCTGGCGAGATTCCTTGTCCCCGGCCTGGCCGCCATCGTGTTGGCGATTCCCCTGCTGGCGCTTCTCGAGGATCCCCCGCTCCAGGGCACACCTCCGCCCTACGGCGTCCGAGAGTTCGTCAGTTCCGTCGCCTTCGACCCACGCGCACACCCCAATTTCTCCTGGGTGATGGCTTCCCGTTTCCTGGTGATGTTCGGCTATGCAGGAATCGGAACGTTCTTCCCCTTCTTTCTCGGCGAGAGGTTCCACCTCGGCGAGACCGATGTCGCGCAGGCGATTCTGGTGGTCAACGTGGTGGCGGTCGTGTGCCTCTCGCTGTCGGCGCCCATCGGGGGCATCGTGTCCGACCGGATCGGGAAGCGGCGGCCCTTCGTCGCTGTGGCGGGGCTGATCATGGCGGCAGGACTGCTGGCCTTGGCCCTCGCCCCCTCACTGGCAGTCGTCGTGGTGGCGCAGGGCATCATCGGCCTCGGCCTCGGTGCGTTCATGTCCGTGGACCAGGCCCTGGCCGTGCAGGTACTGCCGAATCCTGATGACAACGCCAAGGATCTCGGCCTGCTCGCCCTCGCAGGCACCCTCCCCCAATCCGTCGGGCCCGCGATCGCCCCGGTCGTCATCGGCCTCGGCAGCGCCACCTCCCTCGGCGGCTACGCGGCCTGGTACATCCTCGGCGCGCTTGCTTCTCTGGCGGGGGCGCTCGCGATCCATCGGGTCAGGGCGGTCCGCTAGCCCGCTGTCGACGGGCCCCGTCCTGGTCATCGACCACCGAACCAATCCACTGTGAGGACTGGACATTGACAACACTGAGAGACGATTTCCTCTGGGGAGCATCGAGTTCCGCCCATCAAACCGAGGGAAACAACACTGATGCCGACTGGTGGGAGTACGAGAACCTGTCGACCCCGTTCTTCCCCGAACGCAGCGGCGACGCCGTCGACAGCTACCACCGATACCCCGAGGACATAGCGCTGCTCGCCGAGGCCGGTCTCAACGCTTATCGCTTCAGCATCGAGTGGTCGCGGATCGAACCGGAGGATGGGCAGTTCTCCCGCGCCCAGCTGGATCACTACCGTCGGATGATCGAGACCACACGGGAACACGGACTCGAGCCGGTCGTGACGCTGCACCATTTCACCTCACCGCGCTGGTTCACCCGCGCGGGAGGGTGGCGCGATCCGGTAGCCGTCGAACGCTTTTCGCGCTATGTCGATCGGGTCTCGCAGATCCTGAACGGTGTCAACTGGGTCTGCACCATCAACGAGCCCAACATGGTCGCGCTCGGTATTCGGTACTTCGACCTGGCGATCGGCGCGGCTGACGATAACGCGAACGGCAGGCTGGAACCCGACTGCGAGGTCGGCGACGTCCTGGTGCGTGCGCACCGTGAGGCGGTCGAGATCCTCCGCACCGCCACCACCGCCAGGATCGGCTGGACGGTGGCACAGCAGGCTTTCGAAGGGACATCGGGGAACGAGGACGTCCTCGCGCGGACGAATCACACCTGGGAGGACAGGTACCTGGAGGGAGCCCGAGGGGACGACTTCTTCGGGGTCCAGGCGTACACCAGTCAACGAGTGGGACCAGACGGGCCGATCCCCCATGCGGCGGATCCCGGCAACACGCTGACGGGCTGGGCGTATCGCCCCGACGCACTCGGCGCCGGGCTACGCCGGGCCTGGGACATCACCGAGCAGGTGCCACTACTGGTGACGGAGAACGGGATTGCCACCTCCGACGACTCGCGGCGAATCGCGTACACCACCGAGGCGCTCACCCATCTGGAGGCGGCGGTCGCCGATGGCATCGACGTCCGCGGCTACCTGCACTGGAGCGCGCTCGACAATTTCGAATGGGGGCGCTGGGCGCCGACGTTCGGCCTGATCGGCGTCAACCGCGAGACCTTCGCCCGTACACCGAAGCCGAGCCTCGCGTGGCTCGGGCGCGTCGCGCGGAACAACGGGCTCGAGCCTCCCGTGGGCCTGCCTCGATGATGCCCGCCCTGTCGAGGCGTCGATACGCTAACCTACCAACCATTCAGTCAGCTTGCGCAGCGCTGGGCGAACCAGACGGAAGGATCCGCATGTCACGGGATTTCAGGTACGGACTGCTCACGGCGATCTGCGTGTCCGCCTTGGCGGCGACGAGTGTCACCGCCAGCGCATGGGCGGGCGTACCCGGCGCCGGATGCGATTATCGACACTGGGTCAGCACCTGGTCCGCGAGCCCGACCGACGCGGTCGAGGGCACCGGTCCCGAGACGCCGGGCGGCGAGCAGACCTACCGCGTCGTGGTGACTCCACACCGCGGCGGAGACAGCGTGCGGATCCGGCTCACCAACCGGTTCGGAAGCGAACCCGTCACCTTCACGCGGGTGACCGTCGGACGCCAGACCCAGGGCGCCGCACTCGATCCGGATTCCGTCCGTCCCGTCACCTTCGCCGGCGGCAGCACGTCGACGACGGTCGCGCCGGGAGCGGACGTCGCGAGCGACCCCGTACCGATCACTGTGGAGGGATTCGAACCGCTGTCGATCAGCATCCACACCGACGGCCGGTCAGGTCAGGTCACCGGGCACGCCAGCGGGAACGCGACGAGCTACTACACGCCGCCCGGGCTCGGGGACCACACCGCGGACCTCGCTGGCGACGCCTTCAGCCAGACCACCACGCGCGTGCCGTTCGTGTCCCAGGTGGACATGCTGGCCCCGGCCGGCGTCGCGACGGTCGTGGCCTTTGGGGATTCGGCCACCGACGGGCATGTGGGTGCCGACTTCTTCGGCACGCAGCAGGTTGCCGGGGTCGTCGATCAGAACGTGCGCTACCCGGACTTCCTTCAGCGTCGGCTCGACGAGGCAGGCAGCGATGTGGTTGTCACGAATGCCGGAATCGGCGGAAACCGATTGCTCTCCGACGGACTGGTCCCCGCACTCGGGCGGGCGGGCGAGTCCCGGATCGAGGCCGACGTGCTCACCCAGCCCGGTGTCACCGATGTGATCGTCTGGATCGGGATGAACGACCTCGGCATGCCCATCGGCGCACCGTACGAACAACTCGTCACGGGATACACGAGGGTCATCGACCGGCTACACGACGCGGGCCTGCGGGTTCATCTCGGCACCATGATGCCCGCGTCGAACGGGCTCGCCGACGGACTGACCAGCTTCCCGCCTGCCGATCCCGTTCGGGTCCGGGTCAACTCGTGGATCCGGTCCCAGCGACTGTCCGACAGCGTGATCGACTTCGACGCTGCCGTGCGTGACCCGAACAACCCCAGCATCCTCGAGCGCAGGTACGCCAGCGCGGACAACCTCCACCCGACCCCCGACGGATACCGGCTGATCGCCGACACCGTGGACATCACCGAGTTCACAGGGAACGAATGCACCGCCGTGAACGGATCCGATAATTGACTGTGAAGACTGAAAGGAACTGCATGGCTATGGGTTTCAAGTACGGACGTGCCTCCGCGGCCTGTGCGGTCCTGACGACCGCGATCAGCCTGTTCACCGCCGCCGTTGTGAATGCCGGTATACCCGAACCCGCGGCCACGGCCGAATCGGCTCCTGGATCGGTGACCACGGCGGACCTCGAGTACCCGACAGGCCATGGCCCCGGGGCGATGACGGTCTACACCCCAGCCGGCAGGGCATCCCCGGCGCCGGCGATCGTCATGGTGCACGGCGGCGCCTGGGCAAAGGGTTCACGTGCGCTGCTCGACGAGGAAGCCCGCAAGGCCACTGCCGAGGGCTTCGTCGTGTTCAACATCGACTACGAACTGGCAGCGCCTCGAAACCCACGCCAGTACCGGGACGTGATGGCCGCGATCGAGTACATCCACACTCACGCAGACGATTTCGGGGTCGCCGCCGATCGGATCGGCGGACTCGGGACATCGGCGGGCGCACACCTGCTCATGCAGGCCGTGACCGCGGGGCACGCCCCGCTGAAGGCGGTGGTCGGGTGGTCCGGTCCCTACGACCTGACCGTCCAGAGCACCCCGAAGGACACCGCATTCTCGATCGCCGCGGCCGCGGTCCATCTCGGCTGTGTGTCCACCGTCAGCCCGTGCGCCGAGCTGGCTGCCGACGCGTCGCCGATCCGGCACGTCTCGGCGGGGAATCCACCGGTGCTCCTGTTCAATTCGGCCGACGAGTTCATGCCCGTCGAGCAGATGACCGCGTTCGCCGATCGCCTGCGTTCCGTCGGCACCCCGGCGGAAACCCTCGTGATTCCCGGATCGAGGCACGCGGTGGCGTATTCGGACGCCGCGCTCGCCCCGACTCTTGCCTTCCTCCAGCAGCGCCTCTGAGGGGACCGCCCCGAGACGGAGCCCTGCCTAGCCGACGGGATCGCCGGAGGGGGCGGCCTGCCGTACGCCGCGGGCGATCTCGGCGGCGGCGGTCTGCACCGCCGCACTCATCCTGCGGTCCGTGGTGATCCGGCTGAGCGGTCCGCAGATCGAGAGGGCCGCTGGTGTCGGGTGCCCGTGCGCGATCGGCGCGGCGACACACCCGAGGCCGGGCAACGCCTCACCCCGGTCGTAGGCGACCCCCTCGACGGCGACCCGATCGAGCTCGTCCTCCAGCTCGCGCCTGCCGCCGGACCTCTGCACGTCCCGCCGGTTCAGCCGACCGAACACCGGCTGGTCGAGGGCCTCCCGCGGGAGGGAGCTCAGCAGCGCCTTGCCCACCGCCGACCGGTGCGCCGGGTACCGGCCACCGATCCGCGACGGGATCTTGGCGCCGAACGAGCCGGAGATCTTTTCCCAGTAGACGCCGTCGGCCCCGTCGAGGAAGGCCAGGTGGACCACGGCCCCCGTGGATCGGTGCAGCTCCTGCATCGTCGGCAGGGCGGTCCGGTGGAACCAGTGGTTGCGCACCGCCCTCGATCCCAGCTCGAACAATCGGACGCCGATCTCGTACCGCGTCCCGACCCGGGTAAGCCACCGCCTCTGCACCATCTTCTCGAGCAGTCGGTGAGCTGACGACGTCGGGATCCCCGTCAGTCGAGACGTCTCACTGAGCGTGAGGTGCCCGCAGTCGTCGAGTGCCTGCAGAACCAGCTCGATCCTGTCGAACATCGCCATCGATTGCATCTGCTCACGGTCGTTCACCGCCACGACGTTCTCTCTCATCCGAGTCGGCTAGACGCCGAATCCGCCGGACACCGAGATCTGTTGCCCGGTGATGTAATTGGCCTCGTTCGATGCCAGGAACACGCATGCCGACCCGATGTCGGCGGGCTTGCCCCAGCGCTTGAGCGGCACCAGCTTGTGGACCTCGCGTTCCCACTCCTCGTCGAAGACTCCCTGCGCCTTGAGCTCCAGGAACATGCCGGCCTCGATGACACCGACCAGCACCGAGTTGGCCCGGATGTTGTGCGCGCCTTCCTCCTTCGCGATGCCGCGGATCAGCGATTCGTTCGCTGCCTTCGGGATCACCGACAAGCCGTCGAGCGCCGGGAACCAGTGGTCACCCGCGGACCCGAGGTGGACGAACGAACCCCCGCCATGTGCACGGAAATGCGGCAGCACGGCGTGCGCGGCGGTGAACAGTCCCAGGGCCTCGATCTCGATCGATCGTCGGTACTGCGCGGGTGTCGTCTCGGCGACGGTGATCTGGTCGACGACCGGGCCGGCTCCCCACACCACCGTGTGGATCCGCGAGTGTTCGCCGATCACCTCCCCGAGCACGCGAGAGACGTCCTCGTCGGCGCGGACGTCGACCTGGTGCGCGCTCGCCTTCACCCCGAGCGCCCGCAGCTCGGTCACCGTTTCCTCGGCCACCTCGCGCTTGGAGTTGTAGCAGACCGCGACGGCACTGCCGGCGCGGGCGAACTCCCGGGCGACGCCGCGCCCGATACCGCCGCTACCACCGAACACCAGGGCGGCGCCCTCCGGAAAGCTCAAAGTCAGCATGTTCGTGCCCCGTTCGTATCCGATCCGAATCCCGCGACACCCTCGGATGCCGCGCGCTGTGTGTGACCGGTTGCCGTCTCGGTGTGCTCCAGGCCACACCGGCTGAACGTAGTGTCCGCATCCACCGCCGAACATACGGTTTCCCTCGTCGCGGGAAACACCAGGTCACCGGGCCGGTCGACGCTGTCGACCCGCACCTTCGCCACACACAGGTAGCCCAGGTGATGAGATGACACTGTGAGCCGCGCACAGGAGGAAACCAACCGGCGGATGCTTCGCGCCCGCGACGCGATGGACCGCATGTACGCGGATCCGCTCGACATCCCGACACTCGCCCGAATCGCCCACGTTTCCGAGGCGCACTTCATCCGGACCTTCCGTGCCACCTTCGGGGAAACCCCGCATCGCTATCTTCAACGGCGACGGGTCGAGCGGGCGATGTTCCTGTTGCGTGAGACCGATCGGAGCGTCACCGACATCTGTTTCGAGGTCGGCTTCTCGAGTCTCGGAACGTTCAGTAGAACGTTCCGAGACATTGTCAAGGAACCCGCCACCGACTACCGCAAGCGTAACCACGAGATGCCCGTCCCCACGTGCTTCGTGCGGTCGTGGACGCGACCGAGCAGTTTTGGATAAGCACGCGAATCCGCGTACTGCTTACAGTGATTGGCATGTACAAGGCAATCACGCAATCGCAGATATTCGTCCTCGACCAAGACGAGGCACTCGACTTCTACGTCAACAAGCTGGGCCTCGAATTGCACACGGATCAGGACCTCGGCTTCATGCGCTGGCTGACAGTCAACGTGCCGGGCGATCGGGGCCGCCAGATCCTGCTGGAGAAGCCGGGCCCTCCCGCGATGAACGAGGCCATGGCGGCGCAGGTCCGCGACATGGTGACAAAGGGCGCGATGGGCGGGTGGCTGTGCATCAGCACCGATGATGCCCACAAGACCTACGAGACACTGAAGGCCCGGGGTGTCGAGCTCACCGACGAGCCGACCGAGCGACCGTATGGCGTCGATTTCGGAATCCGTGACCCGTTCGGGAACGCCATCCGCATCGGGCAGATGAATACGCCTGCGTAGCGTAAAACACCTGCCGTCTCATCGAATTCACCATCCAAACCCGCTAGACCAAGACAGGCACGGCAGCCCGCCCGATCGCTGCTAGGCGATCGTGCGGGAATTCGGCGATCCCACACAGCACCTCGATCGGCGTCATCACCGACGACCGGGAACGGCCCTGCATCGAACCAATCAGGAGTGGACGCCATGAAAACGATCACCAGGTCGCTGCACGTTTTGGCCGCCGTTGCTGTTTCCGCCGCGCTCATGACGGGATGCACCACTGGCAACGCGGAGGGCATCGACACCGCGCAAACCACAAGCACCGGCCCTCAAGCACCCGGCGCAGACAGGGCAAGCGACGACGGCGAAGGCCGCTACGCCGCGATCAACGGCCTCGAGTTGTACTACGAGATCCACGGCACCGGCCGACCCCTCGTCCTGATCCACGGGGGCCTGGACACCATCGACTCCGCGTTCGGCACACTACTGCCGGAGCTCGCGAAGACCAGGCAGGTGATCGCCGTCGAGCTCCAGGCCCACGGGCACACGGCCGACATCGATCGCCCGCTGCGCTACGAGCTGATGGCCGACGACATCGCCGGCCTCGTCTCGCACCTCGGACTCGAGAAGGTCGACGTCCTCGGGTATTCGCTTGGCGGCGGCGTCGCCCTGCAGCTGGGAAGCCGAAACCCGGAGCTGGTGAACAAGCTGGTGGTCACCTCGGCCCCCTACAGAAGTGATGGGTGGTACCCCGAGGTTCGGGCCGGAATGGCGGCGATGGACCCAGACGCCATGGTCGGGACCCCCATGCACGAGATCTACGCCCGGACCGCACCGAAACCGAACGAGTGGCCCGCGCTGGTGACCAAGACGAGGCAACTGCTCGGCGAGGACTACGACTGGACGGCTTCCATCGCCTCGATCACGGCGCCCACACTCGTGGTGATCGGCGACGGCGACAGTGTTCGCCTCACCCACGCGGTCGAGCTGTTCGGCCTGCTCGGCGGCGGAAAGGCCGATGGCGCAATGGGCGGCGCCCCGAGCTCCCGGCTGGCAGTCGTCCCCGGTTCGCTGCACTACAACATCCTGAGCCACGGCGACCTGTTGTTGCCGATCATCTCCCCGTTCCTCGACGGGCCCGCCCCGAAGTGACCTCGACCTCGGGCCGAAAATGCCGAAGGCCCCTTTCGTTCGACACTCCGAACGAAAGGGGCCTTCGGGCGATTGGAGCCTAGGCCTTTAGCGAGGCGGGCGGGGTGAAGCGCTCGCCGTACTTGGCGGCGAGCTCCTCCGCGCGCTTGACGAAGCCGGCCTTGCCGCCCTCGTAGCCGAGGACGTACTGGTGCACGCCACCGGTCCAGGCCGGGAAACCGATGCCCATGATCGAGCCGATGTTGGCGTCGGCGCTGGTCATCAGGACGCCCTCGTCGAAGCACTTCTGCGTCTCGATGGCCTCGATGAACAGCATCCGCTCGATGAGGTCCTGGATCGGGGCCTGGTTCGAGCCCGAGTTGAACTGCTCACGCAGTCCCGACCAGAGGCCGGTGCGCTTGCCGTCGACGTAGTCGTAGAAGCCCGCACCGCCGAGGCGGCCCTTGCGGTCGTTGCCCTCGACGAGGAAGTTGATGACGTCGCCTGCCGGATCGGCGGGCAGTTCCTTGCCCTCGGCCAGCGCCGCGGCCTTGGACTCCGCGCGGATCTTCTGCATCAGCGTCAGGTTCAGCTCGTCCGAGAGCTGCAGCGGCGCCGCCGGGTAACCGGCCTGCATGCCCGCCTGCTCGATGGTGGCCGGCTCGATGCCCTCGGCAACCATGCCGATGGCCTCGTTGATGAAGGTGCCGATGACGCGCGAGGTGAAGAAGCCACGCGAGTCGTTGACCACGATCGGGGTCTTGCGGATGGCCTGGACGAAGTCGAACACCCGGGCCAGCGCCTCGTCGGAGGTCTTCTCACCGCGGATGATCTCCACCAGCGGCATCTTGTCGACGGGCGAGAAGAAGTGGATGCCGATGAAGTCTTCCTGGCGCTTGACGCCGGTCGCGAGACCGGTGATCGGCAGCGTCGAGGTGTTGGACCCGAGCAGCGCGTTCGGCTCGACGATGTCCTCGATCTCCTGGAACACCTTGTGCTTGAGGTCCTGCGACTCGAACACGGCCTCGACGACGAAGTCGACGCCCGCGAAGTCCGCCGCGTCTGCGGACGGGGTGATGCGCGCCAGCAGGGCGTCCGACTTCTCCTGCGTGGTCTTGCCGCGCGAGAGGGCCTTGGCCTCGATCTTCTCGGAGTACGCCTTGCCCTTGGTCGCCGCCTCGATGGTGACGTCCTTGAGCACGACCTCGAACCCGGCCTTGGCGGAGACGTACGCGATGCCCGCGCCCATCATGCCGGCGCCGAGCACGCCGATCTTCTTGATCTCGCCCTTGGGGATGTCCTTCGGACGCGAGGCGCCGGAGCCGATCGCCTGGATGTCGAAGAAGAACGCCTGGATCATGTTCTT
>Ga0105243_10000552_pt1 | contig 37837 bp, 19 predicted proteins | sample KBSM34metaG_FD_81525 | JGI IMG/M metagenome (GOLD analysis project Ga0105243, IMG submission 81525) | Miscanthus rhizosphere microbial communities from Kellogg Biological Station, Michigan, USA - KBS M3-4 metaG | ecosystem: Host-associated > Plants > Roots > Rhizosphere > Soil | place... | reverse complement strand
TCGCGCCTGACTGGCTCTTCGTGGTCCATGGCCGCCGCTTCATCGAGAAATGGCGCGGCAGTTTTCCTTCGATCAAGAAAGCCGTTTGGCTGCTCGACGAGCCTTACGAAGTCGACGACACTTCGCGCTGGTCCACCGAGTTTGAAGTAGTCTTCGTCAACGATCCGAACACACTCGATCGTCATCGCAACGCGCATTACCTGCCGGTCGCTTACGACCCGGAAGTACACTTCGAAAACGGCAACACGCGAAAGTACAACGTCGGTTTCGTCGGTGGTCACAACGATGTGCGCGAGCGCTATCTGCTCGCGCTGCACGAAGCCGGCTATTTGTCGTACGTCGTTGGTGGACCATGGCAGTCCGCGGCTTTGCAACGCATCTGTCTCGCGCCAAACATCGCCGCAGCGGAAACGTCGGATCTGTACCGGCAAACGAGAATCGTGCTGAACGTGTTTCGCGAAGTCCATCATTTCAATCGCGAGCGTATAAAGCCTTACTCGATGAACCCGCGTGTGTATGAAGCGATTGCGTGCGGTGCGGTAGTCGTATCGGAAGCACGCAGCGAAGTCAACGAGGTCTTTCCGGAGCTGCCGCTATTTTCGGATTCTCAGCAGCTAGTCGAAAAGATTGGCACGCTTAACAGCGATGACGAAGCCTACGCACGCGTGAAGAGCGTTTGTCAGGAGCGAGTCCACGCACACAGTTACAAAGAACGGCTGCGCCAGGTTCTCGACACGCTCGGGTGCCCTCATTCTGACGGAGTTGCAGTGAGACCGGCGCAGTGGTCATTAAATGGCTGGAAGCAGGCGGGCGAGTCGGTTCAACCGAATGGAAATGAGTTGGTTTTTGACAAGAGTGTCGATGAAGGACCGGCGACTGAGCAGGGGCTCGCGAGTGAGATCGCTTATCGAAACGCCGAGCTATCGTTTGAAGTAAAACTCGAGCGCGATGCCTGTTTCATCGCAAAATTGCGACAGGCCAGTCAGCTCGACCAGGCGACTAATTCGTACCATCTCTATTGCCATCCTTCCTACTCGTATCTCGCGCGACACAATCATGCGTTTCAACACGTCGCGGTGAAGCGTGAGCAGTGGCAACAGATCAAATTACGCGTGTTTGAAAACCGGCTCGAGCTCGAAGTCGATGGCGTGCTCGTAGTTAGTGTTGTCGATGAACATTTGGATCGCGGCTACTGTTTCGTTGGTTGCAAGAATGGAAGGGCAGTCGTTCGCAATCTTAAGGTGCGTGAGCTAAGCGCGGCCACAGTTCAGGAGCCGGAACCGCGTTCGCTTCCTGATAATCTTCCGCAGTTCCGCATCCTTCTCGAGACCAAGCGACAACAAACGCCGGCGGTGAGCATCATCACAACCATTTACGATCGCGTAAATCTTCTCGCCGGATGTTTACAGTCTGTTCGCGAATTGGTCTATCGCGATTTCGAGCACATCATCGTGTCGGACCATCCGCCTGAAGAAGTCGTCAGCAGCATTGAGTCTTTAGTGAGCGGCGAGCCGACACCTTCATTGACCTATGCGGATCTCAATGCGCGCACGAACAACTGGGGCATCGCACCGGCGTCTGTGGGTTTGCATCTCGCGCGTGGCCGCTACGTGTGCTTCCTGTCCGACGACAACGGTTACACGCCCGATCACTTCGATCCGCTCATCAGCGTTCTCGAAGAGCACAGCGACATTGCTTTCGTTTACAGCTCGTGCCAGTACGCCGGACGTTTCGTACTCCGCAACTCGACGCCATTGCCTGGCGGCATTGATCTTGGTCAACCGCTGTTCAGGAAAGAAATTTTCGATCGCTATCTTCCGGGGCTTTTGCCGTTCGAGATGATGGCGTGGGATTGGCACATGATCGAAAGGTTCATGCAGCACGGGCTACGCTGGCACCACATCGATCGTCCGACGTTCCTGTTTCGTTTGGCGGCTTGCGCGCAGAGAGAGTTACGATGAGGAGCGTCGTACTTGGGCACAGTCAGTACCACCTCGCGGTAGCGGGTGGGTACGTCGTAGACGCACTTCGTTTGGCTTGCGCGCAGAGAGAGTTGCGATAATGACGTCGCAGTTGGGCACAGTCAGTACCACCTCGCGGTAGCGGGTGGGTACGTCGTAGACGCACTCGACGACAAAAGGCTGCGCCGCACCCACCCGCTACCGCGGGTGGTACTGACTGTACCCAAGCGCAAATCAAAATACGATGATCTCGTACTGCATTGCTTCGTATCGTCCGACGTATTCGACGTTGTTGGTCCAGGATCTTATCCGTAAGACGACAGCGCCTTTCGAGATCCTTGTCTGGTTGAACACGGACGATGAGCGGTACGAACAGTTTTTGGAGGAGCAACGCTCAAACGGCGCGCCAGTGAGAATCGTCGGCAAGACGCGCGAGAACATTGGCATGCAAGCTTACCCACTGTTGTTTGCGGAGTCGCAGTACGATCTGATCGCGCAGATCGACGACGATGTGGTTGCGGTTTCCCCAAAAATAGCGGAGTACGCTTCCGAAGTCTTCTTGAAGTTTCCGGCCGTGAAGCAGCTGGTTGCCGACGTTTGGCAGGACGACTACACGACGGGCGCGCGGCCGCCGATGAGTAGCTACCGAGAATACGAGCATGAGTTATACGATGGACCAATCGATGGCTGGTTCAGTGTATTTCACCGCTCAGTGTTACCGCTCGCGCAGTCGTGGTACGGAGACATCTATTTTCCGTTGGGCGCATTGTTGAGAAACCGTCTGCGTGAAAGCGGGCGACTCGGATTGCTGTGTACAAAGTTTAAAGTGTTTCATGTAGTCGGTCCGCAGTACGTGTCGCATTTTGGAATGTTGGATTTCGAGATTGAAAAGTATCGCCGGCTCGGGCGACACGAGATTGTCTCCTGGTACGAAAGCGCCAAAGACACTCTGCCACCACCGGAGGAATTGAGCTCGCGCGTGAAAAACATTCTCGCAAACCTGGAATAGTTTTTAAGCCCCGGATAAACGCGGATGACGCAGATCAGCGTAAATCCGCGTTAATCCGCGGCTAAAATAGGTTCAAATGCTCGAGGATCAAGCGGTACTGAAGCAGATCAAGGAAACGTTTGCGCCCGACGGTGCAGCGGAGCGCGAACACAACGCGCAACCGGAATCTGCCGGTTTCGGATCGATCCATTACAGCTTCATTACGAACTTGCGACCGGAACGCGTGCTGGCGATTGGATCGCGGCACGGCTACGTCCCGAGCATCATCGCGCTCGCGCTGAAGGCCAATGGATCCGGAACACTCGATTTCGTCGACGCTAATTACGGTGATACTACTCACGGCGTGGACGTCGCGTTTGGTGGCGTTGAGAACTGGAGCGGAAATCCCGCCGAGAAGTTCTCACGTTTTGGACTCCGCGACGTGATCAGCTTTCACATTCAACGCTCGTCTGATTTCTTCGCGGCGTGCAAATCGACATACGGTTACATCTATCTCGACGGCAATCACTCGTACGAGGGTTGCCGCTTCGACTTCGAAGAGTCGTTGAAGGTGTCGACCGCCGGCGCTTTGATCGTTTTGCACGACGTAGCAGTGACGCAACCCGGTTTCGGAGTAAACCAACTCTTTGCGGAACTGGACGAGATTCGTTACAGCAAGCTTCTCATTCCCGCGTGGCCCGGTCTCGGCATCGTGCAACGAAAGGCTGAAACAAAGTCGTGAACGCGAACACACCACATCCGTGGCAAGTACCGCGGCTTCAGGAGATTCTTTCCGGCAAGAAGTTCTGGGGCTATCTCGACACGGAAGCTCTGCAATCGCGTTACGTTCTTGCGGCGCATTTCGTGCGCCACGCGCGCAACATCGTCGAGATTGGTGGCTATCGCGATAACGTGATCACGCGCTTCCTCACCGGAACGCACGATTCAGTTTCAGTCTTCAGTCTCGATGCGGAGTTTGAAACGTTTGAGGCAGAGACGCTCAACGGCGCGCCTTGTCGTGTGCGACATGTCAGCGACTACTTTCAGAATTACCCACACCCAACTGAGAGCCTCGCCGTGATTGTGTTGGGGATTGAAATCTTAGGTGATTTCGATCCGTTGTGTAATCTGTTGAGTAATGCTGACGTGGCGGTAATCGAAGTTCCCATCGATCACGCGCCGAGCGTCGACTGTCTGGGAGCGATCTTGCAGCGCACTAATCTACGCGTCGCCGTCCAAATAAATCTCGATCTCTCACCAAATGAATTCATCATCGGCGACGAACTGGCCAAAACGAACATGAATGTCCCGTTCTGGAAGCGCAACGTCTACGTGCTTCGCCCATCAGGGTCTTCTACTTGATTCGTTCGCGTGTCACCTTCTGTAGCAGCGGCGTGAACCGCGGTCCCATTAAGTACATTCGAGGCGAATACCGCCGCGACAAATTGGGCGATAGGTACCGGCTTGGACATGCGAAAGAATTGCTCGATGGGTTGTGTATTTCCCCGCATCAGACAATCCATGCCGACGGCGAGAAACAGCGTGAGTCCCCATGCAGCCAGCGCGACAAGACCGATCACTTGCCAGCGCAGGAAAGTTGAAGCGCGACTGGTCGCCGGATAACGGTGCATGAGCAGAGACGCAACGATTGACAGAATAACGTGCCAGACGACGAAAGGAACCCACCATAGCTCCTCGACGGTGTCGTAATACCTCGACTCATATCCGTTGATTTCTCTGAAGCTCAAGTACTCGTAAAAAGCAACGACACGGGCGAGGAGAAGAAACACGCTGACGGAAAACAGTCCCGAGCAAGCGCCTGCCAGCGCCAGTCTTAAATCTCTGCGCAGCTTACCCATTTGAGTGTCCTTTCAAAAGTTAATGTTGACCGGTTTAGACGCTTGCCGAAGCGATAAGTTCCGGGAGGAGTCCAACATTTGGCCACCTCTACACCCAGCCCCAAAATTCCACGAAACGAATTAGGGGCTCTCCGTCATATATATTGAACCCAGGTCCACGTGCGTACACCTTACACGCCGACTCGGGCCTGAACTCGACCTCTATTCACGAGTGAGCTAGCGTTAAAGGAGCCTCAATGCCAAAGAGCAAACCTGCAGTTGTTGTCTACCGAGCGAGTCATCCAAAGGGCAGGGCTGCCAGAGTACCGAAGTAAAGACCAGACCCAAGTCAACCAATCAATAACGAGCTACGTCGAGACAGAGCTAACGTTCTAGCTGTGCGTATAAAGGAGTGAAATGGCGAAGAAGATTGAACATCTCGTTGTTCTAATGATGGAGAATCGCTCGTTTGATCATGCGCTCGGTTTTCTGAAGAGTGCCGCGTGGCCGATTGACGGCCTGAGCGGTACGGAAAGTAATCCTGACAGCACCGGCGTGGCAGTTACTGTTACTCCGGATGCCAGGGATGCCGGCGATTTTTTTCCGGACCCCGGTCATGATTTCTTGAGCGTCAATGAACAGATCTTTAGCAATTCGGCGGGAACCGGCAGTCCGACGATGCAAGGATTTGTGAAGGCGTATGAAGGCAAGACCAAAGACGTCCGGCGATCGCACCGCGTCATGAAGTGCTTTGGGCCAGGCCGTCTTCCCAATCTTTCTACCCTGGCGAAGGAGTACGCGGTATGCGACCGTTGGTTCGCCTCCGTCCCGGGACCGACGCTGCCGAACCGGGCATTCTCTATAGGCGCAAGCTCACTTGGTCGCGTCGACATGAATCCTAATTACCTCACGCTGAAAACAGTGTTTGAGTTACTCGATGCGCATAACGTCTCATCGAAAATCTACTACACCGATTGGACGCTCGGCCTCGCAGTGAGATTCGTAGCAGAGCGCGCGAAGAAGTTTCTTTTCTTCTTTGATGACTTCGTCAATGACTGCAAGAAGAACAAATTGCCTGCGTTCAGTTTCGTCGAGCCTCGCTACAACGATTTATCCACGCCGGGAGGATTCTTCGGCGCCGCGGATCAACACCCCGACCATAACATGCGGCTTGGAGAGCGTGTGATCAATGCCGTCTATGAAGCCGTGACCAGCAACAAGCAAACGTGGGAAAGCACGCTGCTGGTGATTACCTACGACGAGCACGGTGGGCTATATGACCACGTTTCGCCACCGGCTACAGTAAACCCCGGCGACAAGCCGCTGGATGCCGCTATGTTCAACTTCCAACGACTCGGGGTGCGAGTGCCGGCGGTATTAGTATCCCCATTCATCCCGCCGGGAACGATCATTCACAATAAGGTATTTGATCATACGTCGATTATCGCCACTGCCAGGAAGTTGTTTATTCCGGAGTGGGAAAAGTTCTTTCTTACCGAACGCGATCGTCATGCGGAAACGTTTGAAGATTGCCTCACGTTGGCCAGCCCGCGGTCAGGCAAAGTTAAATTCCCAAAACAGGCGCCCGAACCGAAATCTCCACCTGGAGTGATGGGGTTAGCGAGCATAACTGATGCTGAACCGGCGGTGGAGGCGAGCGAACCAAAGCCACTCAACGACTTCCAACAGGCAATGGTGGTACAGGCCTGGCTTGCGGAAAGCAAGCTCGTGCCAGCCCATCCAACCACCAGTACGCCGGTCAGTTCCGTTACCGACGAGCACCTGGCAGCAAACTACCTTGCCGCTGTCGGGAAAGGAATTGCGGCTACGAGAGATTCATCGCCCGCGAGTAAGGCGAGCAGTAAGAAAAAACCGATCGCCGGCAGCAAAACCGGGTCGAAGTCTGCGAAGAAAACCAGGACCAGCAAGAAAGCTGCAAAGAAGCTTAAGACCGGCAAAAAATCACCCTAACCACCCACCGAGGTTATTGCTATGAAACATGCTTCACTCTCCGCTGACAACCATGCGCGACGCATGATACTTGCCGTCGTGTCTTTGCTGTTCTGCTGCACACTGGTTCGTGGCCAGATAGAGCCGCCTGCAGCTCCAGTCCCTGACTTCACTAAGCCAAACCCGTGCAAGACCCCGGCAGGACAAAAGCCGAACTTTGCCGACAGAGTTAAATGCGCCAAACATATCTACGACAAATTGACGGCGAAAGACGGCTTTCGTGTCGTTATTGGAAGCGTCGCTCCGGGTAGTAGTCTTGCTGGCGGAGTTGGATACGGTTGGCGTAAACCAAATCCAAATTGGCAATTGCAGTTTGACACCTCAGCGAGGGTCTCCATCAAAAAATATTGGGAGATTGACGGGAACCTGCGGCTCACGAAGACAAGCAGCAGCACCACTGCGCCTGTTGATCTATCCAGCCTCAAGATTAATATTTACGGCTTCGTTAAGGACATGCCGCGTATTGACTTCTTCGGGCTCGGGCCGAACTCGCGAGAAGAGGACCGCGCTGTCTTTCATTATCGAGAGGCAGTCATCGGCACGGACATTTCGACGCCGGTTAATCGTGCGCTCGACATTGGCGGGGCTGTCGAAGGCATTTGGCCTGATCTGATCCGCATTGCTAATCCGACAGTAACGTCCGTCGAACGCAAGTACACGGAAGCGACCGCCCCGGGCCTGACGTCTCAGCCACCGTATTTTCATGTGGCCGCCTTCGCCAACTTGCACAGTCGAGGCCAGGAGGAAGCTCGCAAACTCGAGTACATCTTCGCATACCACGCATACCAGGATCTGGGTGACCACCAATTCTCCTTCCGTCGTTTCAATGCGGACTTGAGGAACAAGTTTTCCTTCGCGGACAAGAATGAGATTCGCCTACGCGCAAGGGTTTCCCTCTCCGAAACCCGCGTTGGACAGCGCGTGCCTTTCTACCTGATGGAGACATTGGGTGGATCAAACATCAGCGGCGACGACACGCTGCGCGGGTTCCGCGACTATCGTTTCCGTGACCGTGATTTTGCATTGCTCCAGGTCGAGTACCTGCGCGCGTTGTGGGGACCAATTGATTTCATCGCGTTTTATGACACGGGAAAAGTTGCACCCAGTATCAGCCGATTCGATGAGGGCCGCTTGCGGCACACGTATGGGCTCGGCATTGTCGTCGTGCCGCGGCGTCTCGACAACATCTTGTTCCGATTTTATGTAGCGCTCGGGAGTGGTGAGGGATCGCACACCTACTTAGGTGGCGGTCTCACGGGACGTGCCAATCGTCTGTTTAGGTAGCTGGCGCTATCTGGTGCCGCTTTACTTTATCGAGGTCCGAGTTGGTCATGAGGCGCGTCTTATAAACGTTAGGAATGAATTGGATGCTTTTTGACATTACAGTTGAGAAAGGTCTCCGTCGAAAATAGTGATGGTCCAGCGCTACATCGGCCCGATGCTGTACAGATCAACACTGGGCTCCTCACGTTATCACTGGTTAGAGCTCCCTCTCTCGCCAATTGTATTTAGCCTTTGGAACTTTTAATAAACCCACTATTGTGTGGGCTCTTTTTGGCGTACGTGGTGGACAAAATGATTATTAGGAGTTTCAGAGCAACTGCCGATTAAATTGTTACAAACCAACATCCTCTGTGCCAGCCAAGTTGATTCATTGGGCATCCACGCTCAAATTAACGCGCCAATCCTTCGACTTCGAAGACGAGAGGACCACTCAGCAAGGAGACAATAATGAGTACTAAGAAAAAATCCTCGAAGGCAAGGAAAACAAAAAAAGCTGCCGGAGCAAAAGCAAAATCGAAAGCCAAAACTACGGAAGCAACAGCCGACGGCACCTCGCAGCCATCCGGCTTAGAGTCAATAGCCGAGGAATCTATCCCTAAGATTCAAGACAGAGAAGTTAGTCGGGATCAGACTTCAGGTCGGCCCCGAAAACTTCGCGGTGATTGGGATTTACCGACGGCGATGTCAGCGGGAGCAGCCGCGGACTCTGCCCAGGATACAATCGTGCCCGCCGTGCGGGCGTTTCTTAAAGCCAATGCCGATCAAACCGGCTTGAGAGCCGACGAAAATAGCCTCCAGGTCGTACAGGAAGTCACCACTCCGATTAACCGCGTCGTGCACTTTCAACAGATGCACGAGGGCATTCCTGTCATCGACACTTCAATTGTGGTCCAGGTTGACGATGCGAACCGTATCAGGCAGGTAGACCTCGGAAACGCAAGCACGACCGTCGCGGAGAACGTCGGCGACGACCGCAAGAAGACCCCTAAGCAGGCGCTCGAAGCAGCTACAGAGGCAGTCGGGGCGGCGACTTTGCGACAACCTGCCAAAGACCCGACGGAAGTTTTTTTCCCGACCGACGCCGGCCTTAAGTTAGCTTATGAAGTGCTGATTCCAACGAGGGAGCCGTTTCACGACTGGCGCGTGATCGTCGACGCGTTTTCGGGTCAGGTTCTCGAGAAGAAAGATTTGCTCTTTAACGTTGACGGACAGGGGTTTGTTTTCGACCCAAATCCTGTCGTCACAGCACACAATAATACCTTCCGTGATCCGACGGCGACCGTTGGCGCTTGCGGGTTTGCCGGAACTCCTGTTGCGACCATTGACGGCCAGCGAGTGACGAAAACGTTGAAAGATCTCACGTTTGCAGGTGGCGTTCATAAGCTCGAAGGCCCCTTCGTGAAGATGCGTAACTTCGGCCTGCCTAACATTGCGCCGCCAACAGAAGTCAGCGCTAACAACTTCAAATATTCAAGTGGTGATCCCCGCTTCGAGGCTGTGAATTGCTATTACCACGTGGACACCACACAACGATATATCCAGAGCCTGGGAATCACGACCGCGCACAACAAGGTCATCGAGTGTGACGCTCATGACGGTGTCGGAGGCGGCGCGTTTTTCTCTCCGGTTGACGGAGGACTCCACTTCGGCGACTCCGGATCGTGCCTGCCGAATCGGGCTTCGGATGGCGACGTTATGCTCCATGAGTACGGCCATGCCATTCAGAACAATCAAGTGCCGGGCTGGGGCGGAACTAATCCCGTCACCCACCGAGCAGAAACTCGCGCAATGGGCGAAGGCTTTGGCGACATCCTGGCCTGCGTTGCGTTGGCGGAGCGTGGTGGCGGATTCCAGCGAGAGTTTTTCGAAGACTGGATCTTTGGCAGTACCGCGCTAAAAGCTTTGCGTCGTGTCGACGGAACAAAAGTTTATCCAACTGATTGGCATAACGAGGAACACGACGATGGCGAAATCTGGTCTGCAGCGTTGTGGAACATCTACCGAACAATCGGCGGTGATTCGCTGAATGCAGCGACGCGCGTAGCCGCCGCCAATGCGCTGCTGAAGACGGTGATTCTCAGCCATCATTCCGTCGCTGCTAACGCAACCATGCCCGACGGAGCCGAGGCCGTGATGAACACTAACGCGGCAATGCCTGAGTTTAGAGGCAAGCACCTGATGCAGATGCTCGATAGCTTTCACGCTCGCGGCCTCCTGCGTTCTCCCGCCGGCGTGGATCTCTGGATTAAGGATGACCCGAGCCATACTGGCGCCAACGTCTTTGGCGGCACCTTCTGGAATTCGCCTGACCTCTGGATCAGAAATGCCAACGACAACGGCACGACTCACCAAACTCCTGAGTCTGGGCAAGACAATTGGTTCTATGCGCGGGTCCGCAATCGCGGAACACAGACGGCCAGAGCCTTTGTCGTCACGTTCAACGTCAAACCGTGGGCGGGTACAGAGTTCGTCTATCCTGGCGACTGGATTCCATTCATCAGCGCCGCTGTCGGCTACAATCTGGCTCCCGGCGCATCCACCATCGTGAAGGCCAGGTGGCCCAAAGCGATGGTTCCGCCGGTGGGAACTCATGCCTGCTGGCTGGCTTCGGTCTACACACCAGTTGACCCAATTCCAAGTGGCAAACACGTGTGGGAGTACAACAATCTGGCGCAGAAGAATATGGCTATCGTGAACGCCATCCCGGGCGACACGCTCACGTTTGCGTTCCAGGTTGGCAGCCAATTTCTACAAACGGCTGGAAGGTCCACGCTTGAGGTCAAACGTGCTGCGGCATTCAGCACCCTGCCCATCTCCCTCTTCACCAAGGACCCGAACGTGTTCGCACCTCTGAGAGGTGATGCCGGGGATGTCGGAGAGAATGGAGCAACCGCAGAGCCGGTCGCACCACTACCGCCGACGATCCGTTTTCTCGACTCGGCACGCGTGGAGATCAAACAGGGAGCATCAAGAGCGGTGCGGTTGAACCTCGGACGCGGCTCGACGCTGGACCTCGAAACGTCGCCCGAAGCAGAACGAACCGGCGATCTCGATTTTGAGGAAGAGATGCTTGATGCGAAGCCCGTGACTGATGCGACAGGTATTTCGACTGTCGCGATCGCTCCCGGCATTCTTGGGCGTCTTCCAATCAGCCTCCTGCCAAGGAGTCCGGTGGAAGTAGGACTGAAACTTCAGGTCCCGGCCAACACCAAGGCCGGAGACGTGATTGATGTGGATGTTGTCCAGAGAGATTCGAGAAACAACGTAATCGGTGGTGTGGCGATGCAAGTTCGCGTCACTAACAAGAAGTAGGCGTTTCTCGCTTCGCTCTCTGAGCAATGCGATACGTGGGCAGCAGCGGTTCATCAGTGAACCGCTGCTGTTTGCGTTGGACACGCAGAACCATTCAAACTCGAGAAAACTGGAACTGTCTCACTTATATTTCCCAATAGGTGTGTGGAGGTGAAATGCTAAAGATGGAGCTCGAGTGAGCTAATAGTGAGAGCGGTCCGAAGATACTGTAGTGCTTAGGTCTCGAATCGAATTAACTTCACGCGTCCGGACGCGCCGGCTTTGATAAATATGTCTGCCTTACGGCAAGCGAAGTGCTTTGCAACGAGTGCAATCAGCTCTTCGTTTGCTTTGCTATCCACAGGCGGCGACTTGATGTGAGCTAGCCAGGTTCCATCTGGCTTTTGCTCAAGCAGACTCAGTCGTGAATTGGGTTTGACTCGTACCTGGATAATTCTTACTGGCATTGTTAATCTTGTTCTAACCGCCGATAAATTTTTGTTAAGAGTTTGGGGCCTCACATACGATTCTTTTTATTTACAAATGAGTTAGTCTGTTCTACACTTCGGCCACTCGAAATCGCCCTCTCTGGCGCTACTGATCCTTGTGAGCAGTAGTAAAATAAGTTGTCCCTCCCTCGCAAAGGAAGTGCCCTCATGGCTCTGCCTGATCTGATTTATGCGCAAGCCTCGCCTCTTTCAATAAGCGGTCAGTCGATGTTTGAACCATGGCAACGGATCAGTGCATTCAATTCAGTTGCTTTCGCGTCCGCGCCCAATCTCATATCCACAGCCATCGCGCGCTTGCGAGCTAATGGATTCGAGATTCTTCAAGTAACACCGCAGACTATTAATATTGCCGGTCCTCCCGACGCGTTCGAGCGGGCTTTTCGCACCAAGATCGTCGAGAAGGAGTTTGAACTGCCTAGTGGCGATACTACGACCCATCTTGACTCACCCGATACGCAGATGTTGGGGCTAGTTTCGACAACTGGTACGCAGTTGGGCGATGTGCTCGAGGGAATCGCGCTCGAGGTGCCACGTTCTTACTTTCAACCTTTGCCGGTGCCACCCGTCGTGGCTTACCCGCATTTGCGGATCCCGGAAGACGTAGCTGCGGGTTGCAATGTGAGCACGCTTCACAGTCTCGGCATCAACGGGGCAGGCGTCAAAGTGGCAATGGTAGATTCCGGGTGGTTTCATCATCCCTACTTCGACGCTCAGCACTACAATGTAGCGCCGGTTGTTCTCGGTCCTGGTGCAAGTGAACCGGATCACGATGAGTCCGGACATGGGACGGGCGAGTCGGCTAATATTTTTGCGATCGCACCCGCGTGTGAATTCCATCCAGTCAAAGCTAACTTCGTTAACACGACTGGAGCATTCAATGCCGCTGTTGCGTTAGGGCCGCAGATCATCACGTGTAGTTGGGGGTCTCATTCCCCATTCGCCTTATCAGCGCAGGATCTGGTTCTATCAGCTTCCATCGGAGCGGCTGTTGCCGCGGGCATCACGGTTATTTTTTCAGCAGGAAATGGTCATGCAGGTTTTCCCGGTCAACATCCGGATGTGATCTCTGCGGGAGGAGTCCACCTTCGACCAGATGGTGCTCTCGAAGCCTCCGACTACGCGAGTGGTTTTGACAGCCTGATCTTTTTAGGACGTCGCGTCCCCGACGTTTGTGGATTGGTCGGTATGAGGCCCCACGCGATTTACATAACGTTGCCGGTCGAGCCCAACGACAAAATAGACGCTGAGAATTCAGTCGGTGATTTCCCTATGGGAGATGAAACAGGACCGGATGATGGATGGGCACTGTTCAGTGGAACGTCAGCCGCAGCGCCGCAAATTGCAGGAGCGGTCGCTTTGATGAAACAGGTTGTGCCGCATATGTCTCCTGCGAACGTCAAAGCAGTGCTTGCGGCCACAGCACGCGATGTGGTTCAGGGAATGTGCAGTCCGGTTGGGCAACTGCACACCGGGCTTCCTGCCGCCATTGGAATTGATGGTGCAACTGGGCCGGGATTGGTTGACGTGTTCAATGCCGTCGTAGCTGCTTACGTCGGTTCACTCTACAGTTTATGGTGATTTCCCTCAAACGTGCTCTAACTGTCGGTTAGGAGTAGGTTATGAATAGTCAAACAGATGCGACCGAAAAAAAAGGGTCAGATGAAGCGACTACGAAGTCGGCCAGTTCCAAGTCGAGGCGGGTCCGCGTGAGACGGTCCCGCAACGATGAACCCAAAAAGGCACCAAGTAAAGCAGCGAAAAAGGCAACAACTAAAGGTCAGGCTGGGACCAGTTCCAAAGCAAGAATGATGGCCGAAGACACGCCTGAACCTTCAAAGACACCCGCAACAGAGAAACCCGTAAAACTTACTCCCCCGGAAAGGACCTCGCAGTATGTGGTAACCGTCGACAATACAACCGGGATTCCCACCAAAATTGAGAAACTGGATAGTAGTACGGGTGAACGAAAAGAATTGAGCCAGGCTGAATATCTTCAACTCGGAGCGGCATATACCAATCCAGTTGCAGCAATGTCTGGCGTTCCCGGCTACCTAGGGGCACCAAGCGCTAGCGAGGGTTTGAACTCAGCTTACTATAAAGGTGTCCTCGATTATTTAAACGCTCTCGGTCTGTATCAATGATGCAGACTGTCTTGAAAGGAAGTGCTAAAGATGGATCCTCAAACGGCTGCTTATTACCAGGGTATGGCGGATGCCGCAAACGCCGTAAATACTCTAACTCCGGTCTTTTGTGGCACTGATCCAAATGGCAACACGTTGTCGGTGGATGCGTTAGGTAACACCTATTGTGTTGATCCTTTTGGCAACGCTTATGTGATGGACCCAATGGGTAACACTCTTGCTGCTGATGTCTTAGGAAATACATACGCGGCGGACCCGTTTGGGAATACATACGCAGCAGATGCAATGGGCAATGCTCTGATGATGGATGCCCTGGGAAATGCCTACGGCGCGGACCCGTTCGGCAATGCGTACGCAGCAGATGCAATGGGCAATGCTCTGATGATGGACGCCCTGGGAAATGCCTACGGCGCGGACCCGTTTGGCAACGCGTACACAGCAGATGCAATGGGCAATGCTCTGATGACGGATGCCTTAGGGAATGCCTATGGTGCGGACCCGTTCGGCAACGCGTACGCAGCAGATGCAATGGGCAATGCTCTAATGGCAGATGCCTCAGGGAATTCCTATAGCGCTGACCCCTATGGCAATGCGTATGCTGCAGATGCAATGGGCAATGCTCTCATGACAGATGCCGTGGGGAATGCCTGTGGCACCGACGCGTTGGGTAATACCGTAGGGTTTGATCCCTATGGAAATTCCTACGGCGCGGACGCGTTGGGAAATACGTTTGCGAGTGACGCCTTTGGCAATGTTTCGGGATCGCCGAGTGTGTACTCCGCGCTTGGCGCATCACCATACTAGGTTTTATCTGTTCTTCTCTGCGTAGTCGCAGAGAAGAAGTCGTAAAGAGACTTTTCGGGCAAAGCCACTTTAAAGCCTCTAATACTCTCAAAGGGCACGTTACGCCCAACGTGCCCCGCGGGTACGTGTCGTTGCAACAAGAGAGACAACTAAAACCAATTCCCGACTCAACTTCTAATCAATCACGCTTCCAGAGGGTATCTGCTTGTATTTGTCTCTATGTCGTCAGACGCAGTGAACAAATCAGTTTTTTCAGTTCACGATCCGACGTCCATGGTTCGCGAAACCGACGTCTCACTTAATCTGCGTCGCTGGTGTCCAAACTTTCCCGCCTCCAACAAAGTCGATTCCATTGTCCTCTTTTGTTTTCCTTTTGCCGGTGGAGGGGCTTCCGCTTTTAGTAATTGGGCTGCGAGTTTCGCGTATAACATTACAATCTGTCCAATTCAGTATCCAGGCCGGGAAAACAGGTGGAGCGAACCGGGCTTCGACAGGTTGTCGGCTTTAGTTGATGGTTTGGCAGACGATTTCGCTGACTGTTGGCCCAGCCGATTTGCGTTTCTCGGCCATAGTTTTGGTGCTGTTGTAGCTTACGAACTCGCGCGTACTCTAACGCAACGCAGACATCCGACTCCTCTGCGGCTTTTTCTTTCCGGCGCGCGCTCCCCACATCTGCCACACAAAGAACAAGTTCATAAATTGTCGGATCAGGAGTTTCTAACGAAGCTCCGGCAATACAATGGAGTGCCCGCTGAATTGCTGGACCATCATGACTTCATGGCGGTTGTGCTCCCGATTATCAAACATGACTTTCAGCTTTTTGAGGAACACTGCTTTCAGGACGGCAATCCATTAGAAATACCCATTTCAGTTTTTGGGGGACTTCAGGATGCCAATGTCCCGATAGCTGATCTGCTGGGCTGGTCCGCGCTAACCAACAAGACGTTTCGCACTCGATTTCTAAAAGGCCACCACTTCTTCCTCTTTGACTCGTTACCAAGCATCGCAACTTACGTTAAAGAAGATCTGGACGCCTGTTCGCTTAACGATAGAGGCTAACGCAGATGGTTGACTTAGCCACTCGCCTTCAAGAACTGAGTCCTGCTGCCAAGCGTGCTTTCCTTGGCCGGCTGCTAAGTTTGCAAAAAGCGAAGGGCAAGGTTGCGCCACTCTCCTATGCGCAGCAACGCCTATGGTTTCTCGAGCAACTGGTTTCCGGTAACCCTTTCTACAATGAGTCGAGCGCAGTTCGCATTCTCTATCCTTTAGATACCGCAGCACTCGAAAAGACTCTCAACGAGATTGTTCGTCGACACGAGACGCTAAGGACTATCTTTGTTGCCACCGATGGGCAGCCTTTGCAGTGCGTGTTACCGCCGCAGCCACTTGCGTTTCCCTTGCACGACCTCACTCACTTGCCTGAAACGCAACGTGAAGCTGAATCGCTCCGGCTGGTAAATGAACATGCGTGTGAACCGTTCAATATTGCAAAGGGGCCGTTGCTACGTGTGGCTCTGATCCGTCTCGGCGCTTCAGATCATATCTTCGTGGTCACGATGCATCACATCGTCTGCGACGGATGGTCCACAAAAGTTTTCTTTGATGAACTCCGAGAATTGTATGCGGCTTTTGTTTATGGCCGGCCTTCTCCCTTATCTGAACTTCCCATTCAATATACGGATTTCTCGGCGTGGCAACGCGAGTGGCTACAAGGTTCGGCACTCGAAGAGCAATTGGAGTTTTGGAGAGGTCGTCTCGCGGGTTTGCCGACACTGGAACTGCCGGCGGACAAACCTCGTCCGGCAGTGCCGACTTTCTCTGGTGCTCGGGAACCGATTGCGATTCCGCCGGAAGTCAATCGGGCGCTTGAATCGTTGTGCGAGCAAATATCAGTGACACCATTCATGGCGTTGCTGGCTGCCTTCCAGGCGCTGCTCCAAAGATACACAGGCCAGGACGACGTCGCCGTTGGATCGCCGGTGGCGAACCGTAACCGCGCCGAACTCGAGAAATTGATCGGATTCTTCGTCAACACGCTCGTGATGCGCACAGACCTTTCCGGTAATCCGACATTTCGGGAACTGTTGCGACGTGTGCGTGAAGTGGCCCTCTCGGCTTACTCGCATCAAGACCTGCCGTTCGAAAGATTGGTGGAGGAGTTGCAGCCCACACGAGACCCGAGTCGCAATCCGTTATTCCAGGTAACATTTCAAATCCTGAGCGATCGCGAAAGCAAAGAAACTATTGAGCAGTTGCGTGTTGTCGAAGTGGAACAGCTTACTTCCAAGTTCGACTTACGCTGCGATCTATGGACACGCGACGGAGGCTTAACAGGTTATCTCGAATACAGCACCGACTTGTTTGAGCACCAGACGATCAAATTGATGGCGCGGAATTTCGAAGCGCTCGTGTCAGCGATGGTCGCTGATCCCGATCGACGGATCTCCTCAGCTCCGCTGTCCGCGGGGGAGCAGGAAAAGCTGCGTGAATGGAACAACACGACTCGCACGTTTCCAAACTATGGATACGTTCACGAACGTTTCGAGAAGTTTGCGGAAACAAATCCCGATCAAGTTGTGATTGTGGACGGAGCCGAATCGATTAGTTACCGAGATCTGAACCGTCGTGCTAATCAACTCGCACATTATTTAAAGAGACGCGGAATCAAGCCCGGATGTTTTGTCGCAATCCTGCTCGACCGGTCAATCGATCTGATTGTTTCACTTGTAGCGACTCTTAAGACCGGGGCGGCCTATATTCCTCTGGATCCCTCTTATCCGCGGGAACGCTTGTCCATTATGTTGCGAGAGTCATTCGCGCCGCTCGTGGTTACGAAGAGTGAATTCGCCGAATCGATCCCCAGCTTCATCCCTCAGATCCAGATTGATAAAAGCTGGGACGTCATTGCGAAAGAAGAGGTTTGTAACCTGCCGAGCCACAGCGACCAAAGCCTTGCTTATGTCATTTTCACATCAGGCTCGACTGGAAAACCGCGTGGTGTAGAAGTGTTGCACTCCGGCCTGAACAATCTCGTCAATTGGCATCAACAGGAATATCAGATCACTGCAAAGGACCGGGCGACTCTTTATGCAAGTCCCGGTTTTGATGCGTCAGTTTGGGAAATATGGCCTTACTTGTCGGCGGGAGCGAGTCTTTATATTCCTGATGCGGAAACCCACGCCTCGCCGTCACACCTCGCTCGCTGGATGGCAGAAGCGGGAATCACGATTAGCTTTCTGCCTACACCAATCGCCGAAGCGTTTGTCGAGATGGAACTCCCAAATACGCTGCGGCTTCGGGTTCTCCTGACAGGCGGCGATAAGCTGCGGCACTATCCACACTCGCGTCTGCCGTTCCGCTTCGTGAACCACTATGGGCCAACAGAGAATAGCGTGGTCGCCACGTCGTGCACGGTAGAGACCAGCGCCACACTCGCTGCGCCACCAATCGGAAAACCGATCGCAAATGTCAGAGTGTATATCCTTGATCGCTACGGTCATCCGGTACCCATCGGCGCTAAAGGTGAATTGTATTTGGGCGGAGCCGGGCTCGCGCGCGGGTATCTGAATCAGGCGTCGCTGACGAAAGAGAAATTTATCTCAACCAACCTCGATCCTCATCTCGGAAGCCGGCTTTATCGAACCGGAGATCTCGTTCGCTATCGCAACGATGGAAATCTGGAATTTCACGGACGTGTTGATTGCCAGATGAAGATTCGCGGTTATCGAGTGGAGCCCGGCGAAATCGAAGCTGCCCTGGACCAGTATCCCGCGGTCCAAAAGAGTTTGGCGGTGTTACAGGAAAACGGTTCAGGAGAGAAGGTGCTGGCAGCTTACCTGACGTCGCAGCCGACCGAGGATGCAGATGTCGTGGCCGGCCTGCAATCCGAACGAGTCAACGAATGGCAGCAGATCTACGAACAGCTTTACCTGTCGAACTACGAGGAGCGTGATCACTCATTCGACATCATCGGTTGGAATAGCAGTTACACGGGTCAACCACTTTCTCGTGCTGAGATGGACGAACAGGTTACCGCGACGGCGAAGAGAATCAGCAGTCTCGGCGCCAAAAGCATTCTCGAAATTGGCTGCGGGACCGGGTTGCTCCTGATGCGTCTGGCGGGTGACTGCGAACGTTACGTGGGAACCGATTTTAGTAAAGCCGCACTAGCTGAAGTTGAAGCACAGGTACGGGACAGGAATTGGTCGCACGTAGAACTCTACCACCGGCGTGCAGATGAATTCCTGGCGGAAGATGCTCACTCATTTGACGTGGTCGTACTCAATTCAGTTGCGCAGTACTTCCCGCACATGGATTACCTCGCGCAGGTTCTGGAAACAGCGTGCGGGATGTTGCGACCGGGCGGCTTTGTTTTTGTGGGTGACGTCCGCAGCTTGCCGTTACAACCATTTCTACAAGCAGGTGTCGAAGTGGCGCGAGCTGACGACGATTGCACTGTCGAAGAGTTGCGCGCCCGGATGGTGAGACGGTCAAAGAGCGACCCTGAGTTGATCGTTGACCCGCAGTTTTTCCACACCTTCGCGACTCGCGTGAAAGAGATCAGCGGATTGGCCACTGAGGTCAGGCGAGGCTGGCAACAAAACGAGTTGACACGTTTTCGATATGACGTGCTGTTGCAGGTAACTGATCAAATGCCTTCGTCCTCCGAGTCAATCGCGTGGCAGCATCATTCGTGGGAGGAATTCGGCACCATTGCGGCGCTAAGAAACTACCTCGACAACACCTCGGCGCCCGTCGTGGTAACCGGAATACCGAACGCGCGACTTTCGACCGAACGACTGAAACTCCAGAAACTCGAGCAAGCAGAAGGCAGTGCTCTGTTGAGCACCCTCAATTTGGACGATGAACCAGCGGAATCGGCCGTCGAACCCGAGCAGCTTTGGGCATTGGAAGATGAACTGGACTACCGGATTCAAGTCGGTTTCAGTGAGGCGACGAATATGTGCGCCCTTGATGTGAAGTGCGTTCCCCGGTTTCTGTTGAGCTCGACGGCGATTCTTGACGCGACGAGTGAAGCGAGTTCTGTTGAATCTGCCAAACCGTGGAGCAGCTTTGGCAACGAAGTACTGAAGCAGCCCAGCGAGCAATACATGACGCAGCGTCTGCGACAACATTTGAGGCAGTTGTTGCCGGAATACATGGTGCCGAGCCGATTTATCTGGGTTGCGAATTTACCTGTGACGGCAAACGGAAAGTTGGACCGGGCAGCGTTGCCCTCCAATGGATACGGTTCTCATTCCGTCGCAGCGCATACGGCTCCTAAAAACGACGTAGAAGCGAAATTGGTTGGCATCTGGGAAGAAGTTCTCGGACTCGAGAATGTGAATGTAAACGAAAACTTCTTTGATCTCGGTGGGCATTCGCTTTTACTTGTCAGGTTGCATAGCAAGCTGACACAGCACTTTGAAACTTCACTTTCAATCATCGATTTGTTTCGTCTGCCGAGCATAAGCTCGTTGGCGCGCGCACTCATCGCCGAGCACGCCAGCATCGCCTCAACCACGTTCATTTAATCCCGAGGACTTTCCGATACAGAGGGACAACCAGAGGTTCACCATGAAAACCACCGACGCAGTACCCACCCTAACCGACAGCATCGCCATCATTGGTATGCAAGGACGCTTTCCCGGGGCGAAAAATATTGAAGGACTCTGGGAAAATCTGAAGAACGGCGTCGAGTCGATCTCGACCTTTTCCGACGCTGAGCTCCAGGCTGCCGGCATCGATGCCGCTTACATAAACGTGCCGGGTTACGTTAACCGCGGATGTGTGCTCGAGAACATCGAACTCTTCGATGCAGGTTTCTTCGGCTACAGCGCTCGCGACGCTGAGACGATGGATCCACAGCAACGCATCTTCATGGAATGCGCCTGGGAAAGCCTGGAAAAAGCCGGCTGTGACCCTGATTCTTACCCCGGCATGATTGGCGTCTTCGCGGGCTCCGATCAGAGCACCTACATCTATCAGCTTTACTCAAACGTTGACTTCTCCGCGTACGGCTACGGCGGCATGATGGCGATCTCGAATGAGAAGGATTACTTGACGACGCAGGTTTCCTACAAGCTCAACCTCCGTGGTCCAAGCATCGCCGTTCAAACCTCTTGTTCTACATCGCTCGTAGCAGTCTGCGTAGCATGCCAGAACCTGGCCCATGGCTATTGCGATGTAGCGCTGGCTGGAGGTGTCGGGATCGGCGTTCCGCAGAAGAGGGGTTACTGGTATCAACCGGGTGGTATTACCTCACCGGACGGTCACTGCCGGGCGTTCGATGCTGACGGTCAGGGAACCGTAGTTGGCAATGGTGTCGCCGTCGTCGTGCTGAAGCGCCTCTCGGAAGCTATCGCTGACGGCAATCACATCCATGCCGTCATCAAGGGATTCGCTTTAAATAATGACGGCTCCGCGAAGGTTGGTTACACAGCGCCGAGTGTAGATGGTCAGACACAGGCGATCCGCATGGCGCAGCGTATGGCTGACTTTGAACCGGATACTATCGGCTATGTAGAGACTCACGGAACGGCGACTGCTTTGGGCGACCCGATTGAAGTGGCTTCACTGACGCGGGCGTTTGCGGCACGAACGAACAAACGACAGTTCTGCGCGATCGGCTCGCTCAAAAGCAACGTCGGACACCTGAGTTCCGCAGCTGGTGTTTCAGGTCTTATCAAATGCGTCCTCGTCGTAGAGAACGGGCAGATTCCGAAGAGCCTGCACTATGAGCATCCGAACCCGCAGATTGATTTCAAAAGAAGTCCGTTCTTTGTTGCGTCGGAACTGATGGATTGGCCACTGAAGAATGGACACCCGCGCAGAGCTGGTGTCAGCTCCTTCGGCGTCGGCGGAACCAACGCCCACATGGTACTCGAGCAGGCGCCGAATATTGAGGCAGACCCGAACGCTTCCGAAAAACAGTTGCTGGTTCTCTCGGCTCGTTCGAAGACGGCGCTCGAGACTGCGACAGACAATCTCGTCAGCTACCTGGAGAATTCGCCTGAGGTAGATCTCGCCGATGTTGCCTTCACGAGCCAGGTCGGACGCAAGGTGTTTTCACATCGTAGAGCGATGGTCTTTGATAGGTTCGACCGCGAAGGTCTTATCACGGCATTAAAGACACGCGATCCAAAACGTGTCCTCACCGCTAACAGCGAGATACGCGATCGCGGCGTCGTCTTTATGTTCTCTGGTCAAGGTACGCAGTACGTCAACATGGGACTGGACCTTTATGAAGAAGAGGAAACGTTTCGCGATAGCGTTGACGAGTGCTGCGACATCCTGCAGGGCGAGATGGGGCTGGACCTGAGAGACATCATTTATCCGATTGTTGACACGGACGAAGAAAGAACAGCCGTGGGAGAGCAGTTGAAGCGGACTGCAATAACGCAGCCCGCGCTCTTCACGATCGAGTATTCACTGGCGCGGCTGTTAATGGAATGGGGACTGAAGCCGCGGGCCATGGTCGGTCACAGCATCGGCGAGTACGTAGCGGCCTGCCTGGCCGGAGTCATGTCGCTGCGCGACGCTCTTTCGATCGTCGCTATGCGGGGACGCCTGATGGATAGTATGCCGGGAGGCAGTATGCTCGCAGTGCCATTGCCCGAAGGAGCACTGCAATCGCTGCTTAGTCCGACCTTGTCGCTGGCGGCCGTGAACGCTCCGTCTCTCTGTGTGCTTTCCGGCGTGGCAGCGGCGATAGACGGTGTTGAGAAGAGCCTCACGGAGCAGGGGTTACCATGCCGGCGCCTGCACACTTCGCACGCCTTTCACTCAGGCATGATGGAACCGATCGTCAAGCAGTTTGTTACTCGTCTTAGTGCAGTCTCACTGAAGCCTCCGCAGATTCCGTATCTATCAAATGTTACGGGCTCCTGGATCACTCCTGAATTAGCGACCAGTCCGGACTACTGGGGTTCGCATGTTCGGCAAACTGTTCGTTTCGCTGACAACCTCAGAGAGTTGATGGCTTTCCCCGACCTTGCTTTTCTCGAAGTTGGACCGGGAAACACGCTCAGTGTTTTGGCCAGACAGCAAGGTTCGCGTTCGACTTCACATTTATTCGTCTCAACGATAGCGTCGGCTCAGGAAGTTTATTCCGATACGGAATTCCTGCGAAATGCAGTCGGCCAGATGTGGTTGGGCGGCGTTCAATTCGACTGGCGCGGCTTCCATACTCACGAAAGACGCCGCGTGGTTTCACTGCCAACATACCCATTTGAACGTCAGCGCTTTTGGCTCGGTCCTGTGGAAGGCGATATGGTAATACAGTCGCCGGCTGTTGCCGCCACCGTGACAGAGACGTTAACGGAAACATCATTTAGCACTGTCACCACGGCTGTTGAGCCACCCATAACTGTGACGATCCCCGCACCTGTTGCGAGCAAGCCTGAGACAAATCTTGCCGACTGGTTTTTTGTCCCACATTGGAAGCGCGCACTGAGTGTCAACGGCAGTAACAACCATGAGGCGACAGACGGGCCATGGCTGGTGTTTGAAGATTCGACCGGTTTGGGTGAGGCCGTAAGTCAACACCTAATGAGTCAGGGAGGGAAGGTGACGACCGTCGTCCGTGGAGACTCTTTTGGTGAGCGTGACGGTGGTTACCAGATCCGGGTTGGTGAGAAGTCGGATTATGAGGCTCTCGTCAAAGCTCTAGTGGACCGTAAGGAATATCCCTCGCGCGTTCTGCACCTTTGGAGCGCGGACAAGCCGGCAGACGAAACCTCGCCGATTCAGTCATTCGAAGATGCGCAGCAGCGCAGTTTCTTCAGCCTGATCTTCCTTGCTCAGTCGCTGGCGAAGTTGGGCGGCGCTTCGCATGTGAATATAGGAGTTGTAACTGACTCTTTACACTCTGTCGTAGGAGATGAAAATCTGCGATCGGCCGAGGCCACAGTTGCAGCCGCATGTAAGGGGATTCCGCAAGAGTATCCTCACCTTCGTTGTCGCTTGATCGACGTCGTCACTGCACAGCCGAAGCTTCCGGAGTTGCTGGTCAACGAGTTGAGTAGGGAGACGTTCAGTCCGGTAGTGGGTTATCGCAACGGCAGCAGGTGGGTACAGCAATTTGAACCTTTACCACTAGATAAGACTGCGGAGAAGTCACCTCTCCTTCGTGACGGCGCTTATCTCATCACGGGAGGTGTAGGCAACATCGGACTCGTGCTGGCCGAAGCAATTGCCCGGCAGGTGAAGGCAAAGTTGATCCTGACTGGACGCTCGCAGTTTCCGGAGCGCTCAAAATGGGATGAATACCTTGCGTCTCACGCTTCAGACCGTACCAGCGCTCGCATTCGTAAGCTGAAGGATTTGGAACGACTCGGCGCTGAAGTGATGGTGGCCCAGGCTGATGTTACGGACCATGCACAGATGCGGGCGGTGGTTTCGGAAGCGAAAGGAAAGTGGGGTCCGATTCGCGGTGTCATTCACGGTGCGGCTTACCTGTCACCTGATGCCTTCCGACACGTCCGAGAGATCGACGTTCAAAACGCAGGGAATCACTTCAAACCGAAGGCGCACGGATTGTTGCTGCTCGAAGAAATACTCCACGATCAGCCACCTGACTTCTTTGTGCTGCTTTCATCTATCTCGGCCCACCTCTGCGGACTGGGTCTCACAGCCTATGCGGCCTCGAATGCCTACCTCGACGCGGAGGCGCAGCGCCAGAATCTCAATGGTTCGCCGCAATGGATTAGCATCAACTGGGACGCCTGGAACTTTACTTCTACGCAACCTCAAACTGACGAGATCAGCGCAGCGCAGGGGATGGAAGCATTCAACCGCGTAATGACTGCTTCGCTCAAGCAGGTCGTAGTGTCCGCGAGTCCTTTGATTCCGCGCTTGGACAAGTGGGTCAATCTCGAAAATATGGAGCGCCGCCCGATGGCGCGAATGGCTGCGGCGGCCGCTGCAGCCGGTGGAAATGGCGGTGGAGTATCAACCAGCAGCGCTGTAGCGACGCATGCTCGGCCGGAACTCAACACGCAATTTGTAGGGCCCGTAACTGCCACCGAGAAAAAAGTCGCCGAGGTTTGGGAGTATCTGTTGGGCGTCAAACCAATTGGCATCCATGACAAGTTCTTCGAACTGGGAGGCCATTCGCTGCTGGCAATTCAACTACTGGCACGACTGCGTGAGATCTACGAATTGGACATACCCGTCCAGCGCATCTTTGAAGCCCCCACCGTCGCCCAGCTCTCGGCGAGTATCGATAGTGATAGGAACGGCGCATCAGCAACTGAGAGTGTCGCGGCTGAAGACGATAAGGATCTGGCGGAAATGCTGAGCCTCGTTGAGAGTCTTTCAGAAGCTGAACTGGACGCATTGATAAAAGAGGCCGAAGCAACGGAGGGGAGTCATGGGTGATCTGGAAAACCGGTTGGCTGGGCTGACTCTGGAAAAGCGTGCGGCACTGGCTAAGATCCTGAAGAGCCGGATGGGTGCAAGTAATCACAAAACTCAGCCGGCTCCGCCTCCGGCTGAACCATACTTGAAGAAAGATCTGTTGACTGGAGACGCGGCTGATATTCCAGTTGAGTCTCAAGCACGAAAGGCCAGTTGGAAAAGTTTCTACGACAAGGTAAGCGCGCAGTTAAACGGTAACGTCTTCGGACAATTCTCTTTCTTTCTCAACTATGGCTATATAGCCGACGGCCAGTTGGAATTTTCCGCCGTCAGTTTGCCCGAGCATTACATCAATAAAAACTCGGTGAAACTTGTTCTGGAGGTGATCCAGGACTGCCCGGTCGAGGGCAAACGCGTGCTCGACGTCGGCTGCGGACGCGGCGGAACGATTCATGTCTTCAAGACATTCTTCAAACCGTCGCGACTTGTCGGCCTGGATCTCTCGACCAACGCAATCGAGTTCTGTCGGCAGGCGCATAAAGATCCGCGCGTCACATTTCATGAAGGTGACGCGGAAAATTTGCCTTTTGAAGATGGCTCATTCGATATCGTTACGAATCTCGAATCGTCGCATAGCTATCCGCACATCCATCGTTTCTATTCCGAGGTCTATCGCGTGCTGGCTCCGGGTGGCCACTTTCTCTACACGGATGCGCTGACCTCTCAGCAAATCACGAGCAGCATCGCCTACTTACGTCATATCGGGTTCGAGCTCGAACGTGATCGCGACATTACCAATAACGTTCTGCTCTCCTGTAACGAGATTGCCAGTACGCGCCTCCAGGCTTTCGACAGTCGCAATGACAGTGGTCTGATGGAAAACTTTCTCGCGACTCCGGGCTCCGACGTCTATCAGGCGCTGAAATCTAATCTTCTTGTTTACCGGATTTTGAAGTTGAGAAAGTAATGAGTTGCGGAGGCTTTGCACAAAAAGTATTCATGCAGTCCAATAAATCTCGAAACCGTTTTAGTGGTTTGCTTGTGGGCTAAATCGTAACGCTTTTATGGCTCAGCGTTTTCCCAATGTCACGAGACGGAAACCGTTAAAACGGTTTCATAAATCCCGCGGCCATCAAACACCGGGCTAAAGCCCGGTGAGAATAAGACGAGGACTTTTAGTGCAAAGCGAGTTGCCAGGTAGTGATTCGAAGAGTCGAATTAAAAGCCTTCGGCGTCATGAAACTGATCACTCTGTGGGCTAATAGAGAATGAGTTCAGTTCCAAAAGATCTCAAGAAGCTCTCAGCAAAGCAGTTGAAGTTGCTCAAGCTTTTACTCAAGCAACGCAACAGCGGTTTGAAGAACGTTGCCCGTCGCCGGAGTCTCCGGCCCGACGCTCAACTGCCACTCTCTTTCGCGCAGCAACGACTCTGGTTTCTCGATCGTCTTGTTCCGAACAGCCCGTTCTACAATGTGCCGGGGGCGATTCGTCTGCACGTTCCTTTGAACGAGCAGGTTCTTAAAAGGACCTTGAACGAGATCGTTCGCCGTCATGAGGTGCTACGCACGTCATTCGGAGAGACAGGTGGAAAGCCATTCCTGATCGTATCGCCCTCACTCGACGTACCGTTCGAAGTACGAGACCTCCGACACCTTGATCCTGCGACGCGCGAGCGTGAGTCGCTCCGGCTGGTCGCGGAAGATGCGCAACGACCGTTTGATCTTCGTACCGGTCCTTTCATCAGGGCTTTATTAATATGTCTCGGTGAGCGCGAATACATCTTCCTGATCACTCTGCATCACATCGTGGCTGATGCCTGGTCGACGGGCGTCCTCATGGAAGAATTCAGGCAACTGTACGTCGCTTTTTCTCAGAATTTGCCCTCGCCTCTACCTGAACTGGAGATCCAGTACGCTGACTTTGCAGCCTGGCAGCGCAACAGGCTGGCATCCGGAGAACTTCAGCCACAGTTGAAGTACTGGACGGGGAAGCTGGCGAATTTGCCGCTGCTGGAATTACCTACTGACTTTCCGCATCGCGCTGTTCAGGGGTTTGAAGGAGAAACGCAATACGTCACCTTTTCCACGCAGCTTTCAGAAGCTTTGCGGACCTTCAGTCAGCGCAATGAAGTGACACTCTTCGCCACTTTATTCGCAGCTTTCAACGCGCTGCTATATCGCTACACGGGCCAGGATGAGATTGTGATTGGAGAGCCGGTTGCGAATCGAACGCGGATAGAACTTGAACCGCTCATCGGCTTTTTCGTCAACGCCCTGATCCTGCGAACTGATGTTTCCGGCGATCCAACCTTTCGTGAACTTCTGCGACGATCATGGCAAGAGGCGCTTCAAGTGCTCGACCATCAGGAAGTTCCGTTCGAGGTCATTGTTGAGTTACTGAAACCCGAACGCACGATGGGACGAAATCCTCTCTTCCAGGTATCACTTCAATATTTCAGCGGTTCAGACGCGAAGAGCCAGCGCGGAACACTACTCTCGGAAACGATTCATGTGGAGAAGGGAACTGCGAGTCTGGATCTCGCTTTCGACATCTACAACTCACCGCACGGGATCCTGGCCCAGGTTGAATACAGCACCGAACTCTTCCGGCGCGAAACAATCCAGCGCATGATTTCACATTATCAGAATTTGCTGGAGGCGTTTATTGCGAATCCTGAGTTGCGCCTGTCAGAAGCACCAATGCTTGCGCCGGATGAAGTTCAGCAAGTCATCCGCAAATGGAGTCCGTCTTTTTCAAATGTGCGACCGTTCGCACATGTGCATGAACTGTTTGAGGCGCAAGTGCTGCGCTCGCCGGAGCAGCTCGCGGTGGTGTGTGAAGACAAGGTACTGACCTACCGGCAACTCAACGAACATGCAAACCGGCTGGCCCGAACGTTGAAAACCAACGGCGTAGGTCCAGAGAAACTCGTTGCGATCTGTCTCGACCGCTCGCTCGAAACAATTGTGGCCGTTCTGGCAGTTTGGAAAGCAGGTGGCGCCTACACTCCGCTCGATCCGTCGCTTCCTGAAGAACGTTTCCGGTTTCTGCTTTCAGACGCACAGCCAATCTTAATCGTCAGTCAGCCAAAGTATGTGGAGCGGATAAAGGACAGTGGCACGCCATTCATCCTCTGCGACGATTCGGTAGCAGATGCCTCGTCAGAAAACCTTTCCGTCGAAAGTCGTCCTGACAATCTGGCGTACGTGATCTACACCTCAGGTTCAAGCGGGACGCCAAAGGGTGTCATGGTGGAACACGGTGCGATTAGCAAACACCTTCAGTGGATGCAGGAGGAGTTTCCCTTAAGCCCTGACGATCGCACGCTTTTCAAGTATGCATTCAGCTTCGACGTTTCGATTGTTGAGATGTTTTGCCCCCTTCTCGCGGGCGCGCGCGTGGTTGTTATCGAAGGCGGTAGTCCGCTTGACGTTTCCAATCTGGCCCGGACTATCCGCGAGCATGCCATCACTGCGATCGACGTTGTGCCTTCCTTGCTGTCGGCTCTGTTGGATAACTCATCGTTTTCGGGCGCCAGTTCACTGCGCCGCGTGATCTGTGGCGGTGAAGTCATGTCGCCCGATCTTCTCAACCGTTTACTTAACCGGTTGAGCGTAGCGTTCGTGAACATGTATGGGCCAACGGAAGCTACGATCACGGCCTTGTACTATCGCTCTACACAGCCGGCTGATCGCGTTCCCGTTGGACGGCCTCCAAACTACTATTCAGCATACGTGCTCGATCGTGATCTCAATCCGCTTCCGTTCGGCGTACCCGGTGAGCTTTATATCGGCGGGGAATGTCTGGCGCGTGGATATCTCGGACGTGAGCGTTTGACGCAGGAACGGTTCATAAATGATCCGTTTTCAAGCAACGCAAACGCCCGTCTTTATCGCACTGGCGATCGCTGTCGACTTCTTGAAGACGGGAATATCGAATTTCTTGGCCGCATAGATGACCAGGTAAAAGTGCGCGGTTACAGAATTGAGTTAGGTGAAGTGGAATCTGTGCTCGCGGCGAGTCCCCTCGTCAGATCCTGCGCGGCGCACGTGATCTCGGATAATTCACACAGCGCGCTCGCCGCGTATGTGGTGCCGAACCTGGGCGGCACTGAGTTCTGGCCTTCCATCGGAGAATATTTTATCTACGACGAGCTCCTCTACCACATCATGACGGCCGACCGCGTTCGCACTCGCGCCTATCGCTCGGCTATCGGTCGTGCGGTGCGTGGTAAGACTGTGGTTGACATCGGCACCGGCGCCGATCTCACGCTCGCACGGATGTGTTTGGAAGCAGGAGCTAAGCGCGTGTTTGCAGTCGAGATGCTCGATAGCGCTTACGAGCAGGCATCTCGGTTGGCCGGTCAGCTCGACTTTCAAGATCGGCTTGTCTTGATTCACGGAGACTCGCAGAAGATCGAACTACCGGAAAAAGTAGATGTCTGCGTGTCAGAGTTAATTGGAACGATTGGCTCTTCTGAGGGTGTTGTGGAAGTTCTCAACGATGCTCAGCGCTTTCTGCTTCCCGGCGGTGAGATGATTCCGCAAAAATGTTTGACGAAGATTGCCGCAGTCTCGCTGCCGGACGAACTCGTAAGTCATCCCGCATTCAGCGAGATCCCAAAACACTACGTCGAGAAAGTTTTTGAAAGTCTCGGGCGGCGATTCGACATTCGCACTTGTGTCAAGAATCTGCCTTCGAGTTGTCTTGTCTCGGACGCGGCCATCTTTGAAGAGCTGGTGTTTTATCGAAAACAAGAGCCGGAGCAGTCAAGGGAATTTCGACTCACAATCAACACGAAGAGCCGTGTCGATGGGTTTCTATTGTGGCTGAATCTCTATCCGGGTTCAGAAGAGCTCATTGATGTTCTTAGTTCCGAATGCAGTTGGTTGCCGGTGTTTTTGCCTGTCTTCTCGCCCGGTGTCCAATTAGACGAAGGTGACATCATTTCGGCAACCGCTTCCAGATTGCTGAAGCAGGGAGAGTTTACTCCTGACTATCTCCTTCGTGGTATTGTCGAACGGGCGGGAACGACACAGCTTGAATTCAGCTCAGAATCCCGTCGCAATGAAACGTCCTATCGCTCAAATCCCTTTTACAACGCGCTTCATGATGCTCTTGAAAGTGATGTCTCGAAGCCGATGCAGGCGATGGCGGAGGAACGTAAAACAACACAGCGATGGCAGGAGACTTACGAGGAACTCTACGCGAGTGGCAAAGAGAAGCGTAACGGTGACTTCGATATTGTCGGATGGGACAGTAGTTACACGGGAGAGCCGCTCACTCGTGAGGAGATGAGCGAACAGGTCGAAGGCACTGTCAATCGTATTTCATCATTGAAGGGAAAGCGCATTCTCGAAATCGGTTGCGGTACGGGCTTGCTGTTGCTTCGAATGGCCGGTGATTGCGACTCCTACGTCGGCACAGATTTTTCGCATGCTGCGATTGAGCAGGTCAGGCAACAGATCGACGAGCGAGGTTGGCGACACGTCAAATTATGGGAACGGTTCGCTGCTGACTTTGACGGTATTGAGCCGGAGTTGTTCGACGTCGTGGTGCTCAATTCAGTGGTCCAGTACTTTCCCAGCATGGATTATCTGATGCGCGTCATTGAGGGAGCGTGCCGGGCCCTTCGATCTGGCGGCCATCTTTTTATCGGCGATGTTCGCAGCTTGCCGCTGTTACGAGTGTTGAACGCAGGCATTGAGCTCGAGCGTTCGAGCAGGAAAACGAATGTAGGCCAGTTGCGCGAGCGCATTGAGCGACGGACGAGTGAAGAAAAAGAGCTGGTGATCGAGCCGGCTTTTTTCCGCGCACTGGCTCACCGGCAGACCCATGGAATTTCGGGGCTCAGTATTCAGGTTAAGCGCGGCCGATCACATAATGAGTTGACGCGCTTTCGTTATGACGTTGTCTTGCAGGTGAATGGTTCGGCGCGATCGCTGGATTTTACCGAATTGGAATGGAACGAGTTGGGCAGCGTTGACGCACTCGGCGCATATTTGCGCGAAAGGTCTCTGGCAGCGTTACTGGTGCGAGGTGTACCGAGTGCGCGTCTGAACGCAGAGTGGCGCAAGCTCGAGGAGATCGAACGCGCTCAGCCGCAGACTCTCGTCAGCGAGCTAAAACTGGACCAACTGGTGGTGACTGAAGGTGTCGAGCCGGAGCAACTCTGGGCGCTGGAGCACCAACTCTTTTACGAAATCCAAATTGATTGGGCCGAGCGGTCCAACACTGCAAGCTACGATCTCCTTTGTGTGCCGCGCTCGGGGCAAACGATTGAAACGTCTGTTTGGCGAGTGTCAGATCGTGAAACGAACGTTAAACCCTGGAGCGCTTATGCCAATGTTTTGCGTCCTCATCTAACGCAACAACGTCTCGAGCTTGAGCTGCGCCAGCACCTCAGCCGCAAGTTGCCCGATTACATGGTTCCTTCAACTTTTGTTTGGATTGAAGCTCTCCCGCTAACTCCCACCGGGAAACTAAATCGACGTGCGCTCCCGCCTCCCAATGCTTCACTTCCTCATCTGGACGATGTGTACATACCACCCGCAACTGACCTGCAACGGCAAATCGCTGCGACGTGGAGTCAGGTGCTGGGTATTGAAAAACTCGGCATTGAATCCAGCTTCTTCAACATCGGCGGTCACTCGCTTTTGGCAATGCAAGTCATTTCGCGACTATCTGATTCTTTGAACATGGATATTCCGCTCCGAATGATGTTTGAAAAGCCAACCATCCGTGGCTTTGCCGAAGCCATTATTGACATGCAGACAGGGGCGAAACAACGTAATGGTCCACGCCCCATTCCTGTACGTAATCAAGCTAAGTCCTCGATCAATCTGGAGCAACTGACAGACGACCAGGTAGAACATCTGATTAGCGGTCTATTGGCCAAAGGAGGGGCGTCCTGATATCTACTTCGCAGTACTGATCATTGCGCTAATAATTCTCGTCGCGGTCATCGCGCTGGTCTATTTCGCTCGTAAGTGGCGAGATAAGAACATGGCGCGTGCTTTCGCTCAACGAGCAGAGCGTCCAATCGTTCGGCAGGGTGACTGTGTGATTGCCTATCATCAGGAAGCTCGTGAAATCGGCGAAGCTGTCTTGCGAGCAGGTGGAAACGCCTTCGATGCTTTTGTCGCCACGGCGGCCGCGGAGAATGTAATGGCTGAAGGAATGAGCAGCTTTGCAGGTCCGCTCTGTGTCATGGTCTATCACGCTGAAAACGATCAGGTCGTGTACATGGACACCGATTTTAACGATCCGGTTGATCCAATGGGAATTGGAACGCCAACTGATAACGAACTTGGCAAAGCTGTTCTTGTTCCCGGCGCTCCTGCTGGTTTGGAGGCGCTTGCGACAAGCTATGGACGGCTTCCTTTCTCTGAACTACTGCAACCTGCGATAGCGCTGGCCGAGGATGGCTATCTCGTAAACCGCATGCTGGCGGCCGCTCTTGCTTACTCCGGCGACGTTCTAAAGAAGACAGAGTATGGGCGCAACACCTTCTTTCCGCATGGCGAAGCTCTAAAATTAGGCGCGCTTCTTAAGCAGCCGGAAGTAGCTGAATTTCTTCGCAGACTCGGACAAGAAGGTTCGGCTTACGTCTATCGCGGCGACTGGGGAGATCATTTCCTTTCACTCGTTGAGGCTCATGGTGGTCGCCTCACAACCAAAGACCTTGCGGGTTACGACGTGAAATGGTGCGATCCCTGGACCACTTCCTATCGTGGCTACACGATCTTCTCTTCATCATGTCGATCTTATGGTGGTCTTTGGGTGCTACTAGCGCTCAAGACCTTGGAGCAGACGACGTTGCCTGCAACGCCACGCTACTGGGAAGATGCTGATTCACTCGAACAGATGATACGGATCAGTCATCAGGTTTGGTCTGAACCGGACATTTTCGACTATCGCGTCCTCGACGATCCTGAAAGCGTTCGGTCTCTCTTGACGGCCGAGCATGCCGGCTCGATCTGGGAAAGAGTGCGAGACAAAGCCTCGCTCAACTTTATGGGCCGGGGTGGATCTCACAGCTACCACATCATAGTCCACGACGACGAAGGAAATATTGCCAGCGGTACGACGACGATTTACGCAAACCCCTGGGCCGACGGACTCTTTGTGGAAGGTATTCCCTTGGCCTGCGCGGGAAGAGTGCCGTGGAACACAAAACCCGGACAGCGACGACTGAGCGGGTTTTCCACACATCTGGCTTTTCAGGATGGACAACCACGTTTTGCCGTCGGCTCCATCTCCAACTCTTTGGCGGAAGCTTCGTTTCAGTTTTTAGTCAAACTCATTGATTACAAGATGTCTGTCCGCGATACCGTTTCGACTCCGCGCTTCGGCTCGTTTGATGCCCGTGGAGATCCGACAAAGCCACGGATCAACTTTGGCAGGAACTGGCTCGATCCACGGGTGAATAGCGGTATTGCGAAGACCCTCAAAACGCGAGGCATCAGCGTCAAGCAGGACGGGACTGTTGACACCGGTCTGGGCGCCATCATGCGCATTGAATCCGGAGGAAAGGTCGAAGGCATAACCGCACCCATCCCTTATATCAGCAATCCTTTCGGACTCCATGCAATGTAAGAGCTGTACTCGGAGCGAGAGCATGACACCAATCGAGCAAACCTACTACCTACACATTATGAATTACATCAGGCCGGTGTATGGAGTTAACGACGAGTCGTCGTATTCAACAGCAGTGGAGAACATCTATCAGACAGTTGCCGACTATGAAAGTGTTTTGAGTGGTGCAGCAAACGCAAAGGTCAAGCCAAGAAATCGCTCTTGAGAATGGAGCACAAGTCGCTTGTGATGTGATCGAACGCATATGAATGGAACCAGGAAGCGAAAGAACTCCATGCAGCACGCTGTGCCGGCTAAGAAAGCAACGAACAAAAAGACGTCGCTGGATGTGGACCAGGCAAGTGCTTATCTTCACCTGCTCAAGAAAACGCTGACCAGATACCCGTTCGATCCCGGCGAGCAAGTGATGCTGCTTGGTCTCAACGGCATCGATCCGCCACTTGTAACTGCGATCAGTCAATGGGCCGTCGACGGTCAATCTGCTGGCGAACGCAACGGGTTCATTCCATCGCTCCGAGCTATTGGTCTGGAGTGGCCGGCAAACGCCGAGACTATGATCGGACTCTCTCGCCTGAACAATATCGAGCACTGCGTCATCAACGTGCTGAAGAATGACGTGCCGGGCGATGTGGCTGAAACGGGAGTGTGGCGCGGTGGAGCTGCGATATTTATGCGTGCAGTTCTCAAAGCCTATGGCGATCTGAAACGCAAGGTGTGGCTCGCAGATTCTTTTCAGGGTCTTCCCAAACCGGATGTAGCTAACTATCCGGCCGACTTTGGCAACTCTCTGTGGACGTTCGATCCGCTGGCCGTTTCACTCGAAAAAGTACAAGCCAATTTCGCTCGTTACGCGTTGCTGGACGATCAGGTGCGTTTCGTGAAGGGGTGGTTTCGCGACACGCTCCCCACAGCGCCGATCGATAAGTTGGCCGTACTTCGTCTTGACGGCGACATGTACGAGTCGACCATCGTCGCGCTGCGATCACTTTATCCAAAGGTATCGCCGGGAGGGTTCGTCATTATCGACGACTATGGCTGCGTGCCTGCGTGCCGTCAGGCTGTAGATGATTTCCGTGCTAAGAAAGGTATTGTAGAAACGCTTTCCCCAATCGACTGGACGGGTGTCTACTGGCAAAGGCTTTTGCACTAAAAGTGCTGTTCTGAGCCTGCGAAGCAGGCGGAAGCATAAAGCCTGGGGCGTAATAAGCCCCCCAGGATCAGAATGAAAATCAATTGCGAGCTCATGAAATGAGTAGCGATCGCCTTGCACAGCTTTCGCCAGAAAAGCGCGAGCTACTGCTGAAACTGCTGAAGACCAAATCAACCGGGCCGATCAGCCGTGTCTCCAGAGAGCGCGGATATTTTCCTGTGTCTTTCGGGCAGCATCGCATTTGGTTTCTGGATCAACTGGTGCCTGGCAGTCCTTTCTTTAATGAATTCATGAAATACCGGCTGCCAAACCAGGTGAATGCCGCTGCTCTTGAACGAAGTCTCAACGAAATTGTCCGTCGTCATGAATCCTTGCGAACAACTTTTGGCGCTGTCGGCGGCGAACCAGTGCAGTTCATAAAGCCTGCCTTGCACGTGCCACTCGCTGTTAACGATCTGCGTCACTTACCGGATGCCGAACGTCAGCAGGAAGCACTGCGACTCATGCAGTCTGAAGCCGGCCACCGTTTCGAGCTCTCAACCGGACCCCTCATCCGCGCGAGGTTGCTGCAATTGGGAGACGCCGATTACGTCTTCGTGCTGACTTTGCATCACATCATCATTGACGGATGGTCGGGGCAGGTTCTCGCACAGGAATTAAAGTCTCTCTACGCAGCATATTCGGCAGGACAAAGATCGCCGCTTCCTGAACTGGCGATTCAGTATGTGGACTATGCCGTCTGGCAGCGCCGCATGTTGCAAGGCCCAGTATTGAAAAAGCAACTCGCCTACTGGAAAAAACAACTCGCTGATTTGCCGGTGCTCGCGTTGCCAACAGACCATCCACGTCCGGCCGTGCAGAGTTTCAGAGGCGCACACCAGACAATGCGGATTGCGAATAGCGCCTATGGCCCACTACTGGAGTTAAGCCAGCGTGAGGGAGTCACCATCTTTATGACGATGCTGGCTGCCTTCAAGATCCTTCTCCTTCACTATAGCGGTCAGGAGGACTTGGTGGTAGGTGTGCCGGTTGCAAATCGCACCCGCCCTGAACTCGAACTACTGATTGGGTTCTTCGTCAACGTGCTGGTGCTACGCACTGATTTGTCCGGCGCCCCCACGTTTCGAGAGCTCTTGAAGCGCGTGCGGAAAGTGGCGATCGAAGGTTACGAGCATCAGGACATACCATTTGAAAAGCTCGTGGACGAGTTGCAACCTGAGCGAGAGACCGGTCGCAGTCCGCTCTTTCAAGTGACGTTTCAATTCTTCACTGCTCCACCTACAACGGGGCAAGCTTCAGAAGACGATTCCGGGGAGTTTGAGATCGAGACGGGGACCACAAAGTTCGATCTAAGAGTAGACCTCTGGGAAAGCCAAAATGGCCCGAAGGCGATGTTTGAATACAGCAGGGATCTGTTTGAGGACGCATTCATCACAAGAATGATGGGCCACTTTCAAACTTTGCTTGAAGGAGTCGCCGCGAATCCGGACCGGCGCATCTCGGAGCTGCCGCTGTTGTCGGGAAAAGAGCGGCAGCAATTATTGTTTGATTGGAACGAGACGCGGCAGGAATACGATCGGAACAAGACGGTCCAACAGTTATTCGAGACTCATGCGGAGATCGCTCCGGAAGCGCCGGCTGTTGTCTGCGGCGAAGAACAAGTGAGCTATCGCGAATTGAATCGCAGAGCGAATCAACTGGCACACTACCTGCGCGAGCATGGCGTGCGAGAAGAGTCGCTGGTAGCGGTCTGCATGGAACGCTCCCCCGACATGATTGTCGGATCGCTTGCGATCCTCAAGGCCGGCGGTGCGTATGTGCCGCTCGACCCTGCATACCCTGAGCAGCGTTTGGCTTTCATGATTGAGGATGCAGGAGCACAGATCGTTCTGACAAAACACGCACTGCGGGAGAAGCTCCCACGAGTTGGAGCGAAAGTGATCTGCATGGATACGGGTTGGGATGAAATTACCGGAAGCAGCGATCAAAACCTCTCGAGCCACGTGCTGCCTGACAATCTCGCTTACATGATCTACACCTCCGGCTCGACAGGCCAACCGAAGGGAGTGGAGATTCAGCACAAGGCATTGATGAATCTTGTCAGTTGGCACCAACGCGTTTATGACGTGAGACCGGCAGACAGAGCAACGCAGGTGGCTGGACCAGGCTTCGACGCCGTGGTGTGGGAACTGTGGCCTTACCTTACCGCCGGGGCAAGCATTCACATTCCGGACCAAGCCACAGTCAACGCCCCGTCTGATTTATTGAAATGGCTTGCCCAGGAACGAATTACAATCAGTTTTCTTCCCACTCCGCTTGCCGAAGCCGTCCTTGGCGAATCCACTGCGGCGAGTCTGTCTTTGCGTTTCCTGCTCACGGGAGGAGACAAGCTGCAAACGATGCCGAGGCAGTCTTTGCCCTTTCAGTTCGTCAACCATTACGGGCCAACCGAGAATACCGTGGTCTCTACTTATGCGACCGTGAATGCCTCGGGAATCACAACTGTTCCTCCGATTGGCCAGCCTATCAGCAACGTGCAGGCTTACGTCCTCGACAAAAATTTGCAGCCTGTACCGGTTGGAGTGCCGGGCGAACTCTGCATCGGCGGTGAGAGCCTGGCGCGCGGTTATCATAATCATCCTTCATTGACGGCTGAAAAATTCATTCCGCATCCGTTTAGCACGGAGCCCGGATCTGGCCTTTACAAGACAGGAGACCTCGTAAAATTTCTGCCTGACGGAAATCTCGAGTTTCTGGGTCGCCTCGACCAGCAGGTCAAGATTCGCGGCTTCCGCATTGAGTTGGGCGAGTTGGAGACGGCATTGCGCGAGCATCCTGCTGTTCGTGAAGCCGTTGCCACATTGCGCGCGGATGGAACGTCCGGCGAGAAGCGTTTGGTTGCTT
>Ga0105243_10000549_pt1 | contig 37936 bp, 33 predicted proteins | sample KBSM34metaG_FD_81525 | JGI IMG/M metagenome (GOLD analysis project Ga0105243, IMG submission 81525) | Miscanthus rhizosphere microbial communities from Kellogg Biological Station, Michigan, USA - KBS M3-4 metaG | ecosystem: Host-associated > Plants > Roots > Rhizosphere > Soil | place... | reverse complement strand
TTTCGCGGCCGTCGTAGGCCTGTACGGTGCCCGCGGCAGCGTCGTAGTACAGCAGGAACCCGCCGCCGCCGATGCCGGAGGCCTGCGGCTCTGCCAGGCCCAGCACCGCCTGCGCCGTGACGAGCGCGTCGGCCGCGGTTCCCCCCTCGTTCAGGACCAGGCAGGCCTCCCGGGTGGCCAGCGGATTGGCGGTGGCCACCGCGAAATGTGCCGTGCGCACGGCGGTCATGTCCTTGCGGTAGCCCGTGGCGACCTCGGGGTTGGTCGAGATGTTGCGGGACGTGGTAACGGCACCCGGAGAAGGGGAAGCCGGGGCCGCGGCCGTCTTGGGCGCAGGCGTGCCGTTCGCAATGATCGAACAGGGGCCGGCCTCCGTGGGCGCTGCGTTCTCCCCGGTGGCGCATCCGGCCAGTGCCAATATCACCCCTGCCAGCGGGGCCACGACCTTTCTGAGGAGCGGGGTCCGCATCACTCGACGGTAGTTCATTGGGGCCGTCTGACGGCGGCAGTAACCTGGAATCCGTGCCCGATCCAGCGACGTACCGGCCTGCCCCCGGGTCGATTCCCGTCGAACCGGGCGTCTACCGGTTCCGGGATCCGTACGGCCGGGTGATCTACGTCGGTAAGGCCAAGAGCCTGCGCAGCCGTCTGACGTCGTACTTCGCCGACGTGTCGAGCCTCGCGCCGCGCACCCGGCAGATGGTGATGACCGCGGGCAGCGTCGAGTGGACGGTGGTCAACACCGAAGTCGAGGCGCTGCAGCTGGAATACAACTGGATCAAGGAATTTGACCCGCGGTTCAACATCCGCTACCGCGACGACAAGTCGTATCCGGTGCTGGCGGTGACGCTGAACGAGGAGTATCCGCGGCTGATGGTGTACCGCGGGGCGAGACGCAAGGGCGTCCGTTATTTCGGGCCGTATTCGCATGCCTGGGCCATCCGGGAAACCCTTGATCTGCTCACGCGGGTGTTCCCCGCCCGTACGTGTTCCGCAGGAGTCTTCAAGCGCCACAGGCAAATCGGTCGGCCGTGTCTGCTGGGCTACATCGACAAGTGCTCGGCACCTTGTATCGAACGCGTCAGCGCAGAAGAGCACCGGCGAATTGTCAATGACTTCTGCGATTTCCTCGCGGGCAAGACCGACCGGTTGGCTCGCGATATGGAACAACAGATGAATGAGGCTGCCGCCGAACTGGACTTCGAGCGGGCTGCCCGGCTGCGGGACAACATCTCCGCACTGAAACGCGCGCTGGAAAAGCAGGCGGTGGTGTTCGGCGACGGCACCGACGCCGACGTGGTCGCGTTCGCAGATGACGATCTCGAGGCGGCCGTACAGGTGTTCCACGTCCGCGGTGGCCGGGTGCGCGGCCAGCGCGGGTGGATCGTCGAAAAGTCAGGCGAGCCAGGTGAATCTGGTGAAGGGCAGCTGGTCGAACAGTTCTTGACACAGTTCTACGGTGACCAGGCAGAGCTGGACGGCGCGGCGGACGAGTCGCTCAACCCGGTGCCGCGTCAGGTGCTGGTGCCGTGCCTCCCGGACAACGCCGAGGAGCTGGCGACGTGGCTGTCTCAGCTCCGTGGATCGCGGGTTTCGCTGCGGGTCGCTCAGCGCGGTGACAAGCGTGCCCTCGCCGAAACCGTGAGGCGCAATGCGCAGGATGCGCTCGCGCAGCACAAGCTCAAGCGCGCAGGCGACTTCACCGCGAGAACTGCTGCGCTGCAAAGTATCCAAGATTCGCTGGGCCTTGCCGAAGCGCCGCTGCGCATCGAGTGCGTCGACATCAGCCACGTCATGGGCACCGACGTGGTGGCGTCGCTGGTGGTGTTCGAGGACGGACTGCCGCGCAAGTCCGACTACCGCCACTATGCGATCAGGGAGGCTGCCGGCGAAGGCCGGTCCGATGATGTGGCGTCGATCGCGGAGGTGACGCGACGTCGGTTCTACCGACATCTGCATGACACTCAGCACCCGACGGAGCTTGCGCCGGAAGGGAAGTCGCGCAAGTTCGCTTACCCGCCCAACCTGTATGTGGTCGATGGTGGCGCCCCGCAGGTCAACGCGGCACAGGCGGTGCTCGACGATCTCGGCGTTTCCGACGTCGCGGTCATCGGGCTGGCTAAACGGCTGGAGGAGGTGTGGGTGCCGTCGGAGCCGGATCCCATCATCATGCCGCGCAACAGCGAAGGGCTTTATCTGCTGCAGCGGGTGCGTGACGAAGCACACCGGTTCGCGATCACCTACCATCGCAGCAAGCGCTCGAAGCGGATGACGGCGTCGGCGCTGGACTCGGTGCGAGGGCTGGGGGAACACCGGCGTAAGGCACTGGTCACGCACTTCGGTTCGCTCGCCCGGCTGAAGCAGGCAAGCGTCGAGGAGATCACCGCGGTGCCAGGGATCGGCGTGGCAACTGCCAGGGCGGTGCTGGAGGCGCTCGGTGTACCGCCCGATTCTGGAGCGCCGGACCCGGTTATCGGCGATGATCAGACCAGGGCATCCGGATGACAGAGCACATGCACGAGGAACTGCGCGACAGCGCCGGCGATGATAGTGCCGCGGAGTCGGGCATTGACGTCGTCCTCGTGACGGGCCTTTCCGGAGCGGGCCGCGGCACTGCTGCCAAGGTTTTGGAGGATCTCGGCTGGTACGTCGCGGACAACCTGCCGCCCGAGCTGATCGCCCAGATGGTAGAGCTGGGACTGGCGGCCGGTTCCCGGATCACCCAGCTCGCCGTCGTGATGGATGTGCGGTCGCGTGGGTTCACCGGTGATCTGGACTGGGTGCGAAACGATCTGGCCACACGCAACATCTCCCCGAGGGTGTTGTTCCTCGAGGCCTCCGACGACATCCTGGTGCGGCGCTACGAACAGAATCGGCGCAGTCATCCTTTGCAGGGCAACCAGACTCTAGCCGAAGGAATCGCCGCGGAACGGTCGATGCTTGCACCGCTGCGAGCCGTGGCCGACCTGGTGATCGACACGTCGACACTGTCCGTACCAGCGCTGCGGGAGAGCATCGAGCGCGCGTTCGGTGACGAGACCGTTGCGCAGACCAGCGTCACGGTCGAATCGTTCGGGTACAAGTACGGGCTGCCGATGGACGCCGACACGGTGATGGATGTGCGGTTCCTGCCCAACCCGCACTGGGTCGACGAGCTGCGGCCGCATACCGGTCAGCACCCCGCGGTGCGCGACTACGTGCTCGGACAGCCGGGCGCCGCGGAGTTTTTGGACACCTACCATCAGCTGCTCGATGTCGTGATCGAAGGCTATCGCCGGGAAGGGAAGCGCTACATGACCGTCGCCATTGGCTGCACCGGCGGCAAGCACCGCAGTGTCGCGATGGCCGAGGCGCTGGCGTCGCGACTGCAGGACGATGAGCTCACGGTGCGGGTACTGCACCGGGATCTGGGCCGCGAATGAGCCCACGGATCGTCGCGCTTGGAGGCGGCCACGGGCTCTACGCCACTCTGTCGGCAGCTCGTCGGCTGACCCCGCACGTCACGGCGGTGGTCACGGTCGCCGACGACGGCGGGTCATCGGGGCGGCTGCGTAGCGAGCTGGATGTCGTGCCACCGGGTGATCTGCGAATGGCGTTGGCGGCGTTGGCATCTGACAGCCCGCACGGTCGGCTGTGGGCGACCATCATCCAGCATCGGTTCGGCGGAAGCGGCGCGCTGGCGGGCCACCCGATCGGTAACCTGATACTGGCCGGGCTCAACGAGGTGCTGGCTGATCCGGTGGCGGCGCTCGACGAGTTGGGCCGCGTCCTCGGCGTCAAGGGCCGGGTGTTGCCGATGTGCCCGATGGGGTTGGGCATCGAGGCCGACGTGGCCGGCCTGGATTCGGATCCCCGGATGAGCCGGGTGATCCGCGGCCAGGTGGCGATCGCCACTACCGTGGGCAAAGTGCGGCGGGTGCGTCTGCTGCCGGGGGATCCGCCGGCCACCCGGCAGGCGGTGGACGCGATCGTGGCGGCTGACCTGGTGGTGCTGGGGCCAGGCTCGTGGTTCACCAGCGTGATTCCGCACGTGCTCGTGCCGCAGTTGAGCGCAGCCCTTCAGGCCACGACGGCCAGGCGCGCGCTCGTGCTGAATCTGGTGGCTGAACCGGGGGAGACGGCCGGCTTCTCGGTGGAACGGCACATCCATGTGCTGGCGCAACATGCGCCGGGGTTCACCGTGCACGACATCATCGTCGACTCCAGCCGGGTGCCCGGCGAACGCGAGCGTGAGCAGTTGCGTCGCACGGCGACCATCCTCAATGCCCAAGTTGAGTTTGCTGACGTATCCAGACCTGGTACACCTTTACATGACCCGGCGAGGTTGGCCGCGGCTCTAGAGGGTGTGCGGGTACGTGGGATGGCCCCGACTCCCAGCATCCAGGAGCCGACCGTGCCCACATCGACAGTGAACGGACCGAGAGGTGACGACCCGTGGCGATGACGGCCGAGGTCAAGGATGAGCTGAGCCGGCTGGTGGTCAATTCGGTGAGCGCTCGCCGCGCCGAGGTAGCGTCGTTGCTGCGCTTCGCCGGCGGCCTGCACATCGTGTCCGGACGTGTGGTGGTGGAGGCCGAGGTCGACCTCGGGATCATCGCGAGACGGCTGCGCAAGGACATCTACGACCTGTACGGCTACAACGCGGTGGTGCACGTGTTGTCGGCCAGCGGTATCCGTAAGAGCACACGCTACGTAGTGCGGGTGGCCAAGGACGGTGAGGCGCTCGCCCGTCAGACCGGATTGCTCGATCTACGCGGCCGCCCGGTCCGGGGTCTGCCCGCGCAGGTGGTCGGCGGCAGTGTCGCCGATGCCGAAGCCGCCTGGCGCGGGGCGTTTTTGGCGCACGGATCGCTGACCGAGCCGGGCCGGTCGTCGGCGCTGGAGGTGAGCTGCCCGGGGCCCGAGGCGGCGCTGGCGCTCGTCGGGGCGGCGCGGCGGCTGGGGGTCAGCGCCAAGGCGCGCGAGGTGCGGGGCAGCGATCGCGTGGTGGTGCGCGACGGGGAAGCCATTGGCGCGTTGCTGACGCGGATGGGGGCCCAGGACACCAGGCTGACGTGGGAAGAGCGGCGGATGCGCCGCGAAGTGCGGGCCACGGCGAACCGGCTGGCCAACTTCGACGACGCGAATCTGCGGCGATCGGCGCGGGCGGCGGTGGCCGCGGCGGCCCGGGTGGAGCGGGCGTTGGAGATCCTCGGCGACACCGTGCCCGACCACCTGGCGGCAGCGGGCAAGCTGCGCGTGGAGCACCGCCAGGCATCGCTGGAGGAACTTGGCCGCCTCGCGGACCCGCCGATGACGAAAGACGCTGTGGCAGGCCGCATTCGGCGACTGTTGTCGATGGCCGACCGCAAGGCCAAGCAGGAGGGCATCCCCGATACCGAATCCGCGGTGACGCCCGACCTGCTCGAAGACGCCTAGCATCCACCGCAGATTTGGGCGAGGCGAATGCCGCAACCACTCCGTCCCCGGTGTGACTGAACACAAACCCCTCTTGCGCTTCAATCGCCGTCCGCAAACACCTTGTCGTGCGCGGCCAGCGCCACCCGCATCCCCCCGCGGACACCCGCACAGAATGTCACAGAACACGAGGTAGATCAGGTTTTCGCGCGATTCGACGCGCCGCCAAGGATCCTCCAAGGCCCGCACCGGATGCTGAAGCGCAACCGGGACCCCGGGACACTTTCACACCCAAGGAGAGCCATGAGCACCACTCACCGAGTGAAGAGAACCATCGTCGGGGCGCTGCTCTCAGGCAGCGTCGCGCTGGCCGGACTGGGCCTGGGTATGGGCACGGCGCAGGCATTCAATCCGCAGCCTGATCCGCCGGGCAAGATCCGCGGCTTTGACCCGCCGTGGAGTTGTTCGCAGAGCGCGCTCGGACTCTGTCGGCTGACGAGTCGACGACGGCTGCGGAGGTTTGTCGTCGTCTCGACCGAATACCGTTGGCGATCGAGCTTGCCGCTTCGCGGATGGAATCGATGACCGCGGCCGAAGTGCGCGACCGCCTTGATCACCGATTCAAGCTCCTGATCGGCGCTCGGCGAGGACTCGAACGACACCAGACGCTGCGACACGCAGTGACGTGGTCGTATGACCTGCTGGACGACTCGGAAAAGACTCTGCTGGAACGCTGTTCGGTATTCGCCGGCGGATTCGACGTTCAAAGTGCCTGCGCCGTAGCGGAATCCGACGATGCCGACGAATTCAGAGTTCTTGATCTACTCGACGCGCTGGTGCGCAAGTCGTTGCTCGTCGCGGATCGGTCGACGGGTCGAACCCGGTTTTCGATGTTGGAGACCATCCGCCAGTTCGCAGAGGAGAAACTCGTCGCACGCGGGGAGGCGGCCGAGGCTGGATCGGCGCACGCGCGCCACTTCGCCGGTTGCGACGCCGAAATGATGGCGCTGTGGGACAGCCCACGCCAGCGGGAGGCGTACATGGTTCGCCGCCGAACTCGCCAACCTCCGCAACGCGTTTCGCTGGGCCGCCGACCACGGCGATCTCGATGCCGCCGCCACGCTCGCGACGTACGTGGGGCTCCTCGGCTTCGGTGTCGAGAACTATGAGCCCGTCTCGTGGGCGGAAGAGCTGATCGAGCCCGCGGTCGCCGCCGGACACGCACGGCTTGCGAATCTGTATGTGATCGCGTCACTGTGCTGGATGGCTGGGAGAATTGGAGACGCGATCCGCTGTCGAAATCGGTCAGACTGTTTTGGCTGAGACCCTGCACACGCCGCCGCACGGGGTGGAAGGGTGGCTTGGTGCGGCGTATCTCACTGTTGGACAACCTGAGCGGTGGGCGGAGTTGTGCCGCACTCAGCTCGAGCGGCGACACGACAACCACGTTTACATCCGGGCATGCCGGGTCTTCGCGCTGGCGTTCGCCGGTTTGGCTGATGAGGCGAAAGCCCACACCGAAGGACTAATCGAAGCAGGTGTGGCCAGCAGGAACCCGTACATGCATTCGTTGCGATCGGCGCCAGCAGCTTCGCCCAGTACTACGGATACCGTTCGTGCCATGCATGCCTGTCGGCAGGGGCTGGCGATTGCTCAAGACAGCGGCAATCGTTTCAACGAGTCGATTCTGGCGTTCAATCTGGCTCGGCTTGAAGCGCGAGAAGCGGTCACCGTCGCGGCGTTCGACCATCTGACGCTGGCCGTGCGCAATTACCACGACTCGGGCAACGTCGCGAGCTTGCGCAGCCCTCTCGCGGGCGTCAGTGTGTTCTTGGATCGTCTCGGACGCTTCGAACCGGCGTCCACGATCGCCGGTTTTGCGTTGAGCCCTCTGGCTGTCGCCGCAGCCCCGGAGTTCATGACCACCATCGCTCACCTTCGCGATGTCCTCGGCGCTCGCATATATGAATCGCTCGCTCAAAGAGGGGAAGCGATGAACATGGCCGCCATAGCCGCATACGCATACGACCAAATCGGGCAGGCGCGAACAGAACTCGAACAACTACGGTGAGCCCGTGGAGACACTGAGAGTCGGCGCCGCCTTCCCCGATCCGCCCTTCAACGGGATGCCGGACGACTCCGGACTCGACATCGACCTGATGAGGGCGATCGCCGAAGCCCTTGGCGCCAGGGTCGAATTCGTCTCTTACGACGCCGCCGATTTCAACGGCATCTTCGACGCCCTGGGCTCCGCCTACGACTGCGTCACCGCGGGCACCACGGTCACACCCGACCGGGAGAAGAAGGCCAAGTTCGTTCCGCCGTATCTCATCTCGGGGCAGTCGCTCGCCGTCGACACCATCCGGCTCCCCAGAGTGAGGTCCATCAATGACCTCACGGGCCTCACCATCGGCGTCCAACAGGGCAACACCAGCCAGCTCGTCGCCAACCGACTGGTCGCGGAGGGCAGGGCGGCGCGCGTGCGTGTCTACGACTATGGCAGCATCCGCACGGCGCTGACCGACCTGACCACCGGCGCCTGCGACGCGTTCATGAAGCTGGCCCCGGTGCTGACCGAACTGGTCAAGTCGATCCCCGGCGTCGAAGTGGTGCAGCGCGGCATCACCGTGGAGAACATCGCCATCGCCGTCGCGCTGGACGACCAGGCCCTGCTCGGCCGCATCACGCTCGCGCAGGCCGAACTCGAAGACGACGGCACGCTGCAGCGGATTCGCCGCAAGTGGTTGGGCAATCCGTTCACCGACCAGAACCTGAAGGTGCTCTAACTAGCTAGTCGTCTTGCGGCGGTCGGCATTCCGACCAACCCGCGCGTGGCGAGTATCACAGCACTAGGCTGGCCGGTGAGGATCAAGGCTAAAAAGGGAGAGACAAGTGACCATCCGGGTGGGCGTTAACGGCTTCGGACGCATTGGACGCAACTTCTACCGGGCCCTTGCGGCGCAAAAGGCCGAGGGCAAGAGCACCGACATCGAGATCATCGCGGTCAACGACCTCACCGATAACGCCAGCCTGGCGCACCTGCTGAAGTTCGACTCCATCCTGGGCCGTCTCCCCGAGGAGGTGAGCCTCGAAGGCGACGACACGATCGTCGTCGGCAACACCAAGATCAAGTCGCTCGAAGTGAAGGAGGGTCCCGCCGCCCTGCCCTGGGGTGACCTCGGAGTCGACGTCGTCGTCGAGTCCACCGGCATCTTCACCAACGCCGCCAAGGCCAAGGGGCACCTGGAAGCAGGGGCCAAGAAGGTGATCATCTCCGCGCCGGCCACCGACGAGGACATCACGATCGTCATCGGCGTGAACGACGACAAGTACGACGGCAGCCAGAACATCATTTCGAACGCGTCGTGCACCACGAACTGCCTCGGCCCGCTGGCCAAGGTCATCAACGACGAGTTCGGCGTGGTCAAGGGCCTGATGACGACGATCCACGCCTACACCCAGGACCAGAACCTGCAGGACGGCCCGCACAAGGATCTGCGTCGCGCCCGCGCCGCCGCGCTCAACATCGTGCCGACGTCCACCGGCGCCGCCAAGGCGATCGGCTTGGTGCTGCCCGAACTCAAGGGCAAGCTCGACGGCTACGCGCTGCGTGTGCCGATCCCGACCGGTTCGGTCACCGACCTGACGGTGGAGCTAAGGAAGTCCGCCAGCGTCGAGGAGATCAACGCCGCATACAAGGCCGCCGCGGAGGGTCCGCTGAAGGGCATCCTCAAGTACTACGACGCGCCGATCGTTTCGAGCGACATCGTCACCGACCCGCACAGCTCGATCTACGACTCGGGTCTGACCAAGGTGATCGACAACCAGGCCAAGGTCGTCTCCTGGTACGACAACGAGTGGGGCTACTCCAACCGCCTCGTCGACCTGGTCGCGCTGGTCGGCAAGTCGCTATAGTCCGATGGCCGTCAAGACGCTCGACAACCTACTGGCAGAAGGGGTTTCGGGCCGGGGAGTGCTGGTCCGTTCGGACCTGAACGTCCCGCTCGACGACGACGGCAACATCACCGACCCAGGCCGCATCATCGCGTCGTTCCCGACGCTGAAGGCGCTGTCCGATGCCGGTGCCAAAGTCGTCGTGGCCGCACACCTGGGCCGGCCCAAGGGCGGACCCGACCCGAAGTTCTCACTGGCGCCGGTCGCGAAGGGGCTGGCGGCGTTGGACCTGGGCCCACACGTGAAATGGGCCCGCGACGTGGTCGGTCCCGACGCGCTGGCCCGCGCGGAGGGGCTGACCGACGGCGACGTCTTGCTGCTGGAGAACATCCGGTTCGACCCGCGTGAAACCAGCAAGGACGACGCCGAGCGGCTGGCGCTGGCCAAGCAGCTCGTCGAATTGGTCGGGGACGACGGCGCTTTCGTCTCCGACGGGTTCGGGGTCGTGCACCGCAAGCAAGCGTCGGTGTATGACGTCGCGACGCTGCTCCCGCACTATGCGGGCAAGCTGGTAGCCGCCGAGGTCAAAGTCCTTGAGCAGCTCACCAGTTCGACTGATCGGCCGTATGCGGTGGTGCTTGGCGGCTCCAAGGTGTCGGACAAGCTGGCGGTCATCGAGAACCTGGCGACGAAAGCCGACAGCATCGTCATCGGCGGTGGCATGTGCTTCACCTTCCTTGCTTCACAAGGTGTTTCGGTCGGCAAGTCACTGCTCGAAGAGGGCATGATCGAGACGTGCCGCAAGTTGCTCGAGGACTACGGTGACGTTATCCATGTGCCGGTGGACATCGTCGCCGCCGACGAGTTCAAAGCCGATTCGCCATCGGAAGTCGTGCGGGCGGACCGCATTCCGGACGGCAAGGTTGGCCTGGACATCGGGCCAGGTTCGGTGGAGCGGTTCACCAGCCTGTTGTCCAACGCCAAGACAGTTTTCTGGAATGGCCCGATGGGCGTCTTCGAGTTCCCGGCATTCGCGGCAGGCACCAAGGGCGTCGCCGAGGCGATCATCGGCGCGACTGGCAAGGGCGCGTTCAGCGTCGTCGGCGGTGGCGATTCGGCCGCTGCGGTACGGCAATTGGGCCTGCCGGAGGACGGCTTCTCTCACATTTCCACCGGTGGCGGCGCTTCGCTGGAATACCTTGAGGGCAAGACACTGCCTGGCATCGAAGTGCTCGACGACTGAAAGGCCCTGGACATGAGCCGTAAGCCGCTGATCGCCGGCAACTGGAAGATGAACCTCAACCACTTCGAGGCGATCGCTTTGGTTCAGAAGATCGCCTTCTCGCTGCCGGATAAGTACTACGACAAGGTCGACGTCGCGGTGCTGCCGCCGTTCACCGATCTGCGCAGTGTGCAGACTTTGGTCGACGGGGACAAGCTGCGGCTGACGTACGGCGCGCAGGACGTGTCGCAGCACGACTCCGGTGCCTACACCGGTGAGATCAGTGGCGCGTTCCTGGCCAAGCTGGGCTGCACGTTCGTCGTCGTCGGCCACTCGGAGCGGCGCACCTACCACCACGAGGACGACGCGCTCGTCGCCGCGAAGGCCGCCGCCGCATTCAAGCACGGCATCACGCCGATCGTGTGCATGGGTGAGCAGCTCGAGATCCGCGAGGAGGGCAACCACGTCGAGCACTGTGTGACTCAGCTACGCGGATCCCTCGCCGGGCTGTCGGCCGACCAGATCGGCAACTCCGTGATCGCATACGAGCCGGTGTGGGCCATCGGCACCGGCCGGGTGGCCAGCGCGGCCGATGCGCAAGAGGTCTGCAATGCCATCCGCGATGAGCTGGGCAAGCTGGCATCACCGCAGCTGGCCGCCGGTGTCCGCGTGCTCTACGGCGGCTCGGTCAACGCCAAGAACGTCGGCGAGATCGTCGCGCAGGAGGACGTGGATGGCGCGCTCGTCGGCGGTGCGTCGCTGGATGGCGAACAGTTCGCCACGCTGTCGGCCATCGCCGCTGGTGGGCCCCTTCCCTGAGGCCGGCTCACAAGCCTGTAGTCTGGCGCCCATGGAATTGGCTCTGCAGATCGTCCTGGTCGTGACCAGTGTCCTGGTCGTGCTCCTGGTCCTGCTGCACCGCGCCAAGGGCGGTGGCCTGTCGACCCTGTTCGGTGGCGGCGTCCAGTCGAGCCTGTCCGGGTCGACGGTCGTGGAGAAGAACCTCGACCGACTGACGCTGTTCGTCACCGGCATCTGGTTGGTTTCGATCATCGCCGTCGCCCTGCAGATCAAGTACAGCTGATAGCCGCCTGACCCCCGAAGGTCTTCTGGCAGGAACCCTTCAGCACCGGCCCCTAGGATCACGCAGGTGCTCAGACTTCTTCGTGCTGGCGCGGGTTTCGTAGTTCTGCTTTCCCTGAGTTCCGGCGTGGCCGCGGCCGACCCATTGCCCGTTGCCGACGTCACCCAGTCCGCGGATACAGACGACGGCTGGCATCTGAGTGCTGCGCTCACGCGGATGACGATCAATTCCGTCCCGAATATGGCCGCGACCGCCTTCACCAGGGAGGGTTTCGTCACGGGGAAGGCCGCGGCGACGATCGACGGTAACGGCGCAACAGCGGTGAACTCGGGCAGCCTGGTCTTCGGTGTGCAGCTTGGCTGTCAGGTCGACCTCAGTGAGGGCGCCAGCGTCGACCTCGGCGCCGACGCCGGCATAAACCCCGGCTTCAGCAGCGGCAATCTGCTCAACAACATCGGCCCGTACGCCGATATCGACGGAGACATCTCGATCAACCTGCTGCCCGGGAACATCAGCAATGTGGGACTGGGCAAGAAGGAGCTCAAGGGCCGCAGCGGTGAGATCGCCGTCCACGACGCGCACGTCAAGGTCGACGGCTGCGGAGGACAGGTAGCCATCCGGTTCTTCGCCACAGCGATGATCGACACCGACAAATCCGACGACAGTGTCAACGCCTACGGGGACATCCTGACGCTGTGAGCGCCGGTCGGATACGAATCGCGGCGGCAGCCTTCTCGCTCGCCGGGTGGGTCGCGCTGATCCCCGTCGGTATCGCGAACGCGGACTGTACAACGCCTGGTGATTTCGGAGCCGGGGCCGGTTGCCCGCCTCCCTCGTCGGGTTCAGACAACACCGAAAGCTGGCCGCCGACGTCCGTGGACTGGCCACCGCAGTTGAAGTCGAACTCCGAGAGCGATAACGGAGGCAACGGCGGAGGAGACACCAAGGCGACACCCATCGTGATGCCGAGCGGCCAGAAGCCACCGCCGCCCACCTCCTCCTCAGGCTCGGATCCGACGAGCACCTCCACACCGCCGAAGCCGATCGTTCCCGTCGGGTCGGCGTCTGCAGCGACAACACCGAGCACGAGCACGGCAGCGACCCCGATTGTGACCGCGCATGGCTAGCGCCCTCGCCATGCGCCGAGTTCGGCCCGCCCCGATACTTGACTGATGGCCGAGACCTCTGATGTCGCACTCGCCCCGATCGGTTCGGTGCGGCGTACCCAGGTGGGTCGCGAGGCCACCGAGCCGATGCGGGAAGACATCCGGCTGCTCGGCGCGATCCTCGGCGACACGGTCCGTGAGCAGAACGGTGAGGGGGTGTTCGACCTTGTCGAGCGGGCCCGCGTCGAGTCGTTTCGCGTGCGACGCTCCGAGATCGATCGAACCGAGTTGGCGCGCGTGTTCGACGGCATCGACATCCATCAAGCGATCCCCGTCATCCGGGCGTTCTCCCACTTCGCGCTGCTGGCCAACGTCGCAGAGGACATTCATCGCGAACGCCGCCGCGCTGTGCATGTCGCGGCAGGGGAGCCGCCGCAGGACAGCAGCCTGGCCGCCACGTATCTGAAACTCGATTCTGCCGAGCTGGATTCGACGACGGTTGCCGACGCGCTGACCGGTGCCCTGGTATCGCCGGTGATCACGGCGCATCCCACCGAAACGCGCCGCCGCACGGTGTTCGACACTCAACATCGCATCACCGAGCTGATGCGGCTGCGCATGCACGGCCACACCCGGACCGAAGACGGCCGTGACGTCAACCGAGAGCTGCGCCGCCACATCCTGATGTTGTGGCAGACCGCGCTGATCCGCTTGTCGCGGTTGAAGATTCAGGACGAGATCGAGACCGGCCTGCGGTATTACCAGGCCGCGTTCTTCGAAGTGATCCCGCAGGTCAACGCGGAGGTGCGGTCCGCGCTGCAGGCCCGCTGGCCCGACGCGCACATCCTCGAGGAGCCGATGTTGCGGCCGGGCTCGTGGATAGGCGGTGACCGGGACGGCAATCCCAACGTCACGGCCGACGTGGTTCGGCTGGCCACGGGCAGAGCTTCGTATACCGCGCTGGAACACTATTTCGCCGAGATCATCGCGCTGGAACAGGAACTGTCGATGTCGGCGCGGCTGGTGAAGGTCAGCGACGAACTCGAGGCGTTGGCCGCCAAATGTCATGAGTTGGCCCGCGCCGACGAACCGTACCGCCGCGCCTTGCGTGTGATTCACGGGCGGTTGACCGCGACCGCGGCCGAAATCCTCGACAGTCAGCCCGAACACGAGCTTGATCTCGGCCTCGAGCGATACCTGACGCCGGCCGAGCTGCTTGCCGACCTCGACGTCGTCGATCGGTCGTTGCGCTCGTACGGCAGTGGTGTGCTCGCTGACGACCGGCTCGCGAGGCTGCGGGAAGCCGTGCATGTCTTTGGGTTTCACTTGTCCGGTCTCGATATGCGGCAGAACTCCGATGTCCACGAGGAGGTTGTCGCCGAACTGCTGGCGTGGGCGGGTGTGCACCCCGACTACCGGTCGCTCCCAGAGCCGGACCGTGTCGAGCTGCTGGCCGCCGAACTGGCGACGCGTAGGCCTCTGACCAAGGACGACGCCGCGCTCTCCGAGCTGGCGCGCAAGGAGCTGGACATCGTGGCGGCCGCTGCCCGCGCGGTTCATTTGTTCGGGCCTCAGGCGATCCCCAACTACATCATCTCGATGTGTCAGTCGGTTTCGGACATGCTCGAGGCGGCCATCATTCTCAAGGAGGCCGGATTGCTCGATGCGTCGGGCGACGAGCCGTACGCGCCCGTCGGCATCGTGCCGCTGTTCGAGACGATCGACGACCTGCAACGCGGCTCGTCGATACTCGAAGCGGCGCTGGACCTTCCGCTGTACCGCGCGGTCGTCAGTGCACGCGGTGACAGCCAGGAAGTCATGCTGGGCTATTCCGACTCCAACAAGGACGGTGGATACCTGGCGGCCAACTGGGCGCTTTACCGAGCTGAGCTCGATCTGGTGGAGTCGGCACGGAAGACGGGAATTCGGTTGCGGCTCTTTCACGGTCGTGGCGGAACGGTCGGACGCGGTGGTGGCCCGAGCTATGAGGCCATCCTGGCGCAGCCGCCGGGCGCGGTGAGCGGGTCGCTGCGGATCACCGAGCAGGGTGAGGTGATCGCCGCCAAATACGCAGAGCCGCGAATCGCGCATCGCAACCTGGAGACGCTGCTGGCGGCCACGTTGGAAGCCACGCTGCTCGACGTCGAGGGGCTCGGCGACGCCGCAGGCCCCGCCTATGAGGTCCTTGACGAGCTGGCCGCCCGCGCCCAGCGCGCATACGCCGAATTGGTTCACGAGACACCGGGTTTCGTCGAGTACTTCAAGGCATCGACGCCGGTCAGCGAGATCGGGGCGCTCAACATCGGCAGCAGGCCGACATCGCGCAAGCCCACGACCTCGATCTCCGATCTCCGGGCCATCCCGTGGGTGCTGGCGTGGAGCCAGTCGCGGGTGATGCTGCCTGGCTGGTACGGCACAGGAACCGCATTCGAGGCATGGATCGGCGAAGAGGACGGCCGGCTGGAGGTGCTGCAGGACCTCTATCGCCGGTGGCCGTTCTTCCGCACCGTGCTGTCCAACATGGCGCAGGTGCTGTCGAAGGCGGATATGGGATTGGCGGCGCGCTATTCCGAACTCGTCGAGGACGAGGCGCTGAGACGGAGGGTGTTCGGCAAGATCGTCGACGAGCACGACCGCACGATCCGCATGCACAAGCTCATCACGGGCCAGGACGACCTGCTCGCGGACAACCCGGCGCTGGCCCGCTCGGTGTTCAACCGGTTTCCGTATCTGGAGCCGCTGAACCATCTGCAGGTCGAGCTGCTGGGGCGATACCGCTCAGGCGACGACGATGAACTGGTCCAGCGGGGCATCCTGCTGACCATGAGCGGGCTGGCAACCGCGCTTCGCAACAGCGGCTAACCTGCGGGTTATGGGTCGGCTGCTGGTCAAGAACGTACGCATCTTTGACGGATTGGCCGATCACCATTTTCCGGTCATGTCCTGATCAAGGGCACGAAGATAGCTGCGGTTGAGGCATCTCCCATCGCGGAGGATCCGAACACGCCCTTCGACATGATGCTGGCTCCCAATCTCAGCTGATTGCAAGCACATTCGCCAGGGCGAGGGACACGTTGCTCTCGGGCCGCGCATCTATCCCAGCCAGGTGGCCATCTCACAGACTGCGGGCCGCGACGATTTCGGGTTGGTGTACGAACGGCCCATCGCACTGGGCGATGAGCAATCTCGAGCCGAGCAGATCGGCATGATGAGAGTGGCGGGCGGCGAGGCGCCCGCTCTTCGAGCCCGAATTGGCAAGCAAGCAAAGCGAAATGATGACCCGGCTCGGTGGTTACTTCACCAACGTGCGAGGCCCTCAAGATCGTGACGTCGGGAAATACCAGCCTGTTTCGGCTCTCCGGCGAATGAGATCCCTACAAGGCCGACGGCGGAATCTCGCGCTGCTCGCTGATCCAGACAAGAACATCGCTGTCATCGTCAAGGACGGGGCGGTCGTCAAGAACGACCTGGCAGCATGACGTAGTCGACCGGGCAGGCGTCGGCCGCGCGGGCGACACCGCCGATCTGTGCAGGCACAGGTGTCGGGTGGCTGCTCCACTGAGGCGTCATCGTGTACCGACCGAGCAGATGGATCATCGCGGCCGACATCGCCGCCAGCGAAAACGGCTGGGCGGGGCAGGAATGCCTGCCGTGCCCGAACGCCGTCACCAGCATGGGTGAGGGCAGCGCGCTCGGATCGGCAAGCCGGTGGCGGTGCCATCGGTCGGGGTCCCAGCGTTCCAGTCCAGGCGCAGCCGAGGTGTTCAGCAGCGGCAGGAGCGTGGCGATAGTCCAGCCGGCGGGGACGCGGTAGCTCACCTCGCCGGTGTCGAAGTCGACCGGGGCCAGCACAGCGCGCGACATGATCGAGCGTTGCGCCATTCGGGTACTCTCCAGCGCGCAGCGACGCGCCAGGTCGTTGTCGCCGTCGGCGGCGCGGCCCAGATGACGCGGGTGCTCGAGCAGGTCGACGAAGGCCCAGCCGAGCGCGGCCATGAGGTTCGACATCGACGCGATGTGGACAAGCGCGACATCGAACGCGATTCCGCGCGAGCGGATGTCGAGCGGCTCCGACGACCAGGCGTCGACGATCCGGTCGAACAGCACGTTCGGGGTTGTGTGACCGGAAGCCAAGCGTTGCACCGCGGTTGAGACGAGCTCGACGACGTCGTCGAGCGCCGCTCGCTCGGCGCATTTGTCCGACGCTGCGACGACGGCCATCGCATCGGAATGTACAAAAGCGTCGGACCCGTCGAGGGTGTCGAAGGCCGCGACCAGGCGATCGAAGGTATCGCCTTGCGCCGAGCCGGGTCCGGCCCACGAGGCCAATCCCATGCGGTGCCCGAGGCGGCGGGTGAGGTCGAACAGGTCGACGGTGCCTCGGGGCCCGAGCTCCGCCGCGGTCTGCTCGAGCGCTTGGTCGAGATTGACCAGATACGAGGCGACGTCGTCGCGCCGGAACAACGAATTCGGCAGCGTTCGCCTGCCGTCGAAGATCTCGTCGGGAAGCTTGCGCCGCAACATCAAATAATCGGCGATAGCTTTGCTCGCGATCTCCTCAGGCAGCGCGTAGAACGACTCCACGCCGACCGGGGAGAACGTGAACAAGTAGTGGTCACGACCGCTATGCACGACGAACGTGTCGCCATGCCGGGCGCGGGCCTTGGCGATCGCGGCGACCGCGTCCACGATCGTCACGTCCCAGGGCAGGCCGGTGCCCTCGGCAATCGGCGGGGTCGGAACCGGAAGGCTGGGCGGCACTAGAGGCCGATCGATCGCCGCACCCTGTTGACGACACCACGCACAGCGGACTCGGTCGCTGCAAGCGGTGTGACCGCCGCTTCACCGAGGCTGACGATGCGTTCAACGCGGTCGACGATCGCTTCCAGACGATCGACCATCGCGTTGAGCCGCGGCGCGAGTTCGTTGATGTGGTTGATGGTTTCGTTGAACCGCACCAAGGTGGCGTCGAGGTTTCCGGTGGACTTGTTCAGATCGAGCAGGGTTTCGGCCAACCCCTCCAAGATGGTGTCGACCTGGTCCACCGTGACGTCTGCGTTGAGCGCGGCCTGGGCGAGCTTGCGGATCCGCTCGGTCCCGGTGCGAGGTGCAGCCTTGCCACCACCTTTGTCTACCATGACGGCCATTATGACCACGGGGTGGAACCGGTGGAGCGGACTGGTCGTCTGAATCAGATGTGACGGACTGCGGAGGGGACACGCCGTCTCGCCACTGCCAAGTCGACCCGCGACGCCCTGCCGGTGCCGCCGACTTGGCAAAGTGGACGGACGAATACGCGCAGGGGTTCACGGATGGCCAAAACGACTGTGGTTTAGGTAGATACGACCGGCCTCAGAAGGGTGGTGGTTCGTAGTTGGCGGCGAGCCAGGCTTGGCGTTGTCGTTCTTCTTCGGCGATGAGTTCGGTGCGCTCGCGGCGTTCGGCGTTGATGCGGTCGCGGCGGTCCTGCTCGCGGGTTTGTTTGCGGCGCGGCATCATTGCCGACCGATCCGTGTCGGGTGGATCGAGCGCCGGCTGGATCTCCAGTTCACCGGTGGGCTGGGCCAGCGTGGGGAACATGCTGGCGCCGTGGGGTTCGGTGGTGTAGGTGTGCCCGGTCGGAGCGGTGAGGATGATGGTGCCGCCGGGCATCTGCTGATCGGTCCAGCCACCGATGCCGGTGTAGAACGTCTTGATCAGATGATGGATACGGCAGTACAACTTGCCGCCGCAGGCGTGCGTGGGCACTTGCGGATAGGGCACTGTGTGGTCAAAATCGCAGCGCTCTGCCGGGGCGTCACAGCCCGGCCATCGGCACGTCAGATCGCGCCAGCGCACGAACTCGCGCGTCACCGTCGAGGGCCGATACCCCGGATCCGGTATCGCTGACGGGATGGTCATCGGTTTGAGGTGTGCGGTGGTGACCAGCTCGCGCACCGATTCGGCCGGCAGGATCCCGAACCCGGGCAAATAGCCGGGGTGATCACTGATGCCTTCGATCGTGGCCTGCTCGGCCAGCACATGAATGACCACATCGGCCACGGCCTTCTGCTCGCTGGCAACCCGGCAATCCCCGCTCCCACACTGGCAAGCCAACTGCGCCTCACCGCGCCCCAACGCCCCACACGCATCGGCGCGACGCTGGTCTTTGGTGCGCGGATCGTTCTCGCACACCGTGGCGGCCATCGCGTCGAGGCGCTTGTCGAACGCCGCGGCATCGATGGCACGCACACTGGCCCAGATCCCGGCCATCCCGGGACTGGTCTCGCCCACCTCGACATAGCGGTTGTCGTTGACCTTCGGCGGCACCCGCACCCCGGCCGGGTCGAACTTGGCCACCCACTGATCCACCCGATCGCGCAGCTTCGGGCCCGACAGCCGCATCCACTTCTCGGCATGACGCGCGATCGCCTCATCGAGCTGGGGCAAGACCTCGCCCTCAACATTCTCGGTGCGGCTGACGATCGTCGAGACCACCCGAAAGTCGATCACCCCGGTGGCGAACACCCTGGCCACCGCCGGCAGCCGATGCCACAACGCGCACGCGAACTGCACCTGACCCACCGCGCGGGCATGACTGATGTGCTGTGCCGCCGCGACCTCCGCGGCCACCGCATCACAGTCATCCGCACAGCACCACTCGCACTCGGCCAACGCACCGGACCGGCGCACAAACAACTGCGCCACCGCGGCCAACCGCTGCGCGATCGCGGTCGACTCATCCCGCGTCGCCTCACCCATCACCTCGATGAGATCCCAGTCCGACAATCCTTCGAACATGCGTTCGAGTATGCCAGGTGGGTGTGACAAGTAGCCGCGACTAGAGCTTGGAGGCGGCGTCCTCGTCGAGCAGCCAGACCGTCGCGTCGCGGCCGACCGCGCCCGCAGCGGGCACATCCACCGGCTTGGCGCCGCCGATCGCAGCGGCCACCGCGCCGGCCTTGCCCGCACCCGAAACGACCAGCCAGACTTCGCGCGAACGCTGAACCGCGGGCAGTGTCAACGTGATTCGCTGCGGTGGCGGCTTGGGGGAGTCCGGCACGCCGAGCACAAGCTGCTCCATCTCGCGCACCGCGGGCGTATCGGGGAAGAGCGAGTTGACGTGGCCCTCGGGGCCCATCCCCAGCAGGTGCACATCGAAGTCCGGCGCGGGCTTCCCGTCATCGGCGTTGGCGGCCAGCACCTGCGCGTAGTCCAGCGCCGCCGCGTCCAAATCGTCGCCGAAATCGCCGCCGCTGGCCGACATCGGATGCACGTTGGCAGCCGGGATGTCGATGTAGTCGAGCAGCGCCTCGCGGGCCTGCTTGTAATTGCGCTCGTCATCGTCTTCTGGCACGAACCGGTCGTCGCCCCAGTACAGATGCACCTTCGACCAGTCGATCGTGTCACCGCGCTCGCCGACCCGCTTTAGTAGTCCGACACCAGTGCCGCCACCGGTCAACACGATCTGCGCCGCGCCGCGTTTGTCGATCGCATCGGTGATCGCGCCGATCAGACGATCGCCGGCAGCGGCGACCAACGCAGCAGTGTCGCGGTATTTCTCGACGATGGGGCTCATGTGTACTGCACCTTGTCAAGGCCCTGCAGCGCCTCGTGATAGATCTCGTCGGCGTCCAGCCTGCGCAGGTCCTCGGCGAGGCATTCCTTGGCTTCCCTGCGCGCCAACGGAATCCGCGCCTCGGGCCTGCTGGTTCGGGTCAGGGTCGCGGTGACGCCAGTCTGAGGTCGGCTCAGCGTGATGGTCTCGGAGTTTCGCACCAGCTCGACCTTCAACTCGCCAACGGCTCGCTGCACCGGGCCGTCGATCCGGGCGGCCAGCCAGCCCGCCATGATGTCGAGCGCCGGCTCTTCCTTCAGGCCCGACACCAGCGCCGACGTGATCGGCTCGTGTGGCTCCTGGTCGACCGCGGAGGCCAGCAGTGCGCGCCAGTATGTAACCCGGCTCCATGACAGGTCCGTGTCGCCGGCGGTGTAACCCTGCAGCCTGCCCTTGATCTCCGCCAGTGGGTCCGGGCAGTTCGTGGCGTCGGTGAGGCGCCGAATCGCCAACTTGCCCAACGGGTCCTTCGCCGGAACTGGGGGTGCCTCGCCAGGCCACCACGCCACCACCGGGGTATCGGGCAACAGGAACGGCAGCACCACGCTACCGGCGTGGTCGGCGAGTTCACCGTGGAGGCGCAACGCCACGACTTCGCCCGCTCCGGCGTCGGCGCCGACCCGCAGTTGCGCGTCCAGTCGCGGCTCGGCACCGCGATCACCTGGCACCACCACGATCACCCGGCACGGGTGCTCACGGCTCGCGAAGTTCGCCGCCTCGATCGAATCCTCCAGCAGCTCATCGGTGTCAAGCGAGATTACGAGAGTGAGCACCCGGCTCAACGTGATCGCGCCACCCTCTTCGCGCAGGCCGAGGATCTTCTTGTTGATGTCGTTGGTCGTCGTCGCGGGCAGGTCGACAATCATTGCTCGCCTCCTCCTCGGATCACGGCCGCCTCCATTCCCGGCCCATTCGGTGAAGCATCTCGTCGGCCGAGGCCGGGCCCCATGTGCCTGACTCATAGGCGTCCGGCTTGCCATGCGACGCCCAGTAATCGAGCACGGGATCGAGGATCTCCCAAGAGAATTCGACTTCCCTGTTGACCGGGAACAACGACGGCTCGCCGAGCAGCACATCGAGGATCAGACGCTCATACGCCTCTGGGGAGTCCTCTGCGAACGCAGAGCCATAGGAGAAGTCCATGTTGACGTCACGGACCTCCATCGCGCTGCCGGGGACCTTGGACCCGAACCGCGTGGTGATGCCTTCGTCGGGCTGCACCCTGATCACCAACGCGTTCTCGCCGAGTTCCTCCGTCATCGTCTTGTCGAACGGCAGGTGCGGCGCCCGCTTGAAGATCAGTGCGATCTCGGTAACCCTGCGCCCCAGGCGTTTTCCAGTGCGCAGGAAGATCGGCACGCCCGCCCAACGTCGGGTGTCGATCTCCAACGTGATCGCCGCGTACGTCTCGGTGGTCGAGTCCTTGGAGAACCCTTCCTCCTCGAGTAGCCCGACGACCTTCTCGCTGCCCTGCCAACCCGCGGCGTACTGACCGCGCGCGGTGGTCTGATCCAGCGGCTGCATGAGCTGGGTGGCCGACAGCACCTTGATCTTCTCCGCCTGCAGTTCCTGCGGCCCGAAGCTGACCGGCTCCTCCATGGCGGTCAGCGCAAGCAGTTGCAGCAGGTGGTTCTGGATCACATCGCGCGCCGCGCCGACCCCGTCGTAGTAGCCGCCCCGGCCGCCGAGGCCGATGTCCTCGGCCATGGTGATCTGCACGCTGTCGACGTAGTTGTTGTTCCAGATCGGCTCGTACAACTCATTCGCGAAGCGCAGCGCCAGAATGTTCTGGACCGTCTCCTTGCCCAGGTAGTGGTCGATGCGGAACACCGCCTCCTCGGGGAAGACGCTGTTGACCACGCCGTTGAGCTCGCAGGCGCTCCTCAGGTCGTGGCCGAACGGCTTCTCGATGACCACCCGGCTCCAGCGACCCTCCTGTGGCCGGGCCAAACCCGACTTCTGCAGCTGCTCGCACACCTCCTGGAAAGACTTGGGCGGGATGGACAGATAAAACGCGTGGTTACCGCCGGTGCCGCGTTCGGCGTCGAGCTTGTCGAGTTGCTCGGCCAGCCTGCCGAACGACGCCTCGTCGTCGAAATTGCCCTGTACGAACCGAATTCCTTCCGCCAGGCGGTCCCAGACCTCCTGCCGAAACGGCGTGCGGGCGTGCTGCTTGACCGCATCGAGGACGATTTTTGCGAAGTCCTCGTGGGCCCAATCCCTTCGGCCGAACCCAACCAGAGCGAACGTCGCGGGCAACAGGCCGCGATTCGCGAGGTCGTAGATCGCGGGCATCAGCTTCTTCCGGGCGAGGTCACCCGTTACCCCGAAGATCACCACAGCGCACGGACCCGGAATGCGCGGCATTCGCTTGTCGCGCTTGTCCCGCAGCGGATTACGCCAGGCCGTTCCGCTCGAAGCGGCCTTGTCCGCGACGGCCGTCATTTCTTGGCGGCGTCGAGCTGACCCTGCGTGGCCTCGATCAGCTCGAGCCACGACTTCTCGAACTTCTCCACGCCCTCGTCCTCGAGCACCTTGAACACGTCCGGGAGGTCGATGCCGACCGCGGTCAGCTCGTCGAACAGCGCCTGGGACTCCTCCGCCGTACCCGTGACGGTGTCGCCGGTGATGACGCCGTGATCGGCCACCGCGTCAATAGTCTTCTCCGGCATGGTGTTCACGGTGTTCGGGGCGACCAGCTCGGTGACGTACAGGGTGTCCGAGTACTCGGGGTTCTTGACGCCGGTCGACGCCCACAGCGGCCGCTGCACACGGGGGCCGTCGGCCTTGAGCGCCTCGTAGCGCGAACCGCCGACGAAGACCTCCTCGTAGGCCGCGTAGGCCAGCCGGGCGTTGGCCACACCAGCCTTGCCGCGCAACGCGAGCGCCTCCTCGGAGCCGATCTTCTCGAGCCGCTTGTCGACCTCGGTGTCGACGCGCGAGACGAAGAACGAAGCGACCGAATGGATCTTGGAGATATCGTGGCCGGCTTCCTTGGCCTTCTCCAGGCCCGTGAGGTAGGCGTCCATCACCAGGCGATGGCGTTCGACGGAGAATATCAAAGTCACGTTCACCGAGATCCCTTCTGCGATCACGGCGGTAATCGCAGGCAGGCCGGCCATCGTGGCGGGGATCTTGATCAGCAGGTTCGGCCGGTCGACGATCTTCCACAGCTCGATCGCCTGCAGGATCGTCTTGTCGGTGTCGTGCGCCAGTCGCGGATCCACCTCGATCGACACACGGCCGTCGACACCGTTGGACTGCTCGTACCGCTTGGCCAACACGTCGCAGGCGTTGCGGACGTCGTCGGTGGTGACGGTGCGAATGGTCGCGTCGACATCGGCGCTGCGCTCGGCGAGTTCCTTGACTTGCTCGTCATAGGCGGTGCCCTTGGACAGGGCCGCCTGGAAGATCGATGGGTTGGTGGTGACACCGACCACGCTCTTGGTGTCGATCAGCTCCTGCAGGTTGCCGGTCTGCAGTCGGTCGCGGGAGAGGTCGTCCAACCATACCGAGACACCCGCCGCGGATAGGGCCGCAAGGTTGGGATTCTGAGCCATCAGTTCGCCTTTCGAAACTAGTTGTCGAGTGATCGCTCCGCGGCGGCCACCACAGCTTCGGGGGTGAAACCGAACTCGCGGAACAACGTCTTGTCGTCGGCGGATTCGCCGTAGTGCTCGATCGATACGATCTCGCCGGTGTCGCCGACCAGCTTGTACCAACTCTGCGCGACCGCAGCCTCGACGGCCACGCGCGCTGACACCGCCGGTGGGAGCACACTGTCGCGGTACTCCGCCGGCTGGGATTCGAACCACTCGACGCATGGCATCGACACCACCGTCGCGGTGATTCCCTTGTCCGCCAATATCTTCTGCGCGGCCACGGCCAGCTGCAGCTCCGACCCGGTGCCGATCAGCAACACGTCAGGATGCCCGTCGGGCGTGCCACCCAGCACATAGCCGCCCCGTGCCACCCCTTCGGCCTTGGTGCCCTCGAGCACAGGGAGGCCCTGTCGGGTGAGGATGAAACCGGTCGGGCCACTGCTGGCGCCGCGCGCCAGAATGGTGCGCCACGCGTAGGCGGTCTCGTTGGCGTCGCCCGGCCGCACCACCGAAAGGTTGGGAATGGCCCGCAGCGCCGCCAGGTGCTCGATCGGCTGGTGGGTCGGCCCGTCCTCGCCCAACCCGATCGAGTCGTGCGTCCAGATGTAGATGGTGTCGATGTTCATCAAAGACGCCAACCGCACGGCCGGGCGCATGTAATCCGAGAACTGCAGGAAGGTGCCTCCGAAGGCGCGCGTCGGCCCGTGCAGCACGATGCCGGACAGGATCGAGCCCATCGCGTGTTCGCGGACGCCGAAGTGCAGCACCCGGCCATACGGATCCGCGGTGAACTCCTTGGTGGAGATCGAAGCAGGGCCGAACGACTTCACGCCCTTGATGGTGGTGTTGTTGCTGCCGGCGAGATCCGCTGAGCCACCCCACAATTCGGGCAGTTTCGGTGCGACGTCGTTGAGCACCTGACCGAACGCCGCGCGGGTGGCCAACGGCTTGGAACCCGGCTCCCAGTGGGTCAGGTCGGCGTCCCAGCCGTCAGGGAGCTTCTGCTCGGTAAGTCGGTTCAGCAGCGCCTTGCGCTCGGGCTCACGCTGCGCCCACGCGTCGAACTCGCTCTGCCACTTCTCGTGGGCTTCCTTACCGCGGGCGACCAGCCTACGAGTGTGCTCGATGACCTCGTCGCGCACCTCGAACGTCTTGTCGGGGTCGAAATCGAGGATCTTCTTGACGGCGGCGACCTCCTCGTCACCGAGTGCGGCGCCGTGCGCCTTGCCGGTGTTCATCAGCTTCGGCGCGGGGTAGCCGATGATCGTGCGGACCGAGATGAACGACGGCTTGTCGGTGACGCGCTTGGCTTCGGCGATGGCCTCCTCGATGCCGACGACGTTCTCGCCGCCCTCGACCTCCTGCACATGCCACCCGTACGCGCGGTAGCGGGCCGGTGTGTCCTCCGACAACGCGATGTCGGTGTCGTCCTCGATGGAGATCTGGTTGTGGTCGTAGAAGACGATCAGGTTGCCGAGCTGCTGGGTGCCTGCCAGCGATGACGCCTCGCTGGTGACGCCCTCCTCCATATCGCCGTCGGAGGCGATCACGTAGATGTAGTGGTCGAACGGGCTGGTGCCCGGCGCGGCGTCGGGGTCGAACAGGCCGCGCTCGTAGCGCGACGCCATCGCCATGCCGACCGCGGACGCCAGGCCCTGGCCGAGCGGGCCGGTGGTGATCTCCACGCCCTTCGTGTGGCGGAACTCCGGATGGCCCGGCGTCTTGGACTTCCATGTCCGCAGCGACTCGATGTCGGAGAGCTCGAGCCCGAACCCGCCGAGGTACAGCTGGATGTACAGCGTGAGGCTGGAGTGCCCGCAGGACAGCACGAACCGGTCGCGGCCCAGCCAGTGCTCGTCACCGGGGTCGTGGCGCATCTGCCGCTGAAACAGCGTGTACGCGAGGGGCGCCAGGCTCATCGCCGTGCCGGGGTGCCCGTTGCCCACCTTCTGCACCGCGTCCGCCGCGAGCACCCGCACAGTATCTACCGCGGCCGAGTCCAGTTCGGTCCAGTCATCGGGGTGGTTGGGGCGGGTGAGGGCAGAGATCTCGTCGAGTGTGGTCACGTGGCGAACTCCTTAAATCGGCCCGGCTTCGCAATCCGCTTTGTCCACCCTAGTGCGCGAACCTGGACCACCGCAGGTGCGTGGGGGACGATTAGGACGCCGTTTACATGCGGTCTACCATCGCCTGTAGTAGAAGCCGCTTGCTGCGGCGACCCTGAGGAGTATTTGCGTGAGCATTCGCGAAGGCAGCCTTGTCGATGGGGCGCCGAACCGGATCCGCACCAAGCTCCTCGGCTACCTGTCACTGACCAAGCCACGGGTGATCGAGCTGCTGCTCGTCACCACGATTCCGGCCATGCTGCTTGCCCACCGCGGCACCGTCGATCCGCTGCTCATCCTGAACACCTTGGTCGGCGGCCTGCTGGCGGCCGCGGGCGCCAACACACTGAATTGCGTGGCCGACGCGGACATCGACAAGGTGATGAAGCGGACCGCCCGTCGGCCGTTGGCCAGGGCCATTGTGCCGCGCAGCCATGCGCTGGTGTTCGGGCTGGCGTTGTCGGTCGCCTCGTTCTTCTGGCTGTGGTGGACGACGAACATGCTGTCCGCGCACCTGGCCGGCGCCACCATCGCGTTCTATGTGCTGGTCTACACGCTGCTGCTCAAGCGCCGGACATCTCAGAACGTGGTGTGGGGCGGGGCGGCCGGGTGCATGCCGGTGATGATCGGCTGGTCCGCGGTGACCGGCACCATCCAGTGGCCCGCACTGGTGATGTTCGCGATCATCTTCTTCTGGACGCCGCCGCACACCTGGGCACTGGCCATGCGCTACAAGGAGGACTACCAGGCGGCCGGCGTGCCGATGCTGCCAGCCGTTGCCACCGAGCGGCAGGTGACCAAGCAGATCCTGGTGTACACCTGGCTCACGGTGATCTCGACGCTGGCGCTGGCGCTGGCGACGGGCTGGCTGTACGCGTCGGTGGCGATACTCGCTGGCGCCTGGTTCCTGGTGATGGCCCATCAGCTGTACGCAGGGGTGCGTCGCGGTGAGCCGGTGAAGCCGCTGCGACTGTTCCTTCAGTCCAACAATTACCTCGCCGTGGTCTTCTGTGCGCTCGCGGTGGATTCGGCCTTGGCGCTGCCGACTCTGTTTACAGCCTGAGCCGCCTTCCTCGTCCACCGTGTGTAGCGTGGTGGCGCGATTTCGCCTGATTTCTCGCCATGGCGTTACATTCGACGCGTGCCGAAAGTAGCGTTCGGACATGCCGATCCAGGTGTCTCCAGATAACTTCATCCGCGCCGAGAGCGACCTGTATTTCGGCAACCTCGTCAAGGACGGGGGCTTCGGCGCGTTCCACCACATTCGCGAACTGAGCCCGATCGACAACCAACTGGTGATCCGGCAAAACCGCGACACTCTCTACTCGGCTGGTGTGTTCGACCTCGACGCGGGGAGCGTGACCATCACCATGCCCGACGCGGGCGGACGGTTCATATCCCTGCAGATCATCACCGAGGACCACTACGTGCCTGGTGTCAGCTATGCGACCGGTGCGCAGACGCTCACCCGTGACGAGATCGGCACCCGATACGTCATGGCAGCAGTGCGCACCCTGGTCGATCCCAACAACCCCGCTGACTTGGACGCGGTACGTGCGCTGCAGGACGGATTAACGGTCCAGCAGGACGGCGGCGGCAGCTTCGAGGTGCCCGATTGGGATCCGGTGAGCCAGAAGGCGGTTCGCGACGCACTGCTTGCGCTGGCCCGCACTTTGCCCGACACCAAACGGGCGTTCGGCACCCGGCAGGATACCGACCCTGTGCGTCACCTCATCTGTTCCGCGTCGGCATGGGGCGGCAACCCCGAGAAGGATGCCCTTTACCTGTCGGCGAACCCCGCGCGAAATGACGGCACAACCTTGCACCGGCTGACGGTCGGGGAGGTGCCGGTCGACGGCTTCTGGTCGGTGACCGTGTACAACGAGGACGGCTTCTTCACCGCCAACCCGCAGAACGCGTATTCACTCAACAACATCACCGCGCAGCGATCTGCCGACGGATCGGTCGGGATCCAGTTCGGTGGATGCGACGGATCCCTTGCCAATTGCCTGCCCATCACGCCGGGGTGGAACTACCTGGTGCGGCTGTACCGGCCGCGGCAGGAGATCCTCGACGGGTCATGGACCTTTCCGGAGGCCCAGCCGGTCTAGGGCACCAACACGATCGAGCCGACGGTCTTGCGGCCCTGCAGGTCGCGGTGGGCCTGCTCGGCGTCTTCGAGGCGGTAGCGCTCGCTGACCGTGACGGTGATGGTGCCAGCAGCGATCGCGTTGAGCAGTTCTCCTGCACGCCAAGCGAACTCGTCGGGTGTGCGAGTGTGGTGGGCAAGCGTGGGCCGGGTCAGGAACAGCGAACCGGCCGCATTGAGCCGCTGCGGATCGAACGGCGGGACCGGCCCGCTGGACGCGCCGAACAGTGCGACCGTGCCGCGGATCGCGCAACTGGCGAGGCTGGCATCGAACGTGGCCGCGCCGACGCCGTCGTACACCGCGGCGACACCGCCGTCGGTGAGTTCCTTGATCTTGCCGCCGAACTCCTCGGCGTCTTCCGGGTAGTCGAGCACCTCGACGGCGCCTGCCTTGCGTGACAACTCGGCCTTCTCCGGTGTCGACACGGTGGTGATCACGCGGACTGCGAGGCTGGTGGCCCATTGCGTGAGGATGAGGCCCACGCCGCCCGCGCCTGCATGTACCAGTACGGCATCGCCCTGCTGCACCGGGTACGTCGACTTGATCAGGTAGTGCGCGGTCATGCCTTTGAGCAGGGACGCGGCGGCCACATCGGGGCTGACGCCTTCGGGCACGTAGGCGCAGAAATCGGCTGGGGCGACGCAGTGTTCGGCGTAGGCCCCCGCGGCCTGGGCGGTGACGACCCGATCTCCGACCTGCAGCGCCGCGACGTCCTCGCCGACCGCCTCGACGGTGCCGCAGACCTCGGCGCCGAGGACGAACGGCACCTCCCGCGGATACTGTCCGGACCGGAAGTAGGTGTCAAGGAAGTTCACGCCGATGGCGTCCGCCTTGATCAGTACTTCCCCGGGGCCGGGGGAGGGCAGCTCTTTGTCGACGTAGGTCAGCACTTCTGGTCCGCCGGTCTCGGCGACTTCAATGGCCTTCATGATGACTATCCTGCCAAGGTGAAACTCGCGCGGCCCGACATATTCCATCCTCGCATCGTGTTGGCCGGTTGTCCGGCACTGCCAGACGGCGACGGCGACGACGATGGCCTGGTCGGGGCGCTGCGCCAACGCGGGCTGCAGGCCGGCTGGCTGTCCTGGGATGACCCGAAGACCCTGGACGCCGATCTGGTGATCCTGCGCGCGGCGTGGGACTACATCGACCGGCTCGACGAGTTCCTGGCGTGGACGGCCCGGGTGCGCAATCTGCTCAACGCACCCGGGGTGGTGGCGTGGAACAGCGACAAGCGCTATCTCGCCGACCTCGCCGATGCCGGCGTCCCGACGGTGCCGAGCTTGTTCTTCGCCCCCGGTGAGCCAGTTCGGCCGCCCCGTGGCGAGGTGGTGGTGAAGCCAGCCGTCGGCGCAGGTTCGGTTGGGGCGCAACGATTTACCGACCCCCACGCGGCCACCCGGCACGCTGCTGCGCTGCAGGCCGAGGGCCGCACCGTGCTGGTGCAGCCCTACGACCCGCGGATCAAGGGCGGCGAGACGGCGCTGGTTTTCGTCGGCGGCGGCCAGTCGCACGCATTCACCAAGGGCCCGATCCTCCCGCCGCCGGGACAGGCGCCGGTGTTCGACGAGTCGGGCACCTACGCGGAGGAGACCCTCACCCCTGCCGATCCCGACTTCGAGCTGTGGGACATCGGCCACGCCGCGCTGGCTGCCGCGGCCGCCCACCTGGGCATGGACGTGAGCGACCTGTTGTACGCGCGCGTCGACGTGATCGGAGACCGGCGCGACCCCCATGTTCTGGAGCTGGAACTGGTGGAACCGTCGCTGGGCTGGCGGCAACTGGACACGACCGCCAGGACCCGCCAGCAGCGGCTGTTCGCGCTGGGCGTCGAATCAGCCCTTGAGCGGCTGGGGCTCGGTCCGCTGTCGCATCGACGCCCATAGCGCCGCGGTGGCGGCGGTACAGGCGGCCGCCCCGAGCACGTGGACGGCGACCAGCGCGGCGGGCACACCCGTGAAGAACTGCACGGTGCCGACGAGACCCTGTGCGACAACGAGCGCCAGCAGCACGCCCAATCGGAGCATGACGGAGCGTGGCGCGTGGACCGCCAACAGCCCGAAGCCGAGGCCGACCACCAGCGCCAGGTAGGCGATGAGCAGCGACGCGTGCATGTGAACCAGCGTGGTGATCTCGATCTGCAGCCTGGGCACCGGTTGGGTGATGCTCTTGTCGCCCGCGTGCGGTCCAGCGCCGGTCACCAGCGTGCCGCTCACGAGTTGCAAAGCGAGCACGACTGCTGTCAGAGCGGTCAACTGCCGCAAGGGCTTTGGCACCACGGGGGTCGAGACGCCGAGGTCGGGCTCGCCGATCTTGACGTACAAGAGCACCGCCAGCCACACCATGGTCATCGAGGCCAGCAGGTGGATGGCGACCGTCCACCACAACAGACCGGTGAGCACGGTGATGCCACCGATCACGGCCTGCACGACCGTCGACGCAGGCATCAGCCATGCGTAGATCAGCACTTCGCGGCGACGGCGGGCACGCGTGACAGCGAGGACCGCCAGCGCTGCGGTCAGCACCACCAGGAAGGTGATCATCCGGTTGCCGAACTCGACGATCTGGTGGATGACGGCAACCTCGGCGTGCGGGACCGGGGTGAAGCTGCCGGGGAAACACTGCGGCCAGGTCGGGCAGCCCAGCCCGGACGCGGTGACCCGGACGATCGCGCCGGTGACGGCGATACCGCCCTGGGTGAGGATGACGGCCGCGGCGATGCCGCGCTGAACCCGCAGGCTCGGCATGGGCAGCAGGTCGACCAGCCGTAGGAAGAGTCGTCCGACGGGCACGGCCTCGATGGTAGAGGACGGCAACTACAGCACGTAGTAGCGGTCAGGTCCTCGGCGAGACGAACGGCACGAGCACCTCGTCGACGTTGCGCCAGCCGATGACGTCGTTCTGCAACGCCGCCCTCAGCTCCGGATCATGTGCTGCCGCCGCGATGGCCGCCCGCAGCACGGGGGCTTCGGGTCCGGTGAACAGCGCGGCCCAACCCCGGAGGATGGCCAGCATGTCGGTGCGGTAGCTGCCCGTGTCCTCATGGGGGATAGCCGCGGTCGCGATGCCAAGCAATGTGCCGCGAAGCAGGCTCGCGCGGTCGGCCCATCGCCGGTACAACACCGGCTTGCTCGTGCGTGCCGCCGACGCATCGACCACATCCACTGGGAACTCGCCAGTCCGGCGCCTGGCGGTGGTGCCGCAGAAGGCGCACGGTTCCGAATCGTGGAAGCGTTCGGCGCGCGGCCGGAATTCAAGGTCGACGTCGTCGATCGAGTAGAGAAGCTCGATGAGACGGGCATCCGGCTGGTGCAGCGATTGGCCGGGGTGGTGATCTTTCAGCTCGAGCACACTTGGTCCGCGGGCACTGACGCCACGCACTACGTGTCGGTGATGGACATCGGGGCGCGCTCCGGCTTGCTCGCGCCGATCAACGGGGTGATTTGTCGGCGGTTTTCCGATGAGATGCTGCGGGCCTGGGTGAAGCACAACATCGAGGAAGTGGGGCAGCTGGAATACCTGCTGCCGCAGCTGAAGTCGTCAGCTGAACCGGCGAACACGTAGCGGAGCTAACGGATTGGAGTAGTTGCTCGCGTGAAATGAGTAGTCCATCACGCTGTTCCCGGTCGGTGGCGCGACCTAGCTTTGAATTGAATCGATTCGGGACTCGATCATCCGGGGGGACAACATGCCATTTTTTCCTGCCTCACAGCGATATTCGTTGCCCTATCGGGCAATCGAGATGCGGCGTGTGCGACAAGCCAAGCTTGCCGCACAACGGCGGCCATCCGAGGCCGGTTTCGGCGCCCAGGGTGGAGACCCCCGCCGGGGCGTCGACATGGACTTGAGCACGTGCGTCAACCGCTATGGGCCTGCGCCCGCCGCGGTTGAGGCGCTGCACTCGATACCCCCCGCCGATATCCTGCTCCACCCGTACGACGCCGCCGAGCGACTCGTTGAGGTCTACCGCTGGGCGACCGGTGTGAATGGCGGCGCGATGATCGCAGGCCGAGGAGCAAGCGAGTTCATCTGGGCGATGGGCCGCGAACTCGACCATGCCGATGTCCAGGTCCCGCTACCCGCGTACACCGATTACCTCAAGGCGTTTCCCGGGCGCGGATTCACTGTGTCGGGCGAACAGATTCCCACCGTCGAGCAGGTCGACGCGGCGCTCGGCGCAGGTCCACTGGTCATCGTCTCCAATCCACACAATCCGACAGGAACGTTGCTCAACCCACGGGAGCTGATAGCGGTGGCCGATGCTCATCCCGCCGCGACGCTCGTCGTCGACGAGTCGTACATCGACTTCACATCTCATCCGGTCGGCTGGTCCACGCTTGGTTGTGACATTCCGAATCTGGTTGTGCTGCAGTCGACATCGAAGTTCTACGGTATTGCGGCGACACGAGCGGGAATGGCCTGGTGCGCTGACCACGAACAGCTCAAGCGGCTGTTCGGCCTGCAGGAGAACTGGGGCCTTTCCGGCGTCGATGTCCACGTCGCATGCGCGGCGGTGCGGGACTTCCGGTGGGCGGCGCACTCCCGATCGCGGATGCAGATCGACAGCGCTTGGCTGGCCGACGTCTTGTCGGGAATTCCGGGACTGCGGCCTCATCGCAATGCGAACGTCCATTTCCAGTATGCGTTTTGTCAACGCGCGGAAGACGTCGCCGAGATCTTCCGGAATCACGGCATCGGCGTGCGAGTGCTCGGCGCGGCGCACGGCGCGAACCCCGACGCCCTGCGCATCGTCGCGCCGCGTTCGGACGAACGCGAACGCTTCCTCGGGGCTGTCGCTGACGTGGCGGCAGCCCTTGCGGCATCAGGTGAAGCGGAACCAGCGCAGCGCGCATAGCGCAGCGACCGCGCCCCACGCCGCGAGCACCGCGACCCCGAACCAGTCGACGGACAGCGTCATCGCCTGTGTCAGTGCCTCGGTCAACGCACCCGAAGGCGTGAGGCGGGCCACCCATTGCACGCCGTGCGGCACCATCCCACCCTCGAGCGTCAGCGCGCCGAGCCCGGCGAAGACGAACCACAGCAGATTGGCGACCGCCAGCACGATCTCGGCGCGCAGCGTGCCGCCGAGCAGCAGACCCAGCGCGGCAAAGCCGGCGGTGCCGAGTGCGATGATCACCGCCCCGAGGAGCAGCCCGAGTATGTTGGGCCGCCAGCCCAGCGCAAAACCGATGGCGCCCAACAGGATCGACTGCAGGAACACCACCGTGACGACAGCCAGCGACTTGCCCGCGATGATGCCCCACACCGGCAGCGCGGTCGCGCCGAGCCGTTTCAGCGCACCGTAACGACGGTCGAACGCCACCGCGATGGCCTGCCCTGTGAACGCCGTCGAGATCACCGCGAGCGCCATGATCGCGGGCACGAACGTGGCAGCGCGGTTCGGCCCGAACGAGCCAAGCGGCAGCAGCGTCAGGCCGACCAGCAGCGTGATCGGGATGAACATGGTGAGCAGCAACTGCTCACCGTTGCGCAGCAGCAGCTTGAGCTCCAGCCCGAACTGCGCCGCCAGCATCTTCTGGACCGTCGCGGGCCGGGGATCCGGCGAAAATGTCCCTGGTGCAAAAAGATTGGTCATGACCGCAGCTTCCGCCCTGTCAGATCGAGGAAGACGTCCTCCAGGCTGCGCTGCTCGACCCGCATGTCGGTGGCCAGCACATCCAGTCGCGCGCACCACGCTGTTACGGTGGCCAGCACCTGAGGGTCGATGTGGCCCTCGACCAGATACTCACCCGGCGCGGTCTCGGTCGCCTTATAGCTCTCGGGCAGCGCCGACACCAGCAGCGCGAGGTCGAGCATCCGCGGCGCGCGGAACCGCAGTTGGTTTTCGGCGCCGCTGCGCATCAGCTCGGCCGGCGTGCCGGTGGCCACCGCGACGCCGTGGTCGATGATCACGATCCGGTCGGCCAGCTCCTCGGCCTCGGTCAGCTGATGGGTGGTCAGCACCACCGTGACGCCGTCGCGGCGCAGCCCATTGATCAACTCCCACACGACGATTCGCGCGTGCGCGTCCATGCCCGCGGTGGGCTCGTCGAGAAACACCAACTCCGGGCGACCGACCACCGCACACGCCAGCGCCAGCCGCTGCTGCTGCCCGCCGGACAGCCGCCGGTAGGTCGTGCGTGCCGCTTCGGTCAGGCCGAGCGTTTCCATCAGCCACTGCGGATCGAGCGGATTGGCGGTATACGCCGCAACGAGATTCAGCATCTCGCCGGCCCGCGCCGCGGGATATCCGCCGCCGCCCTGCAGCATCACCCCGATGCGCTCACGCACGCGGGCGTTGTCGGCGACGGGGTCCAATCCGAGGATCTCGATGCTGCCCGCGTCGGGCTTGATGAATCCCTCGCACATCTCCACCGTGGTGGTCTTGCCAGCGCCGTTGGGGCCAAGCAGCGCGAGCACTTCCGCCTCGTGGACGTCGAGGTCGAGTTCTGACACGGCCGTCGTCGACCCGTACCGCTTGCTGACCCCGCGCAGACGCACGGGCACGGCCGACGAACGCTCGCGTGAGCCGACGGCACCAGAGTCGGAGGAGGTCACGGGGATTCAGCGTAAGCGCCAGGCTTGGCAGGCTGCGGCGCAGGCTGCGGAGCCGGTATCGACGGTTCGACGATCGGAGGCGCTTTGGCCTGCGGCACACCGGCGTCGGGCAGCTTGCGCCACGGGAGGCGGTAGTAGGTCAGGCCGATGAGGATGAGCACGATCATCGTGCTGGCCACGACCGCGAGCAGGATCTGGAACAGCGTGAACCGGTCTCCGTTGGCGGTCGGGCCGAAGATGCCGACCACGAGCGTGACGACGATCGTCGTGGTGCGGAACTGCGGCAGGGTGGCCCACGCCGCGAGCGGGATCACTGCCCACAGCACGTACCACGGCTGGACCACAGGGAAGAGCAGCACAGTCATGCCGAGCGCGACACCGAGCCCGCCCACCGGATGCAACCGGCCACGCAGAACCGCGAGCAGAAGGAAGGTCACGATGATCGCGATGGTGAGCACACCAATCGCACGGGTCAGGCCGAGCACGGCCGTCGTGTGATCGCCCAACCCGAGCAAAATGCCGACCTGGCCGGTCCCCAGCGCCAACAAGGTGGGCAGCGACATCCAGCTGCGGACGACGTTGGCGGTGCCCAGCGTGTAGAGCCAGCCGAATCCGAGACCGCTGGCCCAGCCGATGAGCGCCATCACCGCCAACGACACTGCGCTCAGCGACCCGCCTGCGATCACGAACGCCTTGAATGTGCCGCCCCAGCGGCACGCCAGCGCCATCGCCACGAAGCCGAGCGCAAGCAGAGACGGCAGTTTGACCTGCGAGGACATCGTGATCAACACGATGCCGAGGACGAGATTCTCCAGTGGCAGCCATCGTGCCCATTCATCGCGGCAGTGTGGCCACGCCAGTGGTCTCGGGAGGAGTGGGCCTGCGGCGTCGACGCCGCGCAGGGCGAACTCGGTGCCCGCCAGCATCAGCCCGAGCATCAGCGCCTCGTTGTGGATGCCTGCCACCAAATGCATGATCAGCAGCGGGTTCGCCGCGCCGAGCCACAGTGCACTCACTTCGGCGACTCCGCAGCGGCGGGCCAGCCGCGGCACCGCCCAGACGATGAGGCCGACGCCGAGCAGCACCACCAGCCGATGGCACAAAACCGCTGCGACGATGTTCTCGCCCGTCAGCGCCGAGATGCCCTGGCCGATCCACAGGAACAACGGGCCGTACGGTGCCGGGGTGTCGCGCCACATGTTCGGCACCGACAACGTGAACACGTGGTCGAGGCCGAGACCCGGCGCAGGACCGACGCGATACGGGTTGAGGCCCTGCAGCGCGATCTCGCTCTGCGCCAGATACGAGTAGACGTCCCTGCTGTACATCGGCGGCGCGATGAGCAGTGGCAACACCCACAGCAAAAGCGTGCGGTCGAGCTGGCTGCGTGTCATGCGACGGTCACCCAGCACGAACCGGCCGAGCATCAGCCACGCCAGCGCCATCATCACCGCGCCGGTGGTGGTCATCGTCAGCGATACCGTCTGGATGCGTGACGGCAGATTCAGCAACCGCACCCCGAATGTCGGGTCCTGCACCACCGGGCGCGCTCCGACGCCCAGCGCGCCGATGGTCATCAACACCGTGCCGGTGGCGCCGAACAACCGTGTCCGCCGCAGTGCGATGAGCTCGGCGTCGTTCAGCGGGGAGCCGACGGCCCGCTCGTCGCCATGCCAACCGGCAATCGACGTGCTGAGGGACCGTAGGCGGAGCGCCACCCCAGCAGCGTAGCCGTCATCCGTATGGTGCCCGTCACGCTAAGGGCACCCTTGCTTTACCGAGTTTTGGAATTCCGTCACAATAGTGTTGTGAAATTCCGTCCGGACGTGAGCGACCGCCACACCCGTGGCGCGATCGTCCAGCTCTTGCTGGAGTCCGGACCGATCACAGCGGGCGAGATCGGCGATCGGCTCGGCATCTCCGCCGCAGGCGTGCGCAGACACCTGGACGCGCTGATGGACGTCGGCGATGCACAATCCAGCGCCGCCGCGGCGTGGCAGCACAACGGCCGGGGACGGCCCGCCAAGCGGTACCGGCTCACGGCCGCAGGCCGGGCCAAGCTGGAGCACACGTACGACGACCTTGCGGTTGCCGCGATGCGCCAGCTGCGGGAGATCGGCGGCGACGACGCCGTCCGCACCTTCGCGAGAAGCCGTATAGACAGCATCCTTTCGGGAGTAAGCGAAGGGCCGAGCGACGTTGAAGCCAAGGCGGATAGGGTTGCGACCGCGCTGACAAAGGCTGGCTACGCGACGACCACTACACCGGTGAGCGGGCCGATCCACGGCATCCAGCTGTGCCAGCACCACTGCCCGGTGTCGCACGTCGCGGAGGAGTTCCCCGAACTATGTGAGACCGAGCGGGAGGCGTTCGCCGAGATCCTCGGCACCCACGTGCAGCGGCTGGCGACGATCGTCAACGGCGACTGCGCATGCACCACCCACGTCCCGCTGACACCTGAAACAACCGAGTGCAAGCAAGGAGCGTCGACATGACGACCACCCCCGAGATCCACAAGGTGGGCGAACCGCTCAGCCAGGATGAGGCCATCGCCTCGCTGAGCCGGTACGGCTACGGCTGGGTGGACTCCGACGAGGCGGGCGCCAGCGCACAGCGCGGGCTGTCCGAAGCGGTAGTGCGTGACATCTCGGGCAAGAAGAACGAGCCGGAGTGGATGCTCGAGAGCCGGCTGCGCGCGCTGCGCACATTCAACAAGAAGCCGATGCCGAACTGGGGTTCCAACCTGGAGGGCATCGACTTCGCCAACATCAAGTACTTCGTGCGCTCGACGGAGAAGCAGGCCGCGACGTGGGACGACCTGCCGGCGGACATCCGTAACACCTACGACAGGCTGGGCATCCCCGAGGCCGAGAAGCAGCGCCTGGTGTCGGGCGTCGCAGCGCAATATGAGTCCGAGGTGGTCTACCACCAGATCCGCGAGGATCTGGAGGCGCTTGGCGTCATCTTCCTCGACACCGACACCGCGCTGAAGGAACACGAGGACATCTTCAAGCAGTACTTCGGCACGGTGATCCCGGCCGGGGACAACAAGTTCTCCGCGCTGAATACCGCTGTGTGGTCGGGTGGTTCGTTCATCTACGTGCCGCCGGGTGTGCACGTCGACATCCCGCTGCAGGCCTACTTCCGGATCAACACCGAGAACATGGGCCAGTTCGAGCGGACGCTGATCATCGTCGACGAGGGCGCCTACGTGCACTACG
>Ga0105243_10000544_pt1 | contig 38215 bp, 27 predicted proteins | sample KBSM34metaG_FD_81525 | JGI IMG/M metagenome (GOLD analysis project Ga0105243, IMG submission 81525) | Miscanthus rhizosphere microbial communities from Kellogg Biological Station, Michigan, USA - KBS M3-4 metaG | ecosystem: Host-associated > Plants > Roots > Rhizosphere > Soil | place... | reverse complement strand
TGGCCGACGCTGGCCACCGGCGTGGTCTCCACCTGCATCGCCTACGTCACCTTCCTGTTCTCCGGCGTGGACGGCCTGCGCCAGCTGGCGGTGTTCACCATCGCCGGGTTGCTGGTGGCGGCGCTGACCACGCGCCTGCTGCTGCCGGCGCTGATCGACCCCTCGCCGCGCGACCATGCCGATTCGCCGGCGCTGGCGCGGCTGTGGCACGGCATCGCGCGGCTGCCGCGGCCGCGCTGGTCGTTGCTGCCGCTGGCGCTGGTCGCCGCGGCGGTGATCGCGTTCGCGCCGGGCCCGTTCTGGCAGAACGACCTGTCCAAGCTGACCCCGGTGCCGGCCGACGGCCTGGCCCGCGACGCGCATCTGCGCAAGGAACTGGGCGCGCCGGACGTGCGCTACGTGCTGGCGCTGCCGGCCGCCTCCGCCGACGCCGCGCTGGCCGCCTCCGAGCGACTGCGTCCGCGCCTGGATGCGCTGGTTGCGCGCGGCGAGCTGGCCGGCTACGACATGGCCGCGCGCTACCTGCCCAGCGCGGCGACCCAGCAGCGGCGCCAGGCGGCGTTGCCGGATGCGGCGCAGGCGCGCGCGCTGACCGCCGCCGCGGTGGCCGCCACGCCGTTCCGTGCCGACGCCTTCGCGCCGTTCCTGGCCGACCTGGAGCGCGCCCGCAGCGCGCCGCCGCTGACCGCGCGCGACCTGCATGGCACGCCGCTGGCAACCACGGTCGATGGCTTGTTGCTGGACCGCGCCGACCATGCCACCGCGCTGGTATCGCTGACCGGCCTGCGCGACCCGGCACTGCTGGCCGATGCGGTAAAGGGCAGTGGCGCGCAGCTGATGGACCTGAAGGAGGCCTCCGAATCACTGGTCGCCGCCTACCGCGGCCGCGTGCTCGGCGCGCTCGGCATCGCCGCGCTGCTGCTGGCGCTGACCGTGGCGATCGCGCTGCGCACGCCACGCCGGATCGTGCGCGTGCTGCTGCCGATGGCGCTGACCACGCTGCTGATTCTGGCGATCCTGCGCGGCTGCGGTGTCGAACTGAACCTGTTCCACCTGATCGCGCTGATCCTGGCCGCCGGCCTGGGCCTGGACTACGCGCTGTTCTTCGACCACGCCGGCGACGACCGCGCCGACCAGTTGCGCACGCTGCACGCGCTGATCGTGTGCAGCCTGATGACGCTGCTGGTGTTCGCGCTGCTGGCCGCCTCCAGCATCCCGGTGCTGCGCGCGATCGGCAGCACGGTGGCGCTGGGCGTGCTGTTCAACTTCGTGCTGGCGCTGCTGATCTCGCGCGAGACCGCCAACGACGCGCCCGCAGCCACCGCGCATTAGGAGACGCTGCATGACCGAGCTTCCGCACGGACGCGACGCGATCGCGGCGCTGATCCCGCACCAGGGCCTGATGTGCCTGTGGGAAGAAGTGGTGGCCTGGGACGCGCAGCGCATCGTGCTGCGCAGCCAGGCGCACCGCGCCGCCGCGCATCCGCTGCGCAGCGGCGGCCGCCTGCGCGCGCTGCACCTGTGCGAATACGGCGCGCAGGCGATGGCGGTGCACGGCGGCCTGCTCGGCCGCGCCAGCGGCAAGCCGGTGCGCCCGGGCATGCTGGTCGCGCTGCGCGGCGTGCAACTGCACGTGGCCGATCTGCATGAGCTGCCGGAGGCGATCGAGTGCGAGGCCGAAGTGCTGCTGCAGGCCGAGGACAGCCAGCAATACGGCTTCCGCATCGTGCATGGCGCGCAACTGCTGGCCGAAGGGCGCGCCACGGTGATGCTGGGCGCGGCGTAGCGGCGCCCGGTACCGATCATGCATGCGGGAAACCACCGATGAAGGCGCTGAGAGCACCGAAACCGGGCGATCTTTTCTATATCCCCGCCGTCGATGCCGCCGATGCGCCCGGCTTCGTGATCGCACGCTACATCGAGCTCATACCGCCTGCGCTCGGTCATCTGGTCGAGGTGTTCGCCGATTTCCATACGCAGATCCCGGCATCCATCGCCCAGGTGGACAGGTCGCGCCGCCTGTTCCGGCCGATCTTCTGCAGCCTGCGGTTTTCGGCGATTCCGCGCTGGAAGATCCTCTTCAGCGATCCCGGCTATACAAAAGCCGACTCCCGTTACGATGCGATCCAGTTCGCCTTCGAGACGGACCTGTGGATCGGAGGGACCAGCCATCCGGCGGCGGCGGAGCGGCTTGCCGGCATCGAACCGTCCATCTGCTGGCGGATGGACCATCTGATGATCCGCGTCATTGCGCACTTGCGCGGGGCCATCGCCGAGAACGCATGCATGGAGCACTGCGCCCTGCCGGAAGACCTGCGTGTGGATAGCGAGGTCGCGCTCGAACGGGTAAGGAAGGCCGCGCACCACATGCAGACGCTGCTCGGCAGCAAATAATCGATCGCCCGATCCTGGCGCCTCAAGATGCATCCGCCGCACCGTGGAGGCGCGCCCGGCGGGTGCCGGCCACTGACCCTGCACATCGCCGTGTTCTACGATGAAGGGTCCCGCAGCCAACGCAACACGGAGAATGTGCGCATGACCGATCCTTCGACGAAACGCCGCGCCCTGGTCACCGGCGGCAGTGGCGACCTTGGCGGTGCGATCTGCCGGCGCCTGGCCGCGGACGGGCTGCATGTGATCGTGCACGCCAACGGCAACGTGGCGCGCGCCGCTGCCGTGGTGCAGGACATCGCTGCGGCCGGCGGCAGCGCCGAGGCGGTGGCGTTCGACGTGGCCGATGCCGATGCCAGCGCCGCGGCGCTGGCGGTGCTGCTGGAGGCCGGTCCGATCCAGGTGGTGGTCAACAACGCCGGCATCCACGACGACGCGCCGATGGCCGGGATGAGCGCGGCGCAATGGCACCGGGTCATCGACGTGTCGCTGCACGGTTTCTTCAACGTGACCCAGCCGCTGCTGCTGCCGATGGCGCGCACGCGCTGGGGGCGCATCGTCAGCGTGTCGTCGGTGGCGGCGGTGCTCGGCAATCGCGGGCAGACCAACTACGCCGCGGCCAAGGCCGCGCTGCACGGCGCCAGCAAGTCGCTGGCGCGGGAGATGGCCAGCCGCGGGATCAGCGTCAACGTGGTCGCGCCCGGGGTGATCGAAGGCGCGATGGCCGGCGAGGCGTTCGCGCCGGAGGCGATCAAGCAACTGGTGCCGGCCGGCCGCCCCGGCAAGGCGGATGAGGTGGCCGCGCTGGTGGGCTTCCTGTGCTCGGACGCGGCCGGCTACATCAACGGGCAGGTGATCGGCATCAATGGCGGCATGGGCTGAGGCCCGCGGCGCGGCACTTGGAATGCGAGCGGGCCGGGCCTATAGTCGGGGCATGTCCGCTGTTCCTGCCATCAAGAAGCGCCCTAGCCGGGTCCCGGGCGGGACGGTTGCGACCGTGTCCGAACTCAAGAACCGCACCTATGCCGTGTTCACCGGGTCGGGCGTGCGCGTGGACCTGCAGGCGTTCTTCAACAGCGAGTCCGGGCGCCAGGCGGTGAGCAAGCTGGCGCGGACGGTCAGGGGCCACGTCGAGGCGAAGCGCTCCAAATAGCCGCAGGGGCAAGGAATGCCTTTCAACCAATTGCTGTTGCCGCTGATCGGCGGCTACCTGTTCGTCAACTTCACCTTCATCATCTCCTACTGGGCGTCGCGCCAGGGCAAGGAGCAACTGCTGTTGGCCTCGGCGTTGGTCGGCATCGTCGCGCTGGCGGTCGCGCGGGTGCTGGCGGTGCTGTTGATGGCCACCGCCTGGGGTCAGGAGGCCTGGCGGCTGCTGCACCTGGTCGCGCCATATCCGGGCATCGGCACCGCCTTGCTCGCCTTCCTCGTCTGCCTGGCGCTGCGGGTGTGGATCAACTGGTTCTGGCCGCGCGACGAAGCGGCGCTGTGGCTGTATGGCACCGGCACCTACAACAGCCTGGAGCGGTTGTTCTTCCTCAGTGTGCTGCGTGTGGAGCAGGTCCGGACCCGCGGCTTCGTCGCCGAACTGGCGATCCGCATGCTGTGGCATCCACCGCTGCGTCTGGGCCGCTGGCTGTCGCGCCTGCTGCCGCCGCGCTCGGCTTCGGAACAGGCTGCGCTGGATGCGCAGGTGCATCCGGCCGATCGCCTGGACGCACTGGAGACTAGCGACGGCCTGCTCGCGCCGGTGCCGGTGCTACTGTCGCTGAAGGACCGCAAGGTCTATGCCGGCTGGCTGGAATGGATCCCGCCGCTGCGCGCGGACGCCTCGCCATACCTGCGCTTGGTCCCGGTGTGGAGCGGCTACCGCGATGCGCAGACATTGCGCGTGGTGGTGACCGAAAACTACTCCGAGGACATCTTCTCCGGTTCCGAACTGCCGGCGGCGAAGGTGATCTCCACCGGCGACATCGCCAACGCCAGCCTGTTCGATCCGGATGTGTTCGATCGCTTCGGCGGCGAGGCAGCGCCGCCGGAACCGGACGACGGGCAAGCGGACGACGGAGCGCAGGCATCCCCGTGAATCCAGGCGGCGCTGCGTGGCGCAGCGTCCGTGGAAGGTGCGGGACGGGCTTGGCGCGCGTGCGTCAGCCCGGCGGCGCGTCGATCTCGATCACGGCATCCTGGGTCCGCGCTCCGCTCACCGCGCGGCAATGCACCGCCACGTCCTCGCCGCCGGCACGCAGGTGCCCTTCGACGAACAGCATGTTGCTGCGGTCATGGTAAGACCCGGACCACTGGAAGGTGCTGACACCCTGAAGCATGTAGCGATAGCGCGCTTCAGCTTCGCACCATGGCATCAGGTCGCTGGCCTGGCGGAGGATCCGGTCGCTGCGGTCCAGCTGCTGGGTCTGCGCGGAGGCGTGCGCCGCCAGCGTCCCCAGGACCAGGATGCAGATGTTTGCCTTCATGCGTGACTCCCGCGGAACCGTTTCAAGAAGGTGCTGCAGCGTGCGTCGCCGGCGCTCACGCGGCGCGCGCGTACCAGGTGTCGGCCAGCGAGCTCTCGCCTTCCAGCATGTCGGCGAGCAGTGCGTCCAGGCCGTGGTCGTCGATCTGCGGATGCTGCGCGCGCGCCTGGCTCAGCACTTCGCGCGCCAGCCAGCCCATCCGCGCGACGTTGCCGCGCAGGCGCGCCAGGAACGCCGCGTCGTCCAGCTCCTCGCGCAGTGCCGCGTTGAGCTGGTGGAACCAGCCGATCAGGTACTGGTCGAGCAGCCGGCCATCGGCGTCCGGCCGGCCTTGCGCGTCGTTGTGCCGGCCCCAGTCGCGCAACAGCGCCTGCATGCCCAGGTTGAGCGCGCGCGCGCGGGTGAACTCCGGCCGCAGCCGGCCCAGCATGGGCAGATCGGCGATGCGTTCTGAGAAGTACAGCGGCGCCAACAGCGCCCAGTAGTAGGTGTAGTCCCAGATCACCTTGACCGGCATCACCTGCGCGTCGCCGAACAGCGGGTACTGGTCCTGGTACAGGGTCAGGGTGTTCTCGTAGAACGAGAAATACAGCTGCTGGTACAACTCGGCGTAGGGCGCGATGTTGCGGCCGGCGCGATCGAGTCCGATCAGTTCGCAGATGTAGGTGTTGGAGATGGCGATGAAGTCGCTGCCCGGCGAATAGAACGGATCCAGGAACACGCCGGCTTCGCCGGTCAGCGCCCAGCGCTGCGCCGAGAACACCTGCTTGCAGCCGTAGGAGAACTTGCGCAGGAACAGGAAGTCCTGCAGCGCGTGCTGGCTCTGATCGAGCGTGCGCGCGACCTGCGGCTGGTGCGTGCGCAGCCAGGCCATCGCTTTTTCGTGCGTGTTCATCGTCTCCAGCGGGTGCATCTGCGCATCGCAGACGATGCCCAGCGAATGCGCGCCGGACGACAGCGGGATCAGCCAGAACCAGTAGCCCGGGCCGCACATGTGGTTGGTCGAGCGCCAGCGGTCCGGCGGCGTGCAGCGCTGCAGCCAGGCGCTGTCCTGCGACCAGGCATTGGGATCCACCAGCCCGTCCACCCGCCACCACACCGCGTTGGCGTTGTGCGCGTTGTCCTGGGCCAGGCCGAGCTTGCGCTTGAGCAGGCCGGCGCGGCCGCTGGCATCCACCACCCAGCGCGCGCGCAGCGTCGCCGCGGCGCCGTCGCGCTCGTAGCGCACCTGGTGGTCGGCGTCGTCGTCGGCCAGGTCGATGCCGCGCACCGTGCAGCCGTCGATGAACTCGATGCCCAGCGCGCGTGCGCGTTCGCCGAGGAAATTCTCGAAGCGGCCGCGGTCGATCTGCCACGACGGCGTCGGCAGCAGCTGGCTCACGCCCAGCTCGGTGCAGCGGTCGATGTCCTCGCGCCCTTCGGAGAAGAAGAAGCGGAAGCCGAACTTGCGGATCTGTTCGCTCTCCAGATGCTCGTGCAGGCCGAGCACGTTGGCGAAGTAGTGCGCGCCGATCTCCACCGAGGATTCGCCGACCTTGAACGCGGCCTCGCGCACCGGATGCGCGCGCCGTTCCAGCACGCTGATGCGCAGCTGCGGATCGCGCTGGCGCAACTGCAGGGCCAGGGTCAGCCCGGCCAGGCCGCCGCCGGTGATGACCACATCCGCATGCTGCTGGTTCATGGCGTTTCTTCCTTGTCGAAAGGGGTGGGCACCGCGGGAAATTCGCCAGCGGCGTCGTCGATCAGCACCGGATTGGCGCGCACGCGACGGTATTCGCGCACGACATGGCCGTATTGCCACACCTGCACGACCACGTGCGAGGTGATCTTCCACAGATCGCGCACCAGGCGGAAATGGCTCTTGCGGAACTGCCCGGGGGTCTGGTCGGCGTAGCGCGTCTCGATCGGCACCGCGACCACGCGCGCGCCGGCCTGGCGCGCGGCGGAGATCAGCAATTGCGCCTCGAACACGAAGCCCTCGCCGGGCACGTTGGGCAGGGTGTACACCGCCTGCGGATACAGGCGCTGCCCGCTCTGGCTGTCGACCAGGCGGAAGCCGCAGCCCCAGGCGATGCCCCAGTCGCCGAAGTCGTTGCCGATGCGGCGGATGGTCGGCTGGCTGGCGCGCTTGCGCAGGCGCGCGCCGACGATCACGCAGCCGGGATGGCGATTGGCCGCGGCCAGCAGGCGCGGGAAATCGGCGGCGCTGTGCTGGCCGTCGCCGTCCATGGTCATCACCGCGCGCGCGCCCTGGCGCTGCGCTTCGGCGAAGCCGCTGCGCAGCGCGGCGCCCTTGCCGCGCCGCTGCGGATGGCGGATCAGGGTCACCGGCAGGTCGGCGATGCAGTCGCTGGTGCCGTCGTCGGAGCCGTCGTCGACCACGATCACCCGCGGGCAGTGCGCCAGCGCATCGCCGACCACTTCGCGGATGCGCAGCGCTTCGTTCAGCGCCGGAATCAGGATCGCGGCATCGGCGGCGATCAGCGCGATCCGGCTCACGCCTGCAGCTCCACGTGCAGGCAGCGGCCGCCGCCTGCATCCAGCGTGCAACTGGCGGCGCCGGCGGCCAGTGCGTCGAACAGCACCAGCATCGGCGCCATCGCGTTGCCCGCGGCATGCCGCGCCAGTGCGCCGTCGCCGGCGCCGGCGTCGCCATCGGCCAGGCGTACGCGCAGGCGCGGCTTGCCGGGCAGCGCCGCGGCGCCGAGCACCAGCGCGCCGCCGAGCAGGCCGTCGCTGTGCGAGACGCGGCCGAGCGGACCGGTCGAGCGGCTGTCGTAGCCGGCCAGCAGCACCGCCGCCTCGCCGGCGGCCAGCTGCGACAGCGCTTCCAGCAGGCCCTGCGCGAAGCTGGCGCTGTGCGCGCTGATCGCGGTCGCCGCGGCGGTGGCTCCGGCGCCGATGGTCCAGTAGCCGGCGGCGGCGTTGTGCACCGAGTTGTGGAACTTGGTCGGCGAAATCGCCAGCGGATCGCTGGCCAGCGTGGTGCACATGTAGTCGGTGATCGCCAGGTCGCCGTGGGTGGAGGTGAACACCGACGGCAGCGCGGCCGGATCGCGGCCGGCGTCCTGGCACGCGGCCAGCGCCACCTCCAGCGATACCGCCACCGTGTCCGGCGCGCGGCGCCGCTCGTTGGGCGCCAGCAGTTGCGAGGCCGGTCGCGCCGGCGTGTCCACGGTGCCGCCGCTGCCGGCGGCGAACGCGCGCGCGGCCGCCCAGCTGGGCAGGCCCGCGGTCCAGAAACCGATGCCTTCGAGGGTCGCGGTCAACATCGGCGTGCTCATGCGCGGCCGAACAGCAGCGAGCAGTTGTTGCCGCCGAAGCCGAAGGAATTGTTCATCGCGTAACGGACCTGTGCATGGGCATTGGCGAAGCGGATCTGCGGGCCGCACTCGGGATCGGGCTGTTCGCTGTTGAGGGTGCCGGGGAGCAGGCCGTCGCGCAGCGCGAGCAGCGCGAACACCGACTCGACGATGCCCGCCGCGCCCAGCGTATGCCCGGTCCAGGCCTTGGTCGAACTGGCATGCAGGGTGGCCGGGAACAGCGCGGCGACCGCGGCGGCCTCGACGCTGTCGTTGGCCGGGGTGGCGGTGCCGTGCAGGTTCAGGTAGCCGATCTCGGCAGCGTCCACGCCCGCGCGCTGCAGCGCGCCGCCCATCGCCAGGCGCGCGCCCAGGCCCTGCGGGTGCGGCGCGGACATATGGTGCGCGTCGCTGGATTCGCCATAGCCGCACAGCAGCGCCAGCGCCGGCGGCGCGGCGGCGGCATCGGTGCGCTCCAGCAGCGCGTAGCCGCCGGCTTCGCCCAGCGACAGCCCGATCCGGCGCACGTCGAACGGCCGGCACAGCTCCGGCGACACCAATTGCAGCGCATTGAAGCCGAACAGCACGCTGCCGCACAGCGTGTCCACGCCACCGACCAGGGCCGCATCCACCACCCCGGCGGCGATCAGCCGCGCCGCCTGCGCGAACACCTTGGCGCTGGACGAACACGCGGTGGCCACGGTGATGCACGGGCCGCGCAGGCCGGTGGCGGCGCGCACGAAATCGCCCAGCGAATGCGGCGTGTGCACGATCGGCCGCTCCAGGTCGGCGGGAAAGCTCGCGCCCTCGGCGTCGTGGTCGAGCCGGGTATAGGCCTCTTCGCTGGCGCCGATGCTGGAAGTGGAGGTGCCCATCACCACCGCCACGCGCTCGGCGCCATGGCGCTGCGCGGCGGCGGCGACCGCCTCACGCAGGCCGTCCTGCTGCAGCGCCAGCCAGGCCAGGCGGTTGTTGCGGCATTCCCATGCGGCCAGCGCAGGCGGCAGTGGCAAGGTCTCCAGCGCGTCCACGCGGCCGATCCAGCAGGGCAACGGCTGCGCGCCGAAATCGTTGCGGCGCAGGCCGCTGCGGCTGTCGCGCAAGGCCGTGGCCTGGGCCTGCAATCCGCTGCCGAGCGCGGTGGTCGCGGTGTACGCACGAATTGCGACGGGTGCCATGCGGGGCGACGGGGACGCTTCGGTCACGCGATATTCCGTAAAGAATGGATCAGGGGAGTATATCGACGCGGTCCGCGAAGCCGTGAAGCGCGCGCGCCCACGCTGAACGTGAACGGGCACGGCGCATGCGTTTATAAATGCAGCGCGGCGCGCGCGCTTTCGCCGCTGGCGCATTTCCTCCACAATCGCTTGCCTTTCCACGCCAGGCGCACGCCACGGGCATGCAAGCCTACGTCTACAAAAGCCAACGCAAGCCGGACACCTATCTCTACCTCGCCAAGCGCGACGACTTCGGCTGTCTGCCGCCGCCGCTGCTGGCGTCGTTGCAGCCGCTGGTGTTCGTGCTGGACGTGGCGTTGACCGCCGAGCGCACCCTGGCCCGGACCGACCCCGCGGCGGTACGCGCGAACCTGGCCGGCTGCGGCTTCCATCTGCAATTGCCGCCGCTGCCCGACGGCCGGACCGATCGACACGATGACTGAATCCCCCTTCCGCGCGCGCGCTCCCTGGATCGCCGCCGCGCTGGGCGCGCTGCTGGCGCTGGTCGCCGGGTTCGGCCCGCTGGCCGCGGCGCTGGGCGCGTGGCTGGCGCAGCCGGCGTTCGCGCTGGCGCTGTCCTGGTCCCGCGGCAGCCGGCCGCGGCCGGCCAGCGTGCCGGCGCTGGGCCGCGAACTGCTGCCGCTGCTGGCGCTGTGGGCCGGTGGGTTGGGCCTGGTCGCGCTGCTGGTGGCCTGGCCGCTGGCGGCGCTGCGCGACAGCGGCAGCCTGGCCGCCGCCCTGGCCCTGAGCGTGGCCGCCAGCGCGGCGCTGCTCGGGCTGTGGCGCACCTGGCCGCTGTGGCACGGCAGCGAGTGCGAGGGCGGCGCGCTGGGCGCGCGCTGGCATGCGCTGGCGCAGCAGGACGTGCAGGCCTGGCGCGGCCTGGCGGTGGCGGCGCTGGTGCTGCTGCTGGCCGGGGTCGGCGTGCTGCTGGCCTGGCCCGGATTGCTGGCCGCCGCGGCGCGCTGGCCGCTGGCGCTGGCCTATGCGCTGCTGTCGCCGCTGCTGCATGCCCTGCTGCAGCGCGTGGCGCCGCCGCAGGCGCTGCCGGTGCGGGCGACCTCGGCGGACCTGTTCGCCGAACTGAGCGCCAAGGCCGCGCCGCGCGAGGACGAAGCGGCGCCGGCGGCGGACGAACTGCATGCGGCGCTGTACGACGCCGCGCGCGGCGGCCGCGTGGACCGCGCGCTGCAGCTGCTGCAATCCGGCGCCGACCCGCACGCGCTGCCGGCGCCGGACTGGCGCGACCAGCGCAGCCTGCCGGTGCTGGCCGCGGTGTTGCCGGACCTGCGCCTGCTGCGCGAGCTGATCGTGCGCGGGGTGGACGTCAACCAGCCGCACCTGGGCATGACCCCGCTGCTCGCGGCGACCCGCGACAGCTGGCACGGCCGCCCCGAGGCGGTGATGACCCTGCTCGCCAACGGCGCCGATCCGCGCGCCAGCGACAGCGACGGCAACACGCCGCTGCACCACGCCGCGCGCAGTTCCGATCCGGGCGTGGCGGCCCTGCTGCGCGATGCCGCGGCCGAGCTGGACGCGCTGAACCGCGACGGCCTGACCCCGCTGGCGGTGGCCTGCCACGTCGGCAACTGGCGCATGGGCAAGTTCCTGCTCGAGCGCGGCGCCAAGCCCGAGCCGACCGACGGCAGCCCGGTGCTGCTGGCCGCGGCCGGCACCGAGGAAGACGATCCGGCCGGCGTGCAGATGCTGCTCAAGCACAAGGCGCGGGTCGATGCGCGCGACCGCCAGCGCCGCAGCGCCCTGCACGAGGCGGCGCAGGCCGGGCATGTGGAGATCGTCGATGCGCTGCTCGGCGCCGGCGCCAACCTGGAAGCGCGCGACGCGCTGGGCCGCACGCCGTGGCTGGAAGCGGCGCGGCATGGCCGCGTCGCGGTGCTCGAACACCTGCTGCCGCACAAGCCTGACCTGGTCGCGGTCGATGGCGACGGCCGCAACGCCGTGCTGCTGGCCTGCACCGCCGACCAGGTCTCGCCGGGCCTGATCCGGCGCCTGCTGGAACTGGGCATCGCGGCCGCGCAGCCGGACCAGAGCGGCCGCCGCGCGGTCGATCTGGCCGCCGAGGCCGGGCGCTGGGCGATCGTGTCCGCGCTGGACCCGGACTACCCGCTGCCGGCCGCGGTCAGCGACGGCCAGGGCGAGGTCGGCAGCGCCAGCCTGCCCGACCGGCCGCCGCTGGAACTGCTGCGCGAAGGCCTGCAACTGGGCCAGCGCGACGGCCTGGCGGCGCTGGCGCGGCTGTGCGCGGCCGAGGAACTGGGCGCGCTGCTGCACGATCCGCACCTGGCGCTGAACCCGCAGGCGGTGGAGTGGCTGCTGGCGCATGGCGCCGCGCCGGAAGTGCTCGACGCCTGCGGCGACACGCCGATGTTCGCGCTGCTCTCGCGCGGCGTGGAAGCGGTGCCCAGTCTGCAGGCGATGCTGCGCCAGGGCGTGTCGCCGGCCGGGCGCGGCGGCCTGACCCGGCTGCTGGCCGCCTGCGCCCAGCACGACCATGCCTCGCGCGCGCTGGAGCAGTTCGCGCTGGAATTGCTCGAACGCGGCGCCGACCCGTTCGCGCCGTCGCCGGCCGGCGATCCGCCGCTGTCGCTGGCGGTGCGCCTGGGCTGGCTGCGCCTGCAGCTGCAATTGCTGGAACGCGGCGCCGACCGCGAGGCGCGCGACAGCCACGGCATGACCGCGCTGCACCTGGCCGCCGCGCTGGGCCGCGAGGCCTCGCTGAAGCTGCTGATCCAGCAGGGCGCCTCGCCGGAGGCGCGCGCCGCCGACGGCCAGACCCCGCTGGGCGTGGCCCTGGCCAGCGGCCGCCGCGACCTGGCCGACTGGCTGGACTGGCGGATCTGGCCGTTGCCGCGGCGCCCGCTGCGCGAGGCCGACCTGCCGGCCGCGGCGATGGTCGGCGACGCCGACGCGATCCGCCGCCTGATCGACCTGGGCCTGCCGGTGGACGCGATCGACGCGCAGGGCTGCACCGCGTTGCTGCGCGCCGCCGGTGGCGGCCATGCCGCGGCGGTGGACCTGTTGCTGGCGCGCGGCGCCAACCTGCAGCACGCCGCCGGCAGCGGCGCCACGCCGTTGTCGGCGGCGGTGAGCATGCGCCAGACCGAGATCGTCGCCGCGCTGCTGGCCGCCGGCGCGCAGATCGAACACCGCCTGCCCGGCGGCGTCACCGTGCTGATGCTGGCCTGCGCGCTGGGCCTGCCGGACATCGCCGCGCGCCTGCTGGCCGCCGGTGCTGACGTGCACGCCGGTGACGCGCAACAGCTGGCGCCGCTGCACTGCGCCGCGCTGTACGGTTTCACCGCGCGCGACAAGTCGCGCCTGCTGGCGTTGCTGGACACCTTGCTGCTGGCCGGCGCCGAAGCCGACCGCAGCGCCGCCGGCGGGGTGACCCCGCTGTTGCTGCTGCTCGGCGCGCGCGCCGAACCCGGCACCGCCTGCGAAGAGCCGGTAGTGCTGGCCGGGGTGGAGCGCCTGCTCGACGAAGAGGTGAGCCTGGACGTGCAGGACCCGCGCGGCTTCGGCCCGCTGCACCTGGCCGCGTTGCACGGCCTGCCGCTGCTGGTGCAGCGCCTGCTGCGCGCCGGCGCCGACCCGGACCTGCGCGACACCTTGAACCGCCCGCCGCGCGAGATCGCGGTGATGCGCGGCTTCGTCGACGTCGCCGGCCAGTTCCAGCCGGCGCTGCCGGGGGTGTCGTCGATGGCCCGGTTCCTGCGCGAGAGCCGCTAGGGCCGATCGAACGGCGTTCGATCCAGCAGACAGTCGATGAACGCACCGAGCAGGGCGGGGCGATGTTGCCTGCTCGGATAGTAGAGGAACAGCCCCGGGCGCGAAATCGACCAGTCCGGCAGGACCTGGACCAGCTTTCCCTGGGCCAAGAATTCGCCCACGCCGTCCCGCTCGAAGTGATAGGCGATGCCGAGCCCGTTCAGCGCGGCAGCGATGCCGATGTCGGCATGGTTGGTGACGACCGGGCCGTCCACCGCCACTTCGAGTCGTTGCCCGCGCTTCTCGAACTCCCAGCGATAGTGCCTGCCGTCCATCTGCAGCCGCCAGTTGATGCATGCATGGTCATGCAGCTCGGCAGGCGACTTGGGGGTTCCTCGACGTGCGAGGTAGTCCGGGGAGGCCACGGCCACCATGTTCAGGTCCGGCGTGAGGCGGACGGCAACCATGTCCTTCTCGAGCCGCCCACCCACGCGGATGCCCGCGTCGAAGCGGCCAGCGACGATATCGGCAAGCGCGTCGTCGACCACGATGTCGAGCACCACGTCGGGGTGCGCTCGATGGAAGCGTGAAAGCCGGGGCGCAATGATGGTTCTCGCTGCGATCCCCAGCGTATTGATGCGCAGCGTGCCGCTCATCTGTCCTGTCGCTTCGCTGGCCTCGGCTACGGCGGCAGCCATCTCCCGAAACAGCGGAGCGATGCGCCTGTACAGCAGTTCGCCACTGGCCGACGGCGCGACGCTTCGCGTCGTGCGATTCAGCAGGCGAGCGCCGATGCGGCCTTCGAGCTGACGGATGGTCTGGCTGAGCGCCGAAGGCGACAGACCCAGATGCTCCGCAGCCCGGGCGAAGCTCTGGCGCTCCACGATGGCCACGAAGGCCTTCAGCTCGGCAAAGTCGGATCCGCGCATTATGTATTTTTCCCTACACAACCTATCCGAATTCTAGGATATTCACTAACTTCACACTGGCACGCATCCTGGGGCCTTCACCGACCTCATGGAGCCAACAACATGCACGCCGTGACCCTTCCCGAGCCGATCGCCGCCTATTTCGCGGCCGAACAACACCCTGAAGCCTTGGCGCAGTGCTTCACGGCGCAAGCCGTCATGAAGGACGACGGTCATACCTACACGGGCGTCGACGCGATCAAGGCCTTCATGGCCGAGGCAACGGCCAAGTACAGCGCGACCAGCGTGCCGTTCGCCATCGAGAAAGAGGACGGCGTCCAACTCGTCCGCGCCAACTGTACCGGCAACTTCCCTGGCAGCCCGATCGTGCTGTCCTACCGCTTTCGCCTCGAACGCGGCCTGATCGCCTCGCTGGAGATCACCGCATGAGCTTCGACCTGCAATTGAACGGCCTGCGGGCCGTGGTCACCGGTGGCACGCTGGGTCTTGGCGCTGCAGTCGTGAAAACCCTTGTAGAGGCGGGCGCTCGGGTGGTGACCTCCGCGCGCACTGTGCCAGCGCAACCGGTGGAGGGGGTCACCTACGTGGCTGCCGATCTGTCGACGGCGGAGGGCACGAGTCACCTCGCTGGGACCGTCCTGAAGGAGTGGGGCGGCGCCGACATCCTGATCAACGTGCTCGGCGGTTCGAACACTCCCGGCGGCGGTTTCGCGGCGATCAGCGACGAGCACTGGTACGCCGAACTCAACTTGAACTTGATGCCCGCCGTGCGCCTGGATCGTGCCCTGCTGCCGACGATGCTGGCGCAAGGTGCCGGCGTCATCATCCACGTCAGTTCGATCCAGCGCGTGCTGCCTCTGCCCGAGTCCACGACGGCCTATGCCGCGGCCAAGGGCGCCCTCACCACCTACAGCAAGGCGCTGGCACGAGAGGTGACGCCTAAAGGCGTTCGCGTGCTGAGCGTTGCGCCGGGCTGGATCGAGACCGAGGCGTCCGTCGTGTTTGCGCAGCGCATGGCCGACCAAGCCGGAACGGACTACGAGGGCGGCAAGAAGATCGTCATGGATTGGCTGGGAGGAATTCCTGTGGGCCGGCCCGCCGCACCGCACGAGGTCGCCGATTTGATCGCGTTCCTGGCCTCCCCGCGATCCGCTTCGATCGCAGGGGCGGAGTATCGGATCGACGGCGGCACCGTTCCTACCCTGTAGCCGACAGCCGCAACCGGCCGAATGACGGCGAACCCCTCGCCAGGCGCTTCGCACGATGGTCGCGGAGTGATGCATGTCCTTCGCGGACGATCGTCGGCCATCGACATGCGGCAACGCGTGGATCTGAAAAAGCGCATTGCGGCGCCATCGATGGCTGGCGCCGGCCAGCGGGAAAATCCCGGCATAGGTCCTTGATCGCCACGCCGGCTTCGGCCTCGCGCAGGACGCCGATGATCTGCTCTTCGGAAAAACGCTTGTTCTTGATCTCCCTTGGGTAGGGGATCGGACGCCAGCCGCAGGTGCTACTCGAACCTGGAGGATGTCGCCGCGCCTGCGCATTTCGGTGCGGCGTCAGAGCGAAAAAAGCCCGCCTGACGGCGGGCAGATCACTTCCTGTGAAACCGGGCGGGAGGAACGCCCTCCCGCGCCTGCCGGCGCGGCGGCGAACGGCGCCGCCGCGCGGCGCCTACTGCCGCGCCACCAGGGTCAGGCCGCTGTAGCTACCGCTCAGGCGCAGGTAGTAGGTGACGGCGCTGGATGGAGTGACACGGATCGTCTGGGTGGTGCCCGTCCGCACCGAGCGCGCGTTGTAGCTGCTGCTGGTCGGCATGTTGCCCGCCGACACGTACATCGCCACGTTGCCGTTGCCGCCGAAGGTCATGAAGCTCACCGCCGTGCCCGCCTCGGCCTGGAAGCTGTACAGCGCGTCGCCGCCCTGGCTGCCGAGACCGCGCATCTCGACCTTGTTGGTCAGGGTCTTGGTCGGCGGCACGCAGCTGCTGTCCGACGGCTGGCAGGGCGGCGTGGTCGCCATCTGCAGCAGCATGTCCACGTCCAGGATGCCGGCGCCGATCGGCGTGGTGGTGGAGATCGCCACCGGGAACGGCCGCGCGCTGGCGCGCAGCAGGTCGCGCATGCCGGTCCAGGTGAACGGGGTCGCGGCCACGCTCTGCACCATCGCCACCGCGGCGGCCACGTGCGGGGAGGCCATCGAGGTGCCGGCCATGCCGCCGATCTGCCAGTCGCCGGTCGGACCCTGCGTACCGCCGTTGAGCACCTGGAAGATGTAGCCGTTCGGATTGCCGTCGACGTCGCCGCCGCCGCCCGGCGCGGCGATATCCACGCGCGTGCCGTAGTTGGAGTAGCTGGCGCGGCCGCCGTTGACGCGCGAGGCGCCGACGCTGATCACGCCGTTGCAGGAGGACATGGTGTAGGTGGCGGCGTTGGCGTTGGAGTTGCCGGCGGCGACCACGATGATCGTGCCCTTGGCGTTGATCTGGTCGATCGCGTCCTGGTAGATCTGCGGGCAGGTATCCGGGCCGCCGCTGCCCAGGCTCATGTTGATCACCTCGGCCGGATTCGGATTGGTTGGCAGGCCGGCGACCGGCAGGCCCGCGGCCCACAGCATGCCGTCGGCGATGTCGCTGCCGAAACCGCCGCAGGACCCGAGCACGCGCACCGGCAAGATCTTGGCGTTGTAGGCCAGGCCGGCGGTGGCCAGGCTGTTGTTGGTGACCTGGGCGATGGTGCCGGAGACATGGCTGCCGTGCCACGAGCTGGGCTCCGGGGCGTTGCCGGATGCGCCCAGCGCGGTGCAGTAGTCGGCCTCGACCCAGTCGCCCAGGTCGTAGCCGCCGGGGGCGCGGCCGTCGCTGTCGCGGCGCGAGACGCGGTGGTCGGTGATCATGTCGTAGCCCGGCAGCACGTTGGCGGCCAGGTCCGGATTGTTCTGCACCACCCCGGTATCGATCACCGCCACCACCACGCCCTGGCCGGTGGAACGGGTCCAGCCCTGCTCGGCGTTGACCCCGCCGACCGGGTTGTGGAAGTTCCACTGCAACTGGGCGTAGGCCGGATCGTTGGGGGTGGTGGAGGCGGCGGCCGCGATGGCGGCCGGCAGGCGCACGCTGGCTTCGTCCAGGCGCCGGTACAGGCGGTCGACCTGCACCGACAGCACGGACGGGTCGGCCTTGAGCTCGTTGATGAAGGCGGTGCGCTCGCTGTCGCTGAGGTGGCGCGAGGTCTGCACCACGTGCCAGCCCGGCACCGCCATGTCGCGCAACACCTTGGCGCTGACTGCGCTGCGCGCCGGCACGCCGGCGCTGGCGCTCTTGGCGCGCTGCATGCCGCTGCGCGCGACCGCGCTGCTGAGGGTGGTGGCCAGCAGGCCGCGCGCCTGGGTGCCGCCCTCGCGGGTCTTGACGATGAAGCGCTGGCCCAGGTCGGTGGCCGTGGCCGCTTGCGGCGTCGGGCCGCGCACGCCGCCCAGGCGGATGGTGGGAGAAGCCGCCTGCGCGGCACCGGCAAACAGGACAGCGGCAAGCGCGGCGGCGAGCGTGTTGGAGGACGTCATCTGCAGATCCTAGAAATGAAGAGGTGTAAGGAAAGAACCGAGGCGCGCGGCGCCGCGGTGGGTCACAGGTCCACGCCCACGCCGATGCCGGCCGAGGACTCGCCGCTGCTGAAGGCGCCGCCCAGGCTGAAGGAGGCGCGCGCGCCGATCTTCCTGGCGTAGCCGATCGACAGCGCCTGCTGGCCGCCCTGGAAGCCGGCGCCGACCGACACGCGCCCGCGCGGGCTCTGCGTGCCGGCGGCGTTGACCGCCATGTTGAGCATCGCCGCGCTCATCGCGCCCAGCTTGTCCATGCGCCGGTCCATGCCGTCCAGGCGATGTTCGGTGTCGGTGCGCAGCTGCTCGAAGCTGTCGTCCAGCGCGGTGATGCGGGTATTGGTGTAGGCATTGGCGCTGCTCAGGGTGGCGCTGTCGCCGGCGCGCATCTGCGCCACGTTGGCCGCATCGGTGCCGACGCTGCCGGCGGCGACGTTGGCGATCTGGCGTTCGTTGCCGCTGCTGCCCACCGAGACGGTGTTGGCGCGATCGGCGACCGAGCCCTGGCCCAGGGCGACCGCATTGTTCGCGGTGACCGATGCGCCCTGGCCGAGTGCGGTGCCGGACGCGGAACTGACGCTGGCGCTCTCGCCCACCGCCACCGCGTTGGTCGCGACCGCCGCGACGCGGGCGTTGGCGCCGACCGCGGTGCTGCCGTCGGCGTTGACCTTGGCATTGGCACCGACCGCGGTGTCGTTGGGGCCGTAGGCCAGTGCCTCGGCGCCCATCGCCAGGCCGTTTTCGCCGTTGGCGGTGGCGCCGGAGCCGACCGCGACCGCATTGGTGCCGGTGCCGGTGCTGGGCGCGGTCACCTCGCCGCCGCTGCCGCCGCCGACACTGATGCCTCCTGAGCTGCCAGAGCTGCCGATGGCGTTGATGCGGCTGTCGAATCCGGTCAGCGCGGTGTCGATCGCCCCCATCGCCGAGCCCAGATCGGTGTAGTGCGTGCCCTGCACCAGATAGTTGCCGCCGATCAGGTTGCCGTTGGCGTCGACCACGCTGCCGGCGCCGAACGCGGCGGCGACATTGCGCAGCTGCGCCAGGTTGACCGCGTCGGTATCCATCGTGCCGGCCGCTAGGTTGGTGAGCTGGCGCTCGGCGCCCGCCGCGCCGATGGACACGGTGTTGTCGCGTTCGGCTACCGAGCCGGCGCCAAGCGCCACGCTGCGGTTGGTGATGACCTGCCGGTCGTCCACGAACTGCGAGTTGCCGACGCGCGCGCCGGGACCGATCGCGATCGACTGGTCGCCGAACACGTCCGCGCCGGTGCCCATGGCGATGCTGTCGTAGAACAGCACCGGGACATCGCGGAAGAAATCGCCGTTCCACACCATCGCCGCGCCGATCGCCAGGCTGCGGGTGCCGCCGGCCCAGGAGCCGTCGCCGAGCGCGGTGGCGCCGACGCCACCGGCGAACGCCCCCTGCCCGAGCGCGGTGCCGTTGTCGTTCTGCGCGAAGGCCTGGGGGCCGATCGCCACGCTGCGGGTGCCCCAGGCGCGCGCGCCGTTGCCGAAGGCGGTCGCCCACTCGGCGATGGCCTGGCTCTGCGCGCCCACCGCCACGGCGGCGTACTGGTTGGCCAGCGCGGTGGAACCCACGGCCACGGTGCGCTGGGAGCTGGCCTCGGCCAGCGCGCCGACCGCGGTCGCGTTGTAGGCGGTGGCCAGCGCGCCGCCGCCCAGCGCGGTGGACAGCGGGCCGGTGGCCTGGGTGGCCTGCAACTGCATTCCTTCGGAGACGAAGCCGTCTTCGCCCACGTCGACGATGCCGCCGACGGCGACGCTGGAGCGGTCGCTGGCGATCGCGCCGGCACCGGCGGCCACGTTGTACTTGCCGCTGGCCTGGGCGCCGGCGCCCAGCGCGGTCGCCGCAACGCCCGTGGCGGAGGTCTGCTGCAGGATCACCATGCCGTCGGGCACGTACGAGAAGTCCAGGTCGAGCACGCCGCCGACCGCGGTGGTGGAGATTTCGGTGGCCAGACTGTTGTGACCCACCGCCAGCGCATGATTGGCGTAGCTGACCGCGCCGGCGCCGAGCGCGACGGTGCCGGTGCCGACCGCGGAGGCGGCTTCGCCCGCCGCCAGCGCCTCTTCGCCGTCGGCATAGGCGCCGGCGTTGCTGCTGTCGCTGCCGGTGGCCTGCAGATAGAAACTGGCGTCGGCGCTCGCGTCCGCCGGTGCCGCGTTGGTGTCGGTGGCCGTCGCATCGGTCGCCGCCTGCGCCAGCGCCGGCGGCGCCAGGCACAGCGCGCACGCCAGGGCCAGCACGTTGCGGGTGCGAATGGTGGAAGCGCCGAGCGCGGCGCTGAGGGTCGGACGAGGGGCGGCGGTGCCGTGGATGGACATGCATGCGTTCATGGCGATCTCTGGTGTGCGTGGCGACAGGGCAGGACGCGACGTCAACGGCGCGCGGGCGCCGCTTCGGTCCGAGTGGTCTTGGGAAGCGCGCCGTGATTCCCCCTGTGCGCGCTCCGTACAGCGAACTTATGCGCGGCGTCATTTGCTTGTCACCCGCAAGTTCTCGCACGATCATCACCGGGTTCTCACCGCGTCGAGTGGGATGGGGAGCGCATTCGGATGGTGAGGGCGTTGTTGAACTGGTTCGACCGGGTGCCGGTCGTGGACGAGGTGGACCGGCGCAACGTGCGCGTGATCCAGCTGTTGCTGCTGTTCCTGGCGATCACCATTCCGGCCACGTTCGCCGTCGCGCTGCCCCTCGCCTGGCCGCAGCTGCGTGGACGCGGGGTGCCGCCCGGCCTGGTGGTGTCGCTGTCGATGAGTCTGCTGATCGCGGTGTGCGCCGCGATCGGCTTCGTGCGCGTGCGCCGCGGCGCGCTGCGCGGTGGCGTCGGCTTGCTGTTGGCCGCGATGCTGGCGTCGCTGCTGGTCAATGCCGCGGTCAACGGCCTGCAGCGTCAGTTGCCGGACCAGTTGGCGCAGATGCTGGTGCTGATCCTGGCCGGGCTGGTGCTCGGGCGCCGCGCGCTGTGGATCACCTTCGGCGCACTGCTGCTGATGCTGGGCCTGGGCGTGGGCCACGATGCGCTGCTGGAGTTCGCCGACGAGCCGGGGCGCGCGTTCTACAACCTGCCGTCGGTGCTGTTCAGCTACCTGCTGGTGACGCTGCTGCTGGATCGCACCACCGAAGCGCTACGCGAGAGCCTGCGCGAATCCAATGCGCGCGGCCATCGCCTGCAGCAGGAAATGCTGGCGCGCGAACGCGCGCAGGCGCAGCTGATCCATGCGCAGAAGCGCGAGATCGTCGAGCGCATGGCCGGCGGCCTGGCGCACGATTTCAACAACGTGCTGGCGGTGATCGTCGGCTTCTCCGCCACGCGCCACGACGACGACGCCGGCAGCGACGGCGAGCGCATCGCGCTGCTGGAAGACAGCCTGGCGTCGGTGGAGGAATCGGCGCGGCGCGGCATGGCGGTCATCCGCCGGCTGCTGCGCTTCAGCCGCCGCGATGGCGAACAGGCCGAGGACTTCGACGCCGCGGCCGCCATCGATGCGTTGCAGCCGATGCTGCGGCAACTGCTGGAAGCGCGCATCGTGCTGCGCTGCGCCTTGCCGGCGACGCCGGCGCCGATCCACCTGGATCGCAGCCAGTTCGAATTGATGCTGCTCAACCTGGCCAGCAACAGCCGCGACGCCATCGCCGACCGCGGCCATCTCGACATCGCCGTGCGCAGCGAAGCGGCGTGGACGATCATCGAGGTCGCCGACGACGGCCAGGGCATGCCGGCGGACGTGGTGGCGCGCGTGTTCGAGCCGTTCTACAGCACCAAGCCCGCCGACAGCGGCACCGGGCTCGGCCTGGCGGTGGTGCACGACCTGGTGACGCGCGCCGGCGGCCGCATCCAGGTGCACAGCGAACTGGGCGTGGGCACCCGCTTCCGCATCGCCTTGCCGCACGCGGCCGCGACGGCCCGCACGGCGCGCGTGGCCGCCGCTCAGCCGGACGGATCGAAGATGTAGCCCTTGCCGTGCACCGCGGCCAACGGCAGGGCGGCGCCGCAGCGGCGCTGCGCCTTGCTGCGCAGGCGGTGCACCATCGAGTCGAGGCGGTGCGCGTCGAAGTCGTACACGCGGTCGGTCAGCGCCGCGATCAGCGCCTCGCGGGCGACCAGCAGGCCGGGCTGCTCGAGCAGGCGCCGGCACAGGCGGCGTTCGCTCGCGGTCAGCGCCGCCGCCGCGCCGGACGGCGCCAGCAGGCACCAGCCGTCCTCGCTGAGCTGCCAGCGGCCACGCGCCGGTTCCATCGGGGCGCCGCCCAGGCGCCGGGTCAGGCTGTGCAAGGTCGCCGCCAGCAGGTCGATCTCCACCGGCTTGGCCAGATAGGCATCGGCGCCGCCGGTGAGTCCGCGCACGCGGTCTTCGGTCTGGCCGAGGCTGGTCAACATGACGATGCCGATGGCCGGGTACTGCTGGCGCAGTTCGCGCGCCACGGTGAAGCCGTCGGTGTCGGGCAGGCCGACGTCGAGCACCACGATGTCGGCGGGGGCGGTCAGCAGCCGCGCCTGCAGCTCGGCGCCGCTGCCGCAGCCCTGGGTGTCGAAGCCGAAACGGCGCAGGCCCGGGATCAGGATGCGCTCGCGCAGCATCGGATCGTCCTCCAGGACCAGAACGCGCAGGGCGGCGGCAGCGATAGTGGCATTCATGCGCCGGCGCAGTGTAGCGGCAGCCGGCCGATTGCGTCTGCCCATGGAGCGCGCCGTCGATCTCCGAGCAGACCCACTGGGGGATTAACGGCACGCTGCGGCCGGCCGGCGGCCCTTACGCAAAGCAAACGCCGGCGCTGGCAGACTCGCGCTTTCCTGGCGAACGGCGGACATGATGGCAGCACGAATCGAGGACTACGCCATGCTCGGCAACTGCCGCAGCGCGGCGTTGGTGGACAGGCACGGCTCGATCGACTGGCTGTGTCTGCCGCGCTTCGATTCCGACGCGCTGTTCGCCGCGTTGCTGGGCACCCCGGAGCACGGCCGCTGGTCGATCGCGCCGGTCGCCGACTTCACCAGTACCCGTCGCTACCGCGACGGCAGCCTGGTACTGGAAACCGAGTTCGAGACCGACCAGGGCGCCGTGGCGGTGCTGGACTTCATGGTCGCCAGCCACGACGACGACGTGCACAACCACGTGGTGCGCATCGTGCGCGGGCTGCGCGGCCGCGTGCCGCTGCGCATGCAGCTGCAGCTGCGCTTCAATTACGGCCGCACCATCCCCTGGGTGTCGCAGATCGACGGCGGCCTGCAGGCGATCGCCGGGCCGGACCAGATCGCGCTGCGCAGCCCGCAGCCGATGCATGGCCACGGCTTCGCCACCGAGACGGATTTCGCGCTGGAGCCCGGCGACAGCACCTGGTTCGTGCTCAGCCATGGCGCCTCGCACCTGGACCTGCCGCCGCCGCTGGCGCCGGAACAGGCGCTGGCGCAGACCGAGGCGTTCTGGCATGGCTGGTCGCACCGCTGCGTGCAGGCCGGCCCGTGGACCGAGGCGGTGCGGCGTTCGCTGGTGGTGCTGAAGGGGCTGAGCTACCTGCCCACCGGCGCGATCGTCGCCTCGCCCACCACCTCGCTGCCGGAACGGCTCGGCGGCGAGCGCAACTGGGACTACCGCTTCTGCTGGTTGCGCGATGCGGTGTTCACCCTGACCGCGCTGCACGCCGCCGGCTATTCCGACGAAGCGGCCGCGTTCCACGGCTGGCTGCAGCGCACCGTGGCCGGCTCGCCCGACCAGTTGCAGGCGCTGTACGGCATCGGCGGCGAACGGCGCATGTCCGAATGGGACGTGGACTGGCTGCCCGGCTACGAAGGCGCGCTGCCGGTCCGCGTGGGCAATGCCGCCGCCGGCCAGTTCCAGCTGGACGTGTACGGCGAGGTGATCGCCGCGTTCCATCGCGGCCACCACGAAGGCATGGCGACCGCGGCGCATGGCCGCTCGCTGGCGCGGCAGCTGCTGGAAGTGCTGGAGCAGCGCTGGCGCGAGCCGGACGAAGGCATCTGGGAGATCCGCGACCAGCGCCGCCATTTCGTGCATTCCAAGGTGATGGCGTGGCTGGCGTTCGACTGCGGCGCGCGCGACGGGGTCACCGACGCCGACGCCGCGCAGCGCGCGCACTGGCGCGCGCTGGCCGACGAAGTGCATGCGCAGGTGCTGGAGCAGGGCGTGCACCCGGACGGCTATTTCGTGCAGAGCTACGGCAGCGATCGGCTGGACGCGGCGACCCTGCTGATTCCGCTGGTCGGGTTCCTGCCAGCCGACGATCCGCGCGTGGCGGCCACCGCCGATGCGATCGCGCAGCGGTTGAGCATCGATGGCCTGGTCGAGCGCTATCGCGCCGACGACGACAGCGGCGACGGCCTGCCGGCCGGCGAGGGCACCTTCATCGCCTGCAGCTTCTGGCTGGTGGAGAACTACGCGCTGCTGGGCCGCACCGAACAGGCGCGCACGCTGTTCGAACGCCTGCTCGGCCTGTGCAACGACGTCGGCCTGCTGGCCGAAGAATACGATCCGCGCAGCGGCCGCATGCTCGGCAATTTTCCGCAGGGTTACTCGCACGTGGCCCTGGTCCACGCCGCGTTGCGCCTGCATGGCTTACTCGGCGAACAGGACACCCCTCCATGAGCGAAGCGACGCAAACCACTCCTCCCTGCCTGATCGTGGTGTTCGGCGCGCGCGGCGACCTGACCCGGCGCCTGGTGCTGCCGGCGCTGTACAACCTGCGCCGCAGCGGCGCATTGCCCGAACAGTTCGCGGTGATCGGCGTGGACCACGGCGACATCAGCGAAACCACCTGGCGGCGCCTGCTCGGCACCGCGCTGCATGGGCTGATGGCCGACCGCGACGCCGAGTTCAAGGCCGACGGCCTGGACGAGGACGTGTGGAACTGGCTGCGCACGCGCCTGCACTACCTGCGCGGCGATTTCGCCGATGCGGCGACCTATCGCGCGCTGGGCGAGGTGATCGCCAAGTACGACGCGCAATACCAGACCGGCGGCAACGTGCTGTTCTACCTGGCCACCGCGGCGCGCTTCTTCGCTCCGGCGATCGAGCAGCTGGGCGCGGCCGGGCTGGTCAAGCAGACCGCCGGCGGCGGCTGGCGCCGGGTGATCGTGGAGAAACCGTTCGGCCACGACCTGCGCAGCGCCAAGGAGCTCAACGCCATCGTCGGCCGCGTGCTCGACGAGGACCAGGTGTTCCGCATCGACCATTTCCTGGGCAAGGAGACGGTGCAGAACATCCTCGCCTTCCGTTTCGCCAACGGCCTGTTCGAGCCGGTGTGGAATCGTGACCGCATCGACCACGTGCAGATCACCGCCGCCGAGACCATCGGCGTGGAAGGGCGCGGCGGCTTCTACGACCCCACCGGCTGCCTGCGCGACATGGTGCCCAATCACCTGTTCCAGCTGCTGGCGATGATCGCGATGGAGCCGCCGGCGGCGTTCACTCCGGCCTCGATGCTGCGCCGGCGCGCCGAGGTGATCGAGGCGGTGCGGCCGCTGGCCCCGGCCGACGTGGTGCGCGGCCAGTACGCGGCCGGCGCGATCGGGCGCAACGCGGTGCCCGGCTACCGCGAGGAAGACACGGTGCCGTCCGATTCCAACACCGAGACCTACGTGGCGATGAAACTGCAGGTGGACACCTGGCGCTGGGCCGGCGTGCCGTTCTACCTGCGCACCGGCAAGCGCCTGCGCGAACGCACCACCGAGATCGCGATCCGCTTCAAGCCGGCGCCGCTGGCGCCGCTGCGCAGCGCCGAGATCGGCGGCTATGGTCCCGACTGGCTGGTGCTGCACATCCAGCCCGACGAAGGCATCTCGCTGCAGTTCGACGTCAAGCGGCCGGGCGCGCGGGTCAGCCTGGCGCCGGTGCGCATGGACTTCCGCTACCGCGACTGGTTCCCGAAGGAATACACGGTCGGCTACGAACGCCTGCTGCAGGACTGCATGAACGGCGAGGCCGGCCTGTTCCAGGACGCGACGATGGTCGAGGCGGCCTGGCGCATCGTGCAGCCGATCCTCGATGCCTGGCAGGCTTCGGCCGACGAAGTGGCGCAATACCCGGCCGGCAGCGCCGGCCCGGCCGCGGCCGATGCGTTGCTCGCGCTCAACGGCGGCCACAGCTGGCGCACCCTGACCGCCGGCCGCCGGCCGCCGCCGCGGCGCCCGGCGGAAGGCGGCGCCGACGCCAGGCCCGCAGCGCCGCCGAAGCGTGCTTCGGCTTCTGCCAAGCCTGCCGTTTCGAAAGCCAAGGCGGCCGGCGCCGGCAAGCCCAGCAAGGCTGCGGCGGCGAGGACTGCTTCGGCCAAGAAAGCGGTCGCCTCGCCGAAGGCGACGCAGGGCAGGAAGACAGCGGACGGCAACAAGACGGCCGCGTCAAAGAAGGCAGTCAAAGCCTCTGCCGGAAAAGCGAGCAAGCGCGTGGCGAAGAAGTCGCCCGCAGCTGCGGCCAAACGACCGGCGGCGAAGCGCTGACCCGCAATGCGCGTAGCCCGTGTGGGAGCGACGTCAGGTGGCCTTGTGCCGCCGTCGAGACGAGGCTTGGCTGCAGTCGGGACTGAAGTCCTCCGACAGTGCACTCGGCGCACCAGCCGCAAGTGCTGCAGCAGCGCGCCCGCTGCAGTTCTGTAGGAGCGGCTTCAGCCGCGACGAACGAAGCGGCGCACCTGGCAGGTTCGGCATTCTGTCGGGGCTGAAGCCCCTCCTACAAGGGCAGCCACCACTCGCGAACCCCTGTAGGAGCGGCTTCAGCCGCGACAAACGAAGCTGCGGAATCGTCAGGTTTCAGATCCTGTCGGAACCGATGGCCCAAGACCGTCAAGATTCCCTCCCACCACAGCACCCGGCATGCCAGCCGCAATGCCTGTGGGAGCGACTTCAGTCGCGACGAACGCAGCGGTGGAGCCCACCGGCTTCGCATCCTGTCGGGGCGAAAGCCCGCCTGCAAGCGCTCCAGCGGTAGCTCGCGAAACCTGCAGGAGCGGCTTCAGCCGCGACGAACGAGGCGAGGATCCAACCGGCATCCGGCAGCGCCACGACCGACATCCCTGCCGCCAGTCCTCCCGCCGCACACGCTACGCAAGCGCCGCACCATCAACACCAACACCGTTATGCCTGCGGCTTCGCCGCCGCCGCATCGTCCGCCGCGTCCCCGGGCGCGTCGCTCACATCCGCCTCGAACAGCTGCATCAGGTCCGCGCGCGCATCGCGCGAGGTCTGCACCACCGCCGCCTCGTCGTCGTACACCAGGTGCTGCGCGCGCAACAGCTGCTCGTCGTGCTGGCGGAAGCGGGCGATGCGGTCGCGCGCGGTCTCCGGGCTCAGGCCCAGGTTCACCAGCACCTTCTCGCTCAGTTCCAGGCTCGAGGCGAACACCTCGCGGAACGGTTCGGCGCCCAGATCCATCAGCCGCCAGGCGTGCTGGCGGTTGCGCGCGCGCGACAGCACCTGCGCCTTCGGATACAGGCGGCGGATCAGCCGCGTGGTCTTGATGTTGGTCTCCGGGTCGTCCATCGCCACCACGAAGATGCCGATGCTGTCGCTGCCGGCCGCGCGCAACAGGTCCGGGCGGCTGGGGTCGCCGTAGTAGATCTTGTTGCCGAAACGGCGCAGGTCTTCCACCGTGTCCGGGTTGTGCTCCAGCGCCACGAACGGGATGCGCTGCGCGGTCAGCAGGCGCGCCACGACCTGGCCGAAACGGCCCATGCCGGCGATCAGCACCTGCGCGCGCTGCTCGTCCACGGTGTCGTAGTGGGCGGCCGGCGGCGGCGTGCGCCTGGCCTTGGCCGCCTCGCCGCCGTCGAGCAGGCGCTGGATGCCGATCAACAGCAGCGGCGTCAGCGCCATCGACACGCCGACCACCGCGACCAGGCGGTCGTGGTTGGCGTCGTCGAGCAACTGCACGCGCTGCGCTTCGGTGAACACCACGAACGCGAATTCGCCGCCCAGCCACAACAGGCTGCCCAGCAACAGCGCGCTGCGCAGCGGCAGCCGCGCCACCCGGCCGATGCCGACCAGCAGGCTGAACTTGACCAACAGCAGCGTGGCCACGCCGCCGGCGATCAGCCACGGCTCGGCGACGATGCGGTCCAGGTCGATGCCCATGCCCACGGCGATGAAGAACACGCCCAGCAACAGGCCCTGGAACGGCTCGATCTGCGCCTCCAGCTCGTGCCGGAATTCCGAGTCGGCCAGCAGCACCCCGGCCAGGAACGCGCCCAGGCTCGGGCTCAGCCCGGCCTTCTGCAGGAACCACGCATTGCCCAGCACCACCAGCAGCGCGCTGGCGGTGAACACCTCGGGCATGTGCGTGCGCGCCACGACGCGGAACAGGTGGCGCAGCGCGAAGCGGCCGCACAGCACCACCACCGTCAGCGCGCCCAGCGCCTGCGCCACCTCGGTCCAGGTGAGGGTGTCGTTCTTGGCGCCGCCGAGCAGCGGGATCGCGGCCAGCAGCGGGATCGCGATCAGGTCCTGGAACAGCAGAATGGCGAAGCCGAGCCGGCCATAGTCGCTGTTGAGCGCCTTGCGCTCGGCCAGCAGCTGCAGGCCCACCGCGGTGGACGACAGCGCCAGCGCCAGGCCCACCACCAACGCGCTCTTCCAGTTCAGGTCCAGGCACAGCAGCAGCACGCCCAGCGGCAGCGCGGTCAGCACCACCTGCGCGGTACCGGCGCCGAACACCGCGCGCCGCATCAGCTTCAGCCGCGCCGGCGACAGTTCCAGGCCGATCAGGAACAGCAGCATCACCACGCCGATCTCGGCGGCGTTGAGGATGCGCTCGGTGTCCTGCACGAAGCCCAGGCCGTCCGGACCCAGCACCACGCCGGCGGCGAGATAGGCCAGCACCGCGCCCAGGCCCAGGCGCTTGAACACCGGCACCGCGATCACCGCGGCCAGCAGCAAGACCAGCGCCAGTTCCAGACCGCCGCTATGCATGAGTCGTCTCCATCGCGCCATTATGCGGCCGCCACGCGACCGTCCGCTTACCCGGATTGGGGGAAGACGCAGGCGGCGCTGACCTTTGGCATCGCCGGGACGCCGGGTGGGGTCGGGGAGCCGCGGCTTGGCGGCTTCGGGCCATCGGCGCCGGCAGGGCGCGAAGCCGGCAAGCGTCCCGCTTCGTTCGTCGCGACTGAAGTCGCTCCCACAGACCTGCGGCCAGCGTCCAGGTGCACTGTAGGAGGGGCTTCAGCCCCGACAGGAATCGGTGCCGGAATGCTCAACGCTGCATTCGTCGCGGTCGAAACCGCTTCTGCAGGGAACTCGCGATCGGCCGTGGTGCACTGTGGGAGGGACTTCAGTCCCGACGCGTGGACGCCGGAACCCACCGTCATTCCCGCATCGACCAAAGCCGCGACGCTGCAGGCCGCGGATCGTCCGCATCTTCCGATCATCCCCGCGCCAGCATCACCCGTGTACCGTTGTCGCACCGCTTGCCCGCCCCGCGCCCGCCATGAGCACCTACCACCTGCAGTCCGTGTTCCGCCCCGCTTCGGTCGCCATCGTCGGCGGCAGTCCGCGCGAGCGCTCGGCCGGGCGCGCGGTGGTGCGCAACCTGCGCGCCGCCGGCTTTCCCGGGCAGATCGGCTGGGTCAGCCCGCGCTACCGCGAGATCGACGGCGTGCCCACCGTGCGCCGGCTCACCGATCTGGCGTGGGTGCCGGACCTGGTGGTCATCACCGCGCCGGCGCGGATCGTGCCGCGCATCGTCGCGATCGCCGCGCGGCGCGGCGTCGCCGCGGCGATCATCCTCACCGCCGGCCTGGGCGAAGGTCCGGGCTCGGCCGCGGCGCGGGTCGAGGCGGCGGCGCGCGCCAAGGGACTGCGCATCCTGGGTCCGCACTGCCTGGGCGTGATCGCCCCGCACGCCAAGCTCAACGCCAGCATCGCCGCGCATTGCCCGCAGCCCGGCGACCTGGCGCTGATCTCCGAATCCAGCGCCATCGCCGCCGCGCTGGTGGAGTGGGGCGTGGCGCGCTCGGTCGGCTTCTCCGCGGTGGTGTCGCTGGGCGATGCGCTCGACGTGGACTTCGGCGACCTGCTCGACTACTTCGCCACCGATTACCGCACCCGCGCCATCCTGCTGTACGTCGAACACATCCACGACGCACGCAAGTTCATGTCCGCCGCGCGCGCCGCGGCGCGCGCCAAACCCGTGGTGGTGGTGAAATCCGGGCGCCTGCTGCGCATCGACCCCAATGCCGACACCCACGTGCAGGCGCTGGCCAGTTCCGATGCGGTCTACGGTGCGGCCTTCGCCCGCGCCGGCCTGCTGCGCGTGCGCGCGCTGGACGAACTGTTCGCCGCGGCCGAGACCCTGGGCCGGCTCAGCACCTTCCCCGGCCGCCGCCTGGCGATCCTCAGCAACGGCGGCGGGGTCGGCCGCCTGGCGGTGGACAAGCTGGCCGACCTCGGCGGCACCCTGGCTGCGCTGTCGCCGCAGACCCTGCAACGCCTGGAGCAGGCGCTGCCGCAGGAGTGGTCGCACGCCAACCCGGTGGACATCGTGGTCGACGCCGACGGCGAGCGCTATGCCGCCGCCGCCGAAGCGCTGCTGGCCGATCCGGAGAACGACGCGGTGCTGGTGGTCAACGTGCCGACCGCGTTCACTTCCTCGGCCGACGCGGCGCAGGCGCTGACCCGCACCCTCGGTCTGCGCCCGCGCCACCACCGCGACAAGCCGGTGTTCGCGGTGTGGCTCGGCAACGACGAAAGCGCCACCGCCGCACTCAACGCCGCGCACATCCCCACCTACGCCACCGAGGCCGATGCGGTGCGCGGCTTCATGCACCTGGTGCGCTACCGCGAAGCGCAGGCGGCGCTGATGGAGACCCCGCCCAGCCTGCCCGAGGATTTCGTGTTCGATGCGGCCACCGCGCGCGGCATCGTCGACGCCGCGCTGGCCGCCGGCCAGACCTGGCTGGATCCGCTGGCCACCACCCGCCTGCTCGCCGCCTACGGCATTCCCACCGCGCCGGTGGTGCACGCCGCCAGCGCCGCCGACGCCGCGCTGGCGGCGGCGCCGATGCTGGCGCAGGGCCTGGCGGTCGCGGTGAAGATCCATTCGGCCGACATCCCGCACAAGTCCGACGTGGACGGCGTGCGCCTGAACCTGGTCAGCGCGCAGGCGGTGCAGGACGCCGCCGAAGGCATCCTCGCCCGCGCGCGCGCCGCGCGTCCGGACGCGCGCATCGACGGCGTGCTGGTGCAGCCCACGTTGCTGCGGCCGAAGGCGCGCGAACTGATCGCCGGCATCGCCGACGACCCCACCTTCGGCCCGGTGATCGTGTTCGGTCGCGGCGGCACCGCGGTGGAAGTGATCGACGACAAGGCGCTGGCGCTGCCGCCGCTGGACCTGCGCCTGGCCCACGAACTGATCGGTCGCACCCGCGTCAGCCGCATCCTCAAGGCCTACCGCGACGTCCCCGCGGCCGACGAGCGTGCGGTGGCGATGGTGCTGGTCAAGCTGGCGCAACTGGCGGCCGACCTGCCGGAAATCCGCGAGCTGGACATCAATCCGTTGCTGGCCGACCGCGACGGCGTGATCGCGGTCGACGCACGCGTGGCGGTGGCGCCGTCGCGGCGCCTGCACAAGGGCCGCGGCCATCCGCGTTTCGCGATCTTCCCGTATCCGAAGGAATGGGAGCGGCGCATCGTGCTCAACGACGGCGCCGCCGCGTTCGTGCGCCCGGTGCGCCCGGAAGACGATGCGCTGTTCCGCAGCTTCTTCGCCCGCGTCACCGACGAGGACCTGCGCCTGCGCTTCTTCCAGGCGGTGAAGCACTTCAGCCACGAATTCATCGCCCGCCTGACCCAGCTCGACTACGCCCGTTCGATCGCCCTGGTGGCGATCGAGCCCAAGACCGGCGACATGCTCGGCGCAGTGCGCCTGCACGCCGACGCCGACTACGACCGCGGCGAATACGGCATCCTGATCCGCTCCGACCTCAAGGGCCACGGCATCGGCTGGCAACTGATGCGGATCATGATCGAATACGCCGGCTGGCTCGGCCTCAACGTCGTCGAAGGCCAGGTTCTGCGCGAGAACCGCACCATGCTGGCGATGTGCGAACACCTGGGTTTCAAGGCCACGCCGGACCCGGAAGATGCGACGCTGATGGATGTGGTGTTGCCGGTGGGGAAGGGGTGAGGCGACGCTAAGTCGTTTGTTCGGTTTCTGCATGCAGCGGCGATGCGCAGAAGACACGATGGTACGGATCGGCCGGAAGTCGGGAAATCCGTCATTATGTTAATGACTATCGCGTTCCTTCCTCTTGCCGCGTTGGCAGCGGTACATCGCGCCGGCACTAAAACCTGCGAAACGCAGGTCGTCGATCTTCATTGTCGGCGGCTCCTTCATGGCGGTTTTTGGCGCAATTGGTGGCTATGCACTGCGCCCGGCGCTCCAGTCTGGGTATGTCCACTTCAATAGCAGGTATGCCGGAGATATTCGCGCCGTCCTTGCGCAAGATCCTTGGCAATACTGGGCGATCGTGCTTGTGCTCTATGCCATGTTCGTGCTCCTGACCGGCTTCGGATTGGCAACAATTGGGTTGTGCTTTCGCAAAGAGACCAGCGATGGACGTTGATCGGTTGTTCAAAAAGACAGCGTTCCGCAGGATCTTTGGACTGCGCTGGAATAGCGCCTGGCACACGCGTATCGACATTGTCCGCGCAAATGTTTGTCGCGATGCAGCACGCCCGCGCGATTCGCCGAACTATGCTGGGAGGGAGGTTTGCAGTTACGTTCCGATCTTGCGAGTTGAGCGATTCGCCGCTTATGTTTGTGCCTGGTGTCCTGTCTTCGCGCGGCATCATCCTCAATTCAAGGGATAGCGCTGTTCATGGTTGTCGCCCTTCACGTGTCGCTACTCAATCGCATCCCATGACCGAATCGAATTCCTCCTTCCTCCTCTCGCGCCGCTACTTCCTGGTCGGTGCCGGAAGCGCGGCGATCTTCGCGTCGCCGCTGCGCGCCATGGTCATTTTTGATAGCGCTAACAATGCGTTCCGGCTCGCGGGCGACGGGGGCGTCGCGCCGATCCAGGTGGACGCGCAGGATTTCCCTGGCGTGGCCAGGGCGGCGCGCGATCTCGCCGAGGACATCGGCCGCGTGTTCGGAACGCCGGCCGCGCTCGTCAACGAACCGAACCGGCTCGATCGCCCGGTCGTACTGATCGGCACGCTCGGCAAAAGTGCGGTCGTCGATGCGCTGGTCGCCGCCGGCAAGCTCGATGTCGCGCCGATCCTCGGGCAGTGGGAGTCCTACACGCTGCAGAGCGTGGCCGATCCGATGCCTGGCGTGGCCGAAGCGCTGGTGATCGCCGGCAGCGACAAGCGCGGCACCATCTACGGCATCTATGCGCTGTCCGAACAGATCGGCGTGTCGCCCTGGTACTGGTGGGCGGACGTGCCGGTTCGGCGCCGTCCGGCGATCTCGATCCGGCGCGGCACGCATTTCGAAGGGCCGCCGGCGGTGAAGTACCGCGGCGTGTTCCTCAACGACGATCATTCGTGTCTGGGCAAGTCGACCACCGAGAAGTTCGGCGGGATGAATTCCAAGTTCTACGCACGCCTGTTCGAGGTGCTGCTGCGCTTGCGCGCGAACTACCTGTGGCCGGCGATGTGGGACAACGCGTTCGCGCAGGACGATGCGGACAACGCCCGGCTCGCCGACGAATACGGCATCGTGATGGGCACCTCGCACCACGAGCCGATGATGCGCGCGCACAAGGAGTGGACCGACCACCGCACGCAGTACGGCAACGGCGAATGGAACTACGCCACCAACAAGGAGGCGCTACAGACCTTCTTCCGCGAAGGCATCGCGCGCAACCGCTCGCACGAGGTGCTGGTGACGGTGGGCATGCGCGGCGACGGCGACGTGGCCATGGCCAGCGCCGGCGACCTGCAGGCCGATCTGCTTCTGCTCGAAACCATCATCGCCGATCAGCGGCAGATTCTCGCCGCGGAACTCGGCGCCGAGGCGAGCCAGGTTCCGCAGCTGTGGGCGCTGTTCACCGAGGTGCAGAAGTTCTACGACGCCGGCCTGAAGGTGCCGGACGACGTGACCTTGCTGTTCACCGACGACAACGTCGGCAATCTGCGCCGGCTGCCGAAACCCGACGAGCGCCAGCGCGCCGGCGGCTCCGGCATCTACTACCACATGGACATGAACGGCGGGCCGTTCTCGTACAAGTGGCTCAACAGCAATCCGCTGCCGAAGATCTGGGAGCAGATGACCCTGGCGCACCGCTATGGCGCCAACCGGATCTGGATCGCCAACGTCGGCGATTTCAAGCCGTTGGAGATCCCGATCGAGTTCTTCCTGCGGCTGGCCTGGAATCCGGACGCGATCACCAAGGACGATGTCGCCGGCTGGACGCAGCGCTGGGCGAGCAGGGAATTCGGCGCCGAGCACGCCGTGCAGATCGCGGACATCGTCGCCAAATACGCCAAGTACAACGCCTGGCGCAAGCCGGAACTGGTGAAGCCGGAGACCTTCAGCCTGCTGCACTACCGCGAGGCCGAGCGCGTGCTGGACGCCTGGGCCACGCTGGTGGCGCAGGCCGAAAGGATCCAGTCGCGGTTGCCGGCGGATGCGCACGACGCGTATTACCAGTTGGTGCTGCATCCGGTGAAGGCCTGCGCGACGGCGACGGAATTGAACATCGCCGCGGCGCGCAATGCGTTCTACGCGCAACAGGGCCGGGCGAGCGCGAACGCCGAGGCCGACTACGTGCGGCAGCTGTTCCAGCGCGACCGCGAACTGACCGACTACTACAACACGCGCCTGGCGGGCGGCAAGTGGAACCACCTGATGGACCAGGTGCATCTGGGCTACTTCGACTGGTACTCGCCGCCGGCGAACATCATGCCTGCCGTGACGACGCTGCGGATCGAAGACACCGCCGACTATGCGGTGGCAGTCGAAGGTGCGGTGCCGGGCTGGCCGGGCTACTGGCTCGATCCGGAGCTGCCGATGTTCGACAGCCTGTGCCGGCAGCGGCACTACGTCGACGTGTTTCCGCGCGGCGCGCGCCCCATCGCGTTCGAGGTGGCCGCGGCCGAGCCGTGGATCGTGATCGCCGAGGGCAAGCCGTTCGGCGTAGGACGCCACGATCGGCGCTTCTGGGTCGAGATCGATTGGGACCAGGCCGGCGTCGGCGAGCAGGCCGGGACGATCGTCGTGACCGGCGCGCAAAAGACGCAGACGATTCACGTCAAGGCGATCAAGGCCTCCGCGGCGCAGCGGCGCGAAGCGCGCGGCGCATTCGGCGGCTTGCGAGGGCCGATCGCGATCGCCGCCGACGCGTTCGAACGCAACGTCGATGCCGGCGGCGTGCGCTGGGAGCGCATCCCCGACTACGGCCGCGCACGCGCCGCCATGTCGGTCTTTCCCGTCACCGCGGCCTCGTTCTCCGACCCGCGCACTGCGCCGCGCCTGGAGTATCCGGTCTATCTGGCCAAGGCCGGCCGTTACGACATCGATCTGATCACCAACCCGACGCTCAACGTGAACACGGCGCACCAGCTGAGCGTGGCCGTGGCCTTCGACGATCAGACTCCGCAGGTCATCAGCGTGTTCACGCCGGAGCAGCGCGTGTCGCAGGATTTCCTGGGCGAGGCGTTCTACGAGAACGCCAGGAACAATGCGCGCACCCTGACCGCCTCGCAGTCCGTGTCCACTGCGGGGCGACATGTGCTGAAGATCATGATGGTCGATCCGACCATGGTCGTGCAGAAGATCGTGATCCGCAGCGCGCCGTTGCCGAACTCCTACTTCGGCCCGCCGGAGGTCCCGGCGCATCCAGGTTGAGCCGCTGACCTTTGCGCGCCTGAACCATCGGGCCAGCGCAGTGCGGCTCGGCTTTCCGATCGCCGCACGCCGGGCAGGGCGACACGCCCCGCCCGACGTGCGGACGGATCGCGCCGGGACTATTCCAGTTCCTGGTTGTCCACGCCGCGCTCGACCGGGTAGACCGTCGCTGGCGGGGTGGTGGAGCGCATCAGCTTCAGCGGCAGCGCGCTCTGCTGGCAGAGGTTGCCGCCGCTGACGAACACGCCGTCCTGGGTGCACTTCCAGTCGTAGAAGTTGGCGATGCCGCCGGCCAGCTGCAGGCTGAAGTCGGTGCTCTGGGCCGCCGCGTCGAACGGCGTGCCGGCCGCGTTGTTCTGGAACCAGCGCATCCATTCCTTGGAACCGACCGGCGGGATCTTGCTGGCGGCCTGGAAGGTCGGGTTCATCGGCGAGAGTTGCGGCGACTCGGCGGTCATGTGGCAGCTCAGGCAGGAACTGATGGGATTGTCGACCGGGCCGTTGAGGCGGCCGTTCCAGCCCAGGTGGGTCGCCGGCAGTTCGGGCCGGGCGTTGATCGCCGACTGCAGGATGCCGGGATTGATCCGGGTCTGGGTCGGCTGCTTGTTGGTGTAGTCGTTGCCGGTATTCTGCGGGTCGTTGCCCCACATCACCCCGACCGGGACCAGGTTCTGCCAGCCGGGCTTGCCGCTGACCGCGCCGTTGTACTGGAACGTGCCGAAGATCCAGCCGGTGCCTGGAATGCGCCGGTCGCGCACGGCGAAGTCCATCTGGATCAGGGCCACCTGCTTGAGCGTTCTGTCCGCCGAGCTGAAACTGTTGGTGACGTACGCCGTCCACAGCACCGGGTTCTGCAGGAACGGCACCTGGCTCCTGTCCACGTCGGCGAACAGCGCCTTGCACACCACGGTGCCGTCGCGGAAGCTGTTCGGCTTGGAGGTGAAACTGGGATCGGGATTCTGCGGATCCTTCCACACCTGGCCGAAGGTATAGGCGCCGATGTCGTTGTAGATGCCCACCGCGAAGGTCTGCCCGGTGGTGAGCTGGGTCGGTGCCAGCTGCTTCACCTGGATCTGCGCTTCCTTGGTGAGGCCATGCACGCCTTCGCGACCCAGCGGCCCATAGTGCTGCCACGGCGCGTGGTACCAACGCCGTACCTTGTTGTTCTGCACGTACCAGTCGCTTTCCACGTTGCCTTCCAGGCAATAGGTCTTCACCGCGTCCACGTAGCCGCGCCAGGTCTCGAAGTTGTTGCTCAGCGGCTTGGGCAACTTCTGGAAGAACGCCGGCGGCGGGCCGCTGGGCGCTTGCTGCGGAAAGTCCTGGCTGAGCTGGAACAGCGGGCCCTTGTAGGTCTGTGGCGGCGCGTAGCCGAAGTCGGGAAACTTGCCGGCGGTCGCGGTGCCGCTGGCGAGCGCCAGCGCGGCTGCGGCGGCGATGATGCGCAGATGAGGCAGGTGCATGGTGTACTCCCTGTTGTGTGCGTCGGTCCCACGCGGACGTGGCCTGCGTGCTGGGTGTGTCCGGACTCTCCCCGGCCCCGGACCGGCCACACGACCATGCCGACGGCACGGTCGAGAATGCAGAGGCCCGTTGCGCGAGGACGTACCTTGCGCCGGGCGCCGGCCCGGGTTGCGGGCATGCACGCCCGCAACCGCGGCGACGGCTGTGTCGAGACAGAGTGGTTCGGGCAGCCGCACACCGGCGCGGCGCGTGCGCGCCTGGCCGCGGCGACGGACAGCGCCCTGCGACGCTGCGCTTACGGGATCGAAGAAGAAATATCCATGTCGCTCTCCTGACCGGCGGGTGAAGGCAACTGCTGTGTGATCGTCCCAGGTGCGTCGAGCGCAGGGGTAACGCGCCAGCGTGGCAGGCAGCATCGGGGGACGAATGCTGCGAGGCGGGCAGTGACGCTGCCGCGCGGGTGCCAAGTGACGCGTCAGACGCTGCGTGCGCGGCTATCGCGCGATCCGCAGCGTTGCTCGACGCGTTTGACTCTAGCCGATCGCCCCGGCACAAGTAGTAGACAGTTGTGCTGCCGCGCAGGCGCTGGGATGCGTACCGCAACCCGGGTCGGGAATGCGCTCGGGCATGGCTGCACGCCGGGAAGTCGTTCGTCGGCCTCGCCAGCGCGGCTCGGCCTCGTGGGTACTAGCCGTTGCACCGGGAAGAAGCGGCAGAACGGTTCGCTGGCGTCGAAGCGCACGCATCCGGGGCGGCGAGCTGCCAGTTCAGTGTGGATGCGAACGCGCTTTGGCAATGCCCAGCCGGCTGGCATGGATCGTTCGCGGTCCCAGGCAGCGGCGGTCGCACTACCCTGGCAGAATCGGCCTGCGCCATCGTCGGCGCTGCGCGGAGGGGGACGCCGCATGTCTGCTGCCGAGCAGCCGCCAATATCCGTGCCGGGACGCAGCAGGGAAGTGCTGGGGGTGTTCCTGCGTCTGGGGCTGACCAGTTTCGGCGGCCCGCTCGCGCACCTGGGCTATTTTCGCGAGGAATTCGTGCGCCGCCGCGGCTGGCTGGACGAATCGGGCTTCGCGCAGTTGCTGTCGCTGTGCCAGGTGCTGCCCGGCCCGACCAGCAGCCAGCTCGGCGTCGCGATCGGCTGGCAGCGCGCGGGCTGGCGCGGGGCGTTGGCGGCGTTCGTGGGCTTCACCCTGCCGTCGGCGCTGCTGATGTTCGCGCTGGCGCTGTCTGCGCCGCGATGGCTGCTGCATCCGCTCGGCGCGGACGTGCTGCACGGGCTCAAGCTGG
>Ga0105243_10000537_pt1 | contig 38436 bp, 23 predicted proteins | sample KBSM34metaG_FD_81525 | JGI IMG/M metagenome (GOLD analysis project Ga0105243, IMG submission 81525) | Miscanthus rhizosphere microbial communities from Kellogg Biological Station, Michigan, USA - KBS M3-4 metaG | ecosystem: Host-associated > Plants > Roots > Rhizosphere > Soil | place... | reverse complement strand
GTGAACGCTTCGAGGTGCCATCGGCACTGCGCGAGTTGGCGGCTGCGGGTGGCCGCTATCTGGAGGCTTGAAGTGGCCGCGCTTCTTCATGGCGTGAGCTTCATCGCGCTGGCCGGCAAGGGCTGACATGGACTACTCCGGCCGATACCGCCCGGTTCGCCTGTTGCGACCGGAGGACGACTTCAACCATCCAGTCGAAGCGCATCCCTTCTTCAACGAGAGCCGCTACGTCCATCTGATCGATGGACGTCAGCGCATCGGCGGCTGGTTCCGGATCGGACAGCGCGCGAACCAGGGTTTGTCCGAGATGACCGTGTGCCTGTACCTGCCGGACGGACGCGTGGGCTTCATGTTCGCGAAGCCCGGGACGGTCAGCCAGGACGGCGTCGAAGCCGCCGGGCTGCGCTTCGACTTCGATCAGCCTATGCAGCGTTCGCGCTTGCACTACGCTGGGCCGGTCCACGTGATGGCGGATGGTGCGGCGATGGAGAACCCGCGAGCCGCCTTCACACCGCAATCACAGGTAGATGCCGAGATCGCGTTGGTCTTCGAAGCCGTGGCACCCGCTCACGGTGGCGAATTGCTGGGCGACGAGGGCGAGCCCTTCGACGAAGGGGAGGGGCGCTACTTTGCACGGGCGCACTACGACCAGTCAGTGAGAGGGCAGGGCACGCTGCGCGTCGGAGAGACCTCCTGGGAGATTGCAGGCCATGGCCTGCGCGATCATTCCTGGGGTCCACGGCTGTGGCAAGCGATTCCGTGGTATCGCTGGTTTCCCTGCACGTTCGACGATGGCTTGGCGATGTGCGTGATCGTGGTTCAGAAGGGCGATGGCGAACTGCTGGAAACGGGCTACGTGCACGACGGCAGCGGCCGCCTGCGCCATGTGCACAGCGTCCGGCTGCAGACGCGCTATGACGCGCGAAGCTATCCCACGGGGTTCTCGCTGAGCTTCGAGAACGGAGTGGGCCAGCAGTACGACATCGAGGGTGAAGTGCTCGCCAGCGTGCCGTGCCGTCATTGGCGTAAGCTGCCCGACGGGCGTACTGACAAGGCGCGCATCATGGAGTGCATGACACGCTATCGTTTGGGCGAGCGTGTCGGCTTCGGCATGGCGGAGTATCTCGACCATCAGGATTCCGCTGACGGTGACGCGTTCGAAGGCATCCGTGCAGGCCGCTGACGCAGATCGGCTGTTGATGGCGCTGCGTCGCCACCGCCCCGACGTGTCGGCCATTGCGGCGCTGAGAGCGGTTTCCGGCGGTGCGAGCCAGGAGATCTGGTCTTTCGATGCCTTGTTGCCGCGTGGCGCGCAGGGCTTGATCTTGCGGCGCACCCGCCAATGGAGCGAAAACGGCCAGCAAGGTAGCGCAGGCATGGCCGCCGAGGCCGCGCTGTTGCGATCTGCCCTGGAGGCCGGTGTGCCGGTGCCCGAGGTGATCGGCGAACTGTTGCCATCCGATGGGCTGGGCGATGGCTACCTGATGCGACGGGTGGAGGGCGAGTCGTCGGCTCGCGCCATTCTTCGCGATCCGGAGCTTGCGCAGGCACGGCGCACCCTGGCCGCCGAGTGCGGCGCACTGATGGCTCGCATCCATGCGATGCCGCAGGCGAAGTTACCTGCTCTTCGCTGCGGCGGTGCCGCGCATGAGCGTCGACATTGGGAAGCGGCACACCGCGCTAACGGTACGCCGCGGCCGGTGTTCGAGCTGGCGCTTCGCTGGCTCGCGGAACATGAGCCCGCGTACAGCGATCCAGCGGTGCTCGTTCACGGAGATTTCCGCAACGGCAACCTCATCGTAGGCGCGGAGGGCGTGCGAGCGGTGCTTGACTGGGAGCTCGCGCACCTCGGCGACCCTATGGAAGATTTGGGGTGGTTTTGTGTCAATTCCTGGCGCTTCGGCAACGTGGAGCTGGAGGCCGGAGGCTTGGGCACACGGGCGCAGCTTTTCGCAGGGTACGAGGCCGAATCGGGCCGACGCGTGGATGCGGCGCGCGTTCACTATTGGCAGGTTCTGGGCACCTTGAAGTGGGGCATCACCTGTGACGCGATGGGGCTGGCCTGGCGCAATGGGAGCGACCTTAGGATCGAGCGGCTCGCCATCGCGCGGCGTGCCTCGGAAGTCGAGGTCGATCTGCTGGTTGCGATGGGCGAGATTCGGTCGACGCTCTTGTGGGAGCGAGCAGACGATGAAATTGGCGTCTTCGAACGGGACGACCCAGAGCCGTTGCCAGCCTCCGCCGACGAGCTCACCATCGCCATTGCTGAGTTGCCACTTGCCTCCACCGCAACCGACGAAGGCAGAACGAATCGCGACGCTCGTATCGGCATCAGCCTGCAGTCCACGCTGGCACGCGAGCGTGAGATGGGCGCACGCCTGGCGAGCGAAGAGGCCGATCGAATCTGTCGAATGCTCGGCGTGCAAGCTGATCTGGAGCGGCTTCGCGCCGCGCTTTGCACGGCCATCCGAAACCGAAGTTCGGCCTGCGATGCTGCAGCGTTGAACGCCCATTTTTGGACTACCGCCCTGGGTCAACTGGCTATCGATCAGCCGCGCTATCGGTGGCGCCACATAAATTGAGGTCTGAATGCGACCAATCTTGAGCACTGTCCGAATGCTCTGGAAGTCGCGCGCGAAGATGAATGAGCATCAGCGAATTGGCTCATTGCGGCGCGCTCGAAGCAGCCTGGGCCAAACTGCTCCTCTCGGGCGGCCCATGTAGACCGATTCAATGACACTTCTTCACCTCGACAAGAAAATCTTGTTCGGCGAACGTCCTGCCATGACTGTCAGTGCCGCTTGTGGATTCAGCACGCCCGACACCACATCGATGAAGTAGACCGACACGTTGTTGTCAGTGTTGTCCGCCACATACGCGAACTTCCCGTTCGGTTCTATAGCAATCGAGGCGGGACGATTTCCTGTGGGAATGGTTGGCGTCACTGCGGGTGCCAGCGCGCCGGTCAAGGCGTCCAGGGTATAGGCCGACACGTCATGGCTGTCCAGGTTCGCTACGTAGGCAAAGCGTCCCTTCGGGTCCACGGTGATGCTGAATGGAGCGCGACCTGTCGCAGGCGGTGTTGTTGCGAGCGGCGCCAGTGCGCCCGACACGGGATCGATGGAGTAGGCCACGATGTTCCGGTCGCCCTGGTTCAACACGTAGGCGAAGCGGCCCGAGGGATCCACGGCAATATCGCGGGCCCCGGACCCGGCCGCCACGGTGGGGATCGCCATGGGGCTCAGCGCACCAGACGTGACATCGATGTTGAATGCTGACACGGTGGCATCGTTGATGTTCGCCACATAGGCGAAGCGGCCCGTGGGGTCGATGGCAATACCGTAAGGCAGACTGCCGGTCGCCACGGACGGCACCGCCATCGCGCTCAGCGCACCCGTCTCGGGGTCGATGTTGAAAGCCAGCACGCTGTTGCCCACCAAATTCACGAAGTAGGCGAAGCGACCAGTGGGATCCACCGCCATCCCCGCTGATACTCCCCCCGTCGCCACGGTTGGGGCGGCGATGGGGTGCAGGTCGCCCGTCGTGCGATCGATCGCGTACGCCGACACGCCGTTGCCCAAAGCGCTCGACACGTAGACGAATCGGCCCGAGGGCTCGATGGTCAACGCGTACGGACTTGGCACCGACAGCGTTGCTGCCGGGCGCAGCGTGCCGGTCGTCGCATCGACGGCGTAGGCCGACACGCTGTCGCTGTTGCCGTTCGACACGTAGGCAAAGCGTGAAGGAGGCTCGGCGCAGACGACCTGCACGTCGCTCACCGTGGCCGCCGCGATCGTTCCGCTTCCGTTGCTGACGGTGCACACGCGCGTCAGGATCTTCGACTGGGATTTGATCGACACAGCGTAGCTCGCACCATCGGCAAGCGGTGTCACAAAACTGAAGTGGCCATCGGTGGCGATGGGCAGGTCGTCACCTGCGTTGTTCTGCAGCACAAGCCCCGCGCCGAGCAGCCCCGTGACCTTGCCGCCGATCGCATAGGTCGGTGCGGGGGGAGTTGGGGCTGGGGGCGCTGGGGCAGGAGAGGGCGCGGGGGCGGAGGGCGGCACCGAGATCAGGGAGATCGGGAAAAAGCCGCCACCTCCACCCCCGCCGCACCCTGAAACGACTAGCGCCACCAGCGCGCCTGCGACGCGGAGAAGAATTTCGCTTGAGTGGAGCCGAGGCTCCGATCCGTGCCATCTCATGTTCTCGCAAGGCCCTGCCATTTGTTACGGCCGGCGATGTTAGTGAGCAACAGCGCAAACGGCCATACCCGAGAACTGGTAGACGTACCCTCGCAGGTTGCCCCTCAGGTCGGGGACGGCGGCGCCACGCCAAGGTGACTGGCGGCTGCCTGAAGCGCTAGCTGCCGACGAGGTGTTGCAGTACTTGCGCGTCGAGATACCTCTTAACCTCGCGTCAGAAGTTCGAGCCTCTGACGAGAAGGCAGGCGCTGGTAGCGGATTTCCAGGTCACCGCGCCTGTGGCCGATTCATCGGGCCCGAAAGTCAAGAGGCGACTGCCTCGAATGTAGGCATTCCAGCGACGACCCGCATGAGTGTTGGCGCCGCCGAAGTTGTCCATGAGTTATCCACAAAGATTCCCACTGACTCATGGAACAACTTCCGGTCTGGTTGCCGGGAAGCCTTTCAGGTCGACGATCCGAGTTGTTCAGGTCTTCCTCGGATCGCAGGGGCAATCATTCTGGTGATGTCGGGGCGCAGTTTCCCGCTGCTTGATTCTTCGCCCCATAGGGCGGTAGCTCAGAGCCGGGCAGCCGGCTGCGCGGAGGCTGCAGCCCGTCCACGCGGGGGAACCCGCATGACAAGCGCGAAGCGCTCAGCGGCGTGGAAACCACCCACGGCCAGGCGGTCCTTCGAGAGAACTCTCCATAGACACGGGATCCAGCCGAACACCTTCGCGCTGTCCCCCTCGAGCCGCACCAGATAGACATTGGTGAAGTCGATCACCTTCTGCGCGCCGTCGACCTTGTAGATCGCTCTCCACGCCACGCGGGCGAGCCCGTGCAATTCGTCGATGGCCGAGATGTCCAGGTTGCGCACGGTCATCCGTTGCACGCCGGTGTCGCGGTAATGCTTGAACCCCTTCGCGGACACGCGCCTGAGTTCTTCATCGTTCTTGCCCGTGAAGACGCCGGCGGGCGAGGCAGCAATGAAGCACGCGGCGTACAGCGCCGCCACGGCCTCCAGGTCGGCTTCGCCGGTCAGCCCCGCATTGAATTCCCGCTCATAGCGGTCGAACAACGCGCGCGTCGCAGATTGGATCGGGTGGGCTTCGGCTCCGTTGAGCATGATGGCGGGCACTCCTTGTCGATGGCGTTTCCGACCGGATGCCCGTCATGCCATGCCCGTATCAAGGTCGAATTTCGGTGACCTTCGCACCCTGCACCGACGCACCCGCCTCCAGGCCCACATTGGTCATCACGAAGGCGACCACGGGTTGCCGGAAGGTGCTGCTGTCGACGACGCCGTTGGCACCGTAGCGTGCCAGCGCCACCGTCGCGTCGACGCCCACCGTCCAGCCCCGGCTCTGGCGGAATTTGTCCAGCGCCTCCCTGGAGGTGAACACGTAGAACACGGCCTTCGACTGCGCACCGGCCTGGAAGCCGATGGAGCCGGCGGTCGTGCTGTAGTAGCTCTGCGTGCGGCCGCCGCTGCGCAGGGCACCGCGGCCATAGTCGGCGCCGATGCCGAAGCTTCCGCCCACCACGGACGGGAAGACCAGCACGCCCTGCGCGCCAGCGACGAGCGCGCGCGAACCGGCGACGGTGTCATAGAGGCGGGCCAGCGATGCGTCGACCTGGGCGTCGATGGCCGATGCCGAGGACGCTGGGATGTCGTTCGCCGCGCCGGAGGGGCGGGTGACCGTGCAACCGGTCACGGCGAGGCTCGCCGCGATGGCGGCGGCTGCGAGCAGGTGGAAAGGTGCGACGTGCATGGCAAGTCCTCCAGGAAGAAAGGGAAGGGACAGTGAATCGGGGTGAAGGACCTCGCCTGGTCAGACCTTCTCAGGCCTCGACGGGTTGTGAGATGCCGCACAGCGCCTCGGCGGCCGGCTTGACCTTGGGCTCCTTCACCGCGACATCGGCCAGCGCCAGGATGCCCACCAGCCGCTTGTCGCGGTTGACGATGGGCAGGCGCCGGATCTGGTGCTCGGCCATGAGCTGTGCCGCATGATCGACGGCGTCGTCCTCGTAGGCCCAGCGGATGCCGTCCGACATGACGTCGCGCACCTTGGCGTTGCCGTCGTGTCCCTCGGCGATGCCGCGCACGGCAATGTCGCGGTCCGAGATCGCGCCGATCATGCGGTCGTTCTCGCCCACCGGCATCATCCCGAAGTCGCCGTCGCGCATGCGCCTGGCGGCCTCCGCGAGGGTGGCGTCGGGACTGATGACCTCGACATCGCGGGTCATCACAGCGTTGACTTTTCGCATCTGGAATCCTTTGAAGAAAAAGTAAGTTGGGCGGCCGTGGTCCACGGCAGGAAAAGGGGTGCGCACGGCGCTGAACCGGCGCAGCTACAGGTCTAGTCTTCTGCGCGGCCCAAGGTGTAGGACAACCGCCGAAAAGCCGGTGGTGCAAAGGAAGAACGCGCGCATGCCGCAGCCTGGGCGGGCCCTGATGTCGCGCAGGGCATAGGGCTCGCCGGGGTTGATGACCGTCGCTGATGCGTGCCCGCCACATCGCCCCCGCGGCGGCTGTGACCAATCGCGGCAATATCGTTACGGCCTGTTGAACGCGACGCCGAAGCCGCGTTCTCGACGCCGCGCGCGCAGCGGGCCGCTTCATCGGACCTTGCCCCGTGCGATGCCCGTGGGCCTTCGAGACAAACGCGATCGCGCGCTGTTCCGCGCGTGCCGACACGCCCAGCCCGTGTCAACCCCCACCGCCGCAACACCTATGTAGGACTTCGCCCGGTCCGCGGCCGAAAAGTAGATGTGAAGTTCGCACATCTTGTTTCTCCCGGAAGCAGGGTCGGCCGCGCTTTGGGCGTACCTTTATTGCACCGCAGCACGACAAATCGAGGCGCGGACCGAGGGGTCGGGAGGTTGATTCGAGTCTCTTTCTTCACAAGACGGCATGCCGTTCGCCGGCATGCCGTCGATGTTTCCAAGAGGTGGTTATGCGAGTGTCCAGACCCATTCCTTTTCCGTCGGAACCGGGCCGACCGCGCGCCCCGGGTGCCGGACGTGCCCGGCGCCAGCGGGGCGCCTTCGTTCCCAAGCTGGCGGCCTATGCGCTGCTGGCCTTCGTGCTGTGGCTGATGGTCGCCACGCTGGTCGAGCCACTCCTGTCCTCGCAGGCCACGCGGGCAGTGTTGCAGGCCCCGGTCGGCATCGTCACCTCGCCGATCAACGGCGTGGTGACGCAGATGGCGGTGCGCACGCGCGATGCGGTGGCGCCCGGCACGCTGGTGGCCACGGTGCGCAACCCGACCGTCAGCCAGGAGATCCTCACCACGCTGACCACGCAGCGCCTGGCCCTGCAAAGCCAGCTGTCGCAGCTGGGCAACCAGTACAAGTCCGACAGCCAGGAGATGCGCTCCATCGGCCAGCAGGCGCAGGTGACCCGCCAGGCCTCGCTGGCGCAGACCTGGGACGCCTGGGAGATCGCACAGCGCCAGCGCGACGTGGCGCACAGCGTGGTGGCCGAGCAGGAAAACAAGGTGCGCACCAACGAAGCGCTGCTGAAAGAAGGCGCCATCAGCGAACAGGTGATGAACGCGTCCGAGGCCCAGCTGAGCACCGCGCGTGCCAATGCAGCGGTGGCCGAGCAGGCCTTCGCGGGACAGGCGCAGACGGTGGCGAGCGCGGGGCAGGGCGCCTTCGTGGGCACCAGCGGCAACAGCCTGTTCCAGACGCTCGCGAGCCGGCGCGAAGCGCTGCGCAACAGCAGCGACCGCGCGCGCCAGGACGGCACCGCGATCGTCAAGCAGCTCGCGCAGATCACGCAGCTCGAGGACGAAGAGCGCCGCCGCGTCGACAAGCTCGCCGCCTACGAGGTCAAGGCGAGCCAGCCCGGCATGGTGCACACGGTGCTGGCGCCCGAGGGTGCGTATGTCACGGCGGGCTCCTCGCTGGTGCGCGTGACCGACTGCAGCCGGATCGGCGTCGTCGCCGTGTTTCCCGCGCGGTTGGCCAAGCGGCTGAGCGTCGGCTCGAAGCTCGACGTGAAGGTGGCGCAGAACGTCGACGTGCCGGCGCGCGTCGAGCAGCTGCTGCCCGTGGCCTCGGATGCACTGCAGAGCACGTACAGCGTGCCCTTCCCCTTTGCCGAGCAGGGCTCGATCTATGCGGTGGCCCGCATCGAGGCGCCCGAGCCGCCGCCCTCGGAAGACGGCAGCCGCCAGACCCTGTGCGTGCCGGGCAAGGTGGTCTCGGCCAGCCTCGCCAAGGCGTGAGAAAGCATGTCGCGCAGCCCACCGAGAACGCCATGTCGATCCCTTTTTCTTTCCGTGCCGTGGCACGGTGCGCCGCCGCATCGATGGCGCTCGCCGGCGTCGCTGCTGCTGCGCCTCCCTCTTCACCCGGTGCCACGCAGAAGGCCCTCGCCCGCGAGAGCTGCGACGGGCTGCGCCGCGCTGTCGCGCACGACCAGGGCGGCGCGACGTCGGGGCCGCTGTTCCTGACCAGCTACCGCCCGGCGAATGCGCAGGGCGAGCCGCCGTTCGAACCCGCGCTGGCGGGCGCCGCCTTCACCTACGACAACGCGCTGGCCGGCATCGCGCTGCTGGCGTGCGGCGAGCGCGCCGCCGCCCGGCGCATCGGCGACGCCGTGGTGCGGGCGGTGGCGCACGACCAGACGATGCCCGACGGGCGCGTGCGCAATGCCTACCGCGCCGGGCCGGTCACCGAGGAAAAGCCCGCGCTGCCCGGCCGCTGGGACGCCGGGCGCAAGCAGTGGATCGCCGATGCCTACCAGGTCAGCACCGCCACCGGCAACGTGGCCTGGGCCGCGCTGCTGCTGCTGAACCTGCACCAGGCCGAACCCACGCCCGCCTACCTGGCGACCGCGCGACGGCTGCTGGCCTGGACCGAACAGAACACGCGCGCCCGGAACGGCCCCGACGGCTACAACGGCGGGCGCCACGGCTGGGACCACGCGCAGCGCGCGCAGACCTGGAAGTCGACCGAGCACAACCTGGACATCGCCGTGGCGGCGGCGTGGGCCGCACGGGCCGTGCGCGCCGACGGCCAGCCGGACGGACCCGAGCCACGCCAGGCGCGCACCGCGCTCGACTTCGTGGGCCGCATGTGGAACCCGTCGGAGCAGCGCTTTCACATCGGCACCAAGGAAGATGGCGCCACCGTCTCCACCGAGGGCTCCGGCCTCGATGCGCAGCTGTGGCCGGTGCTTGCGGCGCCCGAAGGCTCCTGCGCCTGGGGGCGCAGCCTCGACTGGGTCGAGAAGCACCACCGCATCGGCGCGGGCTACGGTTTCTCGCGCGAGCCCGACGGCATCTGGACCGAAGGCAGCGCGCAGGCGGCCGCCACGCTGGTGGCCCGCAAGGGCGCGGCGCCCGAGGCGCTGTGGCAGCTGCTGGCCTCGCAGCGCGCCGGCAACGGCCTGTACTACGCCACGCCGAGCGCGCGCATCGCCACCGGCCTGGCCATCGGCCCCGATTCGACCGGTGCCGATTTCTTCTACTACCGCTGGCCGCACCTGGGCGCGACCGCCTGGATCGCCCTGGCCGCCACGGGTTTCAACCCCTTCACCGGCAAGACCGCCGCATCGGAAGTCCCCTCATGTCCAGCCTGATCGCCACACCGGAATTCCAGCTCAACGCCCTGGTCGGGGGGCTCGCCTTGCTCCTCATGACCTGGGCCAGGGTCGAGCGCATCACCCACCGCGTGCTGTTCGGCGCGCTCACCGCGTTGCTGCTGCTGCGCTACGCCGTATGGCGCGTGGTCGCCACGATGCCGCCCTCCGACCTGGGCTTCGAAACCCTGTTCGCCTGGGTGTTCCTGGGCTTCGAGCTGACGGCCATCGTCTACACGCTGATGTCGATCCACATGCTCATGCGGCGCCGCGACAACCGCGCGCAGGCCGACCGGGGCGAGGCCGCGTTGCGCGAACGCCATGCGCGTGGCGAGGAGGTGCCGGCCGTCGATGTCTTCATCTGCACCTACAACGAAGAGCTGGCCGTGCTCGAGAAGACCATCATCGCCGCGCAGGCCATCGACTACCCGCGGCTGAACGTCTGGGTGCTCGACGACACGCGGCGCGACTGGCTGCGCGCGTACTGCGAGCGCCGCGGCGTGCACTACGCGCGGCGGCCCGACAACCGCCACGCCAAGGCCGGCAACCTCAACAACGGCCTGCGCCTGTCCGCGGGCGTGACCGACGCGCCGTTCATCCTCGTGCTCGACGCCGACTTCGCGCCGCAGCGCCAGATCGTCTACCGCATGCTGGGCCTGTTCGAGGACCGCCGCGTGGGGCTGGTGCAGACGCCGCAGTTCTATTACAACGCCGACCCCATCCAGCACAACCTGCGCGCCACCGACAGCTGGGTCGACGAGCAGCGCGTGTTCTTCGACGTGCTGCAGCCTGCCAAGGACGCGGTCGATTCGGCGTTCTGCGTGGGCACCTCGTTCATCGTGCGGCGCGACGCGATCACCGAGGCCGGCGGGTTCCCGGTGGGCAGCGTGTGCGAAGACATCCACACCACCTACCTGCTGTTGCGCCACGGCCGCATCACGCGCTGGCTGGGCGAGCGGCTGTCCAACGGGCTGTCGGCCGAGAGCATCATCGACTACATCAACCAGCGCAGCCGCTGGTGCCTGGGCACGGTGCAGCTCGCGCTGCTGCCCGACGGGCCCCTGCGCGGCCCGGGCTACAGCCTGTCGGCGCGGATGCACTTCCTGCACGGGCTGCTGCACTGGCTGGGCAAGCCCTTCATGGTGCTGGTGCTGCTGGCGCCGGCGCTGTACTGGTATGCCGGCGTCTCGGCCTTCCATGCCACGCCGCAGGCCTTTGCGGCCTACGGCCTGCCGTCGCTCGTGATGTTCTGGGCCTACAGCTACTGGGTCAGCCAGCGGCGCTGCCTGCCCGTGTTCAGCGAGGTGAGCCAGCTGGTGGCGGCGATGGCCGTGAGCGGCACGCTGGCGCGCGCGATGCTGAAGCCCTTCGGCCATCCGTTCAAGGTGACGGCCAAGGGGCTGGACCGCTCGCGCACGGTGGTGCACTGGAAGCTGGTGGCCGTCTTCGGCGGCCTGCTGGTGGCGCTGCAGGGCGCGGCCGCGATGGCGGCCCTGGGCGGCGAGGCGCTCACGCCGGGCGACCAGCTCAACCTCGTGTGGACCGGCATCGCGCTGGTGCTGTGCCTGAGCGCGCTCATGGCCTGCGTCGACCTGCCGCGCCCGCAGCAGGAAGAGCGCTTTCCCTGGCGTGCGCGGGCACGGGTGCGCACGGCGGCGGGCGAGGGCGAGTCGCGCTTCGTCAACATCGCGGCCGACGGCGCGCTGCTCGAAGGCCGGGGGCCGCTCAAGCGCCTGCGTGTCGGGCAGCCGCTGGAGGTGCATGTCGAGCCGGTCGGCTGGCTGCCGGCCCACCTCGCCGCGCGCGGCAGGGCGGGCGCCGAGCTGAAGTTCGCCGCCACCGAGGCGCAGCGCGAAGACCTGGTGCGCCATGTCTTCAACGTGCCGCCGAGCCACGTGGCGGTGCAGGTGCGGCCGTGGCAGGCGGCGTCGGCGCTGTTCGCGAGTGCGGGCATGCGCGCGCCGGGCGCGGGCTTTGCACGCCTGTCGCTGCGCCTGCTCTTTGCGGTGCTGGCGGTGTGCATCGTGCTCGTGACGACCGGGTGCAATCTCACGCCGCCGCTCAAGGACCCCGACCTGTCGGTGCCTTCGCAGTGGCCTGCGGGCGCGACGGCGCCGGGCGCGCAGCCCGTGGACTGGCGCAGCTTCGTGCAGGACGAGGAGCTGCGCGGCCTGATCGCCACCGCGCTCGAACAGAACCGCGACCTGCGCGCCTACGCCGCGAAGGCCCGCGAGGCGCGCGCGAACTATGCGGGCAACCGCGCGTCGCTGTTCCCGGCGCTGGGCCTGTCGGCGCATGCCCAGCGCGCGCAGACCACGCCGCAGGGCTCGCTCAGCCCGGTCGGCAACCTGCCGTCGGACGGGCGCGTGTCCAACAGCTTCGACGTGCAGGCGGGCGTGATGTCGTACGAGCTCGATTTCTTCGGCCGGCAGCAGAGCACCGCGCAACAAAGCGGCGCGCTCGCCGAGGCCGGCGACAAGGACCACGCGGCCGCGCGCATGAACCTGGTGGGCGAGGTCTCGAACGCCTACCTCACGCTGCGCGCCGACCGCGCCCTGCTTGCGCTGGCCGAGTCCAACGAGGCCGCGCTGAACGCCAATGCCGACACGATCGGTCGCGCCCGCGCCGTGGGCGGCGCCGCGCAGCTCGACGTGTACCGGGTGCAGTCGCTGCTGCAGACCGCGCGCGTGCGGCAGGAGGAATACCGCATGCGTGTCGCGCAGGACCTGCAGTGGCTCAACGTACTGGTCGGGCGCCCCGTGCCGCCCGAGACGGGCAGCGCGCGGCCCTGGCCCGAGCGCTCCACCGCGCAGGTCGCGGCCGGGTTGCCGTCCAGCCTGCTGCAGCGCCGGCCCGACCTGCTCGCGGCTTACGCGCGCGTCGAGGCCGCCAACGCCGGCGTGGGCGCGGCCAAGGCCGCGATGCTGCCGACCATTTCGCTCACGGCGCTGGCCGGCGGGGTGAGCAAGGAGCTGTCGACCCTGCTCAACAGCGGCAACAGCAGCTGGGCCAGCGTGTTGGGCGTGTCGCTGCCGATCTTCGACTGGGGCCGCCGGTCGGCCAACGTGAGCGCCAGCGAAGAGCGGCTGGCCGCCGCGATGGCCGGCTACGAATCGGCGGCGCAGGTCGCCTTTCGCGAGGTGGCCCACGCGCTGATCGCCAGCGACCACCTGCAGCCCCAGCTGGAGGCACAGCAGGCGCGCGTGCAGGTGCTCGAAAAAGTGGCCGGCATTTCGCGCACGCGCTTTCGCAGCGGCATGGAAGACTACTTCTCCAGTCAGGATGCGCAGCGCGAGCTTTACACCGGGCAGCAGCAGCTGATCGAACTGCAGCTCAAGGCGGCGGTGAACACCGTGAACCTGTACAAGGCCCTGGGCGGGGGCTGGGGCAGCGCGTAGCGGGGGACGTCGGCGGAGGGCTGATCTGGCCGCGTGCGTGCGACCGGCGATTCAGTTCACTGCACCTCGTCGCACCACACCCTGAACCCGTCCAGCTCGTTGGGCCCGAAGGTGTTGGACAGTGCGACGTCGCTGGCGTCTCGCCCTTGCGCGATCAGCACGCGGCCGATGCGGGGCACGTTGTTGCGCGCGTCGAAGGTGTACCAGCGGTCGCCGAGGAACGCCTCGAACCAGCCCGCGAAGTCCATCGTGCCGTGCGGCGGCGGGGTGCCGACATCGCCGAGGTAGCCGCTGCAATAGCGCGCCGGAATGTTCAGGCAGCGGCACAGCGTGATGGCCAGGTGCGCATAGTCGCGGCATACGCCTTGCCCTTCCTTGAAGGCTTCGAACGCCGAGCGGGTGCGCCGCGCATGCTCGTAGCCGAACGCGATGTGCTGGTGCACGAAGTCGCACACCGCCTGCACGCGGCCCCAGCCGGTCGGGCCGTTGCCGAAACGCTGCCAGGCGAAGTCGGACAGCAGGTCGGTTTCGCAGTAACGGCTGCCCAACAGGTAGAGCAGGGTGGACTCGGGCAGGTACTCCACCGGCACCTGCGGCGCCGAGGGCACGACGATGTCGGGTGCGCCGCTGTCGTGGACCACGGTGTCCGTGCTCAACACGAAGCGGCCCGCGGGGGCGACCAGGCGTGTGCACCAGTTCCCGAACAGGTCACGGTACGCGGTGGTGGGAACGGCCGGTTTCGTGAGCAGGTGGTCCGGGCGCAGCAGGTCCGAGGCGCGCGAGTAGTGAATGCTGAGGGCCAGGATCATCGGCGTCGGCCGGGGAAACTGGTAGGCGATCTCGAAACCGAGCTGGATGTTCATCGGCCCATGATGCGCCTTCATTTGCGGGCGCGCTGGAATTCGCGGCGCGATGCCAGCGCGCGGCGGCTTTCAGGGGGCGTCGCCGGACCCCGATGTGGCGTGGCGCTGCTCGGCGTAGGCTTTCAGCGACAGCATGGTCCGGGGCAGTCCGTGTCGAACCTGCTTGGCGACACCCGGCCCGAACAGGAAGGCCAGGGCGCCGGTGAACCACACGCGGTGCACCACGTCCGAGCCGCTGTCCGTTGCAGACACCGTGTGCTTGAAGTGCATGCGGAACAGGGGGATGTAGCCCTGCGCGGTGAACGACTGGCCCTCGGAGCGCTCCGTGACCACCATCGGGACGCCCATGCCTTTTTGCGGAACGATCCGGCCCTTGGTGCCTACGGCGAAGGGGCCGTCGAGCCGGGCCTGCTTGGTGTCCGGGTCCCACAGGTGCCATCGGTCGACCTCGCTCCAGATGCGGTCGATGACCCGGGGCGGGACGGCGATGTGGATGCGTTCTTCGATGTGCATGGGAGGAGGGGTTGAAGGGATCGTGGAGCCTAACGCACGCGGCGCGCCATGCCTTGCGCCTCCAGTCGTCAGCGCTCCTTGCGCAGGATGGCTTCCAGCGCCTCCATCGCTTGCGACGCCGAGGGGCTGAGGTAGCCGCCGGCGCGCCGCACGATGCCCACGCGGCGGGTCGATCGCCATCCGCCGACGGGGCTGACCGGCACGAACTGCGCCGCGACCGGGGGCTCTTTCAGCACCGAACGCGGCACCGGCATCAAGGCGCCCAGCGAACGTACCAACGCCAGCTCGCGCTGGGACGAACGCGAGGTGCCCACCGGCTCGGGCGGGTCGAGCCGGTGCGCGCGGAAGTTCGCTTCGAACTCGGTGTGCGTCGAGGTGCCGGGTGCCATGACGATCCACCGCGCCTGCGCCAACTGGTCCCAGCCCACCTCGCGCCGGGTGCGCGCCAGCGGATGGCCGATCGGCGCCATGGGCAGCAGGGGGTCGTCCCGCAGGCCTTCCCATGCCAGCGCGGCCGCCGGCTTCTTGTGCAGGCCGGTCAGGGCGAACTCCAGCTCGCCCATGGCGACGGCCCGCGTGAGCGAGTCGGAGTTGCCACCCGACAGGTCCACGCGGATCCCGCGTTCGATGAGCGCGGCCACCACCGGCAGCACCCAGCGGTCGGGAATGCCGTCGCCGACACCGCAGCGCAGCACGCCGGCGCGCGCCTGCCGCAGGTCGCGCAGTTCCGCATGCAGGTCGGTGGCGTCCAGGTCGATGCGCTGCGCCCGCTTCAGGAAGGCCTGGCCCAGCTCGGTGGGACGCATGCCCCGGGCCAGCCGTTCGAACAGCTTGACCTTGGTGGCGCGCTCGAGCCGCGTCACGGCCTTGCTCAGGGTGCCCGGTGAAATGCCGAGGCAGGCCGAGGCATGGCTCAGGCCGCCTTCGCGCGCGATCACCACGGCCAGATGGAGGTCGTTCAAGTTCATGGTTTTCCAAAGTGGAAAAGGTCGCCACGGAATGTAGGTTGCTGCGCGCCGGGCGGCAACCTATCGTTCAGCCCGGACACCACCAGGAGACACACCCCTCATGCTTCGCAGTTCTTTCTTCCTGGGCGCCCTGGGCGCCTTGTGGGCCCTGGGGACTGCCTCGGCCTGCGCGCAAGCGGCCTATCCTTCGCGCCCCATCACGCTGGTGGTTCCGTTCGCCGCGGGCAGCGGCACCGACATCGGGGCGCGCGTGCTGGCCAAGGACCTGACGGACATCCTGAAGACGCCCGTCATCGTCGACAACAAGCAGGGCGCGAACGGCGCGCTGGGAACGGCGGCCGCAGCGCGCGCGAAGCCCGACGGGTACACGCTGCTGATCGGCTCGGCCACGACCAACGCCGTCAATTTCTCGTTCTTCCCGGCCAGGCTCGGCTATGAACCCGGCTCGTTCGAGATGGTGGCGGGCCTGGGCACCAGCCCGATCTCGCTGTACGTCGCGGCCAACGCCAAGTGGCGCAACCTGGCCGACCTGATGGCCTACGGCAAGGCCCATCCGAACGCGCTCAGGTGCGGCAGCGGCAACGCCGTGACGCAGGTGGCCTGCGAGATCTTTCGCAAGTCGGCGGGCATCGACACCGTCACGGTTCCCTACAAGTCGAACCCGCAATCGCTGGCGGACCTGGCCGGCGGGCACATCGACTTCGCGTTTTCCGACGCGTCGGTGGCCAAGGTCTTCATCGACGGGAACAAGCTGAAGCCGGTGGCCGTGGCCGCCGCGCGGCGCTATCCGGCCACGCCGGACGTCGGCACGTTCCGTGAACAAGGCATTGCCGATTTCGAGATCACCGGATGGACCGCCGTGTTCGTGCCCGCGGGCACGCCCGCGCCCATCGTCGAGACGCTGCATGCGGCCATCCGCAAATCGTCGGCGTCGCCGGAGTCGGTGCAACTGCGCGCCAGCAGCGGAACGCAGCCGCTGGCGTTCAATCTGGAAGAAGGCCGCCGCTTCGCCAGGGAAGAGATCGCCCGCTGGGCGCGTTATGTGAAGAACAGTGGCGTCAAGCCGGAGTGACGCGATGACATCGACCTCCACACCCCTGGCCGGCTTGCGCGTCATCGACTGGACCCACGTGCTGGCCGGCCCCTTCGCCGGCTACCAGCTCGGCCTGCTCGGCGCCGAGGTGATCCGCATCGAGCGCGCCGACGGCGACGACATGATCCGCGCCAAGGGCCTCGATGCCGAACTGACCGCGCTCGGACTGGGCGAGACCTTCGTGACGCAGGGCGCGGGCAAGCGCTCGCTGGCCATCGATGCGCGCGACCCGCGAGCGAAACAGGCGCTGGCCGAACTGATCGGCAGCGCGGATGTGCTGCTGGAGAACTTCCGCCCCGGCAAGCTGGCGGCGCTCGGCTTCGATCCACAGCAACTGATCGCGCGCCATCCGCAGCTGGTCGTCTGCTCGATCACCGGCTTCGGCCCCGCATCGGACCGGCGCGCCTACGACCACGTGATCCAGGCCGCGAGCGGGCTGATGGCGGCCAACGCCGACCGCGACGGCAAGCCGCAGCGGGTGGGTTTCCCGCTCGTCGACTACGCCGTGGGCCAGCAGGCCGCGCTGGCGGTGATGAGCGCGCTCTACCGGCGCGACCGACCGAACGGCGAGGCGCGCACGCGCGGCGAATGGCTCCAGGTGTCGATGATGGGCGCGGCGCTCACGCTGATGGCGCCCACCTACGCGGGGCCGCTGGTCAGCGGCATGGAGATGCCGCGCAGCGCATCGACCGCGTTTTCCGGCAGCCCGCTGTCGGGCACCTTCGAGGTGGCCGACGGCCAACTGGCCATCGTCTGCAATGCGGCCGACCAGGCGAGGGGGCTGCTGAACGCGTTGCGCGAAACCGGCACGGCCGCCTCGCTGCTGTCGTCACTGCACGAGGCCGCCGAGCAGCGTGATGTGCCGCGCGCGCAGGCGCTGCTGGGTCAGGCGCTGGGCGGACGGACCACAGCCGAATGGGATGCGCTGCTGACCCGCCACGGCGTGCCCGCCACGCCGGTGATGCGCCCCGCACAGGCGGCGGCACAGGTGGCGCGCGACTGGCCGCACGTGGAGCTGCCGTTGCCGAACGGCGCGCGGCGGGTGCCGGTGCCAGGCATCGGCTTCACGTCCAGCGAGCCGCTGACACCTTCGCTGCGCGCGCCGGTGCGTCGCGGCGCGGACACCCGCCGCCTCCTGGCCGAAGCCGGGTTGGAGGCGCCGACCATCGCGGCCATGCTTGCCGACGGCGCGGCGAGCGAGCCCTCGGACTGAGCGCCGCGGTGGTTCCGCCGGTGCTGCGGCGCGTCCCGATTCGGCGCCGAAAGTGTGGCAAAAACGCCGAGAAAAATATTTCTCCAGGTTTTTCAGCGTCGCTGCCTGTTTCGCAGGCACCGTGTTGCAGGCCCCGCCAGGCAAGGGTTTCGCGCGCTGCGCACACGGTTTTCCACAACATTGTCCCCATCGGGATTGGAAAACCCGTCACTTCGATGTGCTAGGGCGCGAACCGGGCAGGGGCAGCCGCAGCCAGACGGTGGTGCCGGCACCGGGCGCGCTGTCCGCGCCCAGGGTGCCGTTGTGTTTCTGGACCACCGCGCGCACGACGGAAAAGCCCAGGCCCATGCGCCGCGTGCCCGTGCCCTTCGTCTCGCCGGGGGCGGCTTCCGGCACGGTGGGCGCGCGCCGGCCGCGCGGCGCGTGGAGCAGGGCGTCGAGCTGTCCGGGCGTCATGCCCGAGCCCTGGTCGCTGACGGAGATTCGGACGCTGGCCGCGTCCGCGCCAGGTTCGATGGCCATGCCCAATTCCACACGGCGGCCGGACGGGCTGTGGCGGATGGCGTTGTTCAGCAGGTTGACGATGGCGCGGGTCAGCAAGGCCCCGTCGGCGCGCAGGATCGTGTCGCCGGCGGCGTCGTCGATGCGGGCTTCGACGCGCACGCCGTGGGCCTGCGCGTAGTGCCACACCTGGTCTCTGGCGTCGAGCAGCACGGCGCCGACGTGCGTGTCCGCAAAGCGGTAGTCGTCCGATTCGGCCAGCGCGAAATCCATGAAGCCCTCGGCCATCGCCAGGGTGCGCTCGGCTTCGCGGCCGATGGCCGAACGCATGTCGGCATCCGCGCCGGGGTGCATCGACAGGATGCTGAGGATCGTGACCTGCGGGCTGCGCAGGTCGTGCGACAGGAACTGGCGCCACTCGTCGCGCTGGCGCTGCGCTTCGCGCTCGGCCGTGAGCTCGGGCAGCATCACGACCCAGCCCCGGTCTTCGGGCGCGTCGCCGCTGAAGGCCGCGGCCTCCAGGCGGAACACGCGCGCGTCGGGGGTCGCGTACTCGCCGTGCAGCCGGTCGGTCCAGTGGGCGGCGTCCGTGCGGGCCTGCGCACCGCTGGCGGGCGGCACGGCCAGCGGCGCGATCAACTCGGGCAGGCGCACGCCGCGCAGCGCGGGCGGGGCTTGGCCATCGTCGCCGTGCGATGGCATGGCACCGGCGCCCAGCAGCCGGAAGGCCGCGGCGTTGCCCGACCCGATGCGCCCGTCTTCGTCGCAGATCAGCATGGCCACGGGCATCGCCTGCATGGCCTTGTCCATGAGCTGCTGCATGCGCCGCAGGCGTGCAATGGCGCGGTCGAGCGCCTGCTTGGGATGCTCCGCCGGATCGGCGGGCGCCGGTGAGCGGGCCGGCATGACTTCGAAGGTGCCGCCGGGGAGGGCGTCGAGCACCTGCGCGCGCTTGCGCAGGTAGACGAACTGCGATTCGAGACGGCGCCAGCTCCACAGCAGGTAGAGGATGGCCAGGCCGAGCATCGGCGCGACAGGCGGCAGCCAGTGGTGCCACGCCAGCATGGCGACGCCGCTGATCAGCAGGCACGCGCTCGCGAGGCCGGCGGCGATCGGCAGCGCGTGCCGGCCCCGCCGGACCAGCAGCCACAGCGCGAGCCACAGCGGCACCACCGTCCAGGCCGCGTGCCACAGCGGCGGCGACACGCTCACGTTGCGCCCGTGCATCAGGTTGTCGATGGCATTGGCATGCACTTCCACGCCGGGCAGCACGCCGCGGATGCCGGCGTTGGGCGTGAGCGTCTGGTCGCCGAGGCCGGGCGCGGTGGCGCCCACCAGCAGCAGCTTGTCGCGCAGCAGCTCGGCGGGCACTTCGCCGCGCAGCACGCTCACGTAGGGCACGGTGCGGTAGCTGCCGCGCGGGCCGGCGAACAGCAGGCGCAGCGGGCTCTGGCGCAGCCAGTCGACCGGCGTCGCTTCGGGGTCGACCACGGCGGGCGGGACGCGTTGCGCCATCAGCGCGCCCACGTAGGGCTGCAGCTGGTTCGGATAGCCCTCCAGCAGGTACAGCGTGCGCGCCACGCCGTCGGTGTCGGGCGCGAGGCCGGCATGCCCCACGCCGCGGGCCTGGGCGGCAAAGTCCGGCAGCGGTGGCAGGAAGCCCGGCCATTCGTGGCTCGTGAAAGCCAGGGGGCTCGCATGCAGCAGCGGCAGGTACACGGGCAGCAGGCCCATGGCCTGCGCCAGGTGCGCGTCTTCGCGCGGGTCGGCGCTCGGCTCGGTCAGGAAAAGATCGAGCAGCACCGCGCGCGGCGCCGCCGGCGCGAGCCGTTCGAGCAGGCGCGCGTGGGTCGCGCGGCTCCAGGGCCAGCGCCCGAGCTCGCGCAGGCTGTGCTCGTCGATGGCGATGATCAGGATGTCGGCCGACGCCCGGTGCGAGGCCAGGATCAGCAGGCGGTCGTGGATGTACGCATCCATCTGCAGCAGGCCCGGGCGGTGCGCCAGGCCGAGCATGGCCAGCGGCAGCAGCAGCGCCATCAGCAGGCGTTCGACGACGAGGCGCATGCGCGTGGCCCCGCTTCAGCGCGCCGGAATGTCGAAGCTTCCGCCGAAACCGGTCGCTGCGGACGCAGCACCGTCGGGGGTGGCCTGGCGCGCGCGCCAGTGGTAGCGCCCGCCGAGCGCGAAGGGGCCGACCGTCATGCCGGTGGCATAGACCGCGGGCTCGTTGACCAGCAACACGGCGAAGTCAGGGCTGCGCGCGAGTTCGAAGGTGTAGCGCTGGCCCGCGATGCCCGGCCAGCGGACCTCCACGCGCCCGTCGGGCAGTGCGGTCGACGTGCTCTGACCGCCCGCGCCGCCTTCGACCGTGGGCAGGTAGACCGTGCCGTCGCCCGGCAGCCCTTCGAGCCGGGCGGCATCGAAGGCCGTGAGGCGCAGCTGGTACAGGCCCGGCGGCAGTTCCGCCGGCACCGTGAAGGAAGGTCCCGGGCCGCGTTGCTCGTACACCGGCAGCAGGAAGCGCTCGTCGCGCGCCAATTGCAGGCGGTAGGTTTGCGCGCCCGCAACGGGCGTGAAGCGGAACGTGCGGTCGTTGCGTGCCGTCGTTTCGGGCACCAGTTGGGGCGCCGGCAGCAGCCCCTTCGCTTCCGACGGGCCGCTCTCCAGCAGCACCGCGCCGCGGCCTTCGCGCAGCACGAGCGGCGGTTCGGCCTGCGCGGTGCGCTGCACCACCACTTCGCCCGAAATCACTTCGCCCGTCAGCACGCCGTCTTCGTCGCGCACGCGAAAGTGCGTGCCGCGCACGCCCAGGCCCATCGACCGCGCGCGGATCTCGAACTGCTGGTTCGGCTGCTGCTTGTGCACCTGCGATTCGACGCGGCCTTCGATGAGCCGCAGCCGCACGGTATTGGCGTCGATGGCCAGCACCTCGAGCGCGCTGCGCGAGGGCAGCACGACGCGGCTGCCGCCCGCCACCCCGAGGGTCACGAAGGCATCGGTGCCGGTGATGAGCGTGTCGCCGGCCTGGATCGGCAGGCCGGGCGTGAGAACCTGTTCAGGCACACCCGCGCGTTTGCGCGAGGCCCGGCCTTCGACCGCGGTGACCACCGCCGCGCCCTCGGGCACGAGCCGGCCGTCGGCAAAGTACAGCACCGTGCCCGGTTGCAACAGGCGGGGCTCGCCCACCTGGTTGCGCTGCTGCACTTCGGGCCAGCGCAGCGGCGTGTCCAGCTGCTGGCCCGAGATGCCCCACAGGGTTTCGCCGGGCTTCACCACATGCGGCGACTGCGCGCCCGCCGCCGTGGCGACGAGCAGCGCGGCGCAGGCCAGGAGGCGGTGCGGGCGGAACGGGGTTTGGTGCGTCGTCGCCATCAGGAATCCGCCTGCGGTGCGTGTTGCGTGGCCTCGAGCCGGTAGCCGCGACCGTACACCGTGCGCAGGCTCAGTCCGCTTTCGGCTTCGAGGCCGAGCTTGCTGCGCAGCCGGTAGATGTGGCTGTCCAGCGTGCGCGAAGGCAGTTCTTCGTTGCTGTAGCCGGCGCTTTCGAGCAGATGCGCGCGCGACACCGTGTCGCCCATGTGCTGGAACAGCGTCAGCGCGAGCTTGAATTCGCGGTCGGTGAGGGCATGCCGCTGCGGCGCGGCGTCGTCGCCCGGGGCCGGGTGGATCAGGACGCTTTGCGACACCCGTTCGAACTCCCAGCGGCCGAAGCGCTCGCCGTCGGACGGCGCGAGCGGCACGCGCCGGGCCATCAGGCGCTGCACGCGGGCGCGCAGTTCGAGCGGTCGGAAAGGTTTGACGATGTAGTCGTCGGCGCCGAGGTTCAGTGCCTGCACCACGTCGTGCTCGGAAGCGCGCGAACTCAGCATGAGCACCGGCACTTTGTCGGTCTGCCACTTGCGCAGCCACTGCAGCAATTCGACGCCGGCGAGGCCGGGCACGTTCCAGTCGAGCACCAGCAGATCGAAGCTTTCGCGCCGCAGTGCCTGTTGCAAGGTCGACCCGTTCGAAAACGTGATGCAGGTCACATTCGTCTCGCCAATTGTTAACAGCTGCTCGAGTGTCCGCACGAGATGCGAGAGCTGGTTCGGGTCGTCTTCAAGGATGGCGATGCGCATGGACTCCAGGGGTGGCGGCGGCAATTTTGACAGTGAATCCACACCCGAAATCTGACGAATTCCGTAGCGTGAACGTTAGCAACATTGTTGGCGATGGTTATGAAGTAGTAAAGAAATTCACAAATGCAGACTAAAGCTGGCTGCAAATCTGACCAAACCTCACGCCGGCCCTTCGCCCCTCGAAGGCCCTCGACATCATCCGCCCCCTGTAGCGCCACCCGGCGCTCCGATCACTCCACATCTCCGGTCATCTCCGCTCGCCATGTCGCGATCCTGCGGAGTAAGGCCGGCTTGCATCCGAGGAACAGGGGAAATGAACAAGTCTTATCGATCCATCTGGAATGAGGCGCTGGGCGCTTGGGTTGCCGCGTCGGAAATTGCTTCGGCTCGAGGCAAGAAGAGCCGCAGCGCGCAACGCCAGCTGGCCGCGCTGGGCCTGGGCATGCTCCTGCTGGGCGGGCCGGCGCTTGCGCAGGTCGGGGTCGGCACGCCGTCCCCGGACCCCAGTTCCTGGCTGACCATCGGGCCGGAGCCGGGCGCGGGTGTGCCGAACAAGGGCGTGCTGATGCCGCGTGCCGCCTTGACCGACGCCACGACCTGGGGCCTCGCCGCGCCCACGCCGGTGGAAGGCATGGTCGTCTTCAACACCACGGCAGGCACCTCGGCCAACGGCCTCGGCGTCGGGCTGATGACCTGGAAGAACGGTCGTTGGGTGAATGTCGACGAGACGCCGTACCTGCATGTGAATTCGACGGCGGTCGGCAATTCGACCCAGGCCAACTCGGGCGCCATCGGCGTCAACAGCGTGGCGATCGGCCCCGATGCGAAGGCGCTCGCGAACGACACCGTGGCCATGGGCAACGGCGCCGAGGCGCACAAGCTCGGCGACATCGCCATCGGCCGCGCCGCCATTGCGAGCGGTGGCGATCGCCTGACCGGACCGACCGAGAACTGGAGTTCCGTGGCGGTGGGCACCTATGCCTCTGCGACCGAAGGCAACTCCGTCGCCTTGGGCGGCTCGGCCAAGGCCGAGGGACGCGGCACCGCGCTGGGTTCGCGCGCCGAAGCCGGCTACGACACCGTCGCGATCGGCACGTTCGCGGGCATGGGCCGCCCCGCCAAGGCCGACCCGAACGATTTCAGCAATTCGCTCAACACCTTCGTCGGCAGCGGCTCGGGCGCGAGCGGCAATGGCGCGCGCAATTCCTACGTCGGCAACCAGGCGGGTTTTGCGGTGCAGGGCGACGAAAACGCCGGCATGGGCTACGGCGCGGGCGGGCTGTCGGCCGGCAACCGCAACGTCGCGGTGGGCCAGCGCGCCGGCCAGTTCGTGACGGGCGACCAGAACATCAACCAGGGCACGATGGCGGGCTTGCAGTCCAAGGGCAGCAACAACATCGCGCTCGGCACCCTGGCCAGCGCCAACCTGGCGCTGGCCGCGCAGGACCCGAACGCCCCGATCTCCCAGGCCGCCGTGCAGGCGGCGAGCCTGGCGGCGCAGACCGAGTACATGGGCTTTCTGGCCACGCGCGGCGTGACCGAAGCCGGCCTGGCCGACGGCACCTACACCCTGGACGCCAGCGGCAACGTCATCGAGGCCAGCAGCGGCAACGTGCTGGTCACCGCCGCCGAGCTGCAGACCTCGGTCACCCAGGCGTTCCAGCGCAACGGCGTGGCCGGCATCGACGCCAGCCGCACGACGGCCATCGGCCACCTGTCGCGCGCCACCGGCGACGACGCCGTGGCGCTGGGCTCGTCGGCGGTCGCCGGCGACAAGGCCGCCGTGGCCATCGGCAACGCGAGCAAGGCCTTCGGTGTGTCCAGCGTGGCGGTGGGCGACAGCGCCTTTGCGAAGGGCGAAGCCTCCATTGCCGTGGGCAAGGGTGCCCAGGCCAACGGCACGCAGTCGATCAGCATCGGCACCGGCAACGTCGTCAACGGCAACAACAGCGGCGCCATCGGCGATCCGAGCACGATCGACGGCGCCAACAGCTACAGCGTGGGCAACAACAACACGCTGGGCGCTGCGGCGAGCAACACCTTCGTGCTGGGCAACAACGTCAACGTCAACGTGGCCAACGCGACTGCGCTGGGGGACTCGACCAGCGTGACGGTGGCTGACGGCGCGGCGCTGGGCAGCAAGTCGGTGGCGAGCACGGACAAGGGCGTGGCGGGCTTCGACCCGGCCGCGGGCAAGGCCTCGACGGACACCTCGGCCACGTGGAAGAGCACGCTGGGCGCGGTGAGCGTCGGCGGCAACGGGCAGACGCGCCAGATCACGAACGTGGCAGCGGGCACGCAAGCCACCGATGCGGTGAACGTCGCGCAGCTCAAGGCGGGGCAGACGCATTACTACAGCGTGAACGACAACGGCACGCAGGGCGGCAACTACGACAACAAGGGCGCCACGGGCCTGAACGCCATCGCCTCGGGCGTCGATGCCAAGGCCGGCGGGGACCATGCGACCGCCATGGGCCACGGCGCGACGGCCGGCGGCCACTATGCGATTGCGCAGGGCTACGAGGCCAACGCGGCCGGCGCGAACGGCGTGGCGATCGGAACCCAGGCTTCTGCCGCCAAGGGCGGCACGGTGGCGATCGGCGCCAGCGCGGGCAAGGATTCGACCGTGCTGACGGGGACCTTCATTGGCGCCGGTGCCGGCAACAAAAGCGCGGGCGCGGACATCACCGCCATCGGCAACAACGCAGGGCAGGCGGCGTCGGGCAACAGCAACACCTTCATCGGGGCAACGGCCGGCAGCTCGTCGGAGGGCGACCTGAACAGCTTCATCGGCGCGGGGGCGGGCATCTTCTCCAAGGGCACCGCCAACTCGGCCTTCGGCAACCTGGCGGGCGCAAACACCGAGGGCGACAGCAATGCCGCATGGGGCTTCGCCGCGGGCGCGTTCGTGAAGGGCGACGGCAACATCGGCATGGGCACTTCGGCGGGCGCCAGCGTCGTGGGTTCGGGCAATGCCGCGATCGGGCAGGGGGCGGGGCTTGGCACCCAGGGTGATGCGAACCTCGCCATCGGTGCGGGGGCGGGCTCGATCGCCAAGGGCAACGGCAACGTGGCGCTGGGCCAGAACGCCGGTCTTGCCGCCGACGGCAACGAAAACATCGCGCTCGGCCAGACGGCAGGGGCCCTGGTGAGCGGCAACCGCAACCTGGCGATCGGCTCGGCCGCGGGCCTTGCCGGCGATGTGGCCGCCGGGAACATCACGCCGACGACGGCGAGCGACACGATCGCCCTGGGCACCCAGGCATTTGCCAATGCCGAGCGCGCGATCGCGATCGGCACGGGCGCCCAGGCGCTGGGCACGCAGTCGATCAGCATCGGCACCGGCAACGTCGTCAACGGCAACAACAGCGGCGCCATCGGCGACCCGAGCACGATCGACGGCGCCAACAGCTACAGCGTGGGCAACAACAACACGCTGGGCGCTGCGGCGAACAACACGTTCGTGCTGGGCAACAACGTCAATGTCAACGTGGCCAATGCCACGGCACTGGGCGATTCGACCAGCGTGACGGTGGCTGATGGCGTGGCGCTGGGCAGCAAATCGGTGGCGAGCACGGACAAGGGCGTGGCGGGCTTCGACCCGGCCACGGGCCTGGCCTCGACGGACACCTCGGCCACGTGGAAGAGCACGCTGGGTGCGGTGAGCGTGGGCGGCAATGGCCAGACGCGGCAGATCACGAACGTGGCGGCGGGCACGCAAGCCACCGATGCGGTGAACGTCGCGCAGCTGAAAGCGGGACAGACGCACTACTACAGCGTGAACGACAACGGCGTGCAGGGCGGCAATTACGCCAACGACGGCGCCACCGGCATCAACGCACTGGCGGCGGGCGTGGGCGCCCAAGCCAACGGCGAGCGCAGCGTGTCCATCGGCTACCAGGCCGGCGTGGGTGCCAGCGCCGGCCTGGCCGGCCAGAACAACGTGGGCATCGGCACCGAAGCGGGTGGCGGTGTCGTGGGGTCCAGCAACACCGCCGTGGGGTCCGCTGCGGGCAAGGACGTGGCGGGCAGCTCGAACGCGGCGTTCGGCATCGCGGCGGGCCAGGGCGTCCAGGGCGACTACAACCTGGCGATGGGTGTCTACAGCGGCATCGGGACCAAGGGCACCTACAACACCGCGATCGGCGGCAGCGCGGGCCAGGCCGTGAACGGCAATGACAACATCGCCATGGGCGACCTGTCGGGTGCCTCCGTCGTCGGCGATGCGAACATCGGCATCGGTGCTCTGGCTGGTGCTGGAACAACAGGCAGCAGCAACATCGCCATCGGCAGCCTCGCAGGCATCGTCGACACCGCGACGTTTGCCGGCATCACTGCCAACAACACAGTGAGCATCGGCAACAGCGCCGTGGCCAGCAAGGACGACGGCGTTGCCGTCGGACATGGCGCGCAGGCTGCCGCCGTCAACAGCGTGGCGCTGGGCGCGGATTCGAAGGCGACGCAGGACGCAGCCGCGCTGGCGCTCAAGAACGCCTATGTGCCGGCAGGCGCGACGGCCGTGGCCGGCACCGCGCCGGTGGGCGAGGTGTCGGTGGGCAGCGCGGGCAAGGAGCGGCGCATCACCAACGTGGCGGCGGGCTCGGACGATACCGATGCTGTCAACGTGAGCCAGCTCAAGGGCGCGCAGACGCACTACTACAGCGTGAACGACAACGGCACGCAGGGCGGCAACTACGACAACAAGGGCGCGACCGGCATCAATGCGATCGCGTCAGGCGTGGATGCCGTGGCCGCGGGCGTGGGCACCGTGGCGGTCGGCAACATGGCCGGCTCGGGCAGCACGGCGGCTGGCAACTCGCACAACACCTTCGTCGGGTACGGTGCGGGCCGGCAGGTTGCGGGAGCGGACAACACGGCCGTCGGCAACAGCGCCGGTGTGTCGGTGACGGGCGGGAACAACACTGCGCTCGGGTTGAGCGCGGGCGCCCGCGTCACCGGTGACTCCAACATCGGCATCGGCGTGAACGGCGGGGCGGTCACGACCGGTTTCTCCAACGTGGGCATCGGAAGTTCCGCGGGGCAGGGCACCAACGGCGCCTTCAACGTGGCGCTGGGCGGTCTTTCCGGCGGCGGGGTCCAGGGCAGCGCCAACGTCGCGATCGGCTTGAACGCGGGCGAGAACATCAGCGCCAGCAACACCGTCGCCATCGGCAACCGTGCCAAGGCCACGGGCGACAGCGGCGTCAGCATCGGCACCGATGCCAGCGCCACCTACGCGAACGCGGTGGCACTCGGTGCCAACAGCACCACGGCCTCGGACCTGGCGACGTTGAACGCGAACGCGGCCTACGTGCCGCCGGGCGCAACCTCGGTCGCCGGAGCGGTGCCGGTGGGCGAAGTGTCAGTAGGCGGCGTGGGTGCCGAGCGGCGCATCACCAACGTGGCGGCCGGCGCGGTCGATACGGATGCGGTGAACGTGAGCCAGCTCAAGGCCGTCGATGCGACCGCCAACGCGGGATGGAATGTGGCTGCCAATGGTGAAGCCACGGGCGGCAATGTGGCCCCAGGGGCCAAGGTCGACTTCAGCAATTCGGACAGCAACGTCACGATCACGCGCACCGGCACGAACCTCGACTTCAAGCTCGCTGACGATGTGAAGGTCAACAACAGCGTGACGGTGGGGCAGAGCGTGCTCAACACCACGGGCCTGACGGTGAACGATGGAACGATCACCACGGCCGTTGCGGCCGGTGGCGTGACCAGCGGGACGGTCAAGCTGAGCGGGGTGACGAACGACATCCAGGGGCTAAGCAACAAGACGCTGACCGATCCGAGCTTCGCGACGGTGGGCCGTGCAGCGACTGAAGAGCAGCTCAAGATCGTCAATGACACGGCCAGCGCAGGTTGGAACGTGGCGGCCAACGGCGAGGCCACGGGCGGCAATGTCGCGCCTGGCGGCAAGGTGGACTTCAGCAACTCCGACAGCAACGTCACGATCACCCGCAGCGGTACGAACCTTGACTTCAAGCTCGCTGACGACGTGAAGGTCAACAACAGCGTGACGGTGGGGCAGAGCGTGCTCAACACCACGGGCCTGACGGTGAACAACGGAACGACCACCACCGCAGTCGCGGCAGGTGGCGTGACCAGTGGCTCGGTCAACCTGAGTGGCGTGACCAACGACATCCAAGGTTTGAGCAACAAGACGTTGACTGATCCAAGCTTCGCGACTGTGGGCCGTGGGGCTACGGAAGAACAGCTCAAGATCGTCAATGACACGGCCAGCGCAGGCTGGAACGTGGCAGCGAACGGCGAGGCCACGGGTGGCAATGTGGCGCCTGGCGGCAAGGTCGACTTCAGCAACTCCGACAGCAACGTCACGATCACCCGCAGCGGTACGAACCTCGACTTCAAGCTGGCGGATGACGTGAAGGTCAACAACAGCGTGACCGTGGGCCAGAGCGTGCTGAACACCACCGGTCTGACGGTCAACAACGGAACGACCACCACCGCGGTCGCGGCAGGCGGCGTGACCAGTGGCTCGGTCAACCTGAGCGGCGTGACGAACGACATTCAGGGTCTGAGCAACAAGACGCTGACCGACCCGAGCTTTGCGACCGTGGGCCGTGGGGCCACGGAAGAACAGCTCAAGATCGTCAATGACACGGCCAGCGCAGGCTGGAACGTGGCGGCGAACGGCGAAGCCACGGGAGGCAACGTCGCACCGGGCGGCAAGGTCGACTTCAGCAATTCGGACAGCAACGTCACGATCACGCGAAGCGGTACGAACCTCGACTTCAAACTGGCCGACGACGTCAAGGTCAACAACAGCGTGACCGTGGGCCAGAGCGTGCTCAACACGACGGGCCTGACGGTGAACGACGGCGCGGGCAACGTCACGACGACGTCGGCGACGGGCACCACCGTGACCAACGGCACGACCACGACGGCGATGGCTGCCGGCGGCGTGACCAGTGGAACGGTCAACCTGAGTGGCGTGACGAACGACATCCAGGGCTTGAGCAACAAGACGTTGACCGACCCGAGCTTCGCGACGGTGGGCCGCGCAGCGACTGAAGAGCAGCTCAAGATCGTCAACGACACGGCCAGCGCAGGCTGGAACGTGGCGGCCAACGGCGAGGCCACGGGTGGCAATGTCGCGCCGGGCGGCAAGGTCGACTTCAGCAACTCCGACAGCAACATCGCGATCACCCGCACGGGCACGAATCTCGACTTCAAGCTGGCGGACGACGTGAAGGTCAACAACAGCGTGACCGTGGGCCAGAGCGTGCTGAACACCACGGGCCTGACAGTGAACAACGGCACCACGACCACCGCGGTGGGCGCAGGCGGCGTGACCAGCGGCAGCGTGAACCTCAGCGGTGTCACCAACGACATTCAGGGTCTCAGCAACACGACGTTGACCGACTCGAGCTTTGCAACCGTGGGGCGTGCGGCCACTGAAGAGCAACTGAAGAAGGTCAACGACACCGCCGGCGCAGGCTGGAATGTCGCAGCCAACGGCGAAGCCACGGGCGGCAACGTTGCACCGGGCGCCAAGGTCGACTTCAGCAATTCGGACAGCAACATCGCCATCACGCGAAGCGGTACGAACCTGGACTTCAAGCTGGCCGATGACGTCAAGGTCAACAACAGCGTGACCGTAGGCCAAAGCGTGCTCAACACCACGGGCCTGACGGTCAACAACGGCACCACGACCACTGCGGTGGCCGCAGGCGGCGTGACCAGCGGCAGCGTGAACCTCAGCGGTGTCACCAACGACATCAAGGGCCTCAGCAACACGACGTTGACCGATCCGAGCTTCGCGACGGTGGGGCGTGCAGCCACTGAAGAGCAGCTGAAGAAGGTCAACGACACGGCCAGCGCAGGCTGGAACGTGGCAGCGAACGGTGAGGCCACGGGCGGCAATGTCGCGCCTGGCGGCAAGGTCGACTTCAGCAACTCCGACAGCAACGTCACGATCACGCGCAGCGGCACGAACCTCGACTTCAAGCTCGCTGACGACGTGAAGGTCAACAACAGCGTGACGGTGGGGCAGAGCGTGCTCAACACCACGGGTCTGACGGTGAACGATGGCACGACCACCACGGCTGTTGCAGCCGGCGGCGTCACCAGCGGCACCGTCAAGCTCAGCGGCGTCAACAATGACATCCAAGGCCTGAGCAACAAGACACTGACCGACCCGAGCTTCGCGACCGTGGGCCGTGGGGCCACGGAAGAGCAGCTCAAGATCGTCAACGACACGGCCAGCGCGGGTTGGAATGTCGCAGCCAACGGCGAAGCCACGGGAGGCAACGTCGCACCGGGTGGCAAGGTCGACTTCAGCAACTCGGACAGCAACATCGCCATCACGCGCACCGGCACTAACCTCGACTTCAAGCTGGCCAACGACGTGAAAGTTAACAACAGCGTGACCGTGGGCCAGAGCGTGCTCAACACCACGGGCCTGACCGTGAACGACGGCACGACCACCACGGCCGTCGCGGCGGGTGGCGTCACCAGCGGCACCGTCAAGCTCAGCGGCGTCAGCAACGACATCCAGGGCCTGAGCAACAAGACGCTGACCGACCCGAGCTTCGCGACTGTGGGCCGTGCTGCGACGGAAGAGCAACTGAAGCAGGTCAACGACACCGCCAGCGCAGGCTGGAATGTCGCGGCCAACGGTGAAGCCACCGGCGGCAACGTCGCACCGGGTGGCAAGGTCGACTTCAGCAACTCGGACAGCAACATCGCCATCACGCGCACCGGCACGAACCTCGACCTCAAGCTGGCCGACGACGTGAAGGTCAACAACAGCGTGACCGTGGGACAGAGCGTGCTCAACACCACTGGCCTGACGGTCAACAACGGCACGACCACCACCGCAGTCGCAGCCGGCGGCGTCACCAGCGGCACTGTCAAGCTCAGCGGCGTCAGCAACGACATCCAGGGCCTGAGCAACAAGACACTGACCGACCCGAGCTTTGCGACCGTGGGCCGCGCGGCCACCGAAGAGCAGCTCAAGCTGGTCGACGCCACGGCCAGCAAGGGCTGGAACCTGAGCGCGAACGGCGAGGCGACGCCGCAGAACATCGCACCGGGCGGCACGGCCAATTTCGCCAATGGCGACAACATGGTCGTCACCCGCAACGGCAACACGCTGACCGTGGCCACGGCCAAGGACGTGAAGTTCGACAGCGTGACCACCGGCGACACGGTGATGAACAACGCCGGCGTGACCGTCGGCCCGAACGTCACCCTCGGCGCCACCGGCCTGACCATCGTCGGCGGTCCGAGCGTGACCACGGCGGGGGTCGACGCGGGCGGCAAGGTGATCACCAACGTGGCACCCGGCGTGGCCGGCACCGACGCGGTGAACGTCAGCCAGCTCAAGGACACGGTCGCCGAGAGCAAGACCAAGTACTACAGCGTGAACTCGACCGGCGGCGGCAACGAGAACAACGACGGTGCCACGGGCGCCGACGCGATCGCCGCGGGCAAGGACGCGCAAGCGACGGCCGTCAACGCGGTGGCAATGGGCACGGCGGCGCAGGCCGCGGGCGTCAGCGCCACGTCGATCGGCAATGCCGCCTGGGCGATGGGCGACCGCAGCACGGCGGTGGGCTACTTCTCGACCGCCGACGGCATCGACAGCGCCGCCTTCGGCGCCTGGGCGCGGGCTGCAGGCAACGGCAGCGTGGCCGCGGGCACGGCCTCGAACGCCTCGGGCGTGGCAAGCGTCGCGATGGGCGCGGCGAGCGCCGCTGTCGGCGATGTGAGCGTGGCAGTGGGCGCAGGCAGCACGGCCACCGCGACCGGTGGTGCGGCATTGGGCGCAGGCTCGGTGGCAGACCGCGCAGCGGGCGTGAAGGGCTATGTGCCGCCGGAGGCGACCGCGGCACAAGCGGATGCCATTGCGGCCACCACCAGCACGACGGGTGCGGTGGGCGTGGGCGACGCGGCCAACGGCGTGTTCCGCCAGATCACCGGCGTGGCCGCGGGCTCCGCGCCGAGCGATGCGGTCAACGTGGCGCAGCTGCAGGCCGTGGCCAGCCAGGCTGCGGCGGCGGGCAGCAAGTGGATCACCGGCTCGCCGACGACCTACGTGGCGCCCACGTCCACGGGCACCGACAGCACGGCGGTGGGCTCGGGCGCGGCCGTCAAGGCCGACCAGGGCGTGGCCATCGGCACGGGCGCCGTGGTCACCACGAAGAACAGCGTCGCGCTGGGCAACGACTCGACCACGGCGGAGGCCAAGCCCACCAAGGAGGTCACGCTCCAGGGCACGACCTACCAGTTCGCCGGCACCAAGCCGGTGGGCGTGGTCAGCGTCGGTTCCAAGGATGCCGAGCGGCAGATCACCAACGTCGCGGCCGGCGAGATCAGCGCCACCAGCACCGACGCGGTGAACGGCAGCCAGCTCAACGCGACCAACCAGGCGATCAACAACATGACCACGGGTGGTGGCGGTATCAAGTACTTCCACGCGAACTCGAAGGCAGCTGACTCGGACGCCAAGGGCGCGGAGAGTGTGGCGATCGGACCGAAGGCCGTTGCGACCGGCAACAACTCCATCGCCACCGGCAACAACGCACAGGCCAAGGCGGCCGGCAGCATCGCGCTGGGTGCCAACAGCACGGCCAGCACGGCCAACAGCGTGGCGCTGGGCGACGGCGCGGTGGCCAATCGCGCCGGCATGAACGGGCAGCGCGAGATGTTCTCGAACACGGTGGTGCAGTCGGCGCAGGGCGCGGTGTCGGTCGGCTCGACCGGCAACGAACGCCAGATCACCAACGTGGCCGGCGGCACGCAGGCCACCGACGCGGTGAACGTGCGCCAGCTGCAGGCCGTGCAGCAAAGCGCGGTGCGCTACGACACGAACGTGGACGGCAGCGTCAACTACAACAGCGTGACCATGGGCAACGGGGCCTCCACCGGCCCGGTCACGGTGCAGAACGTGGCGCCGGGCGTGGCGCCCACCGACGCGGTCAACGTGCAGCAGCTGAACCAGGCCGGCGCCGCCGGCATGGCCTACACCGACGCGCGCACCAACGCGCTGGGCAACGAGCTGCGCAACACCGCCAAGAACGCCTATGCCGGCGTGGCCGCCGCCATGGCGGTGCAGATGCCGGGCACCTCGGTGCCGGGCAAGACGGTGATGCGCGTGGGCTACGGCACGTTCAAGGGCGAGAGCGCGGTGGGCATCAGCTTCCGCCGCACGGCCGAGAACAACGGCTGGAGCGTGACCGGCGGCGTGGGCATGAGCCGCGCCGGGGCCGCGGCCACGGTCGGTGCCGAGTGGGTCTTCAATTGAAGCGGGAGAGAAAAAGAATGAACCAGATGAACCGAACCCTGTCCGCCGTCGCACTGGCGGCCTTGCTTGCGGCCCTGCAGGGCTGCGCCTCGCCCGGCGCCGCCATCGACAAGGACGCGCAGGCGCGCGCCGCGGCCGAGAAGCCCGCGGCGCCCAGGCCCGAGGAGTTTCCGGCGCTGGACAGCGCCAAGTGGAAGCAGGGCGCCTTTCCGGGCACCGAGAAGTTCCAGCGCCTGCGCCCCGGCATGGGCAAGGACCAGCTGCGCGAGCTGCTGGGCTGGCCGCATTTCAGCGAAGGGCTGTGGGGCGTGCGCGAGTGGAACTACATCTTCCACTTCTACACGGGCAAGGGCAGCGAGCACGTCACCTGCCAGTACATGGTGCGTTTCAACGGCAGCGAACTCATGACCGGCGGCTGGTGGAAGAACCCCGACTGCGCCTTGCTCGCGCAGCCACCGGCGGCCACGCCGATCCCGGCCAGCACCAAGCTGGCGCCGCCGCAGAAGGTCACGCTCAATGCCGACGGCCTGTTCCGCTTCGACGGCGCCTCGCTCACCGACCTGCAGCCCGCGGGCCGCGCGCGGCTGGAGCACCTGGCGGTCGAGCTGCGCAACAACTTCCGCTCGCTGCACTACATCGTGGTGACCGGGCACACCGACCGGCTGGGCGGCGACGCCTACAACGAGGCGCTGTCGCTGGAGCGCGCCAACACCGTGCGCGACCTGCTGGTGCAGCAGGGCCTGGACCGCAAGCTGATCCGCACCGCGGGCATGGGCAAGCGCCAGCCGGTGGTGTCCGACTGCGAAGGCAGCCGCAGCACGCCGGCGCTGCTGCAGTGCCTGCAGCCCAACCGGCGCGTCGAGCTCGACATCGCAGGGGAGCAGTGACGATGAACGCGCCTGCTCCCTCGGGCTACCGGATCGCGCTGGTCGATTCCGACGCCTTGCAGCGCGCCTGCACCGGCAACTCGCTGACGGCGCTGGGGGCCGACTTCATCCCGTTCGTGCGCATCGCCGACCTGATCCAGGTGCTGGAGGTGGGCCAGCGCTTCGACGGGGTCATCGTGGGGCTGCACGCCGACGCGCAGAAGACGGTGGCGCGCGTGCCCGCAATGCACCAGGCGGCCGACTGGATGCTGCCGCTGCTGTACCTCACGCACCGCTCGGAGCTGGAGAGCGTGGAGTCGGTGCCCGTCGCGGTGCGCGCGCAGCGTTCCTTCGAGCTGCTGCTGACGCCCGTGTCGAACGAGGACCTGGGCGCCTGGCTGGCGTCGCTGGACGGCCGGCTGAAGCCGGCGCGGCTGATTCGCGTGGGGGCGGACGCCTGACGCGCGCCCGGGGCCCGGCCCGCTGCGGGGCCGGGCCTGTCAGCAATTCACGGCAAGGGCGGCATGGCGTGGCCGGCCTCTTCGCGTGAACTCCCTCTCCTTGACGGGTTCGCGCCCGGGCAACACCGACACCAGCCGGTAGCCCTGCTTGTAGACCGCGCGCAGCTCGTAGCCGTTCGCGGCGCACAGGTCCAGGCGCTTGCGGATGTTGGCCGCGCACACGTCGAGCACGCGCGTGCCTTCATACGGCGTGGTCTTGTCCCAGATCGATTGCCACAGCCACTCGCGCGTGATCACCTGGCCGGCGTTGCGGAACAGCGTGACGGCGAATGCGTACTGGCGCGGCTGCAGGCGGATGCGCCGCTCGTGCAGCAGCACCGTGTGGGCCATGTCGAGAAAACGGTAGGGGCCCCAGCTCGCCGCGCCGAGGCTGGCGGTCTGCGCGGCCTGCCGGGCGCGCAGCAGCAGGGTGCGCATGCGCCAGGCCAGTTCGTTGATGGCGTCGTCGATGCCGGCGCCGTGCAGCTCGATGAAGTCGTCCCAGCCCGGCGCGTCGCGCCAGGGCATGAGCTGTTCCCAGCGCCTGTCGCGCACGATGAGCAGCGTCGGGATGTTCAGCGCCCGGCAGGCGGCGAAGAGGCTGCGCGAAGCCAGCTCGTTCTCGACCACCAGGAGCAGCAGGTCGATCGGCTGGCCGCTGTCCAGCAACGCAAAGAAGTCGCCCGCACTCGAGAACCGCAGGGTGTCGTAGCCCAGGCGGGGCAGGCTGTGCAGCAGCTGGGGTCCGGTGGTGCCTTGCGGGTCGAGCAGGGCCACGCGCGTGGTCACCGGCATGGCTCAGGACGCCTTCTTGCCGTCCCGGACCGCCAGCACCACGATGCCCACGGCGCACGCCGCGAACAGGAGGCCCGTCGGCACGGCGCCCAGGGTGCCCATCAGCCAGCCGTACAGGTCGGTCAGCATGGCGATGACCCGGTTGCCGCTGGTCTGGCGGCTCAGGTCGTTGGCGATGAATGCGTTGAACGACAGCACTGAGAAAACCAGCGCCACAAAGCCAGCCACGATCCACTTCACGATGTTTTGCTCCCTTGGTCCCCGGCGCGGCGCAGGCTGGCCGCCCGGGTCGTTCGATGCTAGCGGGGGCTTCGGGGTGGGAGTCTGATGAATTCTTTCAGCGCCGTTCGGGGCGGCGGCGGACCGGTCTCGGAGGGGGAAACGGGCGGGAAAAATATTTTTCCGGGTTTTTTACCTTCGCTGCCTCTTTCGCAGGCACCGCGTTGCAGGCCCCGCCAGGCAAGGGTTTCGCGCGCTGCACACACGGTTTTCCACAACATTGTCCCCACCGGATTGGGAAAACCCGTCATGGCGATGTGGTAGGGCGACGGGTGGCCCGGCGGCGGGCAAAAAAATACCCGCCGGAGCGGGTATCTCGAGGGGCCCCCGAAGGGGCGCGCTCTAAGGCAAACAGAGAGCTCTTCTTTTGCGGCCCTGTTGCGTGACAGCAAGTGCATCCTCGGCGAGGACGCGCGCCCAGCATGTCAGCTGAAAAATGTCGTAACCGTAGGACAAGTTAAAAAGTGTGAAGAATTTGGCACTTTTTCGAGCTTCCGGGGATACCCGCGGTTCGCACGATCGTGCAGAACTGTCGGTGTTGTCCGACAAGCCGGGGGCGGCCCGGGCCCTAAATTTTGCGGACTCGCTTCAAGTGCGGGTTCTCTGTGCGTGACAGCAATCCAGAGATTCAGCCCAGCATCGTGCTGGGTTTTTTTTGCGCGTTTTCTGGCGTTTTCTGGGGTTTTAGCCCGTCAGCGCAGGAAAACGTGCTCCATGAACTGCCGGATCGGGTACTGGATCACCGTCTGTACCCGGGCCGGCAGCTCCAGCGGGCGCATCAGCATCTTCAGCGTGGCGGCGGGGCTCAGGTGGGTGCGGATGGTGCGGTTCATGTGCGCGCTCAGCTGCTGCACGTAGGCCGCGTCGCCGGCGCGGTGCGGAGCGCGAGCCTGCAGCACGTGGCGGACGGCGCAGTCGGCGTCCTCGCTTTTCAGCTCCAGCGTGCGCCGGCCGATGGTGCCCATTACGCGGAAACGGTTCAGCCGCTCCTGCGCGCGGTAGCGGCGGAAGAACCGGTAGAAGTGCTTGTAGTGGTTGACCTCGTCGGTCGCGATGCGGGTGGCGAGGTCGCGCAGCACCGGCTCGGTGGTGCTGCGGGCCATGGCCCGGTAGTAGGTGGCGGTGCCGGTCTCGACCACGCAGCGGGCGGTCATTTCCAGGGCGCGGGTCGGGGCCAGCAACTCGACCTTGCAGTAGGTGGCGTACTCGTCGAGAAAGCCGCGGTAGGCGCTTTCCCAGGGAAATTCGGGCCAGACGTGGTCCACGTAGGCGCGCAGGGCCCGGCCGTGCTGCAGCTCTTCCTGCTCCCAGTGGTTCGACAGCCACTCGGTGACCTCGTCGTCACCCCGGAAGAAATCGACCAGGTTCTGCGTGTACAGGTCGGAGCCGCTCTCGATGAAGGAGGCCGACGCCACCAGGTAGAAGAGGTTCTCGTCCGTGCGCACCTGCTCGCGTGCGATGCGGGAGAAATCGAGGTCTTCGATCTTCCAGTGTTCCGACGCCTGACCCGCCATGCGTGCTCCTTGATTCATGTTGCCGATGAAAACAGGGAAGAAACAGGCTGCAGCCGGGGAGGGCGCGCACCGCTTCAGCCGTCCATATTAGCCCCGGCTCCCGGATCGCGCGTGCGCAAGGCCCGCGGCGGGCCCGGGCACCATGCGCAAACCTATAATCGATTGTTCAAGCAAATCAAGCAGTTAGGCCGGTTCAACGCAGTGGTTTCGACGCAGGGTCGCCATCGCCAGGCCGCCCCGACCGCAGACGAAATCCAAAGATGAGCCAGCCCACATTCACGGTCGCGGACATCCGCAAGACCTTTCTCGATTTCTTCGCCTCCAAGGGCCACACGGTGGTGCCTTCGAGCTCGCTGGTGCCGGGCAACGACCCGACGCTCATGTTCACGAACTCGGGCATGGTCCAGTTCAAGGACGTGTTCCTCGGCGAAGACAAGCGCCCCTACGTGCGCGCCGCCTCGGTGCAGGCCTGCCTGCGTGCCGGCGGCAAGCACAACGACCTCGAGAACGTGGGCTACACCGCGCGCCACCACACCTTCTTCGAGATGCTGGGCAACTGGAGCTTCGGCGACTACTTCAAGCGCGACTCGCTGAAGTGGGCCTTCGAGCTGCTGACCCAGGTCTACAAGCTGCCGGCCGAGAAGCTCTGGGCCACCGTCTACATCGAGGACGACGAGGCCTACGACATCTGGACCAAGGAAATCGGCCTGCCGCCCGAGCGCGTCGTGCGCATCGGCGACAACAAGGGCGGCCGCTACATG
>Ga0105243_10000534_pt1 | contig 38657 bp, 52 predicted proteins | sample KBSM34metaG_FD_81525 | JGI IMG/M metagenome (GOLD analysis project Ga0105243, IMG submission 81525) | Miscanthus rhizosphere microbial communities from Kellogg Biological Station, Michigan, USA - KBS M3-4 metaG | ecosystem: Host-associated > Plants > Roots > Rhizosphere > Soil | place... | reverse complement strand
GGTAAGCGACGCAATTACCTGTGAGGTAGTGGCTACGCCCCTTCGCCTGCGCAACACTGGGCGCGTGACCAGCGCCGCCCAAGTCCAGAGCCCGCCGTTTGGCTTACTGATGCGTGAGTGGCGACAACGCCGCCGGCTGTCCCAACTCGACCTCGCGATCGAGGCGGACGTATCCGCCCGCCACGTGAGTTTCATCGAGACGGGTCGGTCATCGCCCAGCCGCGACATGGTGCTGCGGCTCGCCGGGGTCCTCGACGTGCCGCTGCGTGAACAAAACCAGCTGCTGATGGCGGCCGGGCTCGCCCCGGTCTACCGGGAGCGCTCACTCGATGACCCGGACATGGCCGCCGTGCGGGCGGGCGTTGAGCGAGTTCTCAACGCCTACAACCCGTTTCCATGCGTGGTGGTCGACCGTGGCTGGCAGATCGTGCACGCCAACGTCGGCGCCGGGGTGTTGCTCGAAGGCGTGGCACCGCATCTGCTGGAGCGGCCGAACGCGCTGCGCATCGCCGTACACCCCGAGGGGTTGGCGCCGCGCATCCACAATCTCGGGCAGTGGCGCCATCACCTGATCGAGCGACTGCGGCGGGAGACGGCGGTCAGCGGCTCGCCGGAATTGTCCGCACTACTGGCCGAGATCGAGTCGTATCCGGGCGGTTTCGAGGAGAGTCGCGAATTCGGCGGCGTCGCGGTACCACTCGAGCTGTACGCCTCCGACGGGCAGCTGCTGACGTTCCTGAGCACAGTCACGACGTTCGGAACCGCATTGGACCTGACCGCCGCGGAGCTGAGCATCGAGGCTTTTCTTCCGGCCGACGAGACGACCGCCGCAGCATTGCGCGGGTGAAATACCGGTGGGCACGCCCAAACATCAATAGAGTTTGGCGACATGCAGACCCGACACATTGCGGTGGCCGCGGCGGTGCTCACCCTGGGATTGGCCGGCTGCGGCGGGCAGTCGCCGGCACTTGGCAGCACCACGGCGAACGTCAGCATCGACGGCAAGGACACCGGCAATCCGCACGCGGTGAATTGCACGCAAACGGGGTGGGCGTGGACCATCGGAACCCCGGACAAGGCGAAGGGCTTCACCGCGGTCCTCGGCACCGGCGGCGATGTCACCGTCAAGTCGGTCGACTTCCGTGATTTCGCCGGTTTTTCCGGGACCTCGTGGGGTGACATCGGCAAGGCCGAGGCGACTGGCGTCGGTGGCAAGTACACGATCACCGGGTCCGCAGACGGCAACTTCACCGACAACCCGAGCAAGGAAGTCACCGCGACGTTCAGGATCGAGGCCCACTGCTGAGCACCCCGAGTGCCGCGGTGCACCAGCGGATGTTCGCCTGCTCGTACATCCGCCCGCCCATGAGCGTCAGGTAGGGGCCGATCCGCTCGGAGTCGCGTTGGAAGGATTCTTCGTCACGGCCGTCAAGCATGTCGGCGAGCAGGCGGTCGTAGGTGGCAAGCTTCGCGCGGGCCCGATCCAGGCGGGCCAGCAACTCCTTGGTGACGGCGTGTGCGTCGCCGACGTCGACGGCTTGCAGCTTGACCAACAAATCGTCGCGCATCGCCACCGGCTTGGCGGGCTCGGCGGTAAACCGGTGCAGTTCAGCGCGGCCCGCGTCCGTGAGCGTGAACACCCGCTTGTCGGGCCGCCGTTGCTGTCGCACCAGGCGGGCATCGACAAGACCGTCCGCCTCGAGCTTGTCGAGTTCGCGGTACAGCTGCTGGGGGGTCGCCGACCAGAAGTTGGCGACCGACACGTCGAAGCGCTTCGCGAGCTGATAACCCGATGCCTCGCCTCCCAGCAGGGCGGCGAGCACTGCGTGACGCAACGCCATCTAGACCGCCTCCCGATCGCGGCTTAGTATCATTGGCACCTATTCAACTTGTTGACTAATGAGGTGGTCAAGTGGTGCACCCCTTCCGTCGCGCGATCGAAGCGCGTGATCTCGACGCTGCCGTTGCACTGATGCGCGAGGACGTCGTCTTTCGCAGCCCCGCCGTGTTCAAGCCATATCACGGTCGCGAAGCGGTGCGCCGGCTGCTGGCAGCCGTGATGGCCGTGTTCGAAGACTTCCGCTATGTCCGCGAAATCGGTGCCGACATCGGCGTGGGGGCCCGCGACCACGCGCTCGTATTCGAGACCCGGGTCGGCGACAGGCAGATCGAGGGATGCGACTTCATCCAGCTCGACGAGGACGGTGCGATCAGTGAGTTCACGGTCATGGTGCGCCCGATGTCGGGCATGCTCGCGCTCGCTGAGGCGATGAAGGTGCAGCTCTCCACCGTCTGACCCAGGTAGCCCGGGTCCCCCTCGCCGCCACGTTCGGCCGGAACTGGTCAGACCACTTGACCTCTGGCCTTCTGGCCTGACATGCTGGGCCGCATGGCCTTGCAACCGGTGAACCGCCGATCGGTGCCCGAGGACATCTTCGACCAGATCGTCGCCGAGGTGCTCAGTGGTGAGATGCAGCCCGGTGAAGCCCTGCCCAGCGAGCGCCGCCTCGCCGAGGTCCTCGGCGTCTCCCGCCCCGCGGTGCGTGAAGCGCTCAAGCGGCTGACCGCAGCCGGTCTTGTGGAGGTGCGTCAGGGCGACGCCACGACCGTGCGAGATTTCCGGCGCCACGCCGGACTCGATCTACTCCCCCGCTTGCTCATCCGCGCCGGCGAGCTCGACGCCTCGGTCGTGCGGAGCATCCTCGAGACCCGTCTTCACATCGGGCCCAAGGTCGCCGAACTGGCGGCCCAACGGCGACGCCCCGAACTGGCTGCGCGGCTCGATGAGGCGCTGCAGAAGCTGGCCGACGAGGACGACCCCGTCGAGCGGCAGCGCCACGCACTCACGTTCTGGGATCGCGTTGTGGACGGCGCTGACTCGATCGCGTTCCGGTTGATGTACAACACGCTTCGCGCCACCTATGAGCCCGCGCTGGACGCGCTGGCCACCGTGATGGCCGATGAGGTCGGCCGGCCCGCCGCCTATCGCGAGCTCGCCGATGCAATCACCGCGGGTAATCCGGAGCGGGCAAGAAACGCCGCGCAGAACCTACTCGAGCCGGCGACCACGGGGCTGCTGACGGCGATCGACAACCTGGAGGAACAACGATGACCATTTCGGCCGAGCGCCCTACGCGAAGGGGATTCACGCTGGCCGATGCGGGTCGAGAATTCTGGAAACACCCGTCCCCGTGGATGATTGGCGTGATGTTCGTCGGCGTACTGATCGCGCGCGTCATCGTCGCCGACTGGCGGATCACCGATGCACTGGTGCCGCTGGTGATGCTCGCGCTGTTTCCGTTCTTCGAGTGGATCGTCCACGTGTTCATCCTGCATTGGCGCCCGAAGCGTCTCGGTCGGCTGACCATCGATCCGCTGCTTGCCCGGGAACACCGGGCACACCACATGGAGCCCCGCAACGTTCCGCTCATCTTCATCCCGTTCAAGTCGTTGTTGTGGGTGGTTCCACTCGTGCCTGTTGCTGCGCTGCTGGCATTTCCACGGCTCGGCATGGGACTTACTTGCCTGGTGTTCATCTCGGCGCTGGGTCTGGGTTACGAATGGACGCACTACCTCATCCACAGCGACTACAAGCCGAAAACCCGTGTCTACCGTGCGATCTGGCGCAACCACCGCAATCACCACTACAAGAACGAGCACTACTGGTTCACGGTGACGAGCTCGGGTACCGCCGACCGCGTGCTCGGCACCTACCCCGATCCGGCGACGGTCGCAACGTCACGGACGGCGAAGAACCTGCACGCTGACGTGTCGTGAATCCCGGTGGCGCGCTATTGCTGAACGATGATCGGGTCGCCGATATTGACGGTGTCGTAGTACCAGGCCGCGTTGTCGGGACTCAGGTTGATGCAGCCGTGACTGACGTTTGCGTTACCTTGCGAGGCAACTGACCACGGGGCGGAGTGCACATAGACGCCGCCCCACGTGACACGCACAGCGTCGGCGACTGTGAGCCGGTACCCCTCTGGGTCGCTGAGTGGAATGCCGATCGTCCGCGAATCCATGATCACGCTGGCCTGTTTCTGCAGTGCTGCGAATGATCCGATCGGCGTCGGGTGCTTGGGCTTGCCCATCGATGCCGGCATCTGGCGCACCACCTGGCCGTCCATGCTGACGGTAAACGTGTGTGCATCGATGTCGGCGACGCCCATTGTGGCCGCCCCCGTCTCAAATGTCGTCTTCGCGCCACCCGCCGTCACGATGATGTTCGAGTGAGCCGGCCAGTATCCCTTCGGATTCCATTGCACAACACGGTCATTGAGCCACGTGAACGATCCTGCGGGAGTCGCGGGCGACGTGAACGTGATGGTGTGCTCGGCGGCGGCACGGTTGGCGATCGACTGCGCGAACGTCACCGTCACCGGCATCGCGACACCCACCTTCTGGCCGGGCGATGGCTGGATGCTGGCGACGTCGGTCGGCGTCGTGACACCTGCGAAACCAGTGGCGACTGATCCCGCGGTCGCGAATGCTGCAATGCCCACAACGACAAGCGCACTACGAACGGCTCTTCGCACAGTCTGCAATCCTCCGAGGTAGGCGCTCAGCACACCTTCATCCTAGTTCGTCGGGTCCGACTCCCTGGGTAACCGCACGTCAGCGGGTGTGGGCATGTCGCGCTACCGCACAGTGGCTACCACGCGGTTGATGACCAGCAACGTGTAGCCCAGCGTGAGCGCACCGCCGGCGAGCACACAGACGTTCACCACGACAGAGGCAGTCCCGACCGCGCCGGGATCCAGGAAGTAATACGGGGCACGCCTGCCCACGTTGTTGAGCACCACCAGCGCCAGCGCCAGGTAAGCCGCCGGATAGGCCAGCCAGGCCACCGGCTGCCACCAGCGGACCTGCGCCTGATCCCGACCGACGAGCAGCCAATCGGTCAGCGCCAGCACGGGCACCACGACGTGCAGCAGCAGATTGGCGGGCGTGTAACCCATGCTGTAACCCGTCAGGAACAGGTTCCAGATCACCCCGGCGATAAGTACATACAGCACCACCGCGCCCCGGAGACCTACCCTCGCATCCGCGCGGGGCCGCGCGAGTGTCCACAGGTAGTACGCGGCGGCGAGCACGTTGGCCTGATAGGTGAAGGTGATCAGCCGCCATAGCAGACCCGACCGTGTCGACGTTGCGACCGCGATCATCGCGAGCACCACGGCCAGTACGATCGCCACCCGCAGCGTCACCTGCAACACCCGCACGTCAGCGAGCGTATGCGTATCGGTCCCGGTCGGTCAGGCTGGCGGCTGCAGCGGTGCGTCGGGTGGCGGTGGGGCAAGCTCGGGAGCGGGCTGCACCTCGTCGTCCCGCACGCCGTGCAGCCGGTCCACGATCCGACTGAGGAGACCCGGGCGTTCGACGGGGGCGGAGGCGTCGGGCGATGCCGGCTCCTCGGGCGGCGGAGGTGCGACGGCGGCCTCCGGCGGGACGCCCTCGACCGGCGGTGCGTCAGTGACGGCAACCGGGGCGTCGGGAATGCTGACCGGCGTCTCGCTGTAGACCGGAGACGGTGCAGCCTCCGCCGGCGGGGCCTCGGGGGCCGGCGACGGCAGCGCTTCGACAACGGGATCCGGCGGGCTTAAGACCGGCGGCGCAACGCTGACCGCGGCGGGAGTCTCCGATGAGATCTTGGCGGCAGGCCGCGGTTCGGGGGTCGCCGTCTCCTTCTTGGGTGCCAACTGCAGGCTGATCGCGACGGACGCCGAGACCGTGAAGGTCAGCACACCCGCGACCAGCAGGGCAAACGGGCCGGTCTGGCCGAGCTGCCGACGGGGGCGCGCGATGTCCCGGTGTTCCTCGAACCGATGGTCCCGGTGTTCCTCGAAGTGATGGGCGTCGTCGGTGAAGGCACCCTCGACGGTCTGCGCGGACGCCAGTGCCGCGCCCCGCGCAAGGGCCAGCTGCGCTTCGGCCGGCGCGAACACCGGCACGGACAGGGCGTCCTCGAGGACCGGTATGAGTTCCTCGTCGCCGCCCGAGCCGACCATGACGAGGGCCTCTGGCTGCCAGTCAGCGCGGGTGAACACGGTGCTCAGCCACCGAATCAGGTCGTCCTCGGTGACGATCCGGTGGTTGATCGAGGTTTGTACAGCGCCGTCGCGGAGATGCACGATCAGCGCGATCACCGTTTCGGGCTCCAGCACGCACACCGCGGTGGTGCCGTAGCCGATGACCTCGGCGATCCCCCGCGCCAATGCCTCGGTGGCCTCGGGCAGTCGCACGGGTACCACATTGTCGAAACCGGAATCGGTCAGGGACTTCAGCAGCAGCGATGCCTCGGCGTTGGCGTCGTCGCTCCAGGTGACACCGATGGAATGGAGACGGTGCCCGCGGGTCGCCGCGATCGCCTCACTGCGCAGCACCGCTGCGGCCGCCTGTTCGGAGGTCTGCGCGGCGCTGGCCCGCCCCCGAAAGCCCACGTCGAATGTGTCGCGGTCCACGGTGGCGCCGTCGGCGTCCTGCCCTTCAACGAGGACGAGGCCGACGGCGGACGGCGTTACCGATAAGCCGAGTACGGCGTCCACTCACATCCCTTCGGGCCCCCACCTATCGGGGTGACCTTACATGCACGCCGCGATAACAGCTCACCGGGCGCCACGCGCCTGCGGAAGCGTCGGTTAGTCGAAATGTGCTGTGCCGCACGAAACTCCTGCGCATCCAGAGGCATCACCTTTGCCGACGGATCGCTCGCCAGTGTCGGCCACGGCGCAGCGGCCTGCGAGGCAGGGTGGCCCTCATGGCAGCGGTAGGACAGACGGAGGGCCGGCCCGCCGAACGCACCGTGTTTGGCCATCCGGTCGGCTTGACCAACCTTTTCGGAGTCGAGCTGTGGGAGCGCTTCTCGTTCTACTGGATGCTCACGATCCTCGGCTATTACCTCTATTACTCGGTCACCGAAGGCGGCCTCGGGCTGCTCAAGGTCACGGCGACGGGCATCGTCGGCGCCTACGGCGCGCTGGTGTACCTCTCCACCGTGCTCGGCGGCTGGATCGCAGATCGGCTGCTCGGCATGGAACGCACCGTGTTCTACGGCGGCGTGGTGGTGATGTGCGGCCACATCGCACTCGCGATCCTGCCGGGTCTGGCGGGTGTCGCCGTCGGGCTGGTGCATGTCGCGCTCGGCTCCGGTGCGCTGAAGGCCAACGCGTCATCACTGCTGGGCACCCTTTATGAAAGGGCGATGCGCGCTGCGACGGTGGCTTCACCCTGTTTTACCTCGGTATCATTCTCGGTCCCTTCATGATCACCGGGCTGCTGCAGACCCGCGCCGGGTTCCACTACGGATTCGGTGCCGCCGCGGTCGGCATGGCACTGGGCCTCACCCAGTACGTGGCGTTCCGCCGCAACCTGGGTACGCATGGCCGCACGGTGCCGAACCCATTGCCGCGCAGTGCTATTGGCTGGGCAGCGCGAGCAGCCGTTGCGGTGGACGAGGCTGGGCAACCGCGCACCGACCACACCTCGCAAGTTCGCCTATGGTGTGATCGGGATGGGACTGGCGTTTCTGCTGTTTCTGCCGAAGTCGGGCACGACCGGTAAGGCGGTGCCTGCGTTGCTGATCGTCGGAATCATGGCGGTGTTCGCCGTCTCCGAGTTACTGCTGTCGCCAATCGGCCTGTCGGTCACGACAAAGCCTCACCCGAAGCGTTTCGGGCGCAGATGATGGCGTTGTACTTGTTCTCGGTCTGCCTCGGCACCTCGATGTCCGGTGTGCTGGCAGTCCCCTTGGTGATCCCGTTCGCCGGCGTCCGAACTCCGGTCTGAGTCAGCCAGCCAGAATCTCTTGCAGCATCGGCGGTTCGATGTTGCCGCCGGACAGGATCATCACGGTGCGGCCCGGCGGCGTTGACCCTTGCCGGTACGCCGCCAACGCGACCGCGCCACTCGGCTCGGCAACCAGATGCGCGCGGAAGGCGAGTTCGCGCACGGCGGCCCGAATTTCGTTCTCCGACACCGTGATCAGCCCGTCCAAGACCTCTTGCAGATGTGCGAACGTCAGTTCGGACGGTTGGGACCGCAGCCCATCGGCGATCGTCCGATTTCTGTCCTCGATGGTCCAGTCCACACGATGTCCCACGCGAAGGCCCTCGGCGGTGTCCGCCGCCAGCTCGGGTTCGACGCCGAAGACGCGGGCGTCGGGGCACAGAGCCTTGATCGCGGTGCCGATCCCGGACGCCAGCCCACCACCACTGACCGGGACCAGCACGTTCTGGACCGTGGGCAGATCCTCGGCGATCTCCAGGCCGATGGTGCCCTGCCCCGCGATGATGTCGTGGTGGTCGAACGGCGGCACGAGCACACCGCCCGTGGCGGCGACCACCTCGGCGGCCACCTTCTCGCGTTGGCCCGCACCGCACAACACCACCTCTGCGCCGTGGCTTCGCGTGGCGGCCACTTTGATATTCGGGGTCTCCTCCGGCATAACGATGTGTGCGGGAACGCCGTACACGGCCGCCGCATAGGCGACGGCCTGGGCATGGTTTCCGCTCGAATAGGCGACTACGCCGCGGGTACGGACGGATTCATCGAGGTGGCCGATCGCGTTGAAGGCGCCGCGAACCTTGAAGGCGCCGATCGACTGGAGACTCTCCGGCTTGATCCACAGCGGCCGATCGCCGTCCGCCCAGCCGGCCGGGACCAGGGGTGTGCGCAGGATGTAGGGCCGAACCAGTTCCGCGGCGGAGCGGATCTCGTCGATGGTTACCAGCTGCACGACTCCAGTCTGCCCGACGCGGCATCCGTTACCGTCGAATACTGGTACTTCAGCAGCGGTTCCCAGCTGTCGTCCCCGCGCACCGACGCCGATCTATCGGCGTGGACCTGGAATTCGCTGCCGCGGCTGAAGAATGGGACGACGTTGAACCACCGCCGATCGTGAGAATCGCCCGAACAACAAGATCGTATGGTGGTTGACCGCCGTGGATGGGGCCTACAGCGAACTAGCGAATCTTGTCGACAAGTGTCGCTATCGCGTCGATTGCCTGGTCGATCTCCGCCTCGGTGTTGTAGTAGTGCGGCGACAACCGCACCATGGGGTGGACGTCGCGGGTGTCGAACTGGTTGTGCTCGGCAACCGTGGTGCTGACATTGATCCCGCGCCGCGCCAACGCATCCGCGACCTCGGCTGTCTGCACGCCGGCCACTCGGGCAGTGACGATCGCACACTGCTCACGGCCCAGATCGTGCACCTTCACGCCGTCGATCTCGACGAGACCGGTGCGCAGCCGTGCACCGAGTTCGGCGGCGCGCCGGCCGATCGGGCCAAGGCCGATGTCGAGGGCTTGGCGCACCGCGGCGCCGAGGCCGACGACGTTGACGTAGCTGTTCTCCCACGTCTCGAGCCGCTGCGCGCCGTTCACCCAGGTGAAGGAACGCGCGCCGTCCCAAGTGGCGGAACGGATTTCGGCGACGAACGGGTCGAGCCGATCGAGCGCCCTCGGCCCGACATAGAGGAAACCCGTGCCTCGCGGGCCGCGCAGGAATTTGCGTCCGGTGCCGGTGAGCATGTCGCAGCCGACGGTTGAGACGTTTATCGGGAACTGGCCGACGACCTGGGTGGCGTCCAGAAGGTAGAGCACATCCGCGGCGCGTGCGAGGCGGCCCACATCAGCGGCAGGATTCACCAGGCCGCCCGCGGTGGGTACCCACGTCAGTCCGATCAGCCTGGTTCGCTCGTCGATCAGATCGGCGAGCGCGGCGACGTCGATCTGGCCTGCGTCGTCGTCCGGGACGACGACGACTTCCGCCCCGGTCCGCTGCGCGAGATGCAGATAGGCGAGCACCGCGCTGCCGTATTCGTTGCGGCCGGTCAGGATCCGGTCACCGGCTTGGAACGGTACCGAGTAGCACGCCGCATTCCATGCATGCGTGGAGTTGTCGAACAGCGCGATCTGCGACGGGAGCGCACCGACGAGCTCGGCGAGTGCGGCGTAGGTGGCGCCGATCTGATCCGCGGCCTCCGCCTCGGCCTCGTACCCACCGATCAGCGCCTCGCGCTGCAGATAGTCGGTCATCGCCGCGATCGTCACACTGCTCAGCAACGCGGCGCCCGCATTGTTGAGGTGGTTGCGGTTCGCACATCCGGGCGTCAGCGCGCGCAAGGCTTCGACGTCAATGTCCGACATGGGCCGGACATTACTGTGAGGGAGTGAGCGTGTTTTCGTTGCCGGTGGTGCCGCGCTACGCGGAGGTCGACCAGCAGGGCGTGGTGTTCAACGGCCACTACCTCACCTGGTTCGACGAGGCGTGCACCGGATTCCTCGACCATCTCGGCGTGACGTACCCGGGTTTGATCGCCACCGGCCACGACGTGCAGGTCGTGCACAGCGAGATCGACTATCTGGCGTCGGTTCGATGGCGCGATGCGGTGCGCGTTGCCGTGCAGTGCGAGCGCATCGGGTCGACCAGCTTCACGTTGGGCTTCACTGTGCTGCGGCACAACCCGGACACCGAAGAGCAGGCCGCGGTGCGCGGCCACAACGTCTACGTCGTGGTCTCCACCGACGACTGGGCCAAGCGGCTGATTCCCGACCCGCTGCGAGAGGCGCTCACTGCGCACTCTTGACATCACCGAGCGCCAACGGATTTCGTGTCGAGGCGCGGATGGATTGGGGAGCCATCGCCGACATCGACTTCGACGGCCGACGCTGCTACATCCTGGCCCGGCGAGCGGTACCGTCAACGCATGGGCCATGAGCATGATCACCAGCGCGACCTCCTGCCCGGCATGGCCGAGCAACTCGACTTGGCCTACGCAGGCATCGTGTCGTTCGGTCACCGCCCGTTCCTGACGGAGGTCGAACAACTCGAGTCGTGGCGGCCCGACGTCGCGATCGTTGGTGCCCCGTTCGACATCGCCACGACCAACAGGCCGGGGGCCCGGTTCGGTCCCCGCGCGATCCGCGCCACGGCTTACGAGCCGGGCACCTATCACCTCGATCTGGGGCTGGAGATCTTCGACTGGCTCGAGGTCGTGGACTTCGGCGACGCGTACTGCCCGCACGGCCAGACCGAGGTGTCGCACACCAACATTCGCGAACGCGTGCACGCGGTGGCGTCGCGCGGCATCGTTCCCGTCATCCTCGGCGGTGACCATTCGATCACATGGCCGGCCGCGACGGCGGTGGCTGACGTCCACGGGTACGGCAACGTCGGCATCGTTCACTTCGACGCGCACGCCGACACGGCCGACGAAATCGAGGGCAACCTGGCCAGCCACGGCACCCCGATGCGCAGGCTCATCGAGTCCGGCGCGGTGCCCGGCACCCACTTCGTCCAGGTCGGCCTGCGGGGCTACTGGCCACCGCAGGACGTATTCGAGTGGATGCTCGAACAGGGCATGACATGGCACACCATGCAGGAGATCTGGGACCGCGGGTTCAAGGACGTGATGCGCGACGCGGTCAGCGAGGCGCTTGCGAAGGCGGACAAGCTCTACGTCTCGGTCGACATCGACGTGCTCGATCCCGCGCACGCGCCGGGCACCGGCACACCAGAGCCAGGCGGCATCACGAGCGCCGACCTCCTCCGCCTGGTGCGTCAACTCTGCTACGAGCACGATGTCGCCGGCGTCGACGTGGTCGAGGTGGCGCCTGCATACGACCATGCCGAACTGACCGTCAACGCCGCGCACCGCGTGGTGTTCGAGGCACTCGCCGGTATGGCCGCGCGTCGCCGTGACGCCGCACAGGCAAAACCCGGCCCGCCCGCACGCTAGACCGCACTTCGACCGGATCGAGTGCGCCGAGATAAGCCCTCCCTCAATATCATTCGTGCAATTGAGGTCGCAGCGTCGACCGCGTTGGCCTGCCCGACGGTTGCAACCGAAACCACCCCGCCGCAGCGGACGCCAATCGGCCGATATTCGCCGGCGGCGGCCGCATACTGCTCGTGGCGGCTGCACAATGCATCGCCGCCATAGGGGGTAATGGAGATGAAGTATCTCGTTCAGTGGACCGTGACCCAAGAATCGGCGCGGGCGGCGGTGGAACACTTCCTGCAGACCGGCGGCAAGCCGCCGGACGGCGTGACACAGCTCGGTCGGTGGTTCGGGCTGAACGGCACGGGGTGCTCGGTTGTGGAGGCGGCCGATCCCACGGGTGTCTTCTCGCTGGTTTCGGAGTGGCAGGAGTTACTCCAGATCACGGCTACACCGGTGCTGGAAGACGACGAAGCAGGGCAGATCTTCGTCAAGCTGTACGGCTAGACCGAACGGCGGTCCTGCTACCGTCTTCCGGCCGCAGAGGCCGGCATGGGCGGCGGGCCGGCGGGCCCAGAGTTGGCCGCCGCCCCCCACCGCTTTGTGGCGGTCAACCTGTTGATGCCGTTAGTCCGTCATCGCCTTCTGCACGGATCGGACTCTGCTGAGGATGACATCGGTCATACCGGCACGCCAGGCCGTGACTGATCTGTCGCCGAAGTGAACAATGAAGGTATGGACGGTGTTCTGTTTTTCGACGGGGCCTGCGGGATGTGCACACGTTCGGTGTATTTCCTCGTGCGGCGGGACAGGACGGGGAGCCTGCGCACGGAGCCCATCCAGGCGCCCGGCGCCGCTGACCGCCTCGGCGTCGCGGAGGCCCACCTATCCGACATGGCGTGGTGGCTGGACGAATCCGGCGCCGTCTACGGCGGCGCGGAAGCGCTGAACGCGGCGCTGTCGACAGCCCTTGGCAGCCGGCTACCTCTGCTGATCTACCGCATTCCCGGCATCCGGCTCATTCAGAACACCGTGTACCGCTGGGTCGCCAACCACCGCTACCGCTTCCCCGGCGCGACTCCGTACTGCGAGTCACACCCTGTCGCCTGCTGATCGCGCGGAATGCGTTGTGCGCCAGAGCGATATCACGATCCGGCGTACCGTTGCGGACGACGTCGATGACATCGGCAGGATCTACGCCCAGCACGTGCAAGCCGGCGTCGCGACGTTCGAGCTCACCGCGCCCGATGAGGTGGAATGGCTGCGCAGGCTGCGGTCCGCCACGGATGGCGGACTGCCGTTCCTGACCGCAACGCTGGGCGGCCGGGTCGCCGGATATGCCTACTGCGCACCGTGGAAAACCCGACCCGCCTATCGCCACACCGTGGAGGACTCGATCTACGTCGCACCCGATGCGGTCGGCTGCGGGATCGGCGGGCGGCTCCTGGACGAGCTGCTCACCGAATGCACGCGCGCGGGTGTCCGCGAAGTCATCGCCGTGATCGTCGACGCCGACGGGGCCGCTTCCCTGGCATTGCACCGTAACCGTGGATTCGTCGACGCCGGACGGCTCACCGCGGTTGGCTTCAAACACGGCCGATGGCTGGACACCATGCTCCTGCAGCGAAGTCTGCGCTGATCAGCGTCAGCCGAGTTGGTCGGTGACTTCCCGCCAGACGGGATTGTCGTTGCGGTGGTCGGCGGTGTTGCGGCACTCACCATAGAGCCGCAGGGTGGCGAAGTCCGTGTTGTCACCGCTGCGGTAGACGATCGCCGTGACGCCGTCCTTGGTCAGCTTCAGGCCGAAGTGCTCACCCATGACCGGCGCGGGGGTCCAGCCGTGCGCGACCATCGCAGCGCCGACGTCACGCAGATACTTGACCGAATTATCCTGCGGTAAGCGGAAATTCATGTAAACCGCGACCTGATACGGTGGCTCGTTCACATTCCTGCACGAGACGAAGGCGTAGCCGCCCGACGCGTCGCGCAACTGCGCGACGCTGACGATCTGCTTGGCCGAGGCCAGCACCTGCCCGGCGGCCTGCGCATCGGTCATCGGCTCACCCTGCAGTCGCACCTCGTCGGCGCCTCGATCGCTGAGCCACAACACGCCCGCGGCCACGGCAAGCACCGTCACGAGTGCTGCCAGGACCAGCACCACATATCGCTGCGAACGGCTCAAGCCGTTTCCGCTCTTCATCGAGGCCTCGAACCAAATCTACACACGATCTGATACTTGAGACTATTGTCTCTAGTGTCTAGTATCACAGGTATGGACACGATGATCGTCCAGGCCGCGATGGCGGAGGCCGCGGCGACGGGCACACCGGTCGCCGAGCTGTCGCTGGATCGAATCGCCCGCCGGGCGGGGATGTCCCGGTCGACGGTGTACCGACGGATGCGTACCCGCCGCGCTCTCGACGACGCCGTGCGCGAGGCGGGCGGCGACCCCGGAAGCCGTGCCGGGGTCCGCGAGCGCGCGATCGCTGCTGCGACCGAGCTGATCGTCGCCGACGGCGTCGCCGCGTTGACGGTGGAGGCGGTGACCCGTCGCGTCGGCTGCGCGGCAACGTCCGTCTACGCCGCGTTCGGCGACCGCGAAGGCCTGCTCGCCGCGGTTTTCGACAGGCACGCTCCCCTGCCCGTTGTCGAGGAGCTGCTTGTCGCCGATCCGCGGACGTTCGCCGACTTCGAATCCGGCGTGCGCGCGATCTACACCGCGGTGTTCGACGGCGTCGCCGACGACACCGCGGTCCTACAGGCCCTGTTCGCCGAGATCCTCGCCAAGCCGAACGGCATTGGCACTCAGTTCTTCCGCGAGCGGATCCTGCCCCGCATCACGTCGACGGTCGGCGCATGGGTCAACGAGCAGATACGTGCCGGTCGTTGCGCCGACCTGCCTTTGTCACTGATGATCCCACTTCTGATCGCCCCGATCAGCGTTCACGTGCTGGCGCGTCCTCGGCTGATCGCGGCGGGCCAGGACGTGCCGGACCGGCACACAGTCATCGCGGCCATGACGTCCGCGTTCTGCGACGCGGTGGCCACCACAACCCATCAACCAGCGAGCACATCATGAAGTCTGTCGTCATCACCGGATCCTCCACAGGCATTGGCCGCGCATGCGCGCTCACCCTGGACCGCAACGGTTTCCGTGTGTTTGCCGGCGTCAGAAAGGACGCTGACGGCGACGCACTGCGCGCTGCGGCGTCGAAGTCGCTCACGCCCGTGCACATCGACGTGACCGACGCGGCGTCGATTCAGGCGATGGCCGATGAGGTGAAAGCCCACGTCGGCGAGGCCGGGCTGCACGGCTTGGTAAACAACGCGGGCACCACCCTGTCGTGCCCGATCGAGTACCTCCCGTTGGACGGGTTTCGCCGGCAACTCGAGGTGAATCTTGTTGGCCCGCTTGCCGTGACGCAGGCGCTGTTGCCACTGTTGCTGCGCGGGCGCGGCCGGATCGTCAATGTCACGTCGGCGGCCGGCAAAGCAGGTGTTCCGCTCATGGCGTCCTACGTGGCCGCCAAGCATGGGCTGGAGGGATTGAGCGACGTCCTGCGACTCGAGTTGGGTCCCCTTGGCGTACGGGTCGCGGTGATCGAACCCGGATTCGTCTCGACGGCGATGAGGGAAAAGCTGGAACACGAGACCGCGGAGACCATCCGCGCATTGCCGGAGCAGGGGCGGCGGCGATACGGCGGCCAGCTCACCGCGGTGGCCGAGTCGATCAGCACGCACGCAGCGCACGGTTCACATCCCGACGTCGTCGCCGCGGATGTGCTTCACGCGCTGACGAGTGTCAAGCCCAGGACCCGGTATCCATCCGGTGCGGGCGCGAAACGGATGCTGTTCATGCGCCGCATCCTGCCTGACCGCCGTTTCGACCGGATCATCCTGCGCGCAGGCGGGTTGGCGGGGCAGAGCTGAGCACTGACCTACCGCGAGGTCCGCGGCGCCGGACCGGTTCTGCTGCTCATTCCCGGTGGCAACGGCGACGCGGGTTTCTACGAGCCGTTCGCCAAGGCGCTGTCCGACGATTTCACCGTCATCAGCTACGACCGGCGGGGGCTCTCCCGTTCTTTCCGTACCGGGCCACCGTCGCGCTGGCAGATCTGCTCGGCGAGAAGGTCATCGATTTTCCCGGCGGCCATATCGGGTACCGGCACCACCCAAGCGAGTTCGCCTGTCAGCTACGCGGACTTCTGGCGTCGTAACGATCGCGGTAGGTAGACCGCGCCAGGTCCCGCCGCGGCCGCACAGTCCGACGGATTCGAGATCGCACACCGCTTCAGCGACAGGCACCCGCACCCGATGCAGGAATCCAGCTTGTCACGCAACGCCATCAGCCCTGCGATCTGATCGTCGAGGCGTTGCCGCCAATCCTTCGAGAGCTTGGTCCAGTCGGCGCGGGTCGGCGTGCGACTTTCCGGCAACGTCAACAGCGCAGCGGCGATCTCGTCTAGCGTCAAGCCGACGTTGCGGGCGGCACGGATGAAAGCCAGCCGCCGCAACATGTTTCGCTCGAATCGCCGCTGTCCGCCACCGGTCCTGCTGGAGCTGATCAGACCCTCCTTGTCATAGAACCGGATCGCGGAGGGCGCGAACCCGCTGCGCTCGGCCACCTCACTGACGGTCAGTAGATCCTGGCTTTGCATCCTGCGCACCCCATTTGTTCCGGAGACTTGACTTAAAGTTAACTTCAACTATCAGTATGCCTAATATGACTGCTTCCGAACACATCTCTCCCGTCGCAATCGTCACCGGCGGCTCCCGCGGGTTGGGCCGCGCTGTTGTCGCGGCCCTGCTGGACCGGGACTGGACGGTTGTCACCGACGCCAGGCGCGCCGGCGACCTCGAGGCGACGGCTGCCGAGCTCGACTCCCCGCGGCTGATCACCATCCCCGGCGACGTCACCGAGCCCGCTCACAGGGCCGCATTGCTGGTCGCCGCGGCCGATGCCGGACAGGTGCGACTGCTGGTGAACAACGCGAGCCGACTCGGGCCCAGCCCGCAGCCCCGGCTCGCCGACTACCTGGCGGCCGACCTGCGCGCCGTCTACACCACCAACGTTTTCGCTCCCCTGGCACTCATCCAGGGCGCGCTCCCGTGGCTGATCGACACCCACGGTGTCATCGTCAACATCACCTCGGATGCATCCGTCGAGCCGTACGAGGGCTGGGGCGGCTACGGGTCGTCGAAGGCGGCGCTTGACCACCTGTCGGCGATCCTGGCCGCTGAGAACCCGGGCGTCGGTGTCTACGCGTTCGATCCGGGCGACATGCGCACCGAGATGCACCAGGCGGCGTTTCCCGGCGAGGACATCTCCGACCGCGGCGAACCGGAGTCCGTCGTCCCCGCGCTGCTGCGGCTGCTCGACACCCGGCCCGCGCCCGGCCGCTACCGTGCACGCGACCTGCTGCCGATCGGAGCAGACGCATGACTCTGGCTCAGCCGTACACGCGGTTCGAGCGACCACCCGGATCGGACGCCGTGGAGCCACCCGAGGCGCACGGTGTCTCCCGCGACGGTGTGAAGCTGATGGTCGCCACGCCCGATAGGGTCGTGCACGGGCGGTTCGCCGACCTGGGCGAGCACCTCCGACCGGGCGATCTGCTGGTGGTGAACAATTCGGCGACGCTGCCCGCCGCGGTCACCGCCGTCCGGGCCGATCGAGGGTCCATCGCCGTGCACTTCTCCGCCGCGCTGGGCAATCACGTGTGGGTCGTCGAACTACGCCCGGCGGCGAATGCAACCGGCCATCTACCGGACGTAGAGCCCGGCGAGCGCATCGGGCTGCCCGACGACGCCGCGCTCTTTGTCGTCGCCGCCCATCCCAGACCGGGCGTGGCAGGCAGTCGGCTGTGGGCCGCACGGTTGGCGCTCGAGGGCGACGTCACGTCGTACCTCAACAGGCACGGGCGGCCTATCAGGTACAGCTACGTCCCGCGGCCCTGGCCGCTGAGCAGCTATCAGACGGTCTTCGCCCGCCTCCCCGGCAGCGCTGAGATGGCTAGTGCGGCAAGGCCGTTCACTGCCGAGCTGGTGACGTCGCTCATCGCCGCCGGCGTCGTGATCGCACCGGTAACCCTGCACGCCGGGGTCTCTTCAGCGGAGAAGGGTGAACCGCCGGCAGCCGAGCCGTTCGAGGTCCCACCCACCACCGCGCGGCTGGTCAATCTGACCCGTCAATCGCCCGGGCGGGTGATCGCCGTCGGCACCACGGCGACCCGTGCGCTGGAGTCCGCCGCCGATCCCGGTGGCACTGTGCACCCGGCGACAGGCTGGACGGATCTCGTGCTCGGGCCGAGTCGCGCGCCACGCGTCGTCGACGGTCTTATCACCGGCTGGCACGACGCGGGCGCGTCACACCTGCTCCTGCTCGAAGCCGTCGCAGGCCCGGGGGTCGTTGCCGCGGCCTACCACGAAGCGGTCGCGCGCGGTTACCTGTGGCACGAGTTCGGCGACAGCGCGCTGCTGCTCCCTAACGTCCCGCGATCCCGCTGATCAACCGGTTGCACACGGCGTCCATCTCCTGGCGCGCCTGATCGGTATTCGAGGCACGGGATACGAACAGCGCCGCCTCGTCGAGCGCTCCGAGCAGGACATGCGCCGTAGGCCGCAACGGCTGCTCGGGGATAACGCCCTCCGCGATCGCGTGCGCGAGCATTCCCTCGATCACGCCGAGACCGTATTTCACCCCGACCGCGCGCCACCGATCCCAGCCCAGCACCGCGGGCGCGTCGATGAGGACGATCCGCTGGACGTCAGGTGCGGAACAGCGATCGAGGAACAGACGCGCACCCAACCGCATCGCTTCCAGGGGGTCGGGTGGTTGATCTTCCATGATCTGTCGCGCGATGTCGGCGACCAGATCACGCTCGACCTCCTCGTAGACCGCCGCGAACAGTGCGGCCTTGTCGTCGAACTGGTGATACAACGCGCCCCGCGTCACCCCGGCCCCGCTGACGATCGCCTGGGTGGAGACGTCGGCAAACCCCTTGTCGGCGAACAACTTCCGCGCGGCATCGATCAGCAGCGCCCGCGTCGCGGCGGTGCGCTCGGCCTGTGTGCGCCGGGCAGGGGCGACCACATCTTCATTGACTTTCATACAGGCTGCACGTAACTTCCATACTGAGTGTTTGTAAGTCTGATCGAAAGGATAGCGAATATGCCGCAGGTGGCGTTGGACCAGGCAACGATCGACTACCGCGTGTTTGGTCCCGAGGACTCCCCGCACCCGCCGGTGCTGTTCGTGCACGGCATCCTCGTCGACAGCCGACTCTGGGACCGGGTGGCCGAGGGCCTGGCCAGGCAGGGTTTCCGCTGCTATCTGCCGGACTGGCCGCTGGGCTCGCACACCATTCCGGTGAAGGACCGCGGCGCCCTTTCGCCGAGCGGGGTGGCCACGATGATCCGCGACTTCATCGTCGCGCTCGGCCTTTCGGATGTGACGCTCGTCGGCAATGACACCGGCGGCGGCCTGTGCCAACTCGTCGTCGACGCCTACCCGGACCAGGTCGGCAGACTCGTGCTGACCAACTGCGACGCGTTCGACAAGTTCCCGCCGTTCCCGTTCACGGTCGTCTTCGCGCTGATGCGCGGGCCGATCTCCATCAAGCTGCTGTTCGAGCAGATGCGAATCACGGCCCTGAGGCACTCTCCGCTCGGGTTCGGCCTGCTGGTCGATCCAGACCCGCAACTCACGGCCTCTTGGCTGGAGCCCGGTCGCACCGACGCGCGCATCCGCCGAGATCTCGCCACACTGCTTCGCAACGTGGCCAAAACCGATCTGACCGACGTGGCGACACGCCTCGGGCGGTTTACCAAGCCCGTGACCATCGTGTGGGGCCAGCGGGACCGCGCCTTCACGCCTGCGCTCGGCAGGCGGCTGGCGGCGCTGTTCCCGAACGGCGCACTGATCGAGGTGCCCGAGGCGCGCACGTTTGTGTCGCTGGACGCGCCTGCGGCCGTGATCGATGCGATCGCGACGGTCGGCGCGACCGCCTAGCTCTTGACGAGCGTGAACTGGCAGATGTCGGTGTAGCCGTCGCGGAACAGGTCGGCGCAGCCGGTCAGGTACTTCATGTAGCGCTCGTAGACCTCTTCGGACTGGATCGCGATGGCCTCGTCCTTGCGCGCCTCGAGCGCCGTGGCCCAGATGTCCAACGTCTTCGCGTAATGCGGTCGAAGTGACTGGACCCGGCTCACCTCGAAGCCGACCTTGGCCGCATGCTGCTCGACCAGCGCCACCTTCGGCAGCTCGCCGCCCGGGAAGATCTCGTCCATGATGAATTTGACGTAGCGGAGAAGCCGCATCGTCAACTTCAACCCGCGTCCCGTGAACTCTTCGTCACTCGGCTTCACGATCGTGTGCAGCAGCATTTTGCCGCCGTCGGCGGGAAGCGCCTGATAGGTCTTCTTGAAGAAGTCGTCGTAGCGGTCGGCGCCGAAGTGCTCGAACGCGCCGATCGACACGATCCGATCGACGGGCTCGTGGAACTGCTCCCAGCCCTCCAGCAGTACCCGCTTCGTGCGGAGGCTGTCAGACTCGGCGAACCGCTGCTCGACGTAAGCCTGCTGGTTCTTGCTCAGCGTCAGCCCGACAACGTTGACATCGTATTTCTCGATCGCCCGCATCATGGTCGCGCCCCAGCCGCAACCGACGTCGAGCAGCGTCATGCCGGGCTTGAGATCAAGCTTGCCCAGCGACAGATCGATCTTGGCGATCTGCGCCTCTTCCAGCGTGATGTCGTCGGGCTCGAAATAGGCGCAGCTGTACGTCTGGGTCGGGTCGAGGAACAGCCGGTAGAAGTCGTCGGACAGGTCGTAGTGTGACTGCACTTTCTCGAAGTGCGGCTTCAAGTGCTGGGTGCGGTGTGTGGCTTCTGGCAAAGTTGGGGCCTTCGACGTCTGAAGTTGATGTGTGGTCTGGGCTCCGCGCGTTTCGAGAGCCACCCCCGTCGTGAGGGAAGTTTACGCACAGTCGATGTGAACAGCTCCCAGCGACCTGTTCAACCCCAGCTAGTTGACAGCGTCACAAAATAGTTTGACGATGTCAACTATGCCCAGCGTGGTCGAGGACGTTCGCGGATTCAACCGCTTCTATACCCGTGTGCTTGGTCTGCTGCGGCCCGACTTAGCCGGGTCGTCGTTCGGGCTCACCGAAGCCAGGGTGCTCTTCGAGCTTGCCCACCGCGACGACGTTGCCGTGTCCGAGCTCCGTCGTGACCTTGCTCTCGACGCCGGTTATCTCAGCCGCATCCTGTCCGGTTTCAGCACGTCCGGGTTGGTGGCAAGGGAGAAATCAGCGGCGGACGGGCGTCGTCAGGTCGTGCGGCTGACCGCCGACGGGCAGCGCGCTTTCGCGGAGCTGGACCAGTTGCAGGCGGGCGCGATCGCAACCATGCTGGCGCCGCTCGACGAGGGTCAACGCGCCGAACTCGTCACCTCGATGGGCCGGATTCGCCGCACTCTGGGTGACGAACCGCACTGGCGGGGCCTCGTCCTCCGGCCGCCCGCTCCTGGCGACCTCGGCTGGGTGGTCGAGCGACACGGCTACCGGTACGCGGCGGAGTATGGCTGGGACACGACGTTCGAGGCCCTCGTCGCGCGCATCGTGGCCGACTTCGCCGAACGTGACGACAGCAAGCGCGAGGCGGCGTGGATCGCCGAGTTGGACGGTGAGCGGGTGGGCTGCGTGTTCTGCACCGCCGCCGACGCAAAGGGCACCGCACGGCTGCGGCTGCTGATCGTCGAGCCGTCGGCGCGCGGTGCCGGTGTCGGGACCCGGCTCGTCGACGAGTGTCTGCTATTCGCCAGGCGTGCCGGCTATCGGCGAATCACCTTGTGGACCAACGATGTTCTGGTGGCCGCGCGGCGAATCTATGAGCGCGCCGGCTTTCGATGCGACCGCCGCGAGCCGCACCATAGCTTCGGGCGTGACCTTGTCGGCGAGTACTGGTCACGAGACCTGTAGCCGGCTGCGCAGAAGTCCAACACCTGGTGCCCCGGCTGGGGACATCACGGGTGCGGTCAACCGATCGTCGACCGCCTGCCGGCAGCGGTGTCGACGGTCTGCTCGTTCTCCCCGAACCCGATCAGCACCGTGACGGCCGGTATCGAGTCGAATCGTGCGCACCCGAACCGGCTAGCCGGCCGGTTCGACAGAGCCCCCCGCGTCAGGCCGTTGGCGTAGCGCCCAGCACCCGCTGGATATCCGGCTTCATGGCCTGCAGCTGGCCTCCCCAGTAGCCCCAGCTGTGGGTGCCGTTGGGCGGGAAATTGAACACCCCGTTGCTGCCTCCGGCGCCCGAATAGGCCGCCTGGAACTCCTTGTTGGTGCGGATCGTCAGGCCCTCCAGGAATTGCGCGGGAATCTGCGCGTTGCCCAGTCCGGCATCGAGATCCGTGGGGTTGCCGTTGCCGCTGTACACCCAGATTCGGGTGCCGTTGGACACCAGCCGTCCGATCTGCAGCATCGGGTCGTTGCGCTGCCAGGCCGCCCCGCCGTAGGGGCCCCACATGTCGAGTGCGTTGAAGCCGCCTGCGTCGCTCATCGCGAGGCCGACCAGCACGGGCCACAGCCCCTTTGACAGATTCAGGAAGCCCGACAATGCGCCGGCGTAGATGAACTGTCCCGGGTGGTAGGCGGCGAGGATCAGCGCTGAACTGCCCGACATCGACAGGCCGACCACCGCATTACCGCTCGCGCTGACGCCCTTGTTCGCGGCCAGCCACGCCGGCAGCTCCGACGTCAAGAAGGTCTCCCACTTATAGGTCTGGGTGGTGCCGTTGCCGACGGCAGGCCGGTACCAGTCGGTGTAGAAGCTGGACATGCCACCGACCGGCATGACCACCGATAATCCGGAGCCGTCGAACCATTGGAATGCGCCGGTGTTGATATCCCAGCCGTTGCGGTCGTCCTGTGCGCGCAGGCCGTCGAGAAGGTAGACCGCCTTGGGCCCACCGCCCTGGAACTGGACCGTGATGTCACGACCCATCGACGGCGATGGAACATTGAGGACTTCGACCGCAGCGCCTGCCGTTGCAGTACCCCCGATCACCCCGAGCAGTGCGGGCAGCAGAGCCGCCACTGCCGTTGCCGCCGACAATCGACGGATCCACTTGCTTGGTGCCTGGTGTGAAATTTTCATTGCCCTTCATCCCGTCGTGCGTATACCGGGTTATCGCGGCCCAAGAAGGCTCGGTTACAGGGCGATGGGAGGACAATCGTCAGTGGCGTATCGCGCTCTCATCGGCGACCGAAACGAAAGGAGCGGGCGATGAAGGCCAAAGTGGGCGATTTCTTGGTGGTCAAGGGGACTACGGTCGAGCAGCACGATCAGCGTGGGGTGATCACCGAGGTCCGCTCGGCCGACGGCTCGCCGCCGTACGTGGTGCGGTGGCTGGCCACCGACCACGTCGCTACCGTGTATCCGGGCCCGGACGCACTCATCGTGACGCCTGCCGAGCAGGAAGCTTCGGACGCACGGCATCGAGCCCACTAGTCGCAAACCGCACTATCGTTGAGTTGCACACTCGTTGCTCCGAGGCGGGACGGAGATCGACCATGACCAGACCTGAAGGCAGTCCTTTCGGCGATGACGCGCCAGAAGCCGATGTGGCCGAACAACTCATCGCGGTCGATGCCGGCGACGAGGACACGTGGCGGGACGCCGCGCGCGTCACGAGCGCACGCGATTGGGAGGCCAACGAAGCCGATCTGATCGAACAGGCCATCGCGGTTCCGGATGACGATTCGGAGTTCGACCGCTGAGAATTCAGTTGTGCGCGGCTGACGACTCCTTGAGAAGCAGTCCATAGCCGTTGCTGCACAAGCTGATTCGAAGAGGCTGGGTCGCCGTGTGGGTTGCCAGCCAGGCGCGCAGCGCAGGCAGTTGCTTCTCGACAGAAACCTGCTTCACCCCGAGTTCGCGCAGCAATGCGACGAGGCTGGCGGGTTCCGTTGCGACGGTCATGGCTGTCCCCCTTCGACGGCCGTAAGCCGATTCTATGGCGGACGGCCGCACAGCGAAGCGGTTTGCTCCGATGTCGTATTGCGGGCACTGGCAAGCCCAACAACGTTAGCTGAGTTGGCCTTTGCGAAGATGGGAGCCATGCCCGTTCTCCATTGCATCCGACGGTGCGGAGTCCTGTTCTGTGCATTGACGGCGGTCGCGGTGGTGCCGACGACGGCCCAGGCGCGCGGTGACGATGCCAACCCGCTCGTCGAATTGGTCGATGCGGCCACACAACGGCTGGAGACCGCAGAGCCGGTGGCGGCGACCAAATGGATCAACGGCGGCTCGATAGAGGATCCTCCCCGTGTTGAGCAGGTGTTGGCGGCGGTCAGCGCCGATGCGACCGGCAAGGGCGTTGACCCTGGTTTCGTCAGGCGGATGTTCACCGATCAGATCCATGCCACCGAAGCGATCGAGTACAGCCGTTTCGCGCAATGGAAGCTCGACCCGGCCGACGCTCCGGCCGTCGCGCCGGACTTGGCGGCGTCGCGGGCGACCATCGACCGGTTGAACACAGAGATGGTCGAGCAGGCCGCGTTTCACTGGTCGGTGCTGCACTCCCCCGACTGCGCCCGCATCCTCGACGACGCCAGGACAACCGTCGCCAACACCAGGACGCTGGATCCCCTCTACCAGCAAGCGCTTGCATTCTCGACGCATTCATACTGTGCCCCTTGATGTTTGGCCCACGATCACATGAGGATTCGTTCGTCGGCGACGTCGTACTCGGCGACCGATCCGGCCAGGATCGCGGCCCCCTGCTCGTCGCTGGGGCCGCCGCCGCGGAAAGCCTCGACCGCAGCCACTGACTCCCACCGTTCGAAGATGTCGACCCGGCCCGGATCGAGCAGGTCGGCCGACAGCGCGAAGTCGAGACAGCCCGCTGTGCGGCGCGCCTGGCGCACCACCTCGACGCAGCCCTTCAGGTAGTCGTCGCGGTGTTCGGGGTCGACCACAACGTGTCCAGCGACAATCACCACGGATGACCTCCTCGGTCTGTTCGACGGAACCATCACCTGATATGACTGCAGTTGGGGTCAAGAATCACCGCGAAGCTCTGCGTGATAGGGAATGGGGAAGCCATGAATCTTCGAGAGGCGCGACAAGTCATCGGCTCGCTCGACACCGATCCCGACGCCGCGCGCGTGTTCGGAGAGGTGCACGAGACCGCGGATGGCACGGCGGTCATCCCGGTGACCAATGTGCGGGGCGACAGTCGATTTACGTTGCGCGCCAAGCCGGCCGGTGTGTTCGTGGTCAAGGACGGCAAGGCGGCGTGGGTGCCCGCCGTCGACACCGGCCGCGTCGCGATGATGGGAATTCTGGTCGGCCTGGTGTCGGCGACGCTGGCTGGCGTGGCTATGGTTCGTCGGCCACCGTGGCCCGACCTGCACGGCGATATCTCGCACTAGCACGCCAAGCCGCCGCGAGTGCGCCAACGATCAGTATCGTCAGCGCAACCAGCCACGGCCAGGCCCCGTGCTGATGTACCCAGCCGGCGATCGCACCTTGCAGGCGGCCTGCGGCCGCGACTACCCGGTCTTCAGGATTGCCGTTACCCGTGAACAGCCGGATTTCGTAGAGCCCGTAATAGCCGACGTAGACGCCGACGACGACGAGCAGCGCCCCGCTGATCCGGTTGACATACGGCACAATTCGGCGCACCCGGTCGACGGTCGCAGAGTTCGCGAGCGCGGCGGCCATCGCGAGCACCCCGACGACGAGCGTGAATCCCGCCGCATAGGCGACGTAGACGGCCACGGCGCCGACGACCGAGCCACGAAGTCCGGCGGCGGTCACCGCGAGAAACGGCCCGACCGTGCACGATAGCGACGCAACCGCGTAGCTGATGCCGTAGCCGAACATCGAGCCCAGTCGCGCCGTCGGCGCCCATCGCACGCCGTGCGCTAACCCGGCCAGCATCGTGATCTCCCGGCCTGTGAGCAGCCAAATACCAAGGGCGACAAGGATAATGCCGATCAGCACGGTGACGTACGGCAGGTAACGCTGCACTGTGGCGGCCGCCGAAACGGTGAGCACCCCGAAACCGCCGAACACCGCGATGAATCCCGCCGCCATCGCGGCGGTCGCCGTCAGGGCGCGGCCCACGGCGGCGCGTCGACCGACATCCTCGCCCCTCACCACGAGGGCCAGGTACGCCGGCAGCATGGCAAAGCCGCAGGGGTTCAGCGCCGCCACCAGTCCAGCGGCGAAGGCCAAGCCCACCAGGTCTTGGTCCACGCTGCGCTGCGACCTACGCCAGCGCCGCTACCCGGTCGGACAGCTCCTGAAGGGGCATGGCCGAAGTCGGGTTGTTCACGAATGTCGAGGAGCCATCGGCGCGGTAAAACACATAGGCCGGCTGCCAGGGGACGTTGTAACGGGCCCAGATCGACCCGTCGGCGTCATTGAGGTTGGTGAAGTTGAGGTTGTACTTGGACACGAAGCCCTGCATGGCCGCGACGTCGGAGCGCGCCGCGACGCCGACGAAGGTGACCTGCGGATTGGCCGCAGCGATCTGGCTGACGCTGGGCGCCTCCGCGTTGCAGAACGGGCACCACGGCGTCCAGAACCACAGCACCGCCGGCTTACCCACAAGGCTCGACCCGCCGAACGGCGCACCCGACAGCGTCGTCCCCGTGAAGTTCAGCCGGTCGTCAGCGAGGGCCGCGGGCGGACTGACAAGCCCGAACGCCAGCGCGGCAGTCAGTGCGCCGAGTACGAGCGATCTGACCAGTCGCGAGAATCGTGTGCGCATCCCCAAATCTCCTTCGCTCAAGCGCCACCGCGTGGGTGGCCTGCACCTCACACTTCTAAACACGACGGCACCACCGTCTTAGTTCACCGCCTGCCGCGCCACGGCGCTCAGCGCGGTTGCGCTAAGACGGTCAGTTCTGCCGAGGTATCAGCTCCGCCACGAACCGATCGATGAAGTCGTCGATGTTGGCCTGCAGGGCGGGGCGAATCACGAACTTGGTCAGACCGGCCGCCAGATATGCGTCGAGCCGACGGTGCAGTTGTGACCAGTCGCGCGCGATGAGATCGGCCGGATCGACTTCGGGCCTGCGCCGCTTGACCGCGGCAACCAGTCCCTCTGGCATGTCGCCGTCGCTGACGGCGAGGTTGATGCCGAAATGATCGGGTTCGATCTCGCGGCCCGCTTCAGTCGCCGCCCGCTGGATCTGCTCGCGGCCGGCACGCGCTTCCTCGGGGGTGAGGAAGCTACCGAGCCATCCGTCACCGAGCTGGCCGATACGGCGAAACGCCGCAGGGGCGGACCCGCCGAGCCAGATGTCCAGGGGTTTGACCGGTCGCGGTTGGACAACGGCGGAACTGACGGCGAAATAGTCGCCTGCGAACGCGACATCTTGTTGCTCCAGAACCGATCTCAGCAACTGCAGCGATTCATCGAAGACGGCGGCGCGCTCTCCGTCGGGCACCACGAAGATCTCGCGTTCTGCCGGTATCGCCGATCGCAGGCCGAACACCGGAAGCACCCGTTTGGGCGCCAGCCCGGCAAGCGACGCGAGTTGCTTGGCGACCAGCACCGGGTGCCGGCCGGGAAGCACCGCGACCGACGTGCCGACCTTGAGATTTGTCGTCCGGGCCAGTGCGTAGGCCATGCCGACGAACGGATCGACCGCCTTGGAGTACACCAACTCGGAGAACCACAGCGAATCGACACCAGTCGCCTCCAGATGGTCGACGATGCCCGCCAATTGCTCAGGACCGGTATCCGCACCCAGTCCGATTCCGAACCGAATCTTCACATCCACCTCCGGTCCCCCTTGGCCGATGCTACGGAAACTGCCCCATGGGCCTTGTGCGCAGTTGCGCGACGGGCCAAAGTGAAAAAATGACCGAGCCGTGGATCCGGGGCTGCGTGGTCCAGCGCATCAGGTTCCGCGGCGGGCTGGTGCTCAACCTCGACGACAACGAACTCGTCATCTCGGTGCCCTTCCACCTCACCCTGCCGAAGACCGCCCGAGACGACGAAGAGGCGGTGCTCATCGACCCGAACGTCGCGCGGGCCGAGCATCGCGCCTTGTTCGCCTTCGCGGGGTCGACGTGTACCCACGCCAGCTGGGACGAGGACGGCAGCCTGCACCTGGGGTTCTCCGATGGCCACGAGATCCACGCGCACAGCGATGATCGCCGCACCGCGTGGGAGCTCTACGGCAAGCAGCACGGGTACGCGACCTGCCTCGCGCGTGGTGAGGTCCGCGTCGTCAGGCACGACCTGCCAGAGGACGAATCCGCCGAGCGCTAACGGTGCAGCAGCGCCCTCATCTGGGTGAACCGCAACAGACCTTGGCGCCCGGTAATCGGTTCATAGGCCTGCACCTTGTCGGCGACGAACTCGGCGCGATCCTGCTCGGGCAGCCGATCCGTCCACGCCGTCGACCCAACCGCGCACCACCGGATGAACTCCGCGCGGGAGCCGAAATCCCACTCGCGATCCATGACGGTCAAGTCGTCGAGCGTCAGACCGGCCGACGCGGCCAACTCACCATAGGCCGCCGGGTCGACGTGTACGTAAGGCGCCGAGAATCCGTCGAACCACCGCGCCCACCGGGGGTTTTGACACACCGTCATGGCCGCCGCCTCGATGCTGGTCCGCGGACCTGCACACATCACCTGGATCAGCGCCCGTCCGCCGGGACGCAGCACCGTGGCGATCTCGCCAAGCGCCTGCCGCTGCTCGGGGACCCAGTGCAACGCGTTGAACGACAGCACCGCGTCAAAGAATTCGGCGAACGGCAACCGGCGGGCATCGGCAACGACGAACCAGGGTCCCGAATAGGTCGCCTCGCCGCCGCCGTGCGCGGTCTCGATCATCCTCGGTGAGGCGTCGACGCCGACTGCGCATCCCGCGGGGACCATGCCAGCCACCGCGCGGGTCAGGTAGCCGTCACCACAGCCGACATCGAGCACCCGGTCGCCTGCGCCGAATTGCAGCGCGGTTACGGCCTCGGTCGCCAGGGCGCGTTGCAAGCTGCTGACATCGGCATAGTCGCGGCCGCTCCAATCGGGCACCTCACAGAGTTAACTCGAAATGTCGTTTGGCGGCATGCTGCTTGCGAATAATCTGGCGTGCGATGAGTTCACGGATACTCGCGCTGGTCGCGACGGCGGTGCTACTGGTGATGTCGGGATGTGCATCCGAGTCGACGTCGCCGCAATCGTCGACCACCAGTCGCCCCGCTGCGCCCGAGGCCGCAAAACCGATGACCGACGCCCTCGCGCAGCGGCTCGACGCCGCCATCAACCAGGCCATGACCGCCGCAGGCGTCCCGGGAGCGATCGTCGGTGTCTGGGGGCCCGACGGCGACTACATCCGCGCGTTCGGTGTGGCCGACAAGACCACACGGGCACCGATGAAAACCGACTTCTACAGCAGAATCGGCAGCGTGACAAAGACATTCACGGTCACCGCTGTCCTGCAGCTGGCCGATCAAGGCAAGCTCGGCCTCGACGATTCGATCGCAGAGTTCATGGACGGCGTGCCGCTGGGCGACAGGATCACGCTGCGCCAGCTCGCGAGGATGCAGAGCGGGCTGTTCAACTACTCCGAGTCACCGGAGTTCCAGCAGGCGGTGTTCGCCGATGCGCGAAGGACGTTCACTCCGCGGGAATTGCTCAACTACGCATTGGAGCAGCCGAATCGGTTCCCGCCGGGCGAAGGATTCGAGTACTCCAACACCAACACCGTGCTGCTCGGCTTGGTGGTGCAGAAGGTCAGCGGACAACCGCTGGCGGACTATATCCACGACCACATCCTGGTTCCATTGGGCATGAGTCACACCAGCTTTCCGGACACCAACGAATTCCCGGACCCGCATGCGCAGGGTTACACCGTGCAGACCGCCGACGGTAAAGAGGCCGTCGCCACCGACTGGAATCCGTCGTGGACATGGGCGGCAGGGGCGATGATCTCCACGCTCGACGACATGCGGACCTGGGCGGGGGCACTGGCCACCGGGAAGCTGCTCACACCGCAGATGCAAGTGCAGCGGCTGCAGACCGTGGGTTCGCCCGGGATGCCACCCCAGGATGGATACGGGTTGGGCATCTTCAACCTCGGCGGGTGGATCGGACACAACGGCAGCCTGCCCGGCTATCAAACCGTCGTCGTCTACCTACCGGAGAAGCAGACCTCGTTGGTCATCCTGACCAACACGGACATCGAGTATCAGGGCGCCGAGCCAAGCACCACGCTGGCGACCGCGATCACCAAAGAGTTGACGCCGGATCACATTTACTCACTCGGCGCGCAGATGCCGCGTTGACCGTCACGCGTCAGCGCGAGAAACCAGAAAGGAAGTAGCCATGCAGGGTTCCGCCACGGTGTCGATGGCAGCGCCGGCCGACAAGATCTGGGATCTGATCGCCGACGTCCGTAACACCGGCAGATTCTCGCCGGAGGTGTTCGAGGCCGAATGGCTCGGCGGGGCGACCGGGCCCGCGCTGGGCGCGCGGTTCCGCGGCCATGTGAAGCGCAACGAGATGGGTCCCGTGTACTGGACCACGTGCCGCGTCACCGCCTGCGAGCCGGGCCGCGAGTTCGGGTTCGACGTGCTCGTCGGTGACACGGCCGCGAACACGTGGCATTACCGGCTCACCCCGGTCGACGGCGGCACCGAGGTGACCGAGTCGTTCCGGATGCCCGACAGCCTGTTCACCAAGCTGTTCTCGGTGCTGGGTGGCCAGTTGCGTCAGCGGCGCAACGTCCGTGACATGCGCACGACCCTCGAGCGCATCAAAGCTGTTGTCGAGGCGCCCGAGGGTGCGTGACCGCGTCAGTTACTGAACGCCGATGCCGAAGATCGGGATCCAGAGGCCGAACAGCCAGATCCCCCACTGGCGGAAGCCGTCATCCCACACCGGGTTGACGTCGTAGCCCCAGTAGTTGAACGGGTGTGGCGGGCCGCCTGCCCACTGGTACGCCGGCGGCGGGCCCCAGCCCCACGGCGGCGGGCCATTGCGGTCGTCCCACCAGTCGTGGCGATTGTTGGCCCACCACGGACCCCTGTCGCCGTTCCAGTCGGCGTTGTGATTGCCGTCACCACACCGGGGCGGGCAGAAATCGTCGTGCCCGTGGCCGTTACCGCGGCCATTGCCGTCACCGCACCAGGGTGAGCAGAAATCGTCGTGCGGCCTCAGTGGCGCGGGCGCAACCGGGTCGGCGGACGCGACGGCCCCGCCGGGTCCGATGGCCCCGAAGCCGAGTGCGCCGACGATCATGGCTGCAGACACGAATTTCGACAGCCTCATTGTGAAATAACTCCTACCTTTGCGGCCCCGACGTCGAACTGCGACGCTAGGCCGTCGCTAAACATTTCCCCAAATCGGAACAGCACAAGCGCGCGCTCCTCACTGGATATCGTCTCAGCGCATGATGCTGTTACAACGGATGTCGTTGGCAGCTCAGGGTTTTGCGGTCGTCACAAGGCACGCAGGCGACGGATGCGATCGCCGATTGCTCGCTGCGTCACGTCCGCGCCGCGCGCCAGGGCCTCGAATGCGTGTGGGCATCCCGGATGCAGGTGCAGCTCGGTCGGCACGCCCGCATCAGACAGCCGGGCCGCGTAGGTGATGTCCTCGTCGCGGAAGATATCGAGGTCGCCGACGTCGATGTAAGTGTCGGGCAGGCCCGCCAGATCCGTGGCGCGGGCCGGGGCGGCATAGGGCGACACCGTGTCGGTGCCCGCGCCGTCCCCGAGCAGCGCCGTCCAGCCGGTGACGTTGTCGTCGTAGGTCCACGTCAGGAACGGCAGCAGCTGTGGGTCGGGCATCTGTGCGCGGTCGTCGAGCATCGGGTAGATCAACAGCTGCTGGGCGACGGGCGGGCCACCGCGATCCCGCGCCAGGAGGCATACGCCCGCAGCCAGACCGCCCCCGGCGCTGTCGCCCATCACGGCGATGCGGGCGGGGTCCACACCGAGCGTCGTGGCGTTGTCGGCGAGCCAGCGGAGTGCTGCGTAACAGTCCTCAACGGGTGTGGGATGCGGGTGTTCGGGCGCGATTCGGTAATCGACCACCAGCATCGGCACGCCAGACCTTGCGACATAGTCGCGCACGGCAAGGTCGTAGAGTTCGCCGAGATGCTCGAGGCCGAAGATCATGCCGCCGCCGTGCAGGTACAGCACCGCACTGCCCGGCTGAGCCGACGGTGTGCGGTACCAGCCGAGGGGCAACGTCGCGCCGTCCGCGGTCGTGAGCGCGTGCCTGTCGACGTCCACCGCGGGGATCGGTTTCCACGTGGACACGACGTAGTCGAACATCCGGTGACCGTTGGCCCGGCGCGTCTCGACGTCGCCGACAGGTGGTGGCTCGGTTTCACCGATCGCCTCCAACAATGGACCGAGCTCCGCCAGCACCTGTGCGTCGATACCGAGTGCCATGGCTCCGACAGTAACGTGGGGGCACGTGACCCGAGTGCAAACCGACACTTCCGCCGGGCAGCGCATCTCACCTTTCGCCGCGGGTGTGGACATCCCGATCGCGGCGGTTACTGCTGTATTGCACTGCATCGCAAGCATATTCGGCAATGGCTACTGGTTCGACGAGGTGTACATGCTGGCCATCGCAATATCTAGGGCAGGTCTGCCGGTGGCGGATCGGCGATCATGAGGGTCTGGCGCCCAGCCTTGATCTGCACAGTGCGCACCGACATCACGAACGTCTCTGAGTTCACATCGTCGGCTTCAGTTGGCGCCTACGGCGGCAAGATCCTCCTCGGACGCTCCGAGTGTCCAGACCTCGAGAATGTCCACAGCTGTGAAGCCGATGGCGGTGTACAGAGGCTGACCGTCCGGGGTTGACCAAAAGCACGTCTCCCGGATCGGCTGTTCACTGCGGGCGGCGGCAGCGGCGAGCGCCCCACTGAGCAACGCGCGGCCTACGCCCCGTCGACGGTACGCGGGCACTGTCATCATCTCGAATACACCGAGAGTCCCATCGACGGTCGTGATGTAGACGGCGCCGACTGGTGTATTGCCCTCCCACGCGACCCATGCGTCGACATCGTTGTGTGCGAGGAGGCGTGGTCCATAAGCGGCGTCGACCATGGCAGCGGAATATCCATGGACACTGGCGAACACAAATCTGGCGGCTGCATGTGTCCGGCCCGTGGCAACCCGCTCAATCACGAATGGGCTGTCTGCTTCGGGCGCCAGATGCGGGGACCAGAATAAGGCTTCGCGCTTCGAGGTACGGAGGAAACCGCCCGTTGCCAGCGCGTCCGAGACGTCTTCCGACACTGTCGAAGACACCGCCAAAAGGACCGGTACTCCCGCGTCGAAGGCGAGCGACACCGTTTCGGTCGCGAGTTCGCGCCCAGCCGGGCGATAGAGGGCCACCTGGTTCAAGTCGACGTGGTCCGCGCCCGAGAGGACAAACACGCGACCCGGCGCAGGCGCGACCATCACGGCGGGCCCGCACCGAAGCATCACCGCCGCGTGGGCTCCGTAAATCGACCACACCGCTGGGGGGTCGCGGTAGTCGGTTGGCATCTGATCCCCCTCCTTCACCTGTATCCGGTGTTGAGTTGCGTCGCATTGGGCGATAGCAGACAAGGCTAGGGGTCGCGGCGGTCCACACCGCGCGTAGTCGACTACTCGATTTCTCATGGCAACCCAAGGCGTCGCGGAGTTCATCGGGTAGTGGTCGGCGGCGGTGAGGGTCTGCTAACGACCCTTGATCCGCACGGTGCGGTAGCGCCGGGTTGTGCGCACGAATTTCTAGATGCTCCAGTCGGTTTGGGTCTCGATCCAGTGGGTCGCAAGGCGGCAAAGTCCCTCAGTAGTAGCGCTTACCCAAATACCGGCGAAATGTACGCGAAGGCGCAGCTTTGAATAGCGCCCCCGGCGCGCACAGGGAGCACCTTGACGGTGTCCTGAAACCGCTCCGCCGCGTGCACCGCGCTGGTAGAACAGGTTCTAGTTTTCAGCTGCGAGCCGAAGGAGTCTCGGATGGGTCAGTGGTCACGGGAGGAACTCGAGGAGGCGTGGCGTCGATACCAGGAGGCGGTCGTCCAGGTCGGCAAGACGTGGGACTGGTCCAGTTACGCCGACCATTTCACCGAGGATGCGAAGTACGTCGAGCACGCCTTGGGCAACATGGAAGGGCGAGAAAACATCCGGCAGTGGATCGTCTCACAAATGAACATGTTCCCCGGCAGCGAAATGCCGTCCTACCCGGTGGAGTGGTACTCGATCGATGCCGACAATGGCTGGGTCATCTTCAAGAACATCAACACCATGAAGGACCCTGGAGACGGCAGCGTCCACGGGGCGCCGGTGATCACCGTGCTCGAGTACGCGGGCGACGACAAGTGGAGCTACGAGGAAGACGCCTACAACCCGATGAATTTCCTCGTGATGATTCAGGCCTACATCCAGCGCTGCCACGAACTGGGCACGATCTCAGATGACGCGCGCACGTTCGCCAAGAACATGAATTGGGAACTGACCTAACGGATTACGAAGTCATCGCGATTCGGCTCCCGGGTCCAGCTCCAGTAGTCCACCAGGCGCCATGGCGACAAGATGTGCACCTCGCCGAAGCTGTTCTTGTAGAACGAGTGCTTGATCGAGGGCTGTGACCACACCATCTTGCGCATCTCGGCCTGGCTGCGTTCGTGCCATTCGGTCGCCTTGTCCTCGCGTGGTTCGAGGCAGGCATGTCCGCCGTTGATCAACAGCTCCAAACACTCTGTGATGTAGCGCATTTGGCACTCCGAATGAAAGATCAGGCTGCCACCGTGGGCGAGGTTGGTGCCGGGCCCGTACATACAGAAGAAGTTCGGATAGCCCGGCACGGTGATGCCCAGATACGCCGACGGCCGTTGTCCCCAACGCTCGCTGAGGAGTTCGCCGTCTCGGCCACGAATCGTCATCGGCCACAGCATCTTATTGGCTTGAAATCCGGTGGCGTACACGATGATGTCGGCCGGATAGCGAGTTCCGTCTTCCGTGACCACCGCATCGGATTCGATGTGATCGATACCCGCCCTGACCAACTCGACGTTGGCCCGGGTCAGTGTTCGCAGCCAGCTGCCGTTGTCCTGCAGAGTGCGTTTGCCGGTCGCCGGGTAGCCGGGCACCACCTTGGCGAGCAGTTCCGGATCGTCGCCGACCTGGCTGGCGATCCACTCGGTGAACATGATCCGGGTGATCTCGTTGATCTCGCTGACGGCCTTCTGCTGGTCCGGGTAATCCGCGTCGACCCGGGCGGCCTCGAGGCCCTTGTCACAGCCCGGCCAGAACAGCAGGAACCGGTACCAGCGGCCGTAGAACGGCAGGTGCCGGAGCGCCCACTGCACGCCGGGGCCGACCTCGGCGTGATAATTCGGGTTCGGGAACATCCACTGTGCGGTGCGCTGGAAGACGGTGAGGCTTTCGACCTCGTCGGCAATGGCGGGTGCGATCTGGAATCCGGTGGCCCCCGCGCCGATCATCGCGACGCGCAATCCGCGGAGGTCGACGGAGTGGTCCCAGTCCGAGGAGTGGAACGCCGGCCCGGCGAAACCGCGCTGCCCTTCTATGTCAGGAAGGTGCGGCCGGTTCAGCTGCCCGACGGCGCTGATCACTGCTCGCGCCGTCAGCGTCGTCGTCACTCCGGTCCGATCCCGCGCCGTGACCGACCAGGTCGCGATGTCGTCATCCCAGGACGCCTCGGTCACCTCGGTCTCCCACAGCACATGCCTGCCGATGTCGTACTTGTCCATCACGGTTTGGAAGTACGCCTGCAATTCGGGCTGCTCGGCGAAGAAGTGCGTCCATTGATCGGTCGGCTCGAAGCTGTAGCAATAAAAGTGGTTTCCGACATCGACGCGGGCGCCAGGATAGGAGTTCTGCCACCAGGTCCCGCCGACGCCTTCGTTCTTCTCGACGATGGTGAACGGGATGCCCGCCTCCTTCAGTCGAATGCCCGCGAGCAGACCCGACTCCCCGCAACCGATGACGACCACTGGAAAGTTGTCCGCAGGGGTGCCCAGGACCGCTCGACTGTCCGTGCCATCGAGTTCCATCTCTTCGAGCAACATCGGCACGTACTCGGCTGGTACCGGCTCGCAGACCAGCCACTGCATCATTTCCTGCAGTAGTTCCGGGCCGATCGGTTCGGGCTCCTGGCACCCGCGGTCGCGATAGTCGGCAATCACTTCCAGCGCGATCTTGCGCACCGCGGCCTTGTCCGCCTCTGACATGTAGCCCTGCACTTCGTTCAGGAACAGACCAGCGGGTTTGAGCTCGCCGCGAATCAGGCCGGCGTCGCCCGACATGTGTACCAGCGACAGCATCAACGTCGGGATGCTGACGTCCAGCAACGCCTCAGCGATCTCCTCGTCGGACGTCGTAAACGGTTGCCCTGCATGTGGGTTGCGCACCGTTCGGTGCTATCACGCCGGATCGCCGATTGGAACATGTTTCAGAAATCCATGACGGCGGCCGGGCCGGAACCTACGCTCAGGAGCGTGGGTATCGCGGCTCGCGTGAACGGGACGGCTCCCCCGGATGTGCCTCTGGCGGACATCGACCTGGGCGCATGGAAATTCTGGGTCCAGGACGATGACCTGCGCGACGGGGCATTCGCGACGCTGCGCCGCGAGGCGCCGGTTTCGTTCCACCCCCCGCCGGAGACGCCTGGCGTGCAGGAAGGACCCGGCCACTGGGCGGTGACCAGGTACGACGACGTCTGGTACGCGAGCCGTCATCCGCACATCTTCAGTTCGAGCCCGAGCATCACCATCAACGACGCGAACCCGGATCTGTCCGAATATTTCGGGTCGATGATCGTCATGGACGATCCGAGGCACCTGCGGCTGCGCAACATCGTCAGCCGGGCGTTCACCCCGAAGGTCGTCGCCCGCACCGAGGCTTCGGTACGGGAACGCGCGCGCCGTCTAGTCGAGACGATGATCGAGGCCAACTCCGACGGCGCGGGCGAGGTCGTGGCGGAACTGGCCGGCCCACTGCCCCTGCAGGTGATCTGCGACATGATGGGCATCCCCGAGGACGACCACCAGCGGATGTTCCACTGGACGAACGTGATTCTCGGGTTCGGGGACAAGGACATCGCGACCGACTACGAGGAGTTCGTCAAGGTTTCGATGGACATAGGCGCATACGCGACCGCGCTCGCCGAGGACCGCCGAGTCAACCCGCGAGATGACCTGACGACGGCGCTGGTCCAGGCCGAGGTCAACCGCGAGCGGCTGACATCGGCCGAGGTCGCGTCGTTCTTCATCCTGCTGGTGGTGGCCGGGAACGAGACGACCCGCAACGCGATCAGCCACGGCGTGCTGGCGCTCACGCGCTTCCCCGACGAGCGCACGAAGTGGTGGGCCGACTACGAGGCCATGGCACCGACCGCGGTCGAGGAGATCGTGCGGTGGGCGTCCCCGGTGATCTACATGCGCCGCACGCTCACCGAAGACTGCGAGCTGAGCGGTGTGAAGATGGCGGCGGGCGACAAGGCCACGTTGTGGTATTGCTCGGCCAACCGCGATGAGGACAAGTTCGCCGACCCGTGGACCTTCGACGTCGGCCGCACACCGAATCCGCACGCCGGCTTCGGTGGTGGCGGTGCGCATTTCTGCCTGGGCGCCAACCTGGCGCGCCGGGAGATCAGCGTGGTGTTCGAGGAACTTCGCCGTCAGATGCCCGATATTCAGGCAACGGAAGAGCCCGCGCGGCTGCTGTCGCCGTTCATCCACGGCATCAAGCGGCTGCCGGTGTCCTGGACACCGCCCGACTGATCAGATTGATCAAACGAAAACCGCTTGCGCACAGGCCTGTTCAGCGTGGCTGGTGCTCTTGTAGCGACTGACGCTCGTCGGTCTCCGGCACGTCGGGCCGGTCCTTCTGGACGTTCTTCGTCCGTGGGTCGAGCGCATCAGCGCGCTCACGATGCGCGTCAAGTTCTTCGCGCGACGCCGTCGCGGCTTCATGGTGTGTGCGGGCGGTGCCCTGCAGCCTGGCGGCTTCTGCGGCCTTGACTTCCGCCTCGGCCTGCGCGGCCCGAGCCCTCGCCGCGGTTTCCGCTGCGATGGCGTCGCGCCGCTCCACGTGTTGGGTCTTCTGGTCGATCTCCTCGCGCATCTGCTCGGCCTGGGCGTGCCGTCGATTGTTGCGGGCACGGGCCAACAACGCGACGACCGCGATTACGACGATGACCGCCACCACGGCGATGACGATCCAGACAACGCTGTTGCTATCCACGTCGACTCCTCCAGTCGGTCGGGTCGGTCACGAGATGACGAACCCGCTAATTCGCCGGGTGCCCTTCTGCGGTGACACCTAAACCCAAACGCGATGGCCGGAAGAGATTGTCAGGTGTAGCCTGACAACAGTTTGTCAGGCTACACCTGACAGAGAGGCAGCCGAGCGATGCCGACGAAGAAGTCCGAAATGCGCTGCTCGTTTTGCGGCAAGCTGTACACCGACGTCACCAAGCTCATCGCGGGCCCCGGCGTCTACATCTGCGACGGTTGCGTCAACCTGTGCCTTGATGTTCTCGCCGAGGCGACGGAGGTGGCGCCGCCGACGCTGCCCGAATGGGCCTCGATGTCGGATGACGAACTGCTGGAACGGATTCCGTTCATCGCGTCATCGGCGGCCAACATTGAAGCCGGCCTTCGCGACCGGGTTCATGAATTGCGCGACCGCGGTGTGTCGTGGGCGCGGATCGGCGCGGCTTTGGGCATCACGCGCCAATCGGCATGGGAGAGGTTCTCCTCGGCGACTACTTGACGATCAGCGTCCCGTGCATGGAGGGGTGATATTTGCAGTGGAACGCGTATTCGCCCGGTTCGGATGGCGCGGTGAGTGCGCTCTGTTCGTTGCCGTCGACGTCGACGGTGAACTTGCCTGCGGTGTCCGACGTGACCGAATGCTCGACCGAATCGT